>Ga0247814_10000104_pt1 | contig 82043 bp, 93 predicted proteins | sample UWRJL179409R1_FD_179947 | JGI IMG/M metagenome (GOLD analysis project Ga0247814, IMG submission 179947) | Plant litter microbial communities from Arlington Agricultural Research Station in Wisconsin, United States - UWRJ-L179-409R-1 | ecosystem: Environmental > Terrestrial > Plant litter >... | reverse complement strand
TCTCCGGCGATCTGCTGGTGATGTACGCGGCAATGGCCGGCATGCTCACCGAGACCGGGGTGAAAGTGACGGCGACGAGTTCATACTCTCGTCCCGGCCCGGTCGACACCAGCACTGAGAGCCGCCTTGACATGATTCCCAACGCGGGACTGCGGGGGGACGGCGCGCAGATTCGCATCGACGAGATCCACGATGGCGATACCGTGCGCTACGAGGTGTTCATTGCTGGCACCGCAGACTTCAACCCGTTCTCGGGAACCGAACCATTCGACATGGCGAGCAATGTCGCTGGAGTCGTGGGGGATTCCCCCGCGTCTTACCGCGCAGTGCAGCTGGCGATGGATCAGGCGGGCATCACCGCAGAAGATGCGGTTTCATTCGTCGGTCATTCTCAGGGCGCGCTGATTGCCACCATGCTCGCGGCGTCAGGCGAGTACAACACTCAGGGGCTCACCACCATCGGCTCTCCCGCGGGGCAAATCATCGTGCCGAAGGGCATACCCGCGCTCATCATCGATCACTTCGAGGACCCGGTGACCGCTCTGGGCGGAACGCAGGCCAACACCGACGCCACCGTCGTGCAGCGCTATGCCTTCTCAGAAGATCACCCCGCTGACACCACGGTGCCGGTGCCAGGGCACCAGATCGAGACCTACCTCGAGACGGCGCGGATGATCGATGCTGCCGACAGCGAGAAGCTGCAGTCAACGGTCGACGAGCTCAACGCCTTCGCCGATGGCGAGATGGTTACCTCGACGTTCTACTTCGCTGAGCGAACCGGCTAGCGCTTGCGCTTGTTGTCGCTCGTCAGGGGGCGGGCGAACAGGCCGAGGATCGCAGCGAAGATTCCGAGAACGATCGCGGCGAGCACGCCCCACCAGAAGCTCTCGATGTGCAGTCCGAATCCCAGTTGGGTGCTGATCCAGCTGACCAGCAGCAGCAGCAGGGAGTTCACCACGAGGGCAAGAAGGCCGAGGGTGAGGATGTAGAGCGGGAAGGCCACGATGCGAATGAAGTTGCCGATGATGCCGTTGACGACACCGAAGATAGCGGCAACCAAGAGGTAGGTGAGGATCGTCTCGAGCACGCCACCCGGAGCGTACGGACGCACCTCGACGACACCCTGCTGAAACACCCCGATGAGCAGCGTGGTGAGCCAGAAGGCAACGGCGTTGATCAGGATCTTGACGAGGAATCGCTTCATGGTGCAACTATGCACTGCCTCCCATCAGCCCGCAATTAGGCTGGGCGGGTGAGTGCGTCCCGTGTTCGGCTGCGTGCCGAGATCGAAAACAGTGTTCCCTACCGCCAGGGCAAGCCCGCGGCGGCGGATGCCTTCAAGCTGTCATCCAACGAGAACCCCTACGAGCCGCTGCCGGCCGTACTCGCCGCGATCAGCGAGAGCCCGATCAACCGGTACCCCGATGCCGCGGCGACCGCGCTGCGTGAGCGGCTTGCGCAGCGGTGGGGCGTCGAAATCGATGAAGTGCAGGTGGGGGCCGGCTCGGCATCCGTGCTTGCGCAGTTGATCAGCGCCACGTCGTCGGTGGGCGATGAGGTCGTCTACGCGTGGCGCAGTTTCGAGGCCTACCCCGGTCTCGTCGCGGTCGCCGGCGCCACGAGCGTGCAGGTGCCCAACACGGCCGACCACCGCCACGATCTGCCCGCGCTCGCCGCAGCGATCACCGACCGCACCCGGCTCGTCATCGTCTGCAGCCCCAACAACCCGACCGGCGCAGCCGTCACCAAGGCCGAGTTCGCACTGTTCATGGCCGCTGTGCCGTCGAGCGTGCTCGTCGTGCTCGACGAGGCCTACGCCGAATTCGTCACGGATGCCGAGGCCGTCAACGGCACAGAGCTGGTGCACAAATACCCCAACCTCGTGATTCTGCGCACCTTCTCGAAGGCCTACGGGCTTGCCGGCCTGCGCATCGGCTACGCGATCGGCCCGGTGTACGTCATGGATGCCGCCCGCGTCACCGCGATTCCCCTCGCGGTCATCGACCAGGCCCAGCGCGCGGCGGTGGCGTCACTCGACAATGAGCCGCAGCTGCTCGAGCGGGTTGCCCACCTCAGCGCCTTGCGCGACGAAGTGTGGCGCGCTCTGTTGGCGCAGGGCTGGGAGGTTCCGCGTCCGCACGGCAACTTCGTCTGGCTGCCCACCGGCGACCAGACCGCCGCCGCAGCCGAGACTCTCAGCCGCCACGGTATCGTCGCGCGGGCCCTTGGCGATGGCCTTCGGGTGACGATCGGCGAGGAGGCCTCTGTGGAGAAACTCCTAAAGGCTGCGCAGGAGGTTGTGTCAGAGCTACGAACACCGCCCCCGACGGCCACGTTAGATTAGACGAATGTCTTACACCGACGCGACGATCCAGGTGCTCTCGCCGGAAGGCAGCATCGTCGAGAACGACAAGACCGCGCAGTACCTGCCGCTGGTGACGCAGCTGAGCGATGAGTCGCTGCAGGAGATGCACCGGCAGATGGTCGTCATCCGTCGCTTCGACATCGAGGCAGCGAACCTGCAGCGGCAGGGGCAGCTCGCGTTGTGGATCCCGAGCCTCGGCCAGGAGGCCGCCCAGGTCGGTTCCGGCACGGCAGCCCGCCCGCAGGACCACATCTTTCCCGCATACCGCGAGCACGTGGTCGCCCGCATGCGCGGCATCGACCCGATCAAGATCATCGAGCTGCTGCGCGGACTCAGCCACGGCGGCTGGGATCCCAAGGAGTTCAACAACTTTCACCTCTACACGCTCGTGCTCGGGTCGCAGTCGCTGCACTCGACCGGCTACGCCATGGGTATAACGCTCGACGGCAAGACCGGCAGTGGCAACGTCGATGACGACGAAGCGGTCATCGTCTACTTCGGCGACGGTGCGACCAGCCAGGGTGATGTCAGCGAGTCGCTCGTCTTCGCGGCGAGCTACCAGACCCCGCAGGTGTTCTTTCTGCAGAACAACCACTGGGCGATCTCGGTGCCGGTTAGCCGCCAGTCGCGCACCCCGCTTTACCTTCGCTCGAGCGGCTTCGGCATTCCCGGTGTGCAGATTGACGGCAATGACGTGCTCGCGAGCTACGCGGTCACCCGCACGAACATGGACGAGGCCCGAGCCGGGCTTGGGCCGCGCTTCATCGAGGCGCTGACCTACCGCATGGGCGCGCACACGACGAGCGACGACCCGACGAAGTACCGCGACGACGCAGAGCTCGACTTCTGGACCCACCACGACCCGATCAGCCGCTTCGAGCTGTACTTGCGCGCCAAGGGCGCCGACGACGCATTCTTCGCGTCGGTGAAGCAGGAGGGCGAGGATCTGGCCGCGGATATTCGGGCGCGCACCCTGTCGCTGCCGGTTCCGACGTCATCCGCAATGTTTGAACACGTGTATTCAGAAGCACACGCCCTCATGGATGAGCAGGCCGCCTGGCTTGCGGCCTACGAAGCCTCGTTCGAGGGAGGCGACGCATGAGCATCGAGAACCTGAGCATGGCCAAGGCCATCAACAACGGACTGCGCGCCGCGATGAACGCCGACGAGAAGGTCATTCTCATGGGCGAGGACATCGGCCCGCTCGGCGGCGTCTTTCGGGTGACCGAGGGACTGCACGCCGACTTTGGCGGAGACCGGGTGCTCGACACCCCGCTCGCCGAGTCGGGCATCATCGGCACGGCGATCGGCCTCGCGATGCGCGGCTACCGCCCGGTGTGCGAGATCCAGTTCGACGGCTTCATCTTTCCGGCCTTCGACCAGATCACGACCCAGCTGGCGAAGCTCACCTCGCGGCACGACGCGAAGACGACCTTCCCGGTCGTGATCCGGGTGCCCTTCGGTGGCCACATCGGAGCCGTCGAGCACCATCAGGAGAGCCCGGAGGCCTACTTCGCGCACACCGCTGGCCTGCGCATCATCAGCCCCTCGAACCCGCACGACGCCTACTGGATGATCCAGGAGGCCATCGCGAGCAACGACCCGGTCATGTTCTTCGAGCCAAAGAGCCGCTACTGGCCCAAGGGCGACGTTGACCTGTCGGCGAGCGGATGGCCAACCCACGCCAGCCGCGTCGTGCGCGAGGGCACCGACGTGACCCTCGTCGGCTACGGCCCGATGGTCGCCATGCTGCTGCAGGCAGCGGATGTCGCCGCAGAAGAAGGAACCAGCGCCGAAGTCATCGACCTGCGCTCCCTCTCGCCCATCGACTACGCGCCCGTGCTTGCCAGCGTGCAGAAGACCGGGAGGCTCGTCGTTGCGGCAGAGGCACCGGGCAACGTCTCGATCGCCTCCGAGGTGGCCGCGACGATCACCGAGCGCGCTTTCTACTCGCTCGAGGCTCCCGTGCTGCGGGTCACCGGCTTTGACACCCCTTTTCCGCCTGCGAAGCTCGAGGCGAACTACCTCCCCGACGTCGACCGCATTCTCGAGGCCGTCGACCGCTCACTGGCGTACTAGGAAGAAGCAGCAATGGCGAACTCAGACTTCCTTCTCCCCGACGTCGGCGAAGGCCTCACCGAGGCCGAGATCGTGTCGTGGAAGGTCAAGCCCGGTGACACCGTCACCATGAACCAGGTGCTCGTCGAGATTGAGACGGCCAAGTCGCTCGTCGAGCTGCCGTCGCCGTTCGTCGGCACCGTCGGAGCCCTGCTCGTCGAGGAAGGCCAGACCGTCGAGGTCGGCACCCCGATCATCACCATCGCCAGCGAGGGCGGGGTCGTCGAGGCTCCGGCACCCGTTGCCGACTCGGCGGAGGACACCGCATCGACCATCACGCCAGCCGAGGAGGCCGCGCCCGCGACACTCGTCGGCTACGGAGCTGCGGGCCACGGGGCGTCCCGCCGCCGCCGCGGTGCACCGGCCGCTGCGCCGGCGGCCGCGAGTGCGGCTCCGGTTGCTGTGGCGCGACCGGCGTCGGTTCCGGCGGCAGCGGCATCCGCTGTCATTGCGAAGCCGCCGATTCGCAAGCTGGCCAAGGATCTCGGGGTCGACCTCACGCAGGTGACCGCGACCGGGCTGGTTGGTGAGATCACCCGCGACGACGTCATCCGTTCTGCGTCGCAGGCGAGCGTGTTCAAGAACATCCAGACGCCGGAGTGGGGCGCTGAGCGCGAAGAGATCATTCCGGTCAAGGGCATGCGCAAGGCGATCGCTACGGCGATGGTCTCGAGCAAGTTCACGGCGCCCCACGTCAGCGTCTTCGTCGACGTCGACGCGACCCGCACGATGGAGTTCGTCAAGCGACTGAAGAACTCCCCCGACTTCGCCGGCATTCGCGTCAGCCCACTGCTCATCGCCGCGAAGGCGCTCATCTGGGCGGTGCGCCGCAACCCGATGGTCAACAGCACGTGGACCGACAAAGAGATCAGCGTGCACCACTACGTCAACCTCGGTATCGCCGCTGCGACCCCGCGCGGCCTCGTCGTGCCGAACATCAAGGATGCCCACACCCTCTCGCTGCGCGACCTCGCCCAGTCGCTCGAGCAGCTGACGCTGACGGCGCGCGACGGCAAAACCACCCCGGCCGACATGGCGGGCGGCACCATCACGATCACCAACCTCGGCTCGTTCGGCATGGACACCGGAACCCCGATTCTCAACCCCGGCGAGGTCGGCATTCTCGTGCTCGGCACGATCAAGCTCAAGCCGTGGGTCGTCGACGGCGAGGTGCGCCCGCGCATGGTCACGACGCTCGGCGGCAGCTTCGACCACCGGGTCGTTGACGGCGACGTGGTGAGCCGTTTCGTGGCGGATGTCGCGAGCGTGCTCGAGGAGCCGGCGCTGCTGCTCGACTGAGTTTGACAATCATTATCAATAAGATCTAGCCTCAGAGAACCATCCACTGAGTTAGACAGGCTTCACCCATGGCTCGTATTGCCATCATCGCTATCACCGCGCTCGCCCTCGCCGGCTGCGCCACCACCCCGGTCGACGACGGTCGCGTGCACGTCGTCGCGTCGACCAACGTCTACGGCAGCATCGCCGAGGCGATCGGCGGCGAGTTTGTCGCCGTAACAAGCCTCATCGACTCCGCCGCGCACGACCCGCACAGCTTCGAGGCTTCCGCCCAAGACCAACTCGCGATCGCCAAGGCCGATCTCGTGATTGAAAATGGCGGCGGCTACGACCCGTTCATTGACACGCTGCTCGAGGCGGCATCCGCGGATGCCGTCGTCGTGAGCGCGAGTGAGGCCTCCGGTCTGCTGGAGGTCGAGCACGACCACGAAGAGGGCGAAGAAGAACACGACGAGCAGGGGCACGACGAGCACATTGAGGGCTTCAACGAACACGTCTGGTACAACCTGCCCGGCATGCAGAGCCTTGCCGCAGTCATCGCCGACCAGCTGGCGACGATCGACCCGACGCACAGCTCGACCTACGCGGCCAACCGTGATCGCTTCACCGAGCAGGTGACCGCTCTCGGCGAGCAGGTCGCCGGCATCGGCGAGGGCAAGACTGCCGCGATCACCGAGCCTGTGCCGCTCTACCTGCTCGAGCTCGCCGGCTTCGAGAATGTGACGCCCGAGGAGTTCAGTGAGGCGATCGAGGAGGGCACGGATGTGCCTCCCGCCGTGCTCGCCGACCTGCTCGACACCGTCGGCAGCGTCGCCCTGCTCGCCTACAACAGCCAGACCGCGAGCCCCGAGACCGAGCAGGTCAAGGCCGCTGCAGAAGAGGCCGGCGTGCCGGTCGTCGAGTTCGCCGAGACGCTGCCCGACGGCGAGGACTACATTTCTTGGATGACCTCGAACGTCGCGGCCCTCGCCGCCCTATGAGTCCAGTACTCAGCTTCACCGACGCGGCCCTCGGATTCGGGGGCCGCTCGCTGTGGCGCGGCCTCGACCTCGAGGTGCAGCCGGGCGAGTTTCTCGCGGTGCTCGGGCCGAACGGCTCCGGCAAGACCAGCCTGCTCAAGACGATCCTCGGGCAGCAGCGCCTTGACTCCGGCGCGGTGAGCCTCGAGGGTCACCCGATCCGCCGCGGCGACCGCCGCATCGGCTACATTCCGCAGCAGAAGCTCGCGGCTGCCGGCACTCCCCTGCGCGGCCGCGACCTCGTCACCCTCGGGGTCAACGGGCACCGCTTCGGGCTGCCGATCACGTCGAAAGCGGAGCACGACCGTGTCGACAGCCTCATCGAGGCCGTCGGGGCGACCGACTTCGCGAGCCACCCGATCGGCACGCTCAGCGGCGGCGAGCAGCAGCGGCTTCGCGTCGGGCAGGCTCTGGCCGGCGACCCCGTGCTGTTGCTCTGCGACGAGCCGCTGCTCAGCCTCGACCTGCACCACCAGCGCGGGGTGAGCGAGCTCATCGACCGCCGACGGCGCGAACACGACACGGCGGTGGTCTTCGTCACCCACGACGTCAACCCGGTGCTGAACATGGTCGACCGCATCCTCTATCTCGCCGACGGGCAGTTTCGGCAGGGCACCCCCGACGAGGTGCTGCAGTCGTCCGTGCTCAGTGAGCTGTACGGCACGCCGGTCGACGTCATTCGCCACCACGGTCGCGTCATCGTCGCGGGGGTTCCGGAGCACCACCATGACTGACCTCTTTAACTTCGAGAACTACGGCGAGCTGCTCGGCCTCGTGCAGAACTCGATCATCGCCGCCGCCGTGCTCGGCATCGTCGGAGGCCTCATCGGCGTCTTCGTCATGCAACGCGACATGGCCTTCGCGGTGCACGGCATCAGTGAGCTGAGCTTCGCGGGGGCGGCGGGCGCGCTGCTCGTCGGCGCGAATGTCGTCGCGGGCTCCCTCGTCGGCTCCCTCATCGCCGCCGTGCTCATCGGCCTGCTCGGGGCGCGCGCCCGCGATCGCAACTCGATCATCGGGGTGCTGATGCCCTTCGGTCTCGGTCTCGGCATCCTGTTTCTTGCCCTGTATCCGGGTCGCAGCGGCAACAAGTTCGGTCTGCTCACCGGCCAAATAATCTCGGTGGACTTCGCCCAGCTCGGTCTGCTCATCACGATCGCGGTCGTTGTGCTTATCGCGCTGCTCGCGGTCTGGCGCCCGCTGAGCTTCGACAGCCTTGACCCGGATGTCGCCGCCGCCCGCGGCGTGCCGAGTCGCGCACTCTCCCTCGGATTCATGGTGCTGCTCGGCCTCACCGTCGCCGTGAGCGTGCAGATCATCGGCGCGCTGCTCGTGCTCGCGCTGCTGGTCACGCCGGCGGCGGCCGCGCTGCGGGTGAGCTCCTCCCCCGTGCTCGTGCCGGTGCTGAGCATGGTCTTCGGTTTCGTGTCGGCGGTGGGCGGCATCCTGCTCGCCATCGGCGGATCGCTGCCGATCAGCCCCTACATCACGACCATCTCGTTCGCGATCTACCTGGTCTGCCGCATCGTGGGCTCACGCAAAACCCGCCGCGTTAGAATCGCCGCATGAAGCGCAACACGTGGCAGCGGGAGGCGGTGCGCGAGGCACTCGGCACCTCCGAGGGCTTCGTGAGCGCCCAGGCGCTGCACTCCAACCTGCACGCGACCGGCTCCCCCATCGGTCTCGCGACGGTTTACCGCGCGCTCGCCGACCTGGCCAGCGAGGGCGAGGCCGACTCGCTGCAGCAGGACGGCGAGAGCATCTACCGCGCCTGCACCCCGGGCAGCCACCACCACCACCTCATCTGCCGCAACTGCGGACTCACCGTCGAGATCGAGGCGGATGAGGTCGAGGAGTGGGCCCAGAAGGTCGCCGCCCAGAACGGCTTCACCCAGCCGAACCACATCGTCGACGTGTTCGGGCTATGCGCGGAGTGCTCTGCGCTGGCTGTAGGCGAAGGCCAGCGCTCCTAGCTTCGCCCGGGTCAGTGACCCGCCCTGCAGCACATCCTTGATGGTGCGCAGCGCGAAGGCAGGCCCCTGCACGAGCATCGTCGTCACGACCGACTCCTCCCAAGCGGCCAGCTCGTCGCGGATCTTCTCTGGCGGGCCGATGAGCGCGATCTCTTCGACGAGCTTCGTCGGCACGGCGGCGATCGCCTCGGCCTTGCGGCCCGCGAGGTAGAGCTCCTGAATGCGGTCGCAGTCATCGGAGTAGCCGAGCCGGTCGATCACATTGCGGTGAAAGTTCGCACCTTTCGCGCCCATGCCGCCGACGTAGAGCGCGATAATCGGCCGCACCATATCGGCCGCCTTCTCGACATCGGGATGCGGAATCACCGCCAGCTGCACCGCGACCTCGAAGTCGGTCGACAGCGCTGGGTCTCGCAGCGCGAAGCCCTCGGCCAGATATGCAGAAAATTCGGCGTTCGCCTTCGGCGAGAAGAGAAAGGGCAGCCAGCCGTCGGCAATCTCTGCGGCCATCGCAACGTTCTTCGGGCCTTCGGCGGCGAGGTAGATCGGCAGCCGCGATCGCAGCGGGTGCACCGTCGACTGAAGGGGTTTGCCGAGGCCTGTCGCATCCGTCCCGGTGTATGGAAGTGGGTAGTGCGGGCCGGGCGCGGTGACCGCGCCGTCGCGGGCGAGGATGTCGCGGACGATCGAGATGTACTCCCGAGTGCGGGCCAGCGGCTTCGGGTAAGGCTGGCCGTACCAGCCCTCGACCACCTGCGGACCAGAAGCGCCAAGACCGAGGATCACGCGCCCGCCCGACAGGTGATCGAGCGTGAGCGCCGCCATGGCCGTCGCTGCCGGGGTGCGAGCCGAGAGCTGCGCGATGCCCGTGCCCAGCTTCACGCGGCTCGTGTGGGAACCCCACCACGCCAGCGGCGTGAACGCGTCGCTGCCGTACGCCTCGGCGGTCCAGACCGATTCGTAGCCGAGGCGCTCTGCCGTGCGGATGGCCTTGAGGGCTCCGGGAGGCGGGCCCTGCTTCCAGTAGCCGGTGGCGTATCCGATGCGCATGAGGCCAGCTTGCCGCATCTGCCCGAGAACTGTAGGCTTTCCCTTTGGTGCTCTCGTAAGAGAACGCCCCTTGTACGCAATCCGGTCATTTATGGCAGGAAGGTCGCGTGCCGACAAGTGACCTTGGGTAAGGCAATCGCCTTACGGTAACCAGAACAGGAGTAGGACCATGGCAGCAGTTTGCCAGGTGACCGGAGCCGTACCCGGCTTTGGACACAACATCTCGCACTCGCACCGACGCACCAAGCGTCGTTTCGACCCGAACATCCAGACGAAGAAGTACTACGTGCCGTCGCTGCGACGCAACGTGACGCTGACCCTGAGCGCAAAGGGCATCAAGACCATTGACGCTCGTGGCATCGAGTCGGTCGTCAAGGACCTTCTCGCACGTGGGGAGAAGATCTAATGGCTAAGCAGCAGGACGTTCGTCCCATCATCAAGCTCCGCTCGACCGCGGGCACCGGTTACACCTACGTGACCAAGAAGAACCGTCGTAACGACCCAGACCGTCTGGTTCTGAAGAAGTACGACCCGGTTATCCGCAAGCACGTCGAATTCCGTGAGGAGCGCTAAACATGGCTAAGAAGAGCAAGATCGCAAAGAACGAGCAGCGCAAGGTCATCGTCGCGCGCTACGCCGCCCAGCGTCTCGAGATCAAGAAGGCCCTGGTCGACCCGGCCGGCACCGACGAGACCCGTGAGGCTGCACGCATCGCGCTGCAGAAGCTTCCGCGCAACGCTTCGCCGGTCCGCGTTCGCGGCCGCGACGCGATTGACGGACGCCCGCGTGGTTTCCTCAGCCAGTTCGGTGTTTCTCGTGTTCGCTTCCGCGACATGGCACACCGTGGAGAGCTGCCGGGAATCACCAAGTCCAGCTGGTAAATCTCACCGATCGCCGTCACCTCGAGCCAACAGGCTCGGGTGGCGGCGATTGTGCGTTTAACGACCGTTCCCCCGAGATGCGGAACACGGTGCAAAATTGCCGGAAATATCAGGGCAAGCTGGTAGATTCGCAGGCGGTTCCAACGGCTACCGTCGCTGGTTCCTTCAAAGCACTAGGTCCTAGGAGGACAACCAATGGCTGACAAGTCCCTAAACCGCACCGAGTTCGTTGCCGCAGTTGCTGCCGAGTCCGGCCAGAGCACTGCAGTCGTCGCTGGCGTCGTTGACGCTTTCTTCGCTGTGCTCGCATCCAACGTGGGTGAAGGCACCAAGGTCGCAATCCCCGGTTGGCTCACGGTTGAGCGCAACCACCGCGCGGCTCGCACCGGACGCAACCCGCAGACGGGTGAGTCCATCGAGATCAAGGCTGCCTACGGCGTCAAGGTTTCGGCTGGCACCAAGCTCAAGGCAGCAGCCAAGGGCTAAGTAGTTTCCAATCAAAGGGCGTCGGCTTCGGTCGACGCCCTTTGTGTTTAAGCTTGACCAGTGCCACGGATCGTACGGATAGCAGCGCCAGCGGCACTTCTCGTCGCAGCCCTCGTCGCCGTGCTCGCCGCGCTGCAGTTCGGCGGCGGCGCAGAGCCAGAGCTCATCGCCGACCCGGGCGCCCTCGTGCGTTACGGACTGCCGATAGCCAAGCTGCTCGTCAACATCGGCGCTGCCGGCACTCTCGGCGCCCTCGCACTCGCGGCCTTCGCGATGGAGAAGCAGAGTGCCGAGTACTCACAGGCGTTGGATGTCGCTGCCGCGGCATCCGCCGTCTGGACCGTCGCCTCCGCCACGACCGGCTTCCTCAGCTTCCTCAGCGTCTACCAACAGCCCGTCTCACTCGACGACAGCTTCGGCAGCCTCATCGGCACCTACCTGCAGCAGACGGAGCTCGGCCAGGCTTGGCTAGCCACCACCCTCGCGGCGGCGGCCCTCACCGTGCTCGCCTTTGCCGTGCGCAACCAGGCGGTCGTACTGGCGATGGCCTTCGTTGCGGGACTCGCTCTGATTCCCATGTCGCTGCAGGGGCACTCGGGCGACCTCGCCAGCCATGACTCTGCGATCAGCGCCATCTGGGTGCACGTCGTCGGCGCTGCGCTCTGGCTGGGCGGGGTGCTGACCCTTGCCCTCGTCTCGCGGGCGGTCGACACGAAACGCCTCTCGAGTCTCGTAGCGCGCTACTCGTCGATCGCGCTGGTGAGCTTCGTAGCCGTCGCCTTCAGCGGCTATGTGAGCGCCGAGATTCGGGTCGGAACGCTCGAGAACCTGCTGACGCCTTACGGGATTCTCGTGCTGGTAAAGGTTGCCGCCCTGGGGGCGCTCGGCCTGTTCGGCATCGCATACCGTCGGTTCTTCATCGCGCGCCTGACCAAAGACGGCGACCGCCGCCGCTGGTTCTGGTGGCTCGTGGTCGCTGAGGTCGCATTCATGGGGGTTGCGTCGGGGGTGGCGGCCGCGCTGGCGCGAACGGCGACTCCGCAGCCGCTGGTGGCGGCATCCAACGCCTCAGACCCGACGCCCGCAGAGATTCTCACCGGCGCACCGCTGCCGCCGCCGGTCACCATCGAGCGCCTGTTCACACTGTGGAATTTCGACACCCTGTGGATCATGATCTGCGCCTTCGCCGCGTTCTTCTACGTGGCCGCCGTCGTGCGGCTGCACCGCCGCGGCGACCGCTGGCCCTGGTATCGAACGGTGCTCTGGCTGCTCGGCATCGCCCTGTTGTTCTACATCACCAACGGTGGCGTCAACGTCTACCAGAAGTACCTCTTCAGCCAGCACATGCTCGCGCACATGGCCCTCGGCATGATGGTGCCGGTGCTGCTCGTGCCTGCCGCGCCGATCACGCTTGCGCTACGCGCAATTCACAAGCGAACGGATGCCAGCCGCGGCGCGCGCGAATGGCTGCTGCTGATCGTGCACTCGCGCTACTTCGGCGTGCTCTCGAACCCGATCGTCGCCGCAGCGATCTTCGTCGGCTCGCTCTGGCTGTTCTACTACAGCGGCATCTTCGGCTGGGCGACCGTTGACCACGTCGGCCACGAGTGGATGGTCATCCACTTTCTCGGGGCTGGCTACCTCTTCGTCTCCGCCCTCATCGGCGTCGACCCCGCGCCGTATCGCGCGCCATACCCGATGCGGCTCATCGTGCTGCTGGCGACCATGGCCTTCCACGCCTTCTTCGGGCTCGCGCTGCTCAGCGGCACCGGACTGCTGCTCGCCGACTGGTACGGCGCGATGGGCTGGGGCACGAGCGCGCTCGAAGACCAGCAGACCGGCGGAGGCATCGCGTGGAGTGTCGGCGAGATCCCGACCGTGATTCTCGCCGTCGCCGTCGCGATCATGTGGTCGCGGTCAGACGAGCGGGAGAGCAAGCGTCTCGACCGCAAGGCGGACCGCGATGGGGATGCTGAGCTCGAGGCCTACAACGCGATGCTCGCTAGCCGAGCAAAACGCTGAGGCTGTCGCCGGGGCCAATGGTCACGCGATAGGTCGCCGTGAACGGCACGTCGTCGTCGAGGGTGCTGACCGTGCCGTCGAAGAGCGATGTCACCTGCACCGTCACGTGCGCGGTCGCTGCCCCGGTGGTTTGCCAGGCCGCCCCGTTCGGCTCGAGAGCTGCCGTCGGGTAGTCGACGATTGACCACTGTGGGCTGCCTGCACGATTCGTGACACTCGTGCCGAAGGGGCAGCCGGTCGGCTTGAGCACCTGCTGGGTGGCGCACTCGTCGAGAAAGGTCTTGAGTGCCGCCGTCGCAGCCTCGGTGAAAGCGGGTTTCGGAGCCACGGCGACAGCGGCCTCCACGGTCGAGTTGACCTCGGTCAGGGCGACGCTGACCGGCAGCGCCTCGAGATACAGGGTGTCGTGGGTGAGGGTGACCGCGCTGGGAACCAGCAGGGCGTGACTGCCGGCGGCGGCATCCGTGCCGTTGATGCTGACGCGGGAATCGTGGTCGACGGTCACGGCGAGGGTGGCGATCGGGCTGACGGCGAAGCGCCAGGTGGGGAACAGGCCGAGTCGGGTGCCGGTGCGCTCGACGCTGAACTCGCTGATCTGCTCTGTGTCCGCGATTGTGTAGCCGACCCGAACAGTGTGCGTGTCGCCATCGGCTACGTCGCTGACGAGGCGGATGCCGTCGAAACCCCCGACGGTCGCGTCGGTCACCAAGGGGCTCGCACCCTCCACCCCGTCGGTCGCCAGCGCGCTCTCCGCGTCGCCGCGCTGCAGCGCCTCGAGGTAGGAGCGCACGAAGCCGCCGGCGCTGTAGAGGTCGGCGTTGAGGGCCAGCACGGATGCCGCAAAGCCTGCGGCTAGCAGGGCGAAGACGAGCGTCCACGAGAGCAGGGCGCGGCGCATGGGTTCATCCTAGGCAGGCTGTGCATGGCTGCCCGCTCTCCGCTCGGCGCGCAGGTAGATTGGTGGTCTCGTGACTGTCGAACTCTCCCCGGAACAGGCCGCAGTCTTCGCGGCCATCGAGACGACCCAAGAGCACATCTTCGTCACCGGCCGCGCTGGCACCGGCAAATCCACACTGCTCAACCACCTCTCGTGGCAGACCTCGAAGCAGGTGGTCATTTGCGCGCCCACCGGCGTCGCGGCGTTGAACGTGGGCGGCCAGACGATCCACTCGCTGTTTCGCTTGCCGATCGGGGTGATCGCCGACCACGAGATCGAGCAGGGCGGCGACGTGCGCAAGCTGCTCAACACCATCGACACGCTCGTCATCGACGAGGTCTCGATGGTCAACGCCGACCTGCTGGATGCCGTCGACCGCTCCCTGCGCATGGCCCGCTCGCGTCGTCACGAGGCCTTCGGCGGCGTGCAGCTCGTGCTCTTCGGCGACCCGTACCAGCTCGCCCCCGTGCCCGGTGATGCCGACGAGCGCGCCTACTTCGCCGACCACTACGAGTCGATGTGGTTCTTCGACGCAAAGGTCTGGAACGAGACAGACCTGACGATCTACGAACTCGCCACCGTGCACCGTCAGCACGAGGCCGAGTTTCGCTACATGCTCAACGCGGTGCGCCACGGCCAGGTCACCAAGGAGATCGCGGACCGCCTCAACTCGACAGGCGCACGGACTCCCCCCTCCAGCGAGATCATCACGCTGGCCACCACCAACGCGACGGTCAACCGCATCAACGCGGTCGAGCTGGCGAAGCTGCCCGGCAAGCCGAAGACGGCTCGAGCCGACGTCACCGGCGACTTCGGCGGCCGCGCCTTCCCGGCCGACGAGGAGCTCGAGCTCAAGCTCGGCGCCCAGGTGATGTTTCTGCGCAACGACGCCGACCAGCGCTGGGTCAACGGCTCCGTCGGCATCGTGACGAAGATTGCGCAGACCGTCTTCGTCGAGGTGGATGGCGAGGAGCACGAGGTGCAGCCCTCCACGTGGGAGAAGTACAAGTACTCGTACTCTGCGGCCACCAAGGAGCTGAAGAAAGACATCGTGGCTGAGTTCACGCAGTTTCCGCTGCGGCTGGCATGGGGAGTCACCATCCACAAGTCGCAGGGAAAGACCTACGAGCGGGCAATCGTCGACCTTGGACAGCGTGCCTTCGCCCCCGGCCAGACCTACGTGGCCCTGAGCCGCATCTCATCCCTCGACGGGCTCTACCTGTCGCGCGACTTGCGGCCGAGCGACATCCTCGTCGACGAGGATGTGACGCGCTTCATGTCGCGGGTCTCGCCGATCCCGGCGATCGAGGCGTAGGGATCAGTCCGGCACTGCCAGTCGCATGCGAGCGTGAGTTGCCACAAAGTGCTCGCAAGAGGGCCGTGCGGTGCCCGAATGCAGCAGTTTGTGACGTCTCGCGTCAGGGGAGGGGCGCGCGGTCGGGCGGCACGATTGTGGTGTTCTCGAACTGGGCGACCAGCTCCGAGTCGTGCACTGCTACGCGGCGGCCTTGGCTGCCGCGAGGTCGCTGAACAGATCGGTGTTGAACGTGTAGGCGAGCATGACCTCGTCGATGACGCGCTCGCGCTCCTCCGCCGACCAGTCGACGGCATCCAACTGGTCGCGGTAGGTCTCCTTGAACTCTTTCGGCTTGGCGATCTCGTCGAAGAGGTAGAAGCCAACACCGTTGGTCTCGAAGCCGAACTGGCGCTGCATGAGCGTGCGGATGATCTGGCCGCCCGAGAGGTCGCCGAGGTAGCGCGTGTAGTGGTGGGCGATGAAGCCGCCCGCCCAGCCCTCGGCCGCGATCTGGGTGATGCGCGCGGTGTAGCGCTGCGTGGTCGGCAGGGGAGCAATGGTCGACAGCCAGTCGTCTCCGATGAGGAAGGCGAGGTCGGCGCGCAGGGCCGGAAGGCGGGTGAGGTGGGGCGAGATGAAGGCGGCGGCCTCGGCGTCATCCGCGAAGGTTACGGCGGCACCCTCGAGAGCCTCGTAGATGAAGTAGTGCTGCGCGACGAGGGCGATGTAGTCGTCGCGCGATCCGTTGCCCTTCATGAGGTCATCCATGAAGTTGGCGCCTTCGCTCGCGGAGTGACCGCCGCGCGTGCGCTCGCGCAGAGCTTGGGAGAAGGGGATGACGGTCATGGGGACTCCGAACGTGTTAGGGCACCCTTAGCTTAGTGGTGCACCCCATCGTCGAAAAGGGCGGGGTTGACGACCTGTTGGCCAGCAGCGGTCGCTCCAAGAGCGGGCGCGGTAACGCCGCCGACCACGAGGGCGCCGAGCAGCATTCCCACGACGTACCGCCGCGTGCTCACCGGCTTGGGCGATCGAGCGCGGCGCAGCAGCACGGCGATGGTGATCGCGACAAACAGCTCGAGCAGTGTGGCAGCCGCGAGCGGCACCGGACGAAACGATTGGATGCCCGCAACGAGAGCAACAACCCACAACCCGACAGGTGCGAGCGCCGCAATCACGGCGACCCGAGAGGCAAGAAACCGCTCGTCGAACATGACCAGCACGCCCCACGCGAACTCGGTGATGCCGATGCCAGCGAGCAGCACCGCCCCGAGGGGTGGGGCGTCGACGGCGAGGGCGAGGTGGATGAGCCCGGCGCCGACCGCGGCGAAGGCGATCCAGCCGCGGGTGAGTGGCGACACTCAGCGCCTCGCGCCGAGGCCAACGCCGAGCAGCACGGCGGCGCCGATGAAGTGCAGCAGGTTGGCGGCACCGTTGACGGCGATGACGTTGTATGGGGTGTTGATGATGAAGAGGCCGGCGAGGCCGATGGCCAGCAGCAGGGTGCCGATGGCGGCATCCAACTGGGGCGCCCAACGGCTGAAAGCGACCGCGACGAGGGCTGCGCCCACCACGAGGTGCAGCACGTTCTGGACGGGGTTGACCGACAGCACTCCGAAGAGCCAGCGCTCGGCGCTTGCCGTGAAGCCCAGTGCCCCGGCGATGAGGTAGACGCTGCCGACAACCAGCGCGACGATGCGGCTGGGTGACCTAAGCATGGGGGCGCGGCTCAACCCCGAGCACGGCGCAGGCCCGGTCGTAGAGCACGACCACCTCGCGCCGAATCTCTGGGCGCTCTGAGATCGGGGCCGTCCAGGGCACGGTGACGGTGTGCTGCTCGGCGCCGACGGTGTAGTTGAAGGTGCCGCCGTTCTCGTCGAGGTCGGTCATGGATGCCGTCTCGGCATCCAACGAGCCGAAGGCACGGGCGATGAGCAGGCTGTCACCGACGTGGTCATCGTTCATGTGGTGCAGTACTGCGGCGACGACATCGGGGGAGAAGGTTGGCACCGTTCCACGCTAGCCGGTCAGTCGAGCAGGTGCGCGGCGAAGAAGGCGGAGGTGCGGGCGAGGGCAAGCGCGGCCGCGTGCGGGTCGGAGGCTCCGGCGACCTGCGGGTTGGCGAAGTGGTGCGTCGTCGCGAGGTAGTTGTAGTGGGTGGTGGGGGTGCCATGCTCGGCGAGGCGATCGTAGAAGTCCTGCGGGTCGCCGCCGTACTCCCACTGGTCAGACTCGGCGTACTGCAGCAGCAGCGGGCACGGGATGATGCCGTGGTGCTTCTCGGCGACGCTCGCGTAGTAGGCGACGACGGCATCCGTCTCGCCGCCTTGGGCGTGCACGAGCGCGAGCCACCCGCCCGTCGAGAAGCCGAGCTCGCCGATGCGCTCTGTGCCGTAGAGCCGGGCCTCGTCGATGATGTCGTCGATCGTGGCGAGCGCTGCGGCGATGTCGATGCGATCGACATTCTCGCGAGCGGTCGACGGATCGGTGGTTGACCAGCCGTCGAAGAAGTCGGGCACTGCCACCTGCAGGCCCTCACTCGCGAGGTTGAGGGCAACCCGCTCAAGCCATGGCAACCGCCCGAACCAGTCGTGCAGCACAACGACGAGCGGCGCACCGGTCGGCCCGTAGTACTCAGTTTCCATCGGGCAGGGGTGCCTTAGCTGGCGCTGTGTACTGGGCCTCGACGATCTGCTGCGTCGCGTGGGCGTCGGGGTGGTAGAGCTCGTCGATCACACCCATTATTCGGGGCGGTGTGTAGCGCGGATCGGTCAGGCGCCTCCGCACGGTGTGCCGGCGCTGCAGTGCGGGGTAGGTGAAGAGGAAGGCGAGAGTGAGCAGCACTGCTGCGGCGACAATCCACTCTGTCATCAGACAATTGTGCGCTTCAGAACTTCCGTCGACAATCTATCGCCCTCGAGCTGCACCTAAAGAAGGCAAGTGCAGCCGAAGATGTCCTGAAGTTGGGGAGCGATTGTCCGGCGATACTCGTATCTTGTAGCCATGGACAGATGGTCGCAGAGTGACAAAAACGTGTACGGCGCCAAGGACGACGACGACATGGACGCAATCATGCGGGCCTTAGACGCATCAACTAAGAACGATGAGGGTTCGCTCGCGGCATCGACGGATGATTGAGCCCACGATAGACAATGGGGTCTGGGGCGAAGTGGACAACATCACCAAGAGGCCTGCTTCGTCCATTGCCACACGCGAGATTCCAACGAGCCCGGGAATCTACGTTTGGTTCTATCGAGGCGAGCCCGTCTATGTAGGACAGGCTCTAGGTAAGCAAGGTCTTCGCGGTCGGTTGAGATCGCATCTAGCGAAGGGCCCCGACCTCAGTCGAAGCACGTTGCGAGCCAGCGTGGCTGTCGCGCAACTGGGCATCGATCGCGCGACAGCTAGACGTCGGCCAACGGTCATGGAGAGTCATGACATCGAGGCAGTGAACTCCTGGCTGGGGGCGTGCGACCTCGGCTGGATCGAATGCCCTACTGCGTCAGAGGCACACGCCAAAGAAGTTGCCCTCCGCAGTGATTGGCTTCCTCCGCTCAATCGCATTTAGCAGAGGAGTTGCCTTCGAACCTCACCGACGGCTACTCCTCTTCGCAGTTGGCGAGGTCGGTCTCGGCCAGCGGCTCGCCTTCGGGAATCACGTAGGTGACGGTGAGTACGACGTCTTCCGTGCCCTCGTTGACGCCCTCATGCACATAGTGCGCACCCTCGACGAGTGATTCGCCCGCGATATACACGTGCACGCCCTCCGGGTAGATCGGCGCGTAGTGCGTGAACACCCCCTGTTCGACGACGGCGATGAGCTGGCCGTAGTGGCAGTGGAGTCCGGTGCCCGCGCCGGGCGCGAGGGTGATCTCTCGCATGGCAACCTGGGTGGGGCCGGCGACCTCGACATCCACGTCAGCGTCTTGGGTGCCGGCGGCGAGGTCTACAGCCGTCACAGGTGCAGGTGTTGTCGGTTCGACTGTGGGCTCAGCCGCCGAACAGCCGGCAAGGAGGGCGAGCAGCAGAACGGCAGACAGCGTGGGCTTCATGGCCTGAGTCTGCCCTAGAGAGCGGATGACGGGAATCGAACCCGCGCTATCAGCTTGGGAAGCTGAAGTTCTGCCATTGAACTACATCCGCGCGCTGGAGCTATGAGGCTCCGAACCTTCAAAAGACTACTCTGAACCCCATGGGCGAATACGAGCGGATGGTGCTGCACTTCACCGCGACCGTCGTCGCCCCGCAGCTCGCCCTGCTGCTTCTCGCCGTCACGCTGATCGCGCTCGCCGCGCTCGCGGTGCGTCTCGTGCGGGTGGCCGCCGCCGCGGTTGCCCCCTTTGCTGTCTTGCGGATGGTTACTGCGTGGCTGGCCACTGCATCCGATCGGGTTGTTGGCATCAGCAAGCGGGCCAGGGCCCCGTCTGAGTGGGAGCTCCTCCGCGTCTGATCCCGGGCGCGGCTCTCCCGCGACCGAACGGACCCCCATGCTCAAACGACTCATCGACCGCATCAACTACCACTCGTTCATGTTCGTCGGCACGACCTACGTCGCTGCCGCCGGGCTCATCGGCTTCGAAGCCCTCGCCGTGATCCTCGGCTACGCGACTATGGCGCCTCTGGGCGCGCCGCTGCTGGTGATCGGCATCGGAATCTACGCGCTCATGCGACGCAAACGACAGGATGACGAAGACGACGTTCAGTAGTCTGTTCGCATGCTGCTCTCAGACCGCGACATCAAGCTCGAGATCGAAGCCGGACGCATCGGCCTTGAACCCCTCGACCTCGGCATGGTGCAGCCGTCGAGCATCGACGTGCGCATCGACCGGTTCTTTCGGCTGTTCGACAACCACAAGTACCCGTTCATCGACCCGCGCGAGGACCAGCCGGATCTCACCCACCTTCTCGAGGTCAAGCCCGACGAGCCGTTCATTCTGCACCCGGGCGAATTCGTGCTCGGTAGCACCTACGAGCTGGTGACTCTGCCGAACGACATCGCTGCGCGCCTCGAGGGCAAGTCGAGCCTCGGCCGTCTTGGCCTGCTCACCCACTCGACCGCCGGCTTCGTCGACCCCGGCTTCAGCGGCCACGTCACCCTCGAACTGAGCAATGTCGCGACCCTTCCGATCAAGCTCTGGCCGGGCATGAAGATTGGCCAGCTCTGTTTCATCCGCCTGTCGAGCGAGGCGGAGCACCCCTACGGCAGCGGCGAGTACGGCTCGCGCTACCAGGGCCAGCGCGGCCCGACGGCGAGCCGCAGTTTTCAGAACTTCTCGCTCATCGACGTGAGCGCGACCGACGCTGGCGCGCCGGGGCAGTAGCTAGCTGCCGCTTAGCCGCGGCTGAGCGGCGTCGATCGCCGAGAGAATCGGCGGCACGATCGGCCACTCGACCGCGAGGGTCGGGTCGTCCCACGCAATGCCGTTGCGGCCGCTGGTCTCGAACTCCCGCGAGACCTCGTTGAGGTAGTCCGTCTCTACGAGAGCCTGGAAGGCGTTGCCGAGACCTTCGGCGATGAAGAGCCGTCGGCGCTCGCCCGGCTGGTCCCCGAGCAGAAAAGACAGCGACGTGCCGAAGGTCGGGCTTTCCGGTCGTACATCGGCGACGACACACAGCGCCGTACCTCGAACGACGTACACGAGTTTGTCCCACGGCTCGACGTGGAAGCCCCGCAGCACGCCAGCGGCAGAGCGGGAGTGGTTCGCCTGGCTGAAGCTCACCGGGCGCCCGACGGCCTGCTGCAGCTCGCTCAGACGGTAGGACTCGCGAAAGAAACCTCGGCCATCGACGTGCATGGCACTGTCGACCACGAATAGCCCGGATATCGAGGTCGCGGCAACGGGCATGCCGGTGAGCCTAGCGTTCCCGCGACCTGCTTGAGTGTGGCTCTGGCTGAGCGGGCATGCCGGGAGTAAGGTCGGGCAGATCGGGGGTGACCGGTGAGTTTTGTTTCTTGGGTGCATGGCGCACCGGACTGGCTGCGCGACCTGCTGGTCGCAGTGCTGGTGCTGCTCACTGTGCCGGTCGGCTGGGCCTCGATTGCCCTGAGCCCGCCCGACAGCTCACTCGCCACCTGGTGGCCCGCAGCGGGCTTCGCCGTCGTGGCCGCGACCATCGCCCGCGGCAATCGCATCGGCGTGGTCCTGGCTATCCTCGCGGTCGGCATGGTCGCCAACCTCGCGGCCGGTCGACCGTTGCCCGTCGCCATCGGTTTCGGAGCCGGCAACGCCCTCGAGGCGTGGGTTATGTCGTCGATAGCCACCCGCGGCGGTCGACAGGTCTCTATCGACCGCATCGGCGACGCGGAGCGGCTCTTTCTCGCGGTCGTGGCTGGGGCGGTCGTTACGGGTGTCGCGTTCGCCGCGGTTGTGACGTTCGCCGATCGCGGCGACGGGCTGAGCGCGGGGGCGGCCGCTGCGGCATCCCACGGTTCTGCTGTTTTGCTGCTCGGCCCGCTGGCGATCCTTCCGAGGGTGTCGTTTCGCACCGACCGTGTGCGCGAGCTGGCCGTTCAGCTGGTCGCGCTTCTCGGCGTACTCGCGCTGATCTTTGCCCCTGCCCAGCAGCTCCCGGTTGCTTTTCTCGTCTTTCCGGTGATCGTCTGGGGCAGCTTTCGCTTCGGTATCGGCATCTTGGCGCTCGAGACCCTCGTCACAACGGTTGTCGTTACCGGCAGCATGTTTTGGAACGGCGGACCCTTCGCCCCGATCTTTCAGACCGACCCTGATTTCGCCGTGCACCTTGTGCAGCTCTATGTGGTGGTGATCGCAACCACCACGCTCATTCTCGGTCGAGCGCGAGCGGACTGGCTGCGCAGTGCCGCCATCGGCCGCGCACGGGAGGTGGTGCTGCGCAGCGGAATCACCGGATCAACGGTCGGCTTCGTCATTCTCGAGCGGGAGGCGGATGGCCAGCTGCGCCTCGCGGCCGCCAACGATGTCGCCGATGACCTGCTGCACGCAGCGGGGGATGAGTGGCAGGCGGGCGAGACGCTGCAACTCGAGCAGTTTGCGCCGCCCCTCATCGCTCCGCTCGCCAACCTCATCGCCGGCAACGGAGAGACCTGGCAGGGCCGCATCTCAGAGCCAGACGCCGACCGCATCGTCGACGCGAGCATGACCCGCGTGCGCAGCGCCCGCGGAACCGTGGTGTTGACCGTGCAGGTGGAGGACGTCACCACGCGGGAGGAGGCGCGACTCGCCAACGAGCGCGCCCTCGACAACGAGCGGGCCACCGTCGAGAAGCTGCGCGAGGCCAACCGGCAGAAAGACGACTTTGTCAGCGCGGTCAGCCATGAGCTGCGCACGCCGCTGACCAGCATCGTCGGCTTCGCCGATGAGCTCACCCACCTCGACCTTCCGCCCGAGGCTCACAGCTACCTCGAGATCATCACGCGCAACGCGGGGCGCCTCAACGACCTCGTCGAAGACCTGCTTGAGGTCGGCCGACTCAACTCGCAAACCCAGCTGAGGGCGGTCGAGAAGCTCGACGTCGACGCGGTCATCGACGGGGTGCTCGCCGATCTGCACCACGCGGCGGCAGCCCGCTCACTGACCGTCGAGCGCGTCGGCAAGGAACGCACCTCGGTCAACTCGGTGCGCGCCGACGTCACGCGCATTCTCGTCAACCTCGTGTCGAACGCGATCAAGTTCAGCCCAGAGGGTGGGCAAATCGAGATCGCTGTCGAGCGCAGCGCGGTGCACCTGCAGATTCGGGTGCGTGACAACGGGCCGGGGATCGCGGCGGCAGATCTCGACCGGGTGTTCGAGCGGTTCTACCGCGCGAGTTCTGCGGCGACCGTTCCGGGATCCGGTCTCGGGCTGGTCATCGCCCGCGGTCTAGCCGAGGGCCTCGGCGGCACGGTGCGACTGCAGTCGGTGGAGGGCGCGGGAACCACCGCGCTGCTCACGCTGCCGTTGACCGCGACCAAACCGCGGCGCTAGTCAGTACGACCACGCGTCGAGCTGCAGCACGATCCACGGGCTGAAGGCGAACGGCGTCGCCGCGACAGCCGTGCGCAGGGCATCGGGGCTGACCCACTGAAACTCGATGACCTCTGCGGGGTTGGGCAGGACGGCATCCGTGGTTCGTGCCCGATAGACCGGGCACACCTCGTTCTCGACGATGCCGGATGCGTCAACGGCCCGATACCGAAAGTCCGGCAGAGCAAGTTCGAGCCCTTCAATCGCGATGCCCAACTCGGCGGAGGCGCGGCGGTGCACGGCCTCCTCCATCGGCTCACCGGGAGCGGGGTGACCGCAGAACGAGTTGGTCCAGACGCCCGGCCAGGTGCGCTTGGCCAGCGCCCGACGGGTGATGAGCACCTCGCCGGCGGCATTGAACAGGTGGCACGAGAAGGCGAGGTGCAGGGGAGTGTCGGTCGTGTGCACGGCGAGCTTGTCGGCAGAGCCAACAGGTTTCGCGTCGTTGTCAAGGAGTACGACGAGCTCGCTGGGTGAGGAAGGGGTCACGGTATCCTGCTTGAGTGGATGCATCCGGGCTGGTCGCCGTCTCTCAGGGGAGGCAGGCTCAAGTCGATGCCGTGCTCGAGCGCTTTTTCAGTTTAGCCAAGAACCGCGCGGCGGCCTTTGGGCAGCCCTATGTCGAGCTGTGGGAATCCCTCGAGGCGAACACGACAGGCGGCAAACGCTTTCGGCCGCGCATGGTGATGTGCGCCTACGAGGCGCTCGGCGGCACTGACCACGAGGCGGCCGCCTACGTCGGCGCCGCGTTCGAGCTGCTGCACACCGCGCTCATCGTGCACGATGACGTCATCGACCATGACTTCGTGCGCCGCGGGGCCCCCAACATTTCTGGCACCTACCGCGATCGAGCCGTTGCCGACGGTGCTTCGACGGCAACGGCAGAGCACAAGGGCATCTCGGCCGCCGTGATCGCGGGCGACCTCGCGCTGTTCAACGCCTACCGACTCATCGACCGCAGTGGCGTCGGCGACGCGATGCGCTACCGCCTCATCGAGGTGATGGATGAGGCCCTGTTCGCGAGCGCGGCCGGCGAGCTCATCGACGTGGACTTCGCAACCGCGGTCGATATGCCGCGCGTCGACGACATCCTCACCATGGAGCGCCTCAAGACCGCGGTCTACAGCTTCGAGTGCCCGCTGCAGGCGGGGGCCATCTTGGCCGGTGCCAGCGAGGAGGTCGTGCAGACCCTCGGCGACTTCGGCCGCGAGATCGGCATCGCCTACCAGATCGTCGACGACCTGCTCGGGGTGTTCGGCACCGAGGCAGAGACCGGCAAGACCACGATCGGCGACCTGCGCGAGGGCAAGCGCACCGTCATGATTTCGTACGCGACGAGCACTCCAGAGTGGGAGGGCATCCGCCCGCTCATCGGCAAAGCCGATCTCAGCGAAGCCGAGGCGCAGGCCGTGCGCGACGTGCTCATCAGCAGCGGAGCTCGCAGTTTCGCGCAGGGGCTCGCCCGCTATTACGGCAACCGTGCGCTGGCGCGCTTGGCCGAGCCGCACATTCCGCTGGCGCTGCGGCGCGAGCTGCACCCGGTCGCCGACGACGTGCTGAGCCGGGTCAAGTGACGCTCTACGACCGAGTGGCGCAGGAGACAGCCAGTATCGTCATCCGCCGCTACTCCACATCTTTCGGGTTGGCATCGCGGCTGCTCGGGCCGGCGGTGCGCCAGCACGTCGAGAACATCTACGCGCTCGTGCGCGTTGCCGACGAAATCGTCGACGGCTCGGGCGAGGCAGCGGGCCTCGACATTCTGGCCACCGGTCAGACCCTCAACGCCCTCGAGGCCGAGACCGAGCTGGCGATCGAGACCGGCTTCAGCGCCAACCTCGTCGTGCACGCCTTCGCCCTCACCGCGCGGGCGACCGGCTTCGGCGCCGAGCTGACCCGCCCCTTCTTCGAGTCGATGCGCATGGACCTCACCGAGACCGAGCATGACCAGGCCAGTTTTGAGAGATACGTCTACGGCTCCGCAGAGGTCGTTGGCCTCATGTGCCTGCGTGCCTTCATCAAAGACGAACCGGTGGATGACGTGCCCGCCCTCGAAACCGGCGCCCGCGCCCTCGGCGCTGCATTTCAGAAGGTCAACTTTCTTCGCGACCTCGCCGCCGACTTCGACGCCCTCGGGCGCAGCTACTTTCCCGGGGTGCGGGTGGACGCCTTCACCGAGCCCGACAAGCTCCGCCTGCTCGACGACATCGACGCTGATCTCGCGGTGAGCGCGGCGGTGCTGCGGCAGCTGCCCGCCAGCAGCCGTCGGGCGGTCGCGCTTGCACAGTCGCTGTTCACCGAGCTGGCGCGCCGGCTGCGGGCGACCCCGGCATCCACTCTTCGCACCGTTCGGGTGCGGGTACCGAACCCTGTCAAGGCGCGTCTCGCGCTCGCGGCAGCAAGCGGAAGGCTCCCCTCGTGAGCGAGATCGTCATCATCGGTGGGGGCATCGCGGGCCTCGCCTCTGCCGCACTGCTCTCGCGGGCAGGGCACAGCGTCACCGTGCTCGAGAAGAACGCCGAACTCGGCGGCCGCGCTGGCGTGTGGGAGAAAGACGGCTTTCGGTTCGACACCGGCCCGTCGTGGTACCTCATGCCCGAGGTTTTCGACCACTTCTTCAAGCTGCTCGGCACGTCGGCGGAGCAGCAGCTCAAGCTGGTAACCCTCGACCCCGGTTACCGGGTCTACTTCGAGGGCGAGGCCGAGCCGCTGGACATCGCAGCGAACCGCGACGAGAACCTCGACATCTTCGAGGCGGTCGAGAAGGGCGCAGGCTTCGAGCTGCACGACTACCTGCTGTCAGCGCAGCAGACCTACGAGCTCGCCAAGGAGAGGTTTCTTTACACGACCTTCGCCGACATCCGCCCGGTGTTCTCTGGCGAGGTGATGGCGAAGGGTGGCCAGCTGGCCAAGCTGCTGACCCAGCCGCTGTCGACCTTCGTGGCGCGGCGATTCAAGAGCCGCAAGCTGCGGCAGATTCTCGGGTTTCCCGCGGTGTTTCTCGGCTCGTCGCCCTATGCGACACCGAGCATGTACCACCTGATGAGCCACCTCGACCTCGCCGACGGCGTGCTCTACCCGATGGGTGGCTTCGGCACGGTCATCGACTCCATCGCCGCGCTGGCCACGGCCGAGGGGGCGACGATCGTCACGAGTGCTGATGTGCAGCGCATCCTGATCGAGAACGGCACGGCGACCGGCGTCGAGTACCGCGGGCCGAAGGGCGAGGTGCTGTTCGCCGACGCCGACATCGTGGTGAGCGGTGCCGACCTGCACTTCACCGAGACCCGCCTGCTCGATGAGGCCGACCAGAGCTACCCGCAGCACTACTGGGACAAGCACGTGCCCGGCCCGAGCGCGCTGCTGCTCTTTCTCGGCGTCGAAGGCTCCCTGCCGCAGCTCGAGCACCACACGCTGCTCTTCACCAAGAAGTGGGAGAAGGGCTTCAAGGCGATCTTCGGCAAGCAGCCGAGCGTGCCCGCCCCCGCCTCGCTCTATGTGAGCAAGCCGAGCGGCGTCGACCCGACCGCCGCGCCTGCCGGGTCAGAGAACCTGTTCGTGCTCGTACCGATTCCCGCAGACCCGACCATCGGCCGCAGCGGCGACGACAGAATCGAGAAGCTCGCGGATGCCGTCATCGAGCAGATCGCCGACTGGACGGGCATCGACGACCTCGCTTCACGCGTCACCGTTCGCCGCACCGTTGGACCAGCCGACTTCGTCGACGAGCTCAACGCCTGGCGCGGCACGGCCCTCGGACCGGCCCACACCCTGCGACAGAGCGCGTTCTTCCGGCCGTCGAACAAGTCGAAGAAGGTGAAGGGGCTCTACTACGTCGGCGGTTCGACGATCCCCGGAATCGGCCTGCCGATGTGCCTGATCAGCGCGGAGCTGCTGGTCAAGCGCCTGCGCAACGACACCTCCACCGGCCCGATGGCGGAGCCGCTCAAGCCATGAGCCTGCTCTACCTGCTCGCGCTGCTCATCGCCCTCACGGGAATGGTCATGCTCGATCGCCGGTTTCGCCTCTTCTTCTGGGATTCCCCGCGCCGCGCGGCCGTCGTTCTGCTCGTCGGCGTCGCGTTCTTCGTCGTGTGGGATCTCGCCGGCATCGGCCTCGGCATCTTCTTTCGCGGCGAGACGGCCTTCATGACCGGCCTGCAGGTCGCGCCGGAGCTGCCGGTTGAAGAGCTCTTTTTTCTCACGCTGCTCTGCTACCTGACGATGAACCTGTATGGCTTCTTCGCCTCTCGTCAGAGGAAGCCAGCATGACCTACTGGGCTCTCAACGCGATCTTTCTCGCCGCGGTTGCAGCGGTGGCGGTCGTGGCGGTGCTGTCGAAGCGGGGGCCGCGGTGGGCATCCGTTGGTCTGGTTCTCGGAGTGGTGTTGCTTATGACCGCGGTGTTCGACAACGTGATGATCGGGGTGGGTCTCGTCGGCTACTCCGCGGAGAAGATCAGCGGGGCGTTCATCGGCATCGCTCCGCTCGAGGATTTCGCCTACGCAATCGCGGCGGTCGTGCTGCTGCCATCGCTCTGGACTCTGATCGGAGGCACGCGTGCTGTCTAAGCTCTTCGTCTCGAGCCGCCCACTCAGCTGGGTCAACACGGCCTTTCCGTTCGCGGCCGCGTACTTTCTCAGCGGCGGCGAAATCGTCACCCTCATCGTCGGAACGCTCTACTTTTTAATTCCGTACAACCTCGCCATGTATGGCGTCAACGACGTGTTCGACTACGAGAGCGACCTGCGCAACCCGCGCAAGGGCGGCGTCGAGGGCGCGGTGCTCGACCGCAGCATGCACCGGCCGACGCTCATCGCTGTCGCGGTTACGAACATCCCCTTCGTTGTCTACCTTGTGGCGGTCGGCTCGCCACTCTCGTGGCTGGTACTCGCGATCAGCCTGTTCGCGGTCGTCGCGTACTCGGCGAAGGGGCTGCGCTTCAAAGAGATCCCGTTTGTTGACTCGCTCACCAGCAGCACGCACTTCGTCTCGCCCGCGGTCTACGGTCTCGTGCTCGCCGGCGCCACGTTCACCCCGCAGCTGGTGGCACTGCTCGGAGCCTTCTTTCTCTGGGGCGTCGCGTCGCATGCGTTTGGTGCGGTGCAGGATGTCATCGCAGACCGGGAGGGCGGCCTCGCCTCGGTCGCTACGGTCATCGGCGCCCGCGCCACCGTGCGCCTCGCTGTCGTCGCTTACCTACTGGCCGGAGCCTTGCTGCTCTTCACCAGCTGGCCGGGACCCTTGGCCGCCCTGCTCGCCCTGCCCTACGCGATCAGTTGCGCGGTCTACTGGAGAATCACGGATGCCGAGGCCGAGTCCGCCAACCGCGGCTGGCGCAGATTCCTGGCCCTCAACTTCGCCACGGGATTCGCCGTGACCATGCTGCTCATCTGGTGGGCGCTGCTCGCCTGACCCCGTCATCCGTTGTCGCCGTGCCTCGGATACGTTCGCGGCGCACTCCTGAAACGACGGAGGCAGCGCGAAGGTTCCGTGTTTTCAGGAGTGCGCCCGCGCCCGCACCCTGTCCTTGGCGAAGGCGAAGGCGAATCTCGGGGTCGAGCTAGCGCTGTCGCCGCGCTAGGGCGTGCGCACGGGCGCCGCGACGAAGCGGGTGATGCGCTCGACGACTGCCGCGTCGCTCAGCACCCGGTTGTGACCGAGCCCGTCGGTGATGAGTGTTTCGACGGGGCCGGTGTGCGCCTCGACGATGAGCATCGCCTGCTCGAGCGGCGCCTCGCGGTCGCCCGAGTCGTGCACCACGAGCAGGGGGGTCGCGTAGGCGGTGGGGTCGAGCTCCGTCACGAGCTCGCGCCACACATCCACGCCGAGGGGGCGGGCCCAGCGGTTTATGCGACTCTTGAGCGAGCGGCTGGCAGCCGGCGGCATCCCAACCGCCGTAGTGAAGGTGCGCAGCACCGAATCGAAGTCGTGCGGCGCCCCGATCGTCACGAGACGGCGCGCTCGCGTGCCGCGGCGCATGGCGATCGACGCCGCGACCGCGCCGAGCGAGTGGGCGATGATCGCCTCGAAGGCGCCATAGCGCTGGCCGAGCTGCCGCACGATCTCGGCGTACTCGAGGGCGTGCGTGCGGGTTCCGCCCGAGGCGCCGTTGCCACGGGCGTCGAAGCTGACGACCGTGTAGCCCTGTTCGACGAGGGCGGATCCGATGGCCGCGAAGCGTGAGGCACGGCTGCGCCAGCCGTGCACGAGCAGCACCGTTTGTGACCCGTCGCCCCAGGCATAGCTCACGATGTCGCCGTCGCGGCTGACGCGGGCACTGTCGTGAAATTCCTGCTCGGAGTCGCGCACCCAAGCCGGCGCGCCCAGCTGCCAGAACAGCCGCCACCCGATGGCGGAGCCGAGCGGCGGCACGATGCTGGCAACGCGCATGACAACACGGAACCATAGAGGCAGTGGCTTCATCTCAACTCCCGCGGTAAACTAAACGAACGGTCGTACACTAACATTGGAACCCGGATGACGACAACAGATCTGAGACGAGCGAAAGGCGCGATCTCTCGCGAGACCGTCATGCGCCTCGCGGTCGACATCGCATCGGTCGACGGCCTCGAGGGCCTCTCGATCGGCACGCTCGCCATGGGGGCCAACCTCAGCAAGAGTGGCGTTGTCGCCCTGTTCGGCAACAAAGAGAAGCTGCAGCTCGCCGCGATTGAGGCGGCGCACGAGATCTTCGTCGCGGCGGTCGTCGCCCCTGCACTGAAACTGCAGGGCGGTCGGGAGCGTCTCGACGGGCTGCTCGACAACTGGATCCGTTACAGCGAGGGGCGCATCTTCGCGGGCGGCTGCTTCTTCGCTGCGGCGACGGCGGAGGTCGGGTCGAAGCCTGGGCCGGTGCGCGATGCGGTGGCCGAACGTCTGCGGGCCTGGGATGACACGATCACGCGCGTCGTCATCCGCGCCGTTGACAAGGGAGAGCTCAATCGCCCCGATGACGTCGCGCAACTCGCGTTCGAGATCAGATCGCTGCTCGACGGCGCCAACACTGACTCGCTGATCTTCGGCAGCGCCGAACCCTATGGGCGCGCGCGCACCGCGTTGACGACTCTGCTCAGTCGGTGAAACCGAGGTTGCGTGCCATTTTCTCGAGCACGCCGATCGTCTCTGAGAACTCCGTCTCGCTGATGCCCTGACCGATCATGGCGCGCTGCTGGCCAACCACGTCGCTCAGCGTTCCGTAGGCGGTGAAGCCGCGATCGGTCAGCTCATATCCCTCGGGCGTCGCGTCGACCCACGCGCTGTCGATGAGCTCGCTGAGGTGCTCAACCGACGACTCGTCGACGCCGTTGAGAAAGGGGCGCACCGAGTCGTCGAGCTGCTCGACCGTGGCTGGGCCGCGAGCGAGCAGGGTGAGCAGCTGCCACTGCCGGCGCGTGATGCCGTGCTCTTCAAGCGTTGCCGCAAACTGCCTCTCGATGAGGGTGTCAACGAGCTTCAGCCAGTACCCGATCGGACGTTGGTCAGCCATAGCCCCAAGCTACGCCGCTGGGCTCAGTACTGAAACCCCAACTCTGCGGGGTAGTCGCCGAGCGCGGTCAGCTGCTCTGTCGTTGCCCGCAGGTGCGCGAGGGTGAGCCCGAGAATGAACGGGCCGAAACTGACCCGGCTGATGCCCAGCTCTGCGAGGCGCTTGAGTGGAACGGCACCCGGATGCGCGATCACCGAGATCTTGCCGTTCACCTGGGCGACGGCCCGCTCCACGAGCTCCTCCGTGCTCAGCCCGAGAAAGAAGATGCTGTCGGCGCCGGCCTCGAGGTAGGCGTTTGCTCGGGTGACGGCCTCATCCCACTCGCCGCCGCCGGCGAGTGTGTCGACGCGGGCATTGATAACGACGGGGATGCCGGTGGAGTCTCCCGCAGCCCGCGCCGCGGCAACGCGGCTGGCCGCAACCTCCACCGAAAACTGCGGAGCCTTCGCGGCGCCCACCGAGTCCTCGATGTTGATGCCGACGGCACCCGTCTCGAGCAGGCGCTCGACATTGTGCTGCACGCCCGCGGCATCGCTGGCGTAGCCCTTCTCGAAGTCGACACTGACCGGCAGTTCGACCGCATGCGCGATGAGAGAGGCGACGCTCAGCGCCTGGTCGACGCTGAGTCCTTCGCCGTCGGGAACGCCGTGGGCAAACGAGACGGCGTGGCTGGCGGTGGCGAGGGCCTTAACCCCGGGGGTCTCGGCGACGATTCGGGCGGTGACGGCATCCCACACGTTGGTGACGATGAGCGGGGAGCCCGGCACGTGCAGTGAGCGCAGCAGTTCGGCTTTCTGGATGGAGTTGGTCATAACTCCACCCTAGGCACGGCGACTGTCAGGCCGCTGGCTGTTCGCGCTTTCCCGCCTTGACGAACAACATGAGCACGAGGCCGACGGCGATGACGAGAACGATGCCGAGCACGCCCCAGTACTGGAAGCCGAAGATCGTGATGAACACGGCCCACAGCGTCGGCGAAATGAAGCTCGCGGCGCGGCCGGTCGTCGCATAGAGGCCGAAGATCTCGCCCTCACGGCCGACCGGGGTGACCCGGGCGAGCAGCGATCGGCTGGCCGCCTGGGCGGGGCCGACGAAGACGCAGAGCAGCAGGCCGAAGATCCAGAAGATGATCTTGCCGCCGTCGTGTAGGAAGAACACGACCGTGCCGGCGACTACGAGGCCGACGAGCGCGGTGATGATGACGGCGCGCGGGCCGAAGCGGTCGTCGAAGCGACCAGAGATGATCGTGCTCACGCCGGCGATGAGGTTGGCGCCGATGCCGAATGCGACGACCTCGAGAAACTCGAAGTTGAAGGTGACGGAGGCGATCGCGGCACCGAAGGTGAAGACCCCGGCCAGTCCGTCGCGGTAGACCGCGCTCGCGATGAGAAACCAGAAGGTGTTGCGCGACTCGCGAAACAAGCGCGCGATGTCTTTGGCGAGCACGACGTAGCTGCGCGCGAAGCTGACCTTCTCGCGGGCAGCGAGCGGCGGCAGCGAGGGCACGTTGCGGAACAGCGGGATCGCGAACAGCAGCGACCAGATGGCGCAGCCGACCGCGACGAGGCGGAACGGCAGCCCGTCTTCGGTGGGCAGCCCGAACCAGTCGAAGCTGTACGCGACGACGACAAGAACGAGTGCGAGGATGCCGCCGATGTACCCGAGACCCCACCCAAGACCGCTGACCTTGCCCACCGTCTTCGGCGTGGAGACCTGCACGAGCATCGCGTTGTAGTTGACTCCCGCGATCTCGCTGAAGACGCTGCCGAGGGCGACGAGCACGATGCCGAGCACGAAGTACTGCGGGTCTGCCTCGACGAAGAACAGGGCGAACATCGTCAGGGCGACGAGGATCGTCGCGATGCCGAGTGAGCGCTTGCGATTGCCGTTGGTGTCGCTGCGCTGCCCGAGAACCGGGGCGAGGAGCGCGATGATGAGCCCCGCGGCTCCGACGGCGTAACCGAGGCCGCTGGAGAGCACGGCGAGGCCCGCCTCCTTGGCCGGGTCTTCATCCGCTAGGTTGCGGAGGTTCTCAGGAAGGAAGGGGTCGTCGAGCAGGTAGAGCGCGGTGAAGATGAAGGTGAGAATGACCGTGTTGTACGGCTGGTTCGACCAGTCCCAGAAGGCCCACGAGACGACCTGCTTGCGGGGCACCGGCTCCTTCTGGAGGTCGAGGGCGACGGCCCCGACCGCGAGGGTGTTTGCGGCAACGGGAATGCTGGCGGCGGTCTTCTTCGGGTCGCTCATGATTCTCAGGCTAGTGCTGCCGAGTAAACAATTGGTGGCCTAGTTCGGGGGTCGATACGCTGTGCGCCATGACCGCAATCGACGGGGATCGCGCCGCAATCGCGCGCGTGGCCGCCGCCTTCGCCCTGCAGGGCCTCGGCTTCAGTGTCATGGTGACCGGTGGGAGCTTCGCGGCCTGGCGGTTCTTGATTCGCGAGCCCCTCTAGAGGCATCCCGTGGCTGAAAGTTGAGTCACTCACACTCAACTTTCAGCCGGTCGGCTTGACTTGAGTTTGCGCGAGACGCAAACTTGATACAGCACGACTCAAGTGCACAATTCTCAGCAGCAGAAAGTGAATCTCAACTCATGGCAAGAGCAGTAGGCATCGACCTCGGCACGACCAACTCCGTGGTCGCGGTACTCGAGGGTGGAGAACCCACCGTCATCGCCAACGCCGAGGGCTTCCGTACGACCCCCTCCGTTGTGGCATTCACCAAAGACGCAGATGTCCTCGTCGGCGAGACCGCGAAGCGTCAGGCGGTCACCAACGTCGACCGCACGATCGCCTCGGTTAAGCGCCACATGGGCACCACCTGGACCACCGACATCGACGGCAAGATGTACACCCCGCAAGAGATTTCGGCCCGCATTCTCGCCAAGCTCAAGCGCGACGCTGAGCAGTACCTCGGCGAGCCCGTCACCGACGCGGTCATCACGGTTCCCGCCTACTTCAATGACGCCGAGCGCCAGGCCACCAAGGACGCCGGTGAGATCGCCGGCCTCAACGTGCTGCGCATCATCAACGAGCCGACCGCCGCCGCTCTCGCCTACGGCCTCGACCGCGGCAAGGCCGACGAGCTGATTCTCGTCTTCGACCTCGGTGGTGGAACCTTCGACGTCTCACTGCTCGAGGTGGGCAAGGACGACGACTTCTCGACCATTCAGGTTCGCTCGACCGCCGGTGACAACCGCCTCGGTGGAGATGACTGGGACCAGCGCATCGTCGACTACCTGATCACCAAGTTCAAGGAGACCACCGGCGTCGACGTCTCGAAAGACAAGATCGCCAAGCAGCGCCTCAAGGAGGCCGCGGAGCAGGCGAAGAAGGAGCTGTCGTCGAGCGCCAGCACCAACATCCAGCTGCCCTACCTCTCGCTCACCGAGAACGGCCCGGCCAACCTCGACGAGACGCTGACCCGCGCCAAGTTCGAGGAGCTCACCAAGGACCTGCTCGAGCGCACCAAGAAGCCGTTCCAGGACGTCGTCAAGGAGGCCGGAGTCTCGATCGCCGATGTCGCGCACGTGGTGCTCGTCGGTGGCTCGACCCGCATGCCCGCCGTCGTGGAGCTCGTCAAGAGCCTGACCGGTGGCAAGGAGCCCAACAAGGGCGTCAACCCTGACGAGGTGGTCGCCGTCGGCGCCGCCCTGCAGGCCGGCGTTCTCAAGGGCGAGCGCAAAGACGTTCTGCTCATCGACGTCACCCCGCTGAGCCTCGGCATCGAGACCAAGGGCGGCATCATGACGCGCCTCATCGACCGCAACACGGCTATTCCGACGAAGCGCAGTGAGACCTTCACGACGGCGGATGACAACCAGCCCTCCGTCGCCATCCAGGTCTTCCAGGGCGAGCGCGAGTTCACCCGCGACAACAAGAACCTCGGAACCTTCGAGCTGCAGGGCATCGCGCCCGCGCCGCGCGGAATTCCGCAGATCGAGGTCACCTTCGACATCGACGCCAACGGCATCGTGCAGGTGAGCGCGAAGGACAAGGGCACCGGCAAGGAGCAGTCCATCACGATCACCGGTGGCTCGTCGCTCTCGAAGGACGACATCGAGCGCATGGTTCGCGAGGGCGAAGAGCACGCTGCAGAAGACAAGGCACGCCGCGAGGCCGCCGAGGTTCGCAACACCGCAGAGCAGCTCGCCTACTCGACAGAGAAGCTACTGCAGGACAACGCCGACAAGCTGCCGGAGGACGTCAAAACCGACATCCAGGCGGATGTCGACGCTCTGAAGTCCGCCCTGGCCGGCGACGACGAGGCGGCCGTCAAGACCGCCTCCGACAAGCTCATCGAGAGCCAGTCGCGCATCGGTGAGGCGCTGTACTCGCAGAGCGAGACCGCCTCGGCCGGCACCGGCGACGAGGCACCAGAGGCCGCCCCGGCAAGCGACGAGGACATCGTCGACGCCGAGGTTGTTGACGACGAGCCCGAGAGCAAGAAGTAGGAATGGCAGCCAAGAAGAGCAACAACGAGGAGCCAGAGGACTCTGGCGTCGAGCCAGAGCCCGAAGAAACCGAGTCGGAGCAGACGGACGCGCTCGACGACGGCTCCGTCGCCGAGCCGCTGAGCGACGAGGATGCGGCCCTGCTCGATGCAACCGCTGTCGACCTCGTTGCTGAGATGCGGTCCGACATGCTGCGGGCGCAGGCCGAGCTGGTGAACTTTCGTACGCGAGTGGAGCGCGACCGCGCCGCCAACCGCGACGCGGTCATCGCCGAGGTCATTCGCTCGCTGCTGCCCGCGCTCGACGACCTTGCCCGCGCTGAGAAGCACGGCGACCTCGAGGGCAGCCCCCTCGAGATCGTCGCGATCAAGCTGCGCGGCAGCCTCGAGAAGTACGGTCTTCGCTCGGTCGGTGAGGTTGGCGAACCCTTTGACCCGCACCTGCACGAGGCAGTCGTTCAGCTGCCTTCTGCCGACGTGACGGTGCAGACGGTGGCCGATGTGATCGACCCCGGGTATGCACTGGGCGAGCGCCTCATCCGCGCCGCCAAGGTTGCTGTCTCGGTTCCTGAAAGCTAGGAGCCATGGCAAGCCAGGACTGGTTCGACAAGGACTTCTACAAGATTCTCGGGGTGTCGAAAGACGTCTCCGACGCGGATCTCAAAAAGACCTACCGCAAGCTCGCGAGGCAGTTTCACCCGGACTCGAACCCGGGTGACGCTGCCGCCGAGGCGCGCTTCAAAGAGATCAGCGAGGCCAACTCGGTGCTCTCGGACCCCGAGCAGCGGCGCGAGTACGACCAGGTTCGCGCGATGGGCAGCGGCGCACGCTTCAGCGCGGGCGGACGCCCCGGCCAGCCCGGTGGCTTCGAGGACGTCTTCGGCGGCATGTTCGGCAACGGCAGCCCCGGCCAACGGCAGCGCAATGCCGGCTTCGAAGACATCTTCAGTGGCATGTTCGGGCAGTCGAGCGGCGGTTTCGGGGGCTTCGGCGGCCCTACCAAGGGTCGCGACCTCGTCACCGGGGTGACGCTCGACTTTCTCACCGCCATTCAGGGCGACACGGTCAAGCTCGAGCAGGCCAACGGCCGCACGATCACCGTGAAGATTCCGCAGGGCGTCAGCGACGGCCAAAAGATCAAACTCAAGGGCAAGGGAGAGCCGAGTCACGATGGCGGACAGCCGGGCGACCTCGTTCTCACCGTCACCGTGCGCAAGCACCCGGTCTTCGAGCGCGAGGGTCTCAACCTGCGCGTGGATGTTCCGGTGACCTTTGTCGAGGCCACCCTCGGAGCGACCATCGAGGTTCCGACTCTCGGCGGTGACCCGGTCAAGCTGCGCGTTGCCCCCGGCACCCCGAGCGGCCGCGTGCTGCGCGTGAAGGGCCGCGGCGTCACCGCGCCTAAGGGCGTCGGCGACCTGCTCGCCACCGTGCAGGTCGCGGTGCCGAGCCACCTTCCCGCCGAGGCGCAGGCCTCGCTCGAGGCCTTCGCCAAGGCGATGCCCGACGAGAACCCCCGCGACGAGCTGCTGGCACGGGCGCGAGGTTGACATGGACGAGAACTCCCCGGTCTTCGCGATCGCCATGGCCGCAGAGCTGGCGGGCATGCACCCGCAGACGCTGCGGCAGTACGACCGCATCGGACTGGTGAGCCCAACCCGCACGGCCGGAAAGTCGCGCCGATACTCGATGCGCAACGTGGCTCAGCTGCGCGAGATCGCGGCGCTCAGCGCCGAGGGGGTGAGCCTGGAGGGAATCCGCCGGGTGCTCAACCTCGAAGACCAGGTCACCGCGTTGGCGAACCGAGTTCGTCAGCTCGAGAGTGCCCTCGCCGACGAGCTGCTCAACCGCCCTGGGCGACGCGTGTTCGCCGCCGGCTCGGAGGGCGATGTGATCTCGCTGCGCGCTGGCACCCGCAGCCGCAAGCAGAACGAGCTTGTGGTCTGGCGGCCGCAGCATGACTAGCGTCGACCTGACTACCCTGCGACGCTGGCCCGATGTCGAGGCCGACAACCTGTTCGCCTACGACGCGAGCGACCGCCTCATTCTCGACCTCGCAGCCCCGCTGCTCGCGGGCGCGAACGTCGCCATCATCGGCGACAACTACGGAGCGCTCACCCTCGGCAGCGGCGTGGATGGCGTGCGGGTGCACCAAGACGAACTGGTCGGCGAGCGTGCCCTGGCCGCCAACGCCGACGGTGCAAGTTACACGAACCACCCCCTCGGCCGTGAGTTGCTCGACGGCGCGACCCTCGTGCTCATGCAGGTGCCGCGCAGCCTCGACGAGCTCGAAGAGCAGCTCGATGCCATCGCGCGCTTCGCTGACCCGTCGGTGACGGTGATCGCCGGCGGACGCATCAAGCACCTCACCCCGACCATGAACCCGATCATGCAGCGCTACTTCGGCTCGCTCGACATCTCGCGGGCTCAGCAGAAGTCCCGGGCCTTCACCCTTCGTCAGCCACTCCCGGCCGCCGAATCCCGCTTTCCGCTGCGCGAGCAGCACGGCAACCTGTGGATCGCGGCCCACGGCGCCGTCTTCGCCGGCACCTCCATCGACATCGGCACCCGACTGCTGCTCAGCGTGCTCGCCAAGACCGGGCCGATCGCCGGTACGGCGATCGACCTCGGCTGCGGCACGGGGGTGCTCGCGGTATCCATCGCGCGATTGAAGCCGGCTATGCGGGTTATCGCGACCGATCAGTCGGCGGCGGCTGTTGCATCCGCTCGCTTGACGGCTGAGCTGAACGGCGTTGCCGACCGCGTCGAGGTGGTGCGCGATGACGGCCTAGAGAGCCAGCCGTCGAACAGCGCAGATCTCGTGCTGCTCAACCCACCGTTTCACATCGGGGCAACCGTGCACACCGGGCTCGCCCTGCGCATGTTCGCGGACGCGGCGCGCGTGCTCAAGCCCGGCGGCGAACTGTGGACGGTCTTCAACACCCACCTCGGCTACCGCCAGGCGCTCGCCCGCGTGGTCGGGCCCACCGAGCTCGTGACCCACAACGAGAAGTTCACGGTCACGGTCTCGCGCAAGCGATAGCTACTCGACGGCTGCCCGTGCTGCGGCTGCCTCGTCGGGGCGACCGAGCTTCTCGAGCAGGTCGCCGAGTTCGATCGAGGCGAGTGACACGAGGTTGGGCACGCCCTCGGCGCGGGTGATGGCACTGCGGTACAGCGCCACGGCATCCTCGTTTCGCCCGGCCTCGACGAGGAGCCGGGCCACGAATAGCTCGGATCCACCACCGCTCGCCGCATCGCCCGCCGCTGCGTACAGATCGGCCGCCTCGAGCGCGACCGGAATGGCCTCGTCGGGGCGTCCCAGTGCGAGCAGAGCCCGCGCGCGCGAATCGGTCACGTCGGCGACCAGCCAGTCGGCCCCGTTCTCGCGCGCGATCGCGATGACCTCGTCGAGACTCTCGATGCCTGCCGAGTTCTGGTTCATGGCCTGCGCGGATCCGAAGGCATGCAGCACGTCGGTGAGCAGCTGCAGGTTCTCTGGCATCGTGCGGGCCTGCTCGACGGCCTCCGTGAGTGCCTCGAGCGCATCGTCGTGCTCCTGAAAACGGGTGAGAAGGCGGGCGGCAGCGAGATTGGAATTCGCCGCTCCGGCGAGGTCCTCCCCCTCGACATAGAGCTCAGCGGCCGAGAACCAGGCACTCACCGCGTTGCCGAACTGCTCTGCGCTCTGCAGCGCGTGCCCAAGCCAGAACAGCGTCTCGGCTCGAGAGTCCGGGGCGGCTTGCGCTGCTACCTCCTCGTCGAGCACCGTCTGCAGCACCTCGATCGCCTCCTCGCTCTTGCCCGCGTGCACGAGCGCTCGCCCGTACGAGAAACGCAGGGGTGTGGATGCCAGCCCCAGCAACTCCAGCTGCTGCGCGGCAAAACGGTAGCGGCTCGCAGCCTCGTCGGGTCGCCCCGCGTCACCGAGCAGTGCAGCGGCGAGCGACGTTGCGTTGGCGGCTGCGGTGCGCGCGTCGATAGCCGTGAAGAGCCGTACAGCCTCGTCGGCCGCGACGGCACCCTCGTCGAAGCGGCCGAGCCCGCCGAATAGCCGCGCGCGGAACAGGTGCCCCTGCGCGAGGTCTCCGCGGCCCGCTTCGAGCGTGATCAGTCGATCGAGTGCCTCGAGAGCCTGATCAGCGCGGTCGGTGCGTGCGTAGAGGTGCGCAGCGAAGATCAACGCTGAGCGCAGACCGCGCTGCGTTGCCGGGGTGTCGAAGCCAGCGAGGGCAGCGACGATCAGCGGTTCGACATCGAAATCGCCGTCGCCCATGCGAATCGCGGCGACGCAGAGCTGGGCGTCCGCGAGCACCGGGGCGGGGAGGTCGCGGTCGAGCTCCGCCTCGAGCAGAGCCAGTGCCTCTGGGGAGCGGCGGCCGAAGGCGGCGAGGCCGACGCGGTCTTCGAAGGCGGCCTGGGCATCCCGTCCATTGGCGCGCAGTGACGCTGCGCGGGCGGGCAGGGCGGCGTCAGCGGCGTCCCACTGCTCAAGAGCGACATACGAACCGAGAATCAACGAGTGCAGTTCGTCGGCAACGGCGCCACTGGCGCCGAGCTCGAGAGAGCGACGCGCGGCTGCGATCGCGGCCTCCGACTCGTCTGTCGCAGCCAGCTCGCACGCCCTGGCATGCCATCCCGCGGCGTCCGTGGGGTCAGCAACCACGACGGGAGCGGGCACGAAGCTGTCGGAGTCGATGGGCACGTCGTAGTGCTCGTCGGCCAGTGCGTGCGCCCGCGCCACCCGTGACGCGTAGTAGTCGTTGCCATTGCGTTCGTCGAACGCCGCGCCAATGGCGTCGGCGGCAGCCCAGGCGGCCGTCGCGAGGTCGCGCACCGACCATTGGCCGTCGTGCTCGCCGAAGAATGAGACGAGGTCGGGGGAGTCCGCGCCGCGAACGACGGTGTCGCCGTGCCCGACCGCGTCGATGGCATCGAGCAGAACACCGTAAGCGAGCAGATTGCTAAAGTGCGCGCTGACGTTGAGGCCGTCGTGCGTGAGCCACGAGATGTGGCGCTCGAGCAGCGCGAGCCCGCGTGCCTCATTGCCGGTCACCGCGCAGAACACGAGGTGGTTGGCGATGATCGAGATCTTGTCGGCGTCGTCGCGCGAGAGGCGGTAGCTGCGCAGGTGTGCGCTCTTCGCCTCGTCAAGGCGCCCCGCGCGCAGATAGGGAAGCAGCGCCTGTGACAGTGCGTTTTCCGGCTCGTCGCCGCAGCTGAAACCACCGTCGAGCATCTCCTCGATGAGGGCGAGCGCTTCGTCCTCTTTGCCACGCTCGGCGAGGAACGCGGCAGCCTCGCTGCGCACACAGGCGTCGCAGTGGCTGTAGTCGTCACGCGGGGTGATGACCAGCTGCTCGCGGAGGGCGGCAGCCTCATCCAGTCGTCCGTTCTGCCAGGCCTCGTCAAAGCGCGAGGTGATGACACCGCTGAGGCCCACACCGGCGCGCTCGTAGTGCTCCTGCATATCGGCGTGCACGGCGTCGATCTGCTCGCGCGAGAAGATCGGCGACGCGCCGAGGGTGCCCGCCATCCACTTGTACTGCCAGAGCAGGTCGGCTCCGCCGTCGCCCAGATCGGCGGGAAAGCGCTGCGGGTCGCTGTCGTGCTTCGCGAGGGTCCAGGCAAAGGAGGCCAGCATCGCGTCGGTGTCACCGGAGTGCTTCGCAGAGACGGTGAGCCGCATGCGGGCCAGGTGCTCAAGCTGCTCGTCGCCCGCCTCGACGGCAAGGGCGATCGCCTGGTCGATGAGCGTGCGCTCGCGGGGGCCGAAGGGAGACGAGTCGATCTCGTCGAAGAGTCTCGTGATCTCTGCAGATGGCGTGCTCACAGTGCGGTGTCCTCCGGGGTTGGTTCACTGAGCCCGACGCTCAGCTGGATCAGGTCGGTCATGGCGGTGGTCATCAGTGCGCGATCGGCGGCACTCAAGGGGCGGTGCCCGGCAAGGAGCGCCTGCACGTAGAGCACGTGAACGGAGCGCGTGAAAACCGCGTCGTCGGTCAGCGTCGCCAGCATGCGCACGACACGGTTGCTCCAGTTGAGGCAGAGGCGCGCGGTGGCCTCTGGCAAGCTCGAGGCGGCCCGTGACCGTGCGCTGAAGTCCTCAACCTTGCCCAAGACGCCGCCCCACGCGCCGCCACTGATGCCGCGTGCACGGGAACGGTCGATCGAGCGCAGCACCTCGGGGTCGGCGACGTAGACCCCTGGCAGGTCGGCCTGGTCGATGGAACGCACAACGACAGCGCAGCCGACACTATCTAGAGCGGCACTCGCCCGCTGCTCGAGGGCGATTGTCAGAGCGCGATCGGCGAGCGGCGGTGCGGCAAGGTCGTCAAGCTCCGAGACGACGTTGACCCGCTCGACCGTGACGTCGTCGAACAGCGACGGCAACAGGCGCAGAATCTCGCTGTCGTACACATAGCCGCCGTTGACGACGGGCGCGTCCGGTCGGGCGAAGCCGGCGATCTGTCGAAACTCGTCGAGGGTCTCGGCATAGCGCACCGCGGGGTGCCTGCGCACGAGATCATCGATCGACATGATGCCGAGCGAGGTCTCGACGGGCAGCCATCGGGTGATGAACCGCGCGAGCTCGTCATCGTGCAGCACGAGTGCCTTGAGGGCAATCGAGTGGATGCCGACGAACTCCCCAAGCCGGTGCGGCGCCGTGATGCCCAGCTGCATCACCCACCGACGCAGCGCGGCCCCGAGCTGCTCGCGGGTGTACTCGAGCTGCTCGTCAGCGACGAGCGACTCGCGGCTTGCGGTCGGGCTCAGCGCGGTGCTGTCGATCGTGACGCGAACGAAGAATGCCCAGTCGGGCAGCAGGTCGTCGACGCGCTCGCTCAGCAGCATCCGTCCGAGGTAGACGCGGTTTGCCTGTCGGGCACCCGGTGGGGGCGCGAATGGCAGAACGAAGGCAACTCCGCGGGTTCCCGTCGCGGGCACCGACAGCTCGATGACGTCGAAGGGCGCTGCTCCGACGACCTCGCGACCGTAGGCGAGCAACTCAGGGCTTGGCAGCTCGAACGACCCGAGAAAGGCGGGGTCGTGGGTGATCAGCTCTGTTCCGCCGCCGGGCAGGTCAACACGCACCGGCACCGGCAGGTACTCGCCGAAGGTGCCGGCAAGCGAGAGAACGGATGCGGTCGACAGCAGCTCCGCCTGATCGAACCGCGGGCTGAGGTGCACACTCGTGCCGATGGGCAGCTCGCCCTCGACCTCGCGCACGCTGAAGGTTCCGTCGCCGTTGCCAACCCACTCGACCCCCGTGCCGCCGCGCGCGCTGCGCGACCGGATCACGATGCGCTCGGCCACCATGAAGCAGCTGAGCAGGCCGATGCCGAACTGGCCAAGGTAGTCGCTGCGCGGGAGGTCAAAAATGTCGCGCTTCGAGCTGCGGCCGACGGTCGAGAGCAGCTCGACCATCTCGTCGGCGGTGAGCCCGACGCCATCGTCGCGCATGACGAAGGTGTCGTTGTTCGCGTCGATGGGCGAGATGCGAATGCCGCGACCGTCGGTCACGCCGTCGAGCTCTGCGCGCGCGGTGAGGGCATCCCGGCCGTTCTGCAGCAGTTCGCGAAGGTAGACACGCGGACTCGAGTAGATATGGCGGCTCAGTAGGTCGACGACTCCGCGGAGGTCAACCTGAAAGGCCTGAAGGTCGTCGTCACTGGCGGCCATCTGCAGTATCCCATCGAGAGTTTTTCGGCAAACCAGCACACTATCGGATGCCACTTCATGGTTCGCTAGAAGCGATAGTCACGCGGTGGATTCGCGGGGCCGAAAACCATAAACTTGAGTCAACCCAACTCAAGTCTTCGAAAGGGCAGTTTCCGTGGCCAACATGCAAGGTGCACCCGGCACCGACGAGGAACAGAAGACTGCCCTCGAGCGCTACGGCGTCGACCTCACGGCCATCGCGAAGAGCGGCAAGCTCGACCCCGTCATCGGGCGGGATGCCGAGATTCGCCGCATCAGCCAGGTGCTGACCCGACGCACCAAGAACAACCCCGTGCTCATCGGTGAGCCCGGCGTCGGCAAGACCGCCGTTGTCGAGGGACTCGCCCAGCGCATCATCGCCGGGGATGTCGCCGACAGCCTCAAGAACAAGCGCCTCGTCAGCCTCGACCTCGCTGCACTCGTCGCGGGCGCGAAGTACCGCGGCGAGTTCGAGGAGCGCCTCAAGGCGGTGCTCGCCGAGATCAACGAGGCCGACGGCGAGATCATCACCTTCGTCGACGAGCTGCACACCCTCATGGGTGCGGGCGGTGGGGAGGGCTCGGTTGCCGCATCCAACATGCTCAAGCCGATGCTCGCGCGTGGTGAGCTTCGCCTCATCGGTGCAACCACGCTCGACGAGTACCGCCAGTACATCGAGAAAGACGCCGCACTCGAGCGCCGCTTTCAGCAGGTCTTCGTCGGCGAGCCCTCGGTCGAAGACACCGTGGCTATCTTGCGTGGCCTCAAGGGCCGCTACGAGGCGCACCACAAGGTGACGATCGCCGACAGCGCGCTGGTCGCAGCCGCATCCCTGAGCAATCGCTACATCACTGCCCGGCAACTGCCCGACAAGGCGATCGACCTCATTGACGAGGCTGCCTCGCGGCTCAAGATGGAGATCGACTCGAGCCCGGTCGCGATCGACGAGCTCAAGCGCAGCGTCGACCGCCTTCGCATCGAGGAGCTCGCCCTCAAGAAGGAGAAAGACGACGCCTCGAAAGAGCGCCTCGGCAAGCTCCGCGAAGACATGAATGCCAAGCAGACCCAGCTCGATGAGCTGCAGAAGCGGTGGGCTGCAGAGAAGTCGTCGCTGCACAGCGTCGGCGACCTCAAGAGCCAGCTCAACCAGGCCGAGATCGACCGCGACCGTGCGATGCGCGAGCAGGAGTGGCAGACGGCCTCGAAGCTCAACTACGAGCTGATTCCCTCGATCGAGAAGAAGATCGCCGCCGCGGAGCAGGTCGAGCAGCTCGGCCCGCGCATGGTCAACGACCAGGTGACCGACGAAGACATCGCGGCGGTCGTTGCCGCGTGGACGGGCATCCCGGTCTCCAAACTCAAGCAGGGTGAGACGGAACGCCTTCTCACCCTTGAGACGGAGCTCGGCAAGCGCCTCATCGGGCAGCGGGATGCCGTCAAGGCCGTCAGCGACGCCGTGCGCCGCACCCGCGCCGGCATCAGCGACCCTGACCGACCCACCGGATCGTTCATGTTCCTCGGCCCGACCGGCGTCGGCAAGACGGAGCTCGCGAAGGCGCTCGCCGAGTACCTCTTCGACGACGAGAAAGCCCTCGTGCGCATCGACATGAGCGAGTACGGCGAGAAGTTCGCGGTCTCGCGGCTCGTCGGCGCCCCTCCCGGCTATGTCGGCTACGAGCAGGGCGGCCAGCTGACCGAGGCCGTGCGCCGTCGTCCCTACAGCGTAATTCTGCTCGACGAGATCGAGAAGGCGCATCCAGAGGTCTTCGACCTGCTGCTGCAGGTGCTCGATGACGGACGACTGACAGATGGACAGGGCCGCACGGTCGACTTCCGCAACGTCATCCTGATTCTGACCTCCAACCTCGGCAGCCAGTTTCTCGTCGATCCCCAGCTCTCGTGGGACGAGAAGACGGAGGCCGTCAACGGGCTCGTGCGCCAGGCCTTCAAGCCGGAGTTCGTCAACCGCCTCGACGACATCGTGGTGTTCGCCCCGCTCACGCAGGACGACCTCGGCCAGATCGTCTCGCTCTACATTGACCGTCTCGAGCGTCGTCTCGTCGAGCGCCGCCTGCAGCTGGCTGTGACGCCGAACGCGCGCGCCTGGCTCGCCGAGCGTGGCTACGACCCGATCTATGGGGCGCGGCCGCTGCGCCGGCTCATGCAGCGCGAGATTGACGACCGCCTCGCGCGGGCGCTGCTCGCGGGCGACATCCGCGACGGTGACACCGTGCGCGTCGACCTCGACGGGGATGCGCTGACCGTCACCCGCTTCGACGCGGCTGCCGCCTAGGGGCGTAGCTTCGACATGGCCAGCGCGCTGTCCATGGCGACGCGCAGCAGAGCGGTCGTGTCGAACTCGCCCTTGGTGAGGGCGAACGCGTTCTGCAGGGCGATGCCGAACACCGCTGGCCACTGCTGCGGGTGTGGGGCGAGCTTCGCGAGCGTCGGCGTCAGGTCATCCCACAGCTCGAGGTACTCCACGGGGGTGCGCCCGGCCTCCGTTCCCGGGGCATAGCGCGGGCGACCGAACTCGGGTCCGCCGAGTGTCTTCGCGCCGTGCAGAAAGAGCTCGTCGAGATCGGGCAGCTGCTGGGTGAACTGAATCGCCTTGGCTGCGGCGAGCGACCACACCGAGTAGGTAGCACCGGCGAGATTGAGGTTGATCGCTTCGCCGATGTAGGCGTCGCGACCGTCGTGCGATCCGATGACGTTGATTGAGCGGCCGGAGTACGCGCTGTTTCCGGTGCGGATGCCGTCCACCGCGGCCAGATGGCTCGCCCGCCCGGCGAGGGCGCCCAGCGCGGTGATGAGGGATTCCAGGTGCACACCGTGCGGGGTCGTGGTCGCCTTCATCACCGCATCCAGCACGGAGGCCGCGGCAGTCTGGCTGCCCGCGTGCAGCACCTCGCTGTCGGGTCCGGGCCGGTCGGGGTGCAGCTCACGTCTCGACATGGCGATGGCGCTCTCCATGAAGAGCCGGGCGATGTCGTGACCAGGTGCCGCGGTCTCGAGCACCTGGCGCATCGCGATGACGTAGACGAGCGGCCACTGCTCCGGGTCTGGGGCGTGCGGGGTGATTACCGCCAGGCCCGCATCCCACAGCTCTAGGTAGGCGATGGGGGTGCGGCCGGCGGTGTTCGCCGAGGAGTAGCGCGGTATTCCCGACGCATCCGTTCCCTTGGTCGCCTCGTCGTGGTTGAGCAGCTCTGCCGCGTCAGGGTGGGCAAGCCCGAGTGCCGTCAGCTTGGAGGTGAGCATGCTCCACACGGAGTAGCTGTCGTTGGCCAATGACTTATTGGCCATGGTCGTGACCGTGTAGCCGAATCCATTGGCACCGCGCAGGCTCGTGAACGACCCGCCCTGGTAGCCGGGGCGACCCTCGGCCATGCATTCCAGCGCGCCCACGAGGCACGCGTGGCCGGCGAGAGCTCCGAGTGCGACCGCGACCGACTCGAGGTGCAGCACGCCGTTGCTCGAGACCTCGGGGCTTATCCAGTCCAGAATCTGCTTGGCGGCAATGGTGGCACCGGGGAGGTGGGTCTCATCAGTCGACATGAACTCACATTACCGGCGCTACGGCTACTAAAGCCTCTCGATAATCGAATCCCGCACTTTGCGTCGCAGCACCTTGCCGATGAGCGACTTGGGCAGCTCGTCGACAACGAAGAACTGGCGCGGCACCTTGTATGGGGTGAGGGTCTCGCGGGCGAAAGCCTCGAGGGCCTCCTCGTCGACCGAAGTGCCGTTCGACGGCACGACCGCCGCGACAACCTCCTCGCCGCTGTGCTCGTCGGGCAGGCCGACGACCGCGACCTCCTTGATTCCGGGGAACCGAATGAGGGTCTCCTCGACCTCCGACGGCGAGACATTGAAGCCGCCGGTGATGATGAGCTCCTTGATGCGGTCGACGATGCGAATGAAGCCCTGGTCGTCGATCGTGACGATGTCACCGGTGCGGAACCAGCCGTCCGCGAAGACCTCCGCGGTCTCTGCGGGCTTCTTCCAGTAGCCGCTCATCACCTGGGGGCCGCGCACGACGAGCTCGCCGCGCTCGCCCTTCGGCACCTCGACGGTCGGGTTCTCTGGGTCGACGACGCGCACGAGGGTCGATGGCAGCGGCAGTCCGACGGTGCCGGCGACGCGGGACGGCGCGACGGGGTTGGCCATGAGCACGGGGCTCGTCTCCGACAGGCCGTAGCCCTCGACCAGGTAGCCGCCGGTCTCGGCCTCCCACGGCTCGACGACCTCGGCGCGCAGCGGCATGGCTCCAGAGATCGCGATCTGGATGCCGGCGAGCGAGATTCCCTTCTCCTTCGCCGCGGCCTGCAGCCGCTCGTAAATCGGCGGAACGGCAGGCAAAAACGTCGGCGGGCGCTTCTTGATCACCGCGAGCACGAGGTCAGGGTCGAAGCGCGGGAACAGCACGAGCCGCGCGCCCATGCTCATCGCGAAGGTGAGGCACAGGGTGAGCCCGTACGCGTGAAAGAGCGGCAGCACGGCGTAGACGACGGAGGTGCCGCGCTCCACGGTCGGCACCCACGCACGCGCCTGCGCGGCATTTGCGGCGAGGTTGAGGTGGGTGAGAGTGGCGCCCTTGGGGTGCCCGGTGGTGCCGCTCGTGTACTGAATGAGGGCGACATCCGTCACTGAAGGACGAGGAATGGATGCGGCAATCGCCTCATTTTTCACGAGGTCCGTCCACAAGACGGTGCCCTGCACTCGCTCCGTCAGGACCGCCCGCGACTCGCGTGCCTTCTTGATCGGAAGCCGCAGCGCGAACCGGGTGAGCGCACCCATGCCCTTAGTGATGTCGATCGAGATGATGGTGTCGAGGGCGAGGTCGGCCGGAAAGTCCTGCAGGGTGGCGACGGCCTTGGTCCAGGCGATGGCGACCTTGGCACCGTGGTCTTCGAACTGGTGGCGCATCTCGCGCTCCGTGTAGAGCGGGTTGTGCTCGATGACGATGCCGCCGACCCGCAGGATCGCGTAGAACGCGGCGACGTGCTCCGGCGAGTTCGGCATGACGAGGGCGACGGGGTCGCCCGCCTTGACGCCGAGCTTGCGCAGCCCCTCGGCGGCCCGCTCGATCTTGTCGCCGAGCTCGGCGTAGGTGGTGGTGGCGCCGAAGAACTCGAGCGCGACGTTGTCGGGGTAGGTGCGCACCGACTCCGCGATGAGGTCGGCGAGCGATCCGGTCTGCTCGTCGATGTCGTGGGGAACGCCGGGGGCGTAGGAATCGAGCCAGGGGCGGGCGGAGTCCGTAGTCATGACCTCAGCCTAGGAGTTTCGCTCGGCTTCGCGCGCGGCGGCGACGGGTGCTCGTTTTTCCTATCCCACTTGCGCGTCAATTGGCTCGCAAGTGGGATATGAGTTGTGCAGACCCGTCGCCGACCGCGCGAGGCCCAGCGACTACGCGGGAATCCCCGTCTGCATGAGCACGCTCCCGACGAAGAACGCGCCCGTCATGAGCAGCGCGCCGATGAGGGCGAGGTGAAAGCCGATCTTGCGACGAGCAACACGAATGATCGCCCAAGGGATCGTGACGGCGGCGATCACCGGCGGCACGAAGGTGCAGATCTGCTGGCCGATCTGCACGCGGGTGGCCGAGTTGATGTCTGCCCCCGAGTTGAGAGTGCCGAAGGTGAGCGCCGAGAGCACGAAGACGACGGCGAGCAGCAGCTCGACGAAGACGAGAAAGGCGGTCAGCAGAAAGTCCCAGGTGCGGGGCGGGGTCTGGGGGCGAGTACTGCTCATCGTGCTAGCTCCTCTGTGATGGCGGCGACGAATGCGTCGACGTCGGCTTCGGTGGTGTCGAACGCGGTCATCCAGCGAACCTCGCCGGCGGCGCGGTTCCAGTCATAAAAGCGAAAACGCTCACGGATGCGGTCGGCAGCATCGTTGCCAAGCACGCCGAACACGGCGTTGGCCTCGGTCGGCCTGCTGAAGCTCAGCCCGCGGATCGTGCCTGTCGAGATGCCGCTCTCGAGCGAGAGTCGCAGGTGGGCAGCCATCGCGTTGGCGTGCGTGGCGGAACGCAGCCAGAGGTCATCCTCGTAGAGCGCAACGAGCTGGGCAGAAAGAAAGCGCATCTTCGACGCGAGCTGCATGGTGAGCTTGCGAAGGTAGATGAGACCCTCCGAAGCGGTGGGGTCGAGCACGACAACGGCTTCGGCGCCGAGCAGGCCGTTCTTGGTGCCGCCGAGGCTGAGGATGTCGACGCCGGCATCCGTCGTGAACTCGCGCAGCGAGGCCCCGAGGGCCGCCGCCGCGTTGCCAATGCGCGCGCCGTCGAGGTGCAGCTTCATGCCGTGGGAGTGCGCGTGGTCGGCGATCGCGCGAATCTCGTCGACCGTGTAGAGCGTGCCGAGCTCTGTGGTGTTCGTGATGCTCACGGCGAGCGGCTGGGCGCGGTGCTCATCGCCCCACCCCCACGCCTGCTGGTCGATGAGCTCTGGGGTGAGCTTTCCGTCGGGGGTGTCGACGGTGAGCAGCTTGAGGCCCATGACGCGCTCGGGGGCTCCGCCCTCATCCGTGTTTATGTGTGCGGTGCTCGCGCTGATGACGGCACCCCAACGGGGCAGGATCGAGGTGAGCGCGTTGACGTTCGCCCCCGTGCCGTTGAACACGGGGAATGCCTCGGCGGTCTCGCCGAAGTGGCTGCGAACGACCTCCTGCAGGCGCGCCGTGTAGACGTCTTCGCCGTAGGCGATCTGGTGGCCGTGGTTGGCGTCAGCGATCGCGCTGAGCACCTCGGGGTGCACGCCGGCGTAATTGTCGCTGGCGAAACCACGCAGGTTCTCGTCGTGGAGCTTCATGCCCTTCATTCTCGCGTACGGGCGGCGGTAGCATGCACCAATGAGCCTCTCTGACGTCGAGACCCGGCTGCTCGACCACCTCGACGAGAAGGCGCTCGTCGACGACCTTGTGCAGCTGGTGCGGGTGCCAAGCGTGACGGGCACGGATGCGGAGTCCGACCTGCAGCACGAGCAATCCCAGTCGCTGCGAAGCTGGGGCTTCGATGTCGATGCCTGGAAGCTCGACCTCGATGAGCTGGGCGCGCATCCTGAGTTTCCTGGCAGCGAAGCCCCACGAACCGAGGGCTATGGGCTCGTCGGCACCATCGGCGAGGGAAAGCCCGCGCTGGTGCTGCAGGGACACGTGGATGTCGTACCCACCGGCGATCTCGACCGCTGGCACGATCACGACCCATTCAGCGGTCGCATCGTCGACGGAGTGCTGCACGGCCGCGGCGCGTGCGACATGAAGGCCGGCGTCGCCGCCAACCTCGCGGTGGCCCGCGTGCTCGGCACGTCGGGCGTGCAGCTCGAGCGGGCCTTCGGCTTCCATTCTGTGGTGAGCGAGGAGGACGGCGGGCTCGGCGCCTTTGCCACGATGCTGCGCGGTCACACGGCGGAGGCCGCCGGGCTCACCGAGCCAACCAGTGGTCGCATCGTGACCGCGAACGCGGGCGCGCTCACCTTCGAGATTCGAGTGCAGGGGCGTGCGGCTCACGGAAGCACGCGGCTCGAGGGCGTGAGCGCCTTCGACGCCTTTCTGCCGATCAACGCGCGCCTCGCCGACCTGGAGCGCGAGCGCAACGCCGTGCCACAGCCGTTGTTTCTCGACACGTCGCTGCCCTACCCGATCTCGGTTGGACGGGTGACCTCAGGGGACTGGGCGAGCAGCGTTCCCGACCTGCTCGTCGCCGAGGGTCGGCTGGGCGTCGCACTCGGCGAGCCGGTGGCGGATGCCCGCCAGGCCCTCGAGCGCGCGGTCGCGGAGGTCTGCGCTCGCGACCCATGGCTGCGCGATCACCCGGCAACGGTGACCTGGCCCGGAGGGCAGTTTGCCAGCGGAAGCATCGACACGGCGCACGAGCTCGTCGGCGAGGTCTCGTCGTCGATCATCGACGTCGAGGGCTGGCCTGCGCCGCGCTTGACGGCCGCCCCCTATGGAAGCGATTTGCGGCTCTACTCGAATATCGGTGGCATCCCAACTCTGCATTACGGTCCGGGTGATGTGCGGTTCGCGCACGCGCCTCGGGAGCAGGTGTCTATCGATGAGCTGATTGCCGTCGCGCGCTCGCTGCTCGTGTTGACCGCGCGCCGCTGCGGGGCGCATTTCTAGCGCCAGGGGTGTACATATCTGTCTGTCCCCATAGTTGGGAGCAGAGTCAGCGCATCGTTTCAACTAGCTTTAGTGAGCTGGCCAATCGAGTGCAACGACGGACATCACACAGCTAGCAGTGGGCGGATCGCCCCCAGTGATGAAAGTGACTCATGGTTGCCCTTGCTCCCACCCCGCGTGACTCTGCTGCAGAGCAGTTCGTGGTCGTGCCTGCCGCGACGCGCAACGGTGGCGTGCCCGCGCTCGGCTGGTCACGGGTTGCCATGGTGCTGCGCTCCTTCCAGGCGGAGACCAGCGGAATCGTGCTCGTCGAGCTCGTTGCCGCCGGCCAGATCATCATCGACATCGCTCGCCGCAGCTACTGGTGGACCGGCCAGCCCTCCGAGTTTCCCCTTCGCCCTCGGGTAGCCCGCGTTCGCGTTGCCCTCGGCGACGGCGTCGAGGTGCCCTATGTGCAGGAGCAGCCGGGCAAGCTCGACGAGTTGCTCTGGTACATCGGCCGACTCGCCTTTCCCGGTGAGGGCGCATGGTGGCTGATGGAGAACGACCGTTACCGTCTCTCACAGTGGCCGAACCTCACCGAGCTCGCGCATGAGCCCGAAGACCTGCGCATGCTCGCCCTGCTCACCAACAACGCCCTGAGCCCGCGCCAGCTCGCGGCGGCATCCGGCGCCCAGCACGACAGCGCGATCGCCCTCATCAACACGCTCGACCTCATGGGCATGCTGACCGTCGTTGCCGGCGAGCCCATGCCCGACGTCGTTGTGCCAGAGCTGCCCGCACCCCGCGAGGGACTATTTAGCCGCCTCCGCGCGAGATTGGGTCGTTAATGGCCGAGCACGTCATCCTCTTTGCCGGGCCCATGGGCGCCGGCAAGACCACCGCGATCAGCACGCTGAGCGAGATTGCGGTAGTGAGCACCGAGGCAGCAAACACCGAGCGGGATGTCGTCGATAAGGCCACAACCACCGTCGCCCTCGACTACGGAGAGATCAGCCTCAGCGACGACGAGAAGGTGCGCCTCTACGGCGTTCCCGGCCAGCGCCGCTTCGACTTCATGTGGTCGATCCTCAAGGAGCGCGCCCGCGGCCTCGTGCTGCTCGTCAACAACGACGCACCCGACTCCGTTGCGCTCGCCGTTGAGTACCTCGGCAGCTTCGAGCAGCTCATTCACGCCGGTGGCGTCATCGTCGGCGTGACCCGCGTCGACACCGCTCCAGAGCCCGGCCTCGGCGCCTACCGGGATGCCCTCTCGGCCGCCTGGCCCACCGCCATGATGCCGGTGCTGTCGATTGATCCCCGCGATGCTGGGCAGATGCAGACCGCCCTGCTCATGCTCGTTGCCATTGTCGATGCTCGCGCGAGTATCCCCGCCGTTGCGGAGCTGAGCCGATGACCGCATTCCACCGGGAGCAGGCAGTCATCGACGCCTGCGACGCCGTGATCGCCGAGCTGCGCGAGCTTGCGCCGTCGCTGGTATTCGCCTCCGTCATCACGGATGACGGCTTCGAGGTCACCCACGCCCCCTCCAACGCCTTCGACAACGGCCGTCTCGCGAGCATGACCAGCTCTGTGCAGGCCCTGGGCGATGCGGTTGCCCGCGAGCTGGCCCTCGGCAGCAACGAGTATGTCGTCATCGCCCTCGAGTCCGGCAACCTGCTGCAGCTGCGCGTGCCCGGCCAGCCGGTGATTCTCGCGGCCGTGTTCGACAACCACGAGCTGCTCGGCAAGGGCCTCTCAGTCTCGCGCCGCGGCGTCGAGCGCCTCGGCGCGCTGCTCGCAGCCCTCTAGACCACCACAAGAACCATCATCAAAGAAACGAGTAACAACCATGGCTAACATCTCCGAATCCCTCGAGAGCCTGCTCAGCGTCGACGGCGCAAAGGCCGCCGCCCTCGTCGACAGCTCGACCGGCATGCTGCTCGGCTCGGCTGGCTCCGGCATCGACCTCGAGGTCGCTGCAGCGGGCAACACCGAGGTCGTGCGCGCCAAGCTGCGCACCGTCAAGTCGCTGGGTCTCAACGACACGATCGAGGACATCCTCATCACCCTGTCGACCCAGTACCACGTGATCCGCCCGCTCGCCGCGACCCCCGAGGTCTTCATCTACCTCGTGCTCGAGAGCGCGAAGTCCAACTTGGCGCTCGCGCGCATCAAGGTCAAGGACGTCGACAGCAAGCTCGAGCTCTAGTCAGCAACGAAAAGGGCACGGCGCGCACACAGAACTGAACCCCGAAGATAGAAGCCGCTTAGAGCGGTGATTCGAGGTTATTCGGCGGCGACGTAGAAGCCACGAGGCGGCAGCTCCACTGTGGAGCTGCCGCCTTTTCGGTTGTCAGCGAGGGTTGTATTCCGCATCGGGGTGCGGGTTTGCTGGGGCCGATCAGGTCAGCGAAGCGACTGGCGTTCATCCTCGAGGTCGACGAGAAACTCGCGGAGCTCTCTCGCGTGCGCGGGTCGCTGCAGGAGGTTGTCGACGCACAATGCGAGAGCCTCTCCGACTTTTCCTGCTCGCTCGGCAACCCCAACCGCTCATAGGCGCAACACACTTCCGCCGCCCTGCATACTGTGGGCATGCTTATCGCCCGGATCATCCTTCTGTTCGTGATTGCTGCTGCAGCTGAGATCGGCGGCGCGTGGCTTATTTGGCAGACAGTTCGCGAATCCAAGCCTTGGTGGTTCGCAGGCCTTGGCATCCTCGCCCTCGGTCTCTACGGTTTCGTGGCAGCGATGCAGCCAGACGCGAGTTTCGGACGGGTGCTGGCCGCCTACGGCGGCGTGTTCGTGGCCGGGTCGCTAGCCTGGGGCATCTTCGTCGACGGTATGAAGCCAACCGTCTGGGACTTCATCGGGTCGGCGGTGTGCCTGCTCGGGGCGGCGATCATCATCGCGGCCCCCGCAGCTTCGGAGCCCGTCGGGGACTAGTTCCTCCCCAGCGGTTGACATTGAAGTCGACTCGAAGGTTTATCGTCAGGGCATGACGAGATTTCGGATCGCTGAAGTCGCACACCAGACTGGCGTGCCTACGACGACGTTGCGCTACTACGAGGACATAGGCCTTCTAGCCAAGGCCGAGCGCGCCTCCAACGGCTACCGCTTCTACACCGAGCGCGACGTCGAACGGGTGCGGTTCATCACCCGCGCCAAGCAGCTACACATCACCCTCGACGAGCTTCGTGAGCTCGTCACCGCATGGGACGGCGACGACTGCCAGACGGTGCAGTTTCGCATGGCCGGCGTGGTCGACGACCGGCTCCGCGAGACGCAGCTGCGCATCGCCGAGCTGCTCGAGCTCGCCGACCAGCTCGAGCTCGCCGCGGAGCGCCTCTCCCAGACGCCCACGGAAGGCGGGTGCAGCGAAGGCTGCGCCTGCAGCACCGCATCGCAGTGCGCCCCGACCCTTATCAGCACACCACTAACCCAAAGGAAGTCATGACCACCCAGCTCCCCAACCCCGTTCTCAGCGCGCCCAGCAAGTCCAAGCGCCCAGGACTTCTCGCCGGTCTCGGCGCGGGCGCCGTGATGCTCGCCTGCGCCGCCGCCTGCGCGATACCGCTCGTCGCGGCCGCTGGCGTTGCCGCCGGTGGCGGAGCCATCGTCGCCGGTGCCTGGCCCATTGCCATCGGGGTGCTGCTCTTCACCGGTGCCCTGACTGCGGGCCTGCTCTGGTACCGCAAAAGCAAGCGCGACCGCGCGGCGGCGATAGGAACCAACGGTGACGGCGCTTCCTGCGGCTGCGGCGAGAACTGCGGCTGCTGAAAGCCTGTGCAGCGAACACCATGAAAGACATCACCCGCGTCGAGCTCGTCGCTTTGCTTCAGAACGGATCCGTCGTGTTGGTGGAGGCGTTGTCTGAACTGCACTACAACTCCGGTCACATCGCAGGAGCGGTGAACATGCCAGAGCAGCCCACCGCCGAGACGGCCGCAGCCATCGCACCCGATCTGAACGCTGCGATCGTCACCTATTGTTCCGGCCCCAGCTGCACCCGCTCCAAAGCCGCGGCGGTCGCGTTCGAGAAGCTCGGCTACACCGACGTCCGCGTCTACTCGGGCGGCAAGGCCGATTGGTACGACGCCGGGCTGTTATTGGTCACGACGGAACCTACCGCTGCATAGAAGCGCCGGTCCGGATCCCGTGCAGCTAGCCGGCGCACCGCGTGACGCAGCCCTCCTGTTGCATCAACTGCGGCGCCATTCCCTCGCCTACCTGCGCCCAACCAAGAACCGCACCTCCGAAAGCCAGAGTCCCAAACAGGAATCCAGCTTTCGGGGTGCGGTTCTATTCGCGGGGTGCCCCTATTGTGTGCTCAGCCCTTGAGGGCGTCCTTGAGCTTGACCTGACCACCCATCTTGAGCAGGCCGTTGGCGTAGATGCGCGAAGCCACCACGATGGTCACCGCGGTCGTGGCGATGAGGAGTGCGAGCGAGAGCAGGGGCTCCCACCACTCGGCGGTTCCGAGGAAGACGCGCATCGGCATCCCCACCGGGGCAGCGAAGGGCACGTACGACATGATCGTGAGCACCAGATCGTTGTCTTTGAAGAAGATGACTCCGAAGTAGGGGATCATCACGAGCATCGTCACCGGGGTCAGCGCGGAACCGAGGTCTTCGGTGCGCGAGACCAGGGCAGCTCCTGCCGCGTACAGCGCCGCGAGCATGAGGAAGCCGAAGGCGAAGAACACGATGAACCAGACCAGCGAGGCGCCGATCTCGGCGAGGATCAGGTCTTGCCCGGTTGCCAGCAGGCCGATTCCCGCGACCGCGGCGACGGCCACTATCTGACCGAAGGCGAGCAGGCTGTTGCCGAGGATCTTGCCGGCGAGCAGCACCCGCACGGGCAGGGTCGCCATGAGAATTTCGACGATGCGGGTCTGCTTCTCCTCCACCACGCTCTGGGCGATGATCTGCCCGAAGGTGAGGGCCGACATGAAGAACAGCAGGCCGAAGCCGAACGAGACGAGGTAGATGAGGAACGGGTTCTGCCCCGGCTCCCCGAGCAGCTCAACCGTCGGCGGCAGGCTCATGACGTTGATGACGTCGCCGGGGGGCGCGTCGAGGCCGTAGACCTTGAAGCCAGTAGGCGACTTGGCGTCTTCGACGATTGCGGCATCCACCTCGCCGTCGATGACGAGTGCGGTGGCCTCGTCGACGCTGCCGACCTCGGTGACGTCGAGCGCCTTCGTTGCCTCGGCGTACTCGGCCGCGCTGCCGACAGCGGCCACCGAGGGCGGCTCGCTGTTGCTGCTGACGATGTTGCCGATGACGATGGACCCGAGCACGAGAAGCATGAGCACGACCGTCGAGATGATGAAGGCCTTGCTGCGCAGTCGCATGCGAATCTCGCGCTCAGCGACCAGCCAGGTGGCGGATGCTGCGGATGGGCTGGTGTACGTCATTTGATGACCTCCTTGAAGATGGTGGCGAGCGAGGGCTGCGAGGGGGTGAAGCGCTGCACCGACGACTGCGCGAGCGCGGTCTTCAGCACGCGCTGGGCGGTTGCGGGGGAGTCCACCTCGAAGAGCGCGTAGCCGCCAGCGAACTCGAGCACCTCGACGCCCTTCTCGTTGCGAAGCCAGCCGGCGTCGCCGTCGACCTGCAACTCGAAGCGGTCACGAGCGTGCTCGCTGCGTAGCTGCTCGCGCGAGCCACTGGCGCGAATCTGCCCGTCTGCGATGACCACGAGGTCATCGCAGAGCCGCTCGACGATGTCGAGCTGGTGCGACGAGAACAGCACGGGCACGCCGGCGTCAGCGCGATCCTTGAGCACCGCGAGCACCGACTCGACGGCGATGGGGTCGAGACCGCTGAACGGCTCGTCGAGCACCAGCACCTCTGGCTCGTGCACGAGTGCGGCGGCGATCTGCGCTCGCTGCTGGTTTCCGAGCGAGAGCGCCTCGAGCAGGGTGTCGGCGCGCTCGGTGAGGCTGAGACGCTCGAGCAGGGCATCCGTGCTGGCCTTGGCCTGCTCCGCCGACATGCCGTGCAGGCGGCCGAGGTAGATGAGCTGCTCGGCGAGCTTCATCTTCGGGTAGAGGCCACGCTCTTCTGGCATGTAGCCGAAGCGGGTGCGCTGGCCTTCGCCGAGCGGGGATCCGTCGAGGGTGACCGAGCCGGAGTCCGGCGCGAGCACGCCGAGAATGACCCGCATGGTGGTGGTCTTGCCCGCGCCGTTGCTGCCGACGAAGCCGGTGATGCGGCCGCCGCGCACGGCGAACGAGACATCTTTCAGCACCGCGCGATCGCCGAACGACCGAGTGACATTGTGCACTTCGAGAAGGGAGGAGTTCATGTGACTCACGCTACGGGTGGGGGCCGGCGCGCGCATCCGCCCTATGGCTGTTTGGAGGCTCCCCCGAAAGGCGGAGCCACGAGCCCGTTGTCGTAGGCGAACACGACGGCCTGCAGCCGATCGCGCACGCCGAGCTTGAGCAGCAGCTTCGACACGTGCGTCTTCACGGTCGCCTCACCGAGAAACAGAGTGGATGCGATCTCGGCATTCGACAGCCCGCGGGCAACCAGGGCCAGCACCTCGCCCTCGCGCTCGGTGAGCCCGACGGGGGCAGCCGGCGTCGCCGGCCGGCTGAACTGCTTGAGCACGCTGCGGGTCACATCGGGCGACAGCAGCGCGTCGCCACGGGCGACCACCTGCACCGCCTCGACCAGCTGCTCGGCGCGGGCGGTCTTGAGCAGGAATCCGCTCGCGCCCGCCTGCAGAGCGTCGAATAGGTAGTCGTCGCGGTGGAAGGTGGTGAGAATCAAAATGCCCGCGGTGACCTCCGGGTCGGCCGCGATGAGCCGGGTGGCTTCGATGCCGTCGGTGCCAGGCATTTCGACGTCCATGCAGATCACGTCGGGTCGCAGCCGTTTTGCGAGCTCGACCGCTTGCGCGCCGTCGCTCGCCTCGCCGACCACCTCGATGCCCGGCTCGCTCTGCAAAATGATGCGAAAGCCGGCGCGCACGAGCTCTTGGTCGTCGACCAGCAGCACCCGAATCGGTGCCTTCGAGATCATGAGGTCACCGGGATCGTCGCGCGCACGAGGTAGCCGCCCTGCGACTGGCGGCCGAGTTCGAGGGTGCCGCCGACGGCATCCACCCGCTCGCGCATGCCGAGCTGGCCGAGGCCGCCGCTGCGGGTGCGGCGGGGGGTCGCGGTGCCGGTGTCGGTGATTTCAAGCTCCACGGAATCCGTGTCGTAGCGCAGCCGCACGTCGGCGGTCGCCCGCGGTCCGGCGTGCTTGCGCACGTTGGTCAATGCCTCCTGCGCGACCCGGTAGAGGGTGAATCCGACGAGGGAGCTGAGCGGTCGCGGCTCGCCGACGACCTGCAGGGTGGCACCGTCGGTCGCGGCGACGAGCTCGCCGAGCTGTGCGGGCCCGCGGGTGCTCGCGCCCGCCGACGCTGGGTCGCCGTCGCCGTCGCGCAGGGTCGTGAGCAGGCGGTGCAGCTCGTCGACCGCCTCGCGCGCGTTCTGCTCCACCACCTCCAGAGAGGCGGATGCCTGCGCCGGGTCGGTCTGCACCACCCGTCGCGCCGCCCCGGCCTGCACTCCCATGACCGAGACATGGTGGGCGACAACGTCGTGCAGCTCGCGAGCGATGCGCACCCGGTCGAGGGCGACCGCTTGGCGCGCACTGAACTCCCGCTCGTCGGCGAGCTCAGCGGTGCGGGTGACCAGCTCGGCTTTGCGCCGTGCCGACGACCACATGGCGTTGCCGAAGGCCCATGCGCCGATGAAGTAGAGCAAGTTGGTGATGACCTGGATCACCGACCATGCAGCGAGTTCAGAGAACAACCCGGATCGCGAGAAGCCCGGCATTGTCTCCGGGTCGGCCGTGGTGATCGCGATATTGGCGAAGATCCAGACGAACATGCCGACGGTGATACCCGCCCGAAGCAGGTCGGCCACCCGCCGGTCGCGGCCCCAGGCGCCGAGCGAATAGATCGCGATGAACAGGGCGATGTTCATGAACAACGCCTCTGGCACGAGAAACTGACCGCCGACGAAGAAGGCTGCAGAGACAGCGATGGCGACCGCCGCGGGAAAGCGGCGGCGCAGCGCGAGCGGCAACGAGAAACCCAGAATCACGAGCACGGTCAGCCAGAGCGGCGCGGGATCGGCGTACATTCCGACCCGGGTGTACAGCGCGGCCGTGATGCCGCCGGCGATGGCAATGACGCCGGCGAGCGCGAGGTCTCGACGGTAGCCGACCCGGCCCGGGCGCGGTCGAAGCCAGGTATTCATACGTCCACGCTATCGGCGCCGCTGGGGCGCCACATCCGTCACAAGGCGGAGGCGGTGATGCCCTTCGTCGACTCGATGACATCCGCCATCTTCTTCGAGAGAGCCTCGTAGAACATGCTCAACGGAAACTCGTCGTCGAGCACGGCGTCGGTGTAGCCCTTCGGCGGACCGTCGAGGGGAATCTCGCGTCGCGCCCAGTTCGAAGCGGGGTGCGGCGTGAGGGTCTGCGAGACCATGTCGTACGCCGCCAGCCAGTGTGCGACCTTGGGGCGATCGATCGACTTCCAGTAGAGCTCCTCGATCTCGTGGCCGAGGGCGATGACCACGTCGGCCACCTCCGGCCAGTCGAACGACAGCGAGGTGTCGGTCCAGTGCAGCACGTGGTGCTGGTGCATCCAGGCGAACAGCAGCTGACCGCCGAGCCCGTCGTAGTTGCGCACGCGTGACCCGGTGATGGCGAAGCGGAAGATGCGATCGAAGATCACTGCGTACTGAACGAGCTGGGCGCGGTCGCGGGTGACGGCATCCGTGTCTTCTGCGCGTTCGAGGCGCACGGCCTCGCGGAAGGCGGTGAGGTCGCAGCGCAGCTCTTCGAGGGAGTATAGGAAGAACGGCATGCGCTGCTTGATCATGAACGGGTCGAAAGGCAGGTCGCCGCGCATGTGGGTGCGGTCGTGAATGAGGTCCCACATGACGAAGGTCTCTTCGGCCAGCGTCTGGTCGTCGAGCAGCCGGAGGGCACCTTCGGGCAAGTCGAGGCGGGTGATCGCGGCGGCCTCGCGCACGACACGACGGAAGCGCGCAGCCTCGCGGTCGGCGAAGATCGCGCCCCAGGTGAAGGTCGGGATCGTGCGCATGGCGACGGACTCCGGAAAGAGCACGGCAGAGTTCGTGTCATAGCCGGCGGTGAAGTCGATGAAGCGAATCGGCACGAAAAGCGCGTTCGAGTAGTCGCCCGCCTCGAGATCCGCGACGAACTGGGGCCAGACCACCTGCACGAGCACGGCCTCGACCAGCCGGTCGGTGCTGCCGTTCTGGGTGTACATCGGAAAGACGACGAGGTGCTGCAGCCCGTCGACGCGGTGCTGCTGCGGCTGGAACTCCTCGAGGGAATCGAGAAAATCGGGAACCCCGAGCCCCTCTTTCACCCACCTCGTGAAGTCATCGGATAACGCGGCAAGATACGACGCGTCATGCGGAAACAGCGGTGCCAGCTTCTGCACCGACTCAACAATCGCCGCGACCAGCTTGGCCGCTCTCGGCTTCGCCATTTCGATGGAGCCGTCGTGCGACTGCAGCGGCTGCAGCTCGGCGACCGCTGCCTTGAGGGCGAGCCAGGCGGGGTGGGTGGCGACGTCTTCGAGAACCTCGGGCTCACCAATGATCGACAGTTCAGACATGGTTCTACCTCCTCAGGTCTCGGTCTCTCAACGGTATCCGCAGCTTCGCGGCGCGTGGTTGTGATCGACCTCCCGGATTCCGCGTGAAATCGGGCGTGCGCGCAGCTTAATTGCGAAGAATAGGATTAATGCCATGGTCGGTGTGCTGCAGGGCTTCGCGATCATCGGCTTCATCATCGCTGTGGGCTTCTTCGTCGGCCGCTACCAGTTGCTCGGCGAGCACGCGCCCTATGTGCTCAGCCGCCTGGTCTTCTTCGTGCTCACCCCGAGCCTGCTGTTCACGATCCTCGCCGAGGCGGACGTTCAGGTGCTCTTCTCGTCGCGCCTCGTGGTCTCCGCCCTCGCCGCAATCGCGTGCTTCACGGTCTTCGCGCTGGTGGCCCTGCTGCTCTTCCGCCGCAAGCTGCCGGAGGTCGTCATCGGCTCGCTGGCATCCGGCTATGTCAACGCCAACAACATCGGCATCCCGGTTGCGGCATACGTCATCGGTGACGCGACGTACTCAGCGCCGGTTGTGCTCGTGCAGCTACTCGTGTTCGCGCCGATCGGCCTCGCCCTGCTCGGCGGCAGCGTTAGCGGGCGCTTCTCAGTTGGCTCTGTGTTGCTGCAGACGGTGCGCAATCCGCTCATCATCGCGTCCGCCCTCGGCGTGCTCGTCGCGGTCAGCGGCGTCGAGCTGCCCGCCTTCGTGTTCGAGCCCTTCCACCTGCTCGGCGCGGGTGCGGTTGGGGTGCTGCTCGTCAACTTCGGCATCTCGCTCAGCGGCTCGCGACTGCTCGAAGCCGGAAGCAACCGGCGGGATGTCGTGCTCGCTACCTTCCTCAAGGTGCTGGCCATGCCGGTGATCGCCTACGTCATCGCCCGCTTCGGTTTCGGCATGCAGGGCCACGAGCTGTTCGCGATCGTCGTGCTCGCCGCGCTGCCCACGGCGCAGAACGTCTTCAACTACGCGCAGCGCTATGAGCGCGGCGTCGTGCTCGCCCGCGACACCATCCTGCTGACGACCGTGTTGTGCATTCCGGTGCTCGTCGTGATTGCGCTGCTGCTGAAGGGCTAGGCCCACATCGGCTTGTCGTCGTCATCCTCGGTCTCGACGTCGAGGTCGACCACGACCGGCACGTGGTCGCTCGGGGCGTCGCCCTTGCGCTCCTCGCGGTGAATGCTCGCGCCGCTCACTAGGTCGCTGAAGGACTCGTTGCCAAGCACGAAGTCGATGCGAATGCCTTCGTTGCGCGGAAACTTGAGGCGCTTGTAGTCCCAGTAGGTGAAGCCCTGTGGCACCAGTGGGCGCACGACGTCACGCAGGCCGACCGTCTCGAGCGCGGCGAAGGCCGCGCGTTCCTCGGGGCTGACGTGCGTCGACAGGCCGACGACGATGTCGGGGTCGCCGTTGTCCTCATCCAGCGGGATCACGTTGAAGTCGCCCATGATCGCGTAGGGCTGGCCGGGGTTGGCCGTCATCCACGCGGCGGATGCAGCCTGCAGCTTCGCGTACCAGTCGAGCTTGTAGGCGAGGTGCGGGTCATCGAGCGCGCGACCGTTCGGAAAATACAGGCTCCACAGGCGAATGCCCTCGACCGTGACGCCGAGCGCGCGGGCCTCGAGCGGCTGGTCGGGGCCCTCGGCACCCTTGAGAAAGCCGGGCTGGTTCTCAAAGTTGGTGGCGACATCCGTCATCGGTAGGCGGCTGGCGAAGGCGACGCCGTTCCACTGGTTGAGGCCGTGGGCGACCACCTCATAGCCAGCCTCCTCGAAGGCCTCGATAGGAAACTGCTCCGGCTTGCACTTGATCTCTTGCATGCCGAGCACGTCGATGTCTTCGCGCAGCATCCAGTCGACGACGCGGCCGACGCGGGAGCGGATCGAGTTGACGTTCCAGGTCGCTACGCGCATGCCTCCACGGTACTACCGGGGGCTGACGGCTCCCTGCCCGCTTGTTCAGGTGCGCACGGCATCCCCGTTTTCGATATCCCACTTGCGCGTCAATTGACTCGGAAGTGAGATGAGGCCGCGCCGTGCGTGAGTTTTGCGTCAATTGACGCGCAAGTGGCATATGACTTTCGGGGATCCCGCGCCCGCGCGACCGGCGGCAGCCCCGCAAACCCGGGCGGGTAGGATTTCCCCGTGACCGACGCGAAGCAGCAGCTCATCGAATTCATCAAGGCTGACGCCGTCTTCCACGGCGACTTCACCCTCACGAGCGGCAAGAAGGCGACGTACTACGTCGACATGCGCCGCGTGAGCCTCGACCACCGCGTCGCCCCGCTCATCGGCCAGGTCATGGTCGACCTCATCGCGGACATCGATGATGTCGCTGCCGTCGGTGGCCTCACCATGGGCGCAGACCCGATCGCGGCCGCCGTGCTGCACCAGGGCGCCGCCCTCGGCAAGACCTACGACGCCTTCGTCGTGCGCAAGGAGCCCAAGGACCACGGCCGCGGCCGCCAGGTCGAGGGCCCTGACCTGCAGGGCAAGCGCGTGATCGTGCTCGAGGACACCTCGACCACGGGCGGCTCGCCGCTCAAGGCCATCGAGGCGCTCACGAAGGTTGGTGCAGTGGTAGTCGGCGTCGCCGTCGTGGTCGACCGCGGCACCGAGGCGAAGGCTGTCATCGAGGCCGCCGGCTACCCTTACTTCTACGCGATCGGCCTCAGTGACCTGGGGCTCGCTCCGTGAGTGATCCGAACCCGCCGCAGCCCTTCAACTGGAACATTCCGCCGAAGAAGCCCGCGGATGCCGCTGAGCCGGTCGAGCTCGTAGAGCCCGCCCCACCCGCGTGGGCCACCGCTCCGCCCCCCGTTCAGCGTCCGACGGAGTCCGCGCCGCCCCCCGCGTGGGAATCGGCCCCGCCGCCCGTGCAGACACCGCCGCCCGTGCAGGCCCCGCCGGCGTACACGCCCCCGCCGCCCACCCAGGCCGGCCCCGCCTTTCCGACCGGCAGCTACGGATTTCCGCCAACGCAGCAGCAGCCGGTCACCCCGCCGCGCCCCAACTACACGGATGTGCCCACCCAGACGGTCAGCTACGACCCTTTTGCGACCCAGGCATTCCCCTTCGACGGTGCCCTGAGCGGAGCGACCGAGGTACTCGGCGCCGTGCCCGTCGGCCTTCCGGAGTTGCGCGACGAGGGCCTGCGGCCGCCGAGCCAGGCGAGTGCGATCGATTCGCTCTTTAGTGAGAGCCAGTTCAAGGAGTACGACGCGAGCGCCTTCCCGAGCGAGGGGATCTCCGCCCTCGCCCCCACCCGCGAGCGCCAGCCGCGTGCCCCGCTCGGCACCCCGCAGAAGGTGCTGCTGTGGGTTGCCGGAGGTCTGGTTGCGGCTCTCGCTCTCGTTGGCCTGTTCGTCGCGGGCACGAAGCTGCCCGCCCTGTTCCCCGCCGAGCCCGAGCCGGAGGTCGCGGCGCCCGTGGCATCCGCTGTTCCGGCGCAGCCGGTCGCGGTTGGGCCCGTCACACCCGGTAGCTATGCGTGGGGCGACCTGCTCGGCTCCGAGTGCCTCGACCCCTACGTGTCGGCCTGGCAGGAGACCTACACGGTCGTCGACTGCACCGCGCCGCACACCGCGCAGCTGCTGTTTCACGGCTACTTCGGCGACGAGGCGTGGGCGCCCTACCCCGGGCTCACCGAGCTGCAGTCACGCATCAACCTGCTCTGCACGGCTCCGACGACCGTGAATTACCCGGCGGCGAGCCAGTTTGCCGACATCCAGATCGCGGCGAGCTACGCCGCCACCGAGGATGAGTGGGCGAATGGCCAGCGCGACTACTTCTGCTTTGTGACGCGGTCATCCCTCGAGCCGATGACGGTCAGCGTGGCCAACGCACCGGTGGCCGCAGAGGGTCTCACCGCGGCGGTGCCGGGCAACGATCCGTAGTTTCTGACGAACTCAGAGCTCGGTCTCGAGCGGCTGGCTCTTGACGAGGTCGGCCACAGAGTTGAGCACCTCGTCGGGGCGGAACGGGTAGCGGTCGATCTCGGCCTGGTCGCTGATGCCGGTGAGCACGAGGATCGTGTGCAGGCCGGCCTCGATGCCGGCGACGATGTCGGTGTCCATGCGGTCGCCGATCATGGCGGTGTTCTCGGAGTGCGCGCCGATCTTGTTCATTGCAGAGCGGAACATCATCGGGTTCGGCTTGCCCACGACGTAGGGCTCTTTGCCCGTCGCCTTGGTGATGAGGGCGGCAACGGCTCCGGTTGCGGGCATCGGGCCTTCGGCGCTGGGGCCGGTGGCATCCGGGTTGGTGGCGATGAAGCGCGAGCCATCGCCGATCAGACGGATCGCCTTGGTGATCGCCTCGAAGGAGTAGTTGCGGGTCTCGCCGATCACGACGTAGTCGGGGCTCGACTCGGTCATGATGAAGCCGGCCTCGTGCAGGGCCGTGGTGATGCCGGCCTCGCCAATAACGAACGCGCTGCCGCCGGGAATCTGCGACTTGAGAAAGTCGGCGGTGGCGAGCGCTGAGGTCCAGATGGATTCCTCTGGCACCACAAGGCCGCTCGCCTTGAGCCGCGCGCTAAGGTCGCGCGGCGTGAAGATGGAGTTGTTCGTCAACACCAGGTAGGGGTTGCCCTCGTCGCGCCACTGCTGCAGCAGCTCTGCAGCGCCGGGAACCGGGTGATTCTCGTGAACGAGAACGCCGTCCATGTCGGTCAGCCAGCACTCGATCTCACGACGGTCGCTCATGCCCCAATCGTAGTGAACGAGGTGGATGCGGGAAGCCGCCGCCGCATCACCGCGATCGCCTCGGGGTTCTGCTCCATGAGCACGAAGCGCCGCCCGAGCTTGGCGGCGACGGCTCCGGTGGTGCCGCTGCCGGCGAAGAAGTCGAGCACCCAGTCGTCCTCGGCGCTCGAAGCCTGCACGATTCTGCGCAGAATGCCCTCCGGCTTCTGGGTGGCGTAGCCGGTCTTCTCCTTGCCGGTCGGCGAGACGATGGTGTGCCACCAGACATCCGTTGGCAGTTTGCCGCGTTCCGCCTTCTCTGGCGTCACGAGCCCCGGGGCCATGTACGGCTCCCGATCGACGGCCTTGTTGTCGAAGAAGTACTGCGCTGGATTCTTCACATAGACGAGGATCGTGTCGTGCTTCGCCGGCCACTTCTTGGTGGCGCGGGCGCCGTAGTCGTAGGCCCAGATGATCTCGTTGAGAAAGTTCTCGCGGCCGAAGAGCGCGTCGAGCACGACCTTCGCGTAGTGCACCTCGCGCCAATCGAGGTGCAGGTAGAGAGTTCCGCGCTCGTCGAGCAGCCGCCAAGCCTCTTCGAGACGCGGTTCGAGAAAGTCCCAGTAGTCGGCGAAGGCGTCGTCATAGGAGTAGAGCAGGCCCTTGATGGTTTCGTAGGTCTGGCCCTTGAAGCCGGTGCGCGATCCACCCGCTGTTCGCTTCGTCGTCAGCGTCTGCCGGGTTTGCGTTCTACCGGTGTTGAACGGCGGGTCGATGTAGATGAGGCGAAAGGATTCGTCGGGCAGCTCGGCAAGGCTCGCCAGGTTGTCGCCCTCGATGACGAGGTTGGGCGCCTCGGGATGCCACATGTGGTCAGATTAACAGCATGAGCGACGCCACCCCCAACCCCAGCGTCGAACTCAGCACGAACGGCGTCGGCCCGTGGCAGGGTGAGCCGCCCGTCGGCGAGCAGTACGACCCCGACCTTCTGGCGAACGGCGACTCGCGTAACGTCATCGACCGCTACCGCTACTGGACGATCGACGCCATCAAGGCCGACCTCGACGAGACGCGCCACCCCTTTCACGTCGCGATCGAGAACTGGCAACACGACATGAACATCGGCTCGATCGTGCGCAGCGCGAACGCCTTCGGCGCCGACACCGTGCATATCGTCGGCCGCCGCCGGTGGAACAAGCGCGGCGCGATGGTCACCGACCGCTACCAGCACGTGATGCACCACGACACCGTCGCAGAGCTGGTGGCCTGGTGTGCCGCAGAGAAACTGCCCCTCATCGCGATCGACAACGTGCCCGGCTCTGTGATCATCGAGACCTTTGCCTTTCCGAAGGAGTGCGTGCTGCTCTTCGGCCAGGAGGGCCCCGGGCTCTCGCCCGAAGCGATCGACGCAGCGGATGCGGTGGTCGAGATCACCCAGTTCGGCAGCACCCGCAGCATTAACGCGTCAGCCGCGGCCGCGGTCACCATGCACGTCTGGGTTACCCAGCACGTCGCGTTCGACTAGTCGAACGACTGGCGCGCCGGGGGCCGCAGGGCGCGTACCTTCGGCGGCCCGATCCAGACGGCGATGCCGAGTAGGCCGAGGCCGATTGCCCAGCTCCACACGGGGGTGAAGCCGACGACGAGGATTGTCGCGACACCCGCGACCGCGAGAATCACCTTGAGCGCAGCGAGGATCGCTGGCATGCGCGTCGGCGCGAGGGCGAGTCGGCGCTTCTCGAGGTGGGCGATCACCAGCACCACGGGGATGAGAGCCACCGCGACTAGGAGGAGGAAGAGCGGCCGGGTCTCCCACCAGTCCACGCTGAGGGGTGCGGGCATCGGCAGCGAGGCGCCGAGCATGCTCAGGGCCACGATGACGACGATGGGCACGTGCCAGAGGTAGATGGTCATCGAATTGCGGTTGATGGCATCCGCTGCGCTGCGCACCGGGGCGAGGTTGGCAAGACGGGTCAGCCACGGGTGGGCGAAGGCCACGATGAAGATCTGGCCGATGCCGAGCACGAGAATGCAGACGGTCGGCGGGTTGAGGTTCTCGTACATGTCTTTCGAATAGCCGACGACGAGGGTGAGAAAGACGAGGGTGCCGTAGGCCGCGACGCCGCTGGCGAGCAGCGCCCAGCGCGGCAGACGTGAGAAGGCGCCGTCGGCGTACCGGAAGCCGAGCTGCTGAATGAAGAGCCAGACGAAGAAAAAGTTGACGTAGGCCACCCCGGTGAGATCGAAGGTCACCGAGACGGTGTCAACGATGAGCGCGACGCCGAGCAGGCCGAAAAGCGTGAGACGCGGTGCGCGCTCATGCAGCTGGGCCATGAGCGGCACGAAGGCAGAGCAGCCGAGGTAGACCGCGAGAAACCACAGCGGCTGGCCGATCTTGAAGCCGACCTCACCGAGCACGGCAGGTGAGACGCCGGTGATGGCGAGAGTCGCGAGGGTGGCTCCGACGAGGGCGATAGGCAGCACGGCTGGCCGGGCGAGGCGGTTGACGCGCTGGCGGATGTAGTCGGAGGGCGACGCGCCGTCATCCCGCATTCGTCGCCACTGGGTGAAGCTCGCGAAGCCGCCGAGCAGAAAGAACAAGGGCATGATCTGCACGCCCCAGGTGGTCCACGCGAAGATCTCGTGGCCGGCGAGGGCGTTGGTGACGACAAGCCCGTCGGCATCGACGGTGACGCCGGCCATCATCGTGTGCAGGCCGACAACGACGAGCAGGCAGAAGGCCTTGACCAGGTCGACTGCGGAGTCCCTCACGATGCCGAGACTACTGGAGCACATTCGCCCCGCGATATAAGCGTCGGGCTAGAATTAGGGGTAATCCCGTTCTAACGAGAGGCCTCGCTATGCCAGCGATAGTGATCATCGGCGCCCAGTGGGGCGATGAGGGCAAGGGCAAGGCCACCGACCTGCTCGCCAGCCGCATTGACTATGTCGTCAAGTTCAACGGCGGCAACAACGCCGGCCACACTGTCGTCATCGGCGACCAGAAGTATGCGCTGCACCTGCTGCCGTCCGGCATCCTCTCTGATGGTGTCGTTCCGGTCATCTCGAACGGTGTCGTCATCGACATCGAGGTGCTCTTTCACGAGCTCGACGCGCTCATCGCGCGCAACGTCGACGTGTCGAAGCTGCTCGTCAGCGCCAACGCCCACGTCATCACGCACTACCACCGCACGCTCGACAAGGTGACGGAGCGCTTTCTCGGCAAGCGGCAGATCGGCACAACTGGCCGCGGCATCGGGCCCGCCTACGCCGACAAGATCAACCGCGTCGGAATCCGCATTCAAGACCTGTTCGACGAGAACATCCTTCGCCAGAAGGTGGAGGGTGCGCTGCACCAGAAGAACCACCTGCTCGTGAAGATCTACAACCGCCGCGCCATTCTGGTCGACGAGATTGTGGATGACCTGCTCAGCTACGCCGAGCGCCTGCGCCCCATGGTCGCCGACACCGGCCTCATCCTCAACCAGGCACTCGACGCCGGCAAGACCGTGCTCTTCGAGGGCGGCCAGGCCACCATGCTGGATGTCGACCACGGCACCTACCCCTTCGTCACCTCATCGAACTCCACCTCCGGTGGCGCGTCGACGGGATCCGGCGTTGCCCCCAACCGCATCGACCGAGTCATCGGCATCGTCAAGGCCTACACGACCCGCGTCGGCGCCGGCCCGTTCCCGACCGAGCTGCACGACGAGAGCGGCGAGTGGCTGCGCGCCCGCGGTTTCGAATTCGGAACCACCACCGGCCGCCCGCGCCGCACCGGCTGGTACGACGCCCCCGTCGCCCGCTACTCCGCGCGTATCAACGGCGTCACCGACTACGTGATGACGAAGCTCGACGTGCTCACCGGCCTTGACACGATCCCCGTCTGCGTCGCCTACGACGTCGACGGTGTGCGCGTCGAAGAGGTGCCGGTCTCGCAGTCCGACTTCCACCACGCCGTGCCGATCTACGAGGAGTTCCCCGGCTGGACCGAGGACATCACCGGAGTGCGCAACTTCGAAGACCTGCCGCAGAACGCCCAGGACTACGTGCTTGCGATCGAGAGAATCAGCGGTTCGCGCATCTCGGCCATCGGCGTCGGCCCCGGACGCGACGCCATCGTCGTGCGCCACGACCTGATCGACGGCTAGATCATCCGCGGCGACGGCAACGCTCGTCGTCACCAAATGAAGGAGATCGTCGCTATTGGCCGACCCGCCTCCGCGGGTTCTCGCGGCTGCGCTCTCGTCGACTCCTTCATTTGACGAAAACCGCTGTCGCGAGGCGGCCGCGACGCGCGGAACTGTGGCAGCAACGCATCCACGGGTGGCCGATTGGCTCTGCGGCGCGCGCGGCCCCAACTGGCAGGATTGCAGGGTGACCGCTCTTCACCCCCCGCCCATTGCGCTCGAGGGGCGCTTCATCCGCCTCGTCCCACTACACGAGACCGATCTGCCCGAGCTCTTCGAGGCGATCGGCACTCCGGAGGTCTTCGCGGGCGGCTACGGTGGCGGACCAGCGGGATACCGCGGCACCGTTGACGAGTTCGTCGAGTTCGGCAAGGGCTACTACGCCTTCGACCGCAACATCGTCTATGGCGTGCGCGAGGCGGACGGCACGCTCGTCGGCACGAGCACGCTCGGCGACTTCGACCTAGAGCGCGAGCACGCCCACATCGGCTGGACTGCCTATGCGCCGAGAGTCTGGGGCACGAAGGTCAATCCCGAGGCGAAACTGCTCATGCTTGGCCACGCCTTCGACCACGGCATCGGCCGGGTGAAGCTGCAGGCCGACTCACTCAACGACCGGTCGCGTGCCGCGATTCTCAAGCTGGGTGCGCAGTTCGAGGGAATCCTGCGGCGCGACCAACTGCGCCCCGATGGCATCTGGCGCAGTACTGCGGTCTACTCGATCCTCGTCGACGAGTGGCCCGCGGTGCGCGACGGGCTGCTGAATCGCCTCGATGTCTAGGCTCGCGATACCCCTGCAGTTTCTCGGCATGGGCCTGATCTGGGGTTCGAGCTTTCTCTTCATCAAGGTCTCGCTCGAGGGCGTCAGCTTCTTCCAGGTAGCCTGGGCGCGGCTGGTGCTCGGCGGTCTGACGCTGCTCATCATCGCGCTGCTGGCGCGGCAGCGGTTTCCGCGAGAGAAGGCCGTGTGGGGGCACTTTCTCGTCATCGCGGTGACGAACTGCATCATCCCGCACCTCGCCTTCGCGTGGGCGGAGCAGTACGTCTCGTCGGGCCTCGCGAGCATCTACAACGCGGTAACGCCGATCATGACGGCGCTCTTCGTCACCCTCGCCTTCAAGGTCGAGAAGCTGACCGCCGCGCAGGTCGTCGGCATCGCGCTCGGCATCTTCGGCGTCATCGTCATCATCGGACCGTGGCGCTACGACGCTTTCACCGGCGACCTCGCGGGCCAGCTCGCCTGTCTGCTCGCCGCCTTCTGCTACGGCTTCAGCTATGGATACGTGCGCCGCTTCCTCAGTCACCGCCCGATCCCCGGCATCATGTTCGCCTTTCTCAACATAGGCATCGCGGGCGGCATCATGCTGCTGTTGACCCCGGTCATCGCGTGGACGCCGGTCGAGCTTGACGGCTGGATCGTGGCATCCCTTCTCGTGCTCGGAATCCTTGGCACCGGGCTGGCCTACATCTGGAACATCAATGTTCTGCGCGCGTGGGGGCCGACCGCGGCATCCACCGTGACGTATGTAACCCCCGTTGTCGGTGTCTTTCTCGGGGTGGTCGTACTCGGCGAGATTCTCAGTTGGAACGAGCCGGTGGGCGCGCTGGTCGTCTTCGTCGGCATCCTGTTCGCGCAGCGTCGAATCCGCTTTGCCCGGAGGGCGGTAATCTCGGAGAATGGCTGACGCGAAATCCGAACTGGCTAGTCTGCGGCTGAGCATCGACAACATCGATGCCGCCCTCGTGCACATGCTCGCCGAGCGCTTCAAGTTCACCCAGCAGGTAGGGCGACTCAAGGCTGCCAATGACATGCCGGCCAGTGACCCGGAGCGCGAGCGCGTGCAGATCGCGCACCTGCGGTCGCTCGCTGAAGAGGCCCAGCTCGACCCCGCTTTCGCCGAGAAGTTTCTCAACTTCATCGTCGCAGAGGTGATCCACCACCACGAGCAAATCGCTCAGACGGGTGCTATCGACGTATGACCCGCAACGAGCCGCCGCGCAAGCCCATGATCAGCACGAAGTGGCTTTTCGTGCTCGGCGTTGCCTTCGTCGTCTTCGGCGCCGTGATGGTCATCTTCTTCCCGAACATCACCTAGCCCCCCCCCTCTCGCGGCGAGTTGCCACAAACCGCTCCCGCTCGCCCACATTGCCGCTTGAGGCAGCAGATTGTGGCAACTCACGGCCGCCATCCCGCAGCGACGAGTGCGCGGCGCAGGCGATGAAGCCGCTCAATTGTCACGTGTGAGCGATTGAACCTGACTACCCGCCACCGTTCCTCGGCAAGATCGTCGAGTCGGTCGACATCCCGGTAGAACTGCTTCTCGTCGGTCCGATGCTGTTCGCCGTCGTACTCCGCGATGACGCGATACTGGGGATAACCGAGATCCGCCCAAGCGAGAAATCGCCCTTCCGCATTCAGGATCTTGATGTTCACCTCCGGCTCGGGCAAACCGAAATCGACTATCGCGAGGCGAAGTAAGGTCTCTCGCACGGAGTCAGTTCGCGCCCGCACTCGAGCGAATGCGGCGGTCAACGCAACGGCCCCGCGTTGCCCGCGATGGTGAGCGACTGCTTCGGCAAGCTGCTCGATGGTTGCGATTGGATGCTGACGCCGCACCAAGGCGTCGCCCATCACGACTAACGCACGGTGACCGAGAACAGTGCTCATCTCCACCCACGTCTGGATCGGTGACGAAACCCGCAGCCCATGTGCCGTTGAAACCGTAGGAGATGTGGCCGAGTGCCCAACTACACCGCGGATGCGAGGGGTACGGGAAGGCGCGATGGCCGTGACATGGAGGTCGGCATCCGCTCGCGGAAGGGGGAGGTTGAGTAGTGCTGCAGCGGTCCAGTGGCTGAAGTGCTGGGTCGGTGGCATACGTGCGGCGTACGCACGAGCCCGCTCCAGAGTCGCGGATTCCGCGGCTCGCACGCCGTGAAACGGTCGGATGAGATCTCGGCCGCGCAGACGCCCCTCTCCAACGCCGAGAAGGTGTGCCTCGGCAACGGTGAACGGTCGCTGATCAATGGGCGGTGGCAGAGCTCGATGTCTGGTCATCCCGCACTGTCGCCCACCGCCACCACCCGCAGCGCCGGTCATGAGTTTCCGCAAAACGACGGGTGGTGTGCAGGACGGGTGCCGCAGACAGCGATTTGTGGCAACTCGCCCGGCGGGGCGGGGGCGGGGCGGGGGCGGGGCGGGGGCGGCGGGGCGGGGGCTAGGCGCCGACTACCGCCCCGAAGTGCTCCTGCATCGTGCGGGTGTGGGCGTGGCGCAGGTCGGGGCCCGAGACGCTGAAGACGTCCTGGATCTCGAGGTCCGTGCCATCCGTGACGCCGATGCGGGCGACCGGGTAGCCGCGACCCTCGCAGAGGCCCTGGAAGCGCACGTCGTCTTCACGGGGAACCGAGACGATCACGCGACCGCTCGACTCGCTGAATAGGGCGGTGGTCACGTCGATGCCGTCGCGCTCGAGCACGTCGCCGAGCCAGACGCGGGCGCCGACGCCGAAGCGCAGCACCGACTCGGCGAGGGCCTGCGCGAGGCCGCCGTCGGCGAGGTCGTGGGCAGAGGCGATGATGTTCTGCTCGTTGCCCGCCTTGATGAGCGCGGCCAGCTGGGCCTCGCGGGGCAGGTCAACGGCCGGCGGGCGTCCACCGAGGTGGTTGTGAATGGTTCCGGCCCAGGCCGAGCCATCCAGCTCCAGCTGGGTCGTGCCGAGCAGGTAGATGTTGTTGCCCTCGTCTTGCCAGCCGCTCGGGATGCGCTCCGCGACATCCTTAATTACGCCGAGCACGGCGATGACCGGGGTCGGGTGAATCGGCACGTCGCCAGTCTGGTTGTAGAACGAGACATTGCCGCCGGTGACGGGAATGTCGAGCTCGAGGCAGCCATCCGACAAGCCTTCGACGGCCTGCGAGAACTGCCACATGACCTCGGGGTTCTCTGGGCTGCCGAAGTTGAGGCAGTCAGAGACTCCGACCGGGGTTGCACCAGTGACGGCGACATTGCGAAACGCCTCGGCGAGCGCGAGCTGCGCGCCTACATAGGGGTCGAGCTGGCAGTAGCGGCCGTTGGCATCCGTCGCGACCGCGAAGCCGAGGCCTGACTCCTCGTCGACGCGAACCATGCCGCCGTCGTCGGGGTAGCTGAGGGCGGTGTTGCCCAGCACGTACTTGTCGTACTGGTTGGTTATCCAGTCTTTCGAGCTGAGGTTCGGGCTGCTCAGCAGCGTGAGGAACTCCTCGCGCACATCTCCCGTGCGAGGCAGAACGGATGCCGTGTCGGCCTGCAGCGCGTCGAGCCAGGTCGGGTAGACCACGGGTCGCTCGTACACCGGGCCGTCGATCGCGACAGTGCGCGGCTCGACATTGACGATCTGCTCGCCGTGCCAGTTGATGATGAGTCGGCCGGTGTCGGTGACCTCGCCGAGAACACTCGTCTCGACATCCCACTTCTCGACGACCTTCAAGAAGCCCTCGAGCTTCTCTGGGCGCACGATCGCCATCATGCGCTCCTGGCTCTCCGACATGAGGATCTCCTCCGCGGTGAGGGTCGGGTCGCGCAGCAGCACCTTCTCCAGCTCGATGAACATGCCGCCATCGCCGTTCGAGGCGAGCTCGGAGGTCGCGCACGAGATGCCGGCGGCTCCGAGGTCTTGGATGCCCTCGACCAGGTCCTGCGCGAACAGTTCGAGGCAGCACTCGATGAGAACCTTCTCTGCAAAGGGGTCGCCGACCTGCACGGCAGGACGCTTGGTCGGGCCGCCCTCGCTGAACGAGTCCGACGCGAGGATGGATGCCCCACCGATGCCGTCGCCACCGGTGCGGGCACCGAACAGCACGACCTTGTTGCCCACGCCGCGGGCGTTGGCAAGGTGGAGGTCCTCGTGCCGAAGCACGCCGACCGCGAGTGCGTTGACCAGAGGGTTCGCCTGGTAGACGGAGTCGAAGTAGGTCTCGCCGCCGATGTTCGGCAGGCCGAGGCAGTTGGCATAGAAGCTGATGCCGCTGGTGACGCCGTGTACGACGCGCGGGGTGTCGTCGTGGTCGATGGCGCCGAAGCGCAGGGCGTCCATGACGGCGACCGGGCGGGCACCCATCGAGATGATGTCGCGCACAATGCCGCCGACGCCGGTGGCCGCACCCTGGAAGGGCTCGATGTACGAGGGGTGGTTGTGGCTCTCGATCTTGAAGGTGACGGCCCAACCGTTGCCGACGTCGATGACGCCGGCGTTCTCACCCATGCCGACCATGAGGTTCTTCTTCATTGTCGGGCTGACCTTCTGGCCGAACTGGCGAAGGTAGGTCTTCGACGACTTGTACGAGCAGTGCTCGCTCCACATGACGGAGTACATAGCCAGCTCACCACTCGTGGGGCGCCGGCCGAGAATCTCGCGAATCTTGAGGTATTCGTCTTCTTTGAGGCCGAGGGCGCCGTAGGGCTGCTCCTTTTCCGGCGTCGCTGCGGCGTTCTGGACAGTATCGGCACCCGGGGTCACCCCACGATTCTACCGAGAGTCGCGCACCACGGTCTGGCACACTGGGCACGTGCCCCACCTCGCTGACACCGCCGTCGAACCACAGAAAGCGCTGAGCTGGGCCCTGCTGCCCGCGATCCTGCTCAGTGGCTCTGCCCTCCTGCTGTATCCACTGCGGATGCCGCTGGCCGGCTACCCGATTGTGGCCCTAGCGCTGGTGCTGGCCTTCATTCTCGATCGCAAGGGTCTCGCATCCGGTCTGTTCCGCGACCTGCTGCTGATTGCGGTTGGCATGCTCATCGTCAGCACGATCTCGGTGAAAGCCGACATCAGCTGGGGCAACTTCTTTCTCGTGGGATTCGTACTGGCTGCGGCGGTCGCGGTGCCCTATCTGCTCTCGCGTTTCTGGTTCAAGGATCACGCCATCCGGTTTCCATGGAAGACCGGCCAGAAGTGGAGCCGGGTTCAGTGGGGCTACTTCGCCCTCGTACTGTTTCTCGGCTGGCTGATTCTGCCGTTCTATTTCATCTCGTCGGGCGTCTACCTCAACTGGCCGCACGTGACGGCACCGGATGAGATCGCGCGCCTGCTCGTCGGAGTCAATGCGGTCGGCACCTGGGACGAGCTGTTCTTCATCTGCACGGTCTTCGTGCTCTACCGTCGGCACTTTCCGTTCTGGCTCGCCAACCTGCTGCAGATGGTCGTGTTCGTGTCGTTCCTCTGGGAGCTCGGCTACCAGAGCTGGGGCCCCGCGTTGACGATTCCCTTCGCCCTGCTGCAGGGCTTCACGTTCATGATCACCAAGTCACTGACCTACGTGCTGATCGTGCACCTGCTGTTCGACCTTGTGGTGTTCTTGGTGATCGTGCACGCCCGCAACCCGGGGATGCTTCCGATCTTCCTCGTCTGAGGAAGAAATACTAAGTGGGACTAACGCCCCACTTCGGGGTCGTCGTTTTTTGACCCCCGTGGGAGCGCTCCCGAAGAAATGCCCGAGTTCCCGGCAAATATGCAGGTAGACAGACCTTTTTGTCGCGAGGTCAATGCGTTTGCATTGCAAAAACTGGTTTGCGCAAGGGCTTTGTGCATCGTCGCGGGGTACATATAGTAGGCAGGTGGCTGACCCGAGAATTGAGCGCACGCGTATTCACGTGCTCACTGTCACGCGCCGACTTCTGACCGAGCGCACTGGCGAACCCCTGACTTTCTCTCGTCTCGCAGAAGAGGCGCAGGTCTCGCGACGCACGCTCTACACCCACTGGGGCACTGTCGAGCGCGTCATCGGCGAGGCCGTTGCACTGCACACTGCCGAGGTCAGTTTTGACCCCACCGGGATGGGCCCGCGTGAGATTCTGCGGGAGCTTCTGCGCGGCACCCGCGAGCGCGTCACCGACCCGGTCACCCACCTTGCTCTGACCAGCCTCGTCGCGCAGGCATCGACCGACAACAAGGCGGCAGAGGTGCTCGCAGCCATGAGCACGGAGCGCCTCGACGAGTACATCGAGCTGCTCGGCCCGGTCGACCACAACCAGTACAGCCGCATCATCGGACCGCTCTACTTCAACTCGATCGTGCTCGGTGAAGAGATCTCTGACGAGTTCATCGATACCCAGGTCGAATCCGCGCTGGGCATCCTCGGCTTGAGCTAGTCGCGCCCTCCGGGCGGACCAAGTACAAGCAGCACCACGAACAGCGCTGCCACTGCGGCGGCGATCAGCGACGCCAGCAACACCGGGTGGCGAATGAACCAGCGCGCTAGCCGGTCGATGACTCCCTTGTCGCGTGGGTCATCCGTTGCCTCGCGGCGCCACTCACCATCGAGCCGGCCGCTACGGGCGAGCCAGAGCTCGGCAGCAATCGTGGCGTAGGGAATCACCGCACTGCCAACGGCCACGACGGCGACGCCGATGCTCCAGCGCTGGTTGATGGCGACGAGCAGCGCGGTGGCCGCGTACGCCAGAAAAATAAACCCGTGGATGCCCCCGGCGACGCTGACGGCCCAGTCGAGTCCCGCTGTGGCGCGCAGGATGAGCGCGGTGATGAGCAGCGTCCAGGTGACAGCCTCAGCGAACGCGAGCACGCCGAACAGGCGACGCGGTGACACGGGCGGCCCTACGCGCGAGTCAGCGCGGCGATCGCGCTGGTGAAGAAGGTGATGCCGTCGGTGCCGCTGCGCATGGCATCCGCGGTGTCTGGTCCGAAGCCGAGCTCGGTCGCGTGCTCCGGGTGGGGCATGAGGCCGACGACGTTGCCGCGCTCGTTAGAGACGCCGGCGATGTCGTTGATCGAGGCGTTGGGGTTCGTGTCGAGATAGCGGAAGACCACCTGGCCGTTGCCCTCGATGCGGGTGATGGTCTCTGCGTCCGCAACGAAGCGGCCGTCGGCGTTCTTCAGCGGGATCACGATCTCCTGGCCGTCGGCGTAGCCGTTGGTCCAGTCGGTGGTGGCGTTCTCGACGCGCAGCTTCTGGTCGCGGCAGATGAACTGCTGGTGGCCGTTGCGGGTGTGGGCGCCGGGCAGCAGACGCGCCTCGGCGAGCATCTGGAAGCCGTTGCAGATGCCGAGCACCGGCATGCCCTTGTTCGCCGAGTCGATGACTTCGGCCATGATCGGCGAGTGGCTGGCGATGGCGCCGGCGCGCAGGTAGTCGCCATAGCTGAAGCCACCGGGCAACACGATCGCGTCAACACCCTGCAGGTCGTGGTCACCGTGCCAGAGGGCCACCGGAGTGGCTCCAGCGAGGCGCACCGCGCGCTGGGCGTCGCGGTCGTCGAGCGAGCCGGGGAAGGTGACGACGCCGATCTTCACTAGTCGTTCACCGTCACACTGACGACGTCCTCGATGACGGAGTTGCTGAAGAGGTCTGCAGCCAGCTCGTCGACCTGCGCGAGCAGGGCGGCATCCACCGGCCCGTCGACGGTGAGCTCGAAGCGCTTGCCGATGCGCACCGCGCTGAACTCGGTCTTGCCGAGGCGGGCGAGGGCGCCGGCGACGGCCTTGCCCTGCGGGTCAAGAAGCTCTGCCTTTGGCATGACCTCGACGACGATTGTTGGCACCGGTTGACTCCTCGGCGTTCGCTGGCGGACGGCCTCAGTCTAATCGAATGGTGTGATCGGCCCTGGGCGCCGTCGCGCGAATCAGCGACGCGTTTGCCTCGTCGGGGCCGAGCGCCCAGGCGCGCGCCTGCTCTGGCGTCTTGCCGAAGTACTGGTGCCGCTCGATGAGACGCGAGAGACGGATGCCCGGGTCGACCTCGACAAAGAAGACCTCATCCAACAGCCCAGCAACCTCGCCCCACCCGCCGCCGTCGAGCAGCAGGTAGTTGCCCTCGACGATCACCGTGTCGATCTCGGGCTGGATCACGATGGTGTCGGCCTTCGCCTCTTCGTTCCAGCGGTCGAACGACGGCGCGAAGACGGGGCCGCCCGAGATGCGCAGGTCGGCCAGCGTTTGCACGAAGCCGTCGACGTTGAAGGTGTCGGGCGCACCCATGCGGTCGCGGCGCCCCAGGGTAACGAGCTCGGCCTTCGGCAGGTGGTAGCCATCCATGGGGAGGAGGGCTGCTCCGAGCTGAGCTGCCAGAGCAGCCGCGATGGTGCTCTTGCCGGCGCCGGGCTCGCCAGCGATGCCGAGGATGCGGCGGTGGGGGGATGCGGTCTGCGTTAGGTGGGCGGCCACCGCATCCACTGTTTTAAACAGCACTGCGGCGCTGCCAAAAGTCGAGCGCTGCGCGCGCCCAGGCGGCGTAGCCAACGGCGGAGGGGTGAAAGTCGTCGACCGCGAAGAAGCCGGGGGTGCCGATCGGCCACGGCTTGGTGTGCACGACCTTGTAGCGACCCTCGATGACCTGACGGGCGCCGCGGTTGATGCGGTGTGCGCGCGCCCCGAGGATGCTGCCGAGCGGGTCGGGAAGGCTGTCGAAGCGCTCCATGCGGGGCACCCCAGGCACGATGATCCACGCCTCGGGCGAGGCCGCCCGTAGTGCGTCGAGAATCTCGGTGAGGTCGTGCACGAACTGCTGCTTGCGCCGCAGGTGCATCACGTCGTTGACGCCGATGGTGAGAAAGATGACGTCGTAGTTCTCTGTGGTCGCAACCGGGAGGAAGAACGATCGCAGCTCGCCAGAGGTCACACCGGAGCGCGCGTGCACCTGCCACTGCACGCCGCGGCCGAAGCGCTCGTGCAGCCCGCGCGAGAGATTGCCCGCGAGGGCATCGCTCTGTGTGGCTGCGCCCACGCCGGCGGCGGTTGAGTCGCCGAAGATGAGCAGCCGCATCGGATCAGGCCCGGCAACCTTGCCATAGCGCTGCCCTGCAGCCTCGTCGAGGGTCGGAAGGTGCGAGAGCACAACCCGGCTCTGCGGAAAGAGCAGCGGCGCGAGGGCGATCGCGATGAAGCGGCTGCCGTAACCGGACGGCTGCAGCGGCTTCACGCGAGCACCCCGTTCTCGAGGGCGTCGTCGATCGCGAAGCGTGCCCAGTCGCGGTAGCCGAGCTCGCTCGGGTGAAACAGGTCGCTGGCGAAGAAGCCCTCGGTGTAGGGCGGCGGGGGCGGGCTCATGTGCGCGTTCGAGGTCATGCCGACTATTCGTCGCGCCTCGCCCTCGAGACTGCGTGAGTGGCGGTAGAGGTTGCGCTTGAGCGGGTTGGGCAGCAGCTCGAACCGAAAGAATGCGGGCAGCGCCGACATGAGCACGGTCGCATCGGGGTTCGCCGCCCGCAGCGCCGCGATCAGCTGGCGGATGTCGCGCCCGAAGGCCTGTCGCGAGCGCAGGCCGAGGGCATCGTTCGCCCCCACGGTCACAAACACCAGATCGAACGGCGTGGACACCGCCTCGCCCACAAAACGCTCGACGAGATCACGGCTGGTCGCCCCGCTCTCGCCTACCGCACGCCACTCGACGCCCCGGTCGAGGCGAGAGTGCAGCTCGCGCGCGAGGTTGCCGGCGAGGCCGTTCTGCTGCGTCGATGCTCCGACGCCGGCGCTCGTTGAGTCCCCGAGAACGAGAAGGCGCAGGGGGTTCTTGCCGGGTTCTGTTCCGTGCCAGGGTTGGGCGGCATCCGGCAGTATCGGTGTCGTCTTGCGCAGCCGTCGACCCTGGGCGAAGAGCACGGGAGCTACGGGGATCATCGCGACTCGGCTCAGGCGCTCACCGACAGTCATGTGCCCAAGGGTACTCGCGAGCCGGTTTCGGCGAGACGAGGCGACGGGGGCCAGCCGCGCGTCCGAAACCGGCTCGCGAGGGTCGTGGGTTAGCCGAAGAGGCCCTTCTTGCGCTTCCAGCCGTTGGCCTCGAGAAAGTCGAAGAGCGGCTTCTTGATTTTCGCGGTGTCCCAGCTGTAGACGAGCGGGGCCAGCGTGGCATCCTCGCCCTTCTTCTTGCTGACGCCGCCGAACTCGAAGCTGCCGCCCTTGCTCATGCTCTTGCCGCTGAAGCTGCTCGTGCTGGCGCCGATGCTGATGCCGCCTGCGCCGAACGATGTGTTGCTCTCGCTCGACTTCTCCTTGGGCTTCCAGGTGCCCTTCTTCTCGTCGAGGTCGATGCGCACCTCGAACTTCTTGTCGATCGACGCGAACTCGGTCGGGTAGAGCGTCTTGGCGCTGACGATGTTCCAGCTGCCGATGATCGTGTCGCCCTTCACCGAGTAGCTGAACGGCTGCGACGGGTCGTTGAGCGTCGGAACGAGAGCGAGCAGGTCCTTGAGCGGAGTGGTCATGCCGCAACACTATGTAGTGGCGGGTGGGCGCGGGCAGTCCCCCATAGTGGGCGCTGGTGAATCGGCATTGTGCGCCCTGCCGATTCGACAGCGAAAGGCCGAATCAACAGCGAAAGGTCAGGCGCTGGCTCGCACCAGAATCAGGTTGCCCCACGGGTCGTCGACGGCGACCGCCTGCCCGTCGTCACGGGTCTGCACGCCGAAGTGCCGCATCCGCTCGGATAGCGCCCCGACGTCGTCGGTCGACGGCACCTCGATATCAACCCGGCCCAGCCCCAGCGCGATCTGTCGTGGGCCTGCACCCTTCGAGTTCCAGGTGTTCATCGCCATGTGGTGGTGGTAGCCGCCGGCGCTGACGAAGAGTGCCTGCCCGGGAATCTCGATGGTCGACTCGAAGCCGAGGCGGTTGACGTAGAACTCGCGGGCGCTGTCGACGTCGCCGACCTGCAGGTGCACGTGGCCGACGCGGGCTCCGCCGATGACCGGATCGGCGATAGCCTCTTCTGTCAGGTTCTGCTGCAGAAAGGCGTTGGGGTCGAGGTAGACCGTGCCCATCTCGATCGCGCCGTGCACCCAGCTCCAGCTGCTGCGCTCGCGATCCCAGTAGAGCTCGACGCCGTTGTTCTCGACGTCGTTGAAGTAGAAGGCCTTGCTCACCAGGTGGTCGCTGCTGCCGGTGAAGGTGTTGGGGTAGTGCTGGGCGACCGAATAGACGGCCGCCGCGAGGGCCTCCTCTGTGTCGAAGAGAATCGCGGTGTGAAACAGCCCGGCATCGCGCGGCGAGGCGTGCTTGAGCTCTGGTGCGTGCTCGAGCACGATGACGGATGTCGCGCCGCGACCGAGGGTCACCACCGGTCCGTCGGCGCTGAGCACCTGCAGGCCCACGCCATCCCGGTAGTAGGCGGTCGAGGCGTCGAGGTCGGCGACACGCAAGGTGACGGCGCCCATGGCGGTGTCTGCGGCGAGGAGGTCCATGGTGATGTCAACTTACTTGAGATCTCAACTATTCCGAGTAGCCTCGAATCATGGCCCTCACACCGGAGCAGAACAGCGCGTGGCGATCGCTCGTGCTCGTCACGCACGTGCTCGACGACGCGCTCGACCGCCAGTCGCAGCGCGACGGCGACCTGCCGCACGCCTATTACAAGGT
>Ga0247814_10000103_pt1 | contig 82688 bp, 119 predicted proteins | sample UWRJL179409R1_FD_179947 | JGI IMG/M metagenome (GOLD analysis project Ga0247814, IMG submission 179947) | Plant litter microbial communities from Arlington Agricultural Research Station in Wisconsin, United States - UWRJ-L179-409R-1 | ecosystem: Environmental > Terrestrial > Plant litter >... | reverse complement strand
GCTGCCGGGGGCAACTCTGCCAGCCAGAAGAAGCTCGGGTCATCGCTGCTCTACGTCATCGGTACCCACGGCGCCAAGGCGGCGATCTCGGTACCGGCCGAATTCATCATCTCTGACGAAGTGGACTTCTCCAATGAAACCATCCTTGGGAAACTTGAATCACGTATTCGACACGCCAAGACCACAGACGAGTTTGGTAATCGCGGGTATCGGTACCGGTTCTCTACGCCAACGGTGGACGGATATGGGGTCGACATCGACTTCCAAAAGGGTGACCAGCGTTACTACATGTGCAAGTGCGAGCACTGCAATAAACAGGTAGTGCCGGACTTCTTCCAGGACTTCATCGTGCCTGGCTTCGACCGGCCGATGATCGAGTTCAGCCGGAACGATTCCATGGAATCGCGGTACCGGATGGACGAGGCGTGGATCAAGTGTCCATCCTGCGGCAAGAACCTCTGGGCCAGCCTGTGCGATCCGTCACGACGCGAGTGGGTTGCCAAACACCCGTCGGCGCACGACCACAGCTACCAGGTGTTCCCGTGGGATGTGCCCAAGTACAACGCCCCTCACACCGTGATCAAGTCCATCGGCGATTACCCGCTGCAGTCCGACTTCATCAACTTCGTAATCGGGCTGCCATTCTCCAGCGCCGAGAACAGCTTCTTCACCGATCAGGTGACCAAGGACCGCCTCTGCACCGTGCAGCTGTGGATCTACGGCCAGTACATCGTGACCGCGCCAACCGTCGGCGGGATGGACATCGGCAAGGTCTGCCATCTGATGGTCAAGGCCAAGGTCGGCAGCAAGACCCACGTCATCTGGATGGAGAAGATCTCCAACACCAAGGACGATCCTGCGGCGCCGAAGGTGCTGGACCGCTACGACTTCTACAACATGAAAAAGCTGTGCATCGACGCCGGCCCCGACATCACCCTGGTCAACACGCTGCTGCGTGCCCGGGAGAACATCGTTTCCGTGGTCTACGTGCAGAACGTGTCAGGCTCGCTGCCGATCGTTGAGGTCAAGGCCGGTGACCAGATCAACGCCGACCGGACCAAGACGCTGAGCCTGCTGCTCAACCAGCACAACAGTGGCGACATCCTGTACCCGTTCAAGCCTGAGCTGGCCAACGAGTTGTTCGAGCATTTCAAGACGACCAAGAAGATCCGCGAGCGCAACGCTGACGGGGATATGAAGGACCGGTTCGTCCGCACGCCAGGCGCAGACCACTGGGTACACGCGGCGAACTATGCAGGTATCGCGATGCTGGCCATCGACGAGCTGGCGCCGTCCACCGTTGTAGGTGTCATGCCAGGTGTGGGTACGGTGAAACTGGGGAGTGGTGTCGTTGAGATCGGGCCAAAGCCCGAGGAGGCGGGAGTGCTTCAGGGTTTGTTCGGGGTTGGAGCGGCGGCCGCACGCGGCCGCAGAAGGTAGGCTACTTGATCTTCACTTCGGGTTTCGTCGGCAGGACCAGTTCAATTACAGCTGGTCCTGCAGGCTTATCCGAGGTGTCAGGTGTAGCAATGCACAATTCCCGGAACGTCTTCTCGTACCGGCCGCCGATAGGCGCGATGTAAACCACACCCTTGTCCATGTAGAAATCCGTGAACCCGGTCCACCCGCCGTTCAGGGTCTTCTCGTAGTTGATCCGTCCACACACCACCAGCGGGTCCTGCAAACTCTGTCGCATGTTCAGCAGCACGTAGGTGTACGGGTTGCCGACGGCATACGTAGTCCAGATCGCTTCCCGGACCTCATCCTGGTAGTGGTCCGATCCGGGCTTGGAGTGGAACCAGTAGGCGAACGCTGACAGCACGAAGCACGCCACGATGCCGATCAGCACCAGAGGTGGCCAGTTAGTACCGTCGTCTGTGATCAAGGCCGACTGAGCCTGATTTTTGTCTTCCATGGGAAACCTCTGTAGGTGCAGCGGAATGTCAATGTAGGGTGTTCTAGTGCCCCGGAAAGATCCAGTTATAATTTGCAAATCAGTACCTTAGACCCCTAGAATCTGCTGCATTCGCCACCCAGTAGATATTTAGCCGAATGGCAGCCAAGACCCCCCAACCTGATAAACCCGGCTCCCGCTATAAAGCGGTAGGCGCAGGCGACTCTGGGGTAATCTTGCCGAAGAAGAATCTGGCTGGCAAAGCCCGCGCTCAACGACCAGGCTCTGATCTGGACAAAGGCGCGGCGATCACGAATACGCTGGCCCGCTACACCGCTTCCGCCATCAACAACGTTGCCTCCAAAACCGACGTCACTGACATCATCCGCACGCTTATCCGTGAAGATGGTCTCTTCAGCTCGGCTGCCAACTCGATGGTGGCTTTGTCCACCGGCGCGGGCTGGCGGATTGGCGGGTACGATGCGACCGGCACGATGTCGATTGAAGTCATGACGCTGGCCTACCAGCTGATGGACAAGATCAGCGCGGTGAGTGATTACAGCAAGGGCTACAACGACAAGCCAGGCGCGTCGACTCTGTTGGCCATGATGCAGATGGACGTGGTCACCTCGGGCGGCTGCGGCCAGGAGCTGGTGCTGGATCAGCAGTTCGGCCCTGACCGTCTGGTACCGATCGGCTACTCCACGATTGCGTGGGTAGCTGATGGTCAAGGCGGTCGGTACCCGACGCAGGACGCCGGTAAGATCGAGCTGAACATCCCAACGGTGTTCATGGCCGAGCACAACCGAAACCCTGACGAAGCCTACGCGGTATCGCTGCTTCGCCCGGGCCTGTCCCACACGATCAACTTCAACAGCTTCCTCGAAGACACGCACCGTGCGCTGAACCGCACCGGGCACAGCCGCCTGATCGCGACCATCGCCGCCGACAAGGTCCTCGCCGCTACTGACGAGAAGACCCGCGCCAGCCCGGAGAAGATGGCTGCCATCTACGCCACCGTGCGCGACGAGATGATCTCTGAGCTCGCTGGCTTGGAACCTGAAGACGCGATCATCGCGTTCGACAGCGTGTCGTTCAAGGTAGAAGACACCGGCGGCAACAAGTCCGATTACACCGGCATGTTGTCGACGCTGGGCAACCTGCTCGGCGCCGCGCTGAAGACCCCAGCTTCTGTCTCCGGGTTGCGTGCAGGCGGAAGCCAGGCACTGTCCAACGCGGAGACCCTGATTTACCTGAAAGTCGTTCAAGCTTGCCGCCCTCCGGTCGAAGAGGTAATGTCGCGCGCACTGACGCTGGCATGTCGCCTCTACGGCATTGACGGCTACGTCAGCTTTGAGTTCATGCCGATTGACCTTCGCCCGGAAGCCGAGTTGGAAGCGTATGTCGCTACCAAGCAGAAGCGAGTCCTGGAGCTGCTGAGTCTTGGCGTGATCAACGACGCACACGCCTGCTACGAACTCGGCATGCGCCCACAGGGCATGACCGTACCGCTGTCCGGTACCGGGTTCGCAACCAAGGTTGCCGCTGCCAACGATCCAGCAGCCAACCGCGCCGGTTCGGCCGAAGCCGCCCTCTCACCAGACACCCCGGCCAAGTCCGGCGGTGACGATAACTAAGGAGACCACAATGTTTGATACGGTTTGGTTGGGCTCCGAAGCCTCGTACATGCGCCTCGACAAGTTCTTGGAGCAATACAAGTTCGACGTGAAGGCGTTCTCGCGCAGCCCGTTCGACCCAGAGAATGGGTACGTCGGCACGGACGCTGTCTTCGGCGTGAAGGAAGATCGCATTGGCCTGTACCTGCTTGAAAAGGTTGGTGAGACGGTCGTCCTCAAGGTTCACGGTTCGCTGACGCCAACTTACAGCCGCTGGCAGATGTGGTTCCCGGGCGAGTCCACCAGCTACGAAGCCATCAAGGACGCGCTGCAGATCATCGCAGAGTCCGGCAACAAGAAGGTTCTGTTGGACATCAACTCCGGTGGCGGCGCGGTGCGCGGCCTGGACACGGTGACCACCGCGATCAAAAAACTTCGCGCCACTGGCGTGAAGGTTGATGCCCACACCGACTCGGCGGCGATGTCCGCTGCGTACTGGCTGATGTGCAGCTGCCGTCAGGTCTCTGGCAGCAAGATGGCAGAGGTCGGCAGCATCGGCACGATGGCGGTGGTCCGCACCTACGCCAACACCGAAGCCACCATGGGCATTAAGTTCACCGTCATCAAGGCAGGCAAGTTCAAGGCTATCGGGAACCCTTACGAGGCGATGACCGCGTCTGACCAGGCTTACCTGCAAAAGAATATCGACGATACGAACAAGTTCTTTCTTGACCACGTATCCGTCAACCGCAACCTGATGATCAGCGACGTTGGCATCTGGGCTGAGGGGCAAACCTTCTTCGCTGCGCAAGCAGTGTCGGTAGGACTGATCGACAAGGTCACAACCCTTGACGATCTGATTGGAAGCGGCGCGACCGCAAATAACCCGAGCGATTCCCGGAGGTTTGAGATGAACATCTCTGCTGAGAAAATGGCTCAGATCGTAGCAGGCGCCGATCCAAAAACGGTCCTGAACGATGCTGAGTTTGCCCACTACACCAAGCAGTTGACTGACGCTATCGTCGAAAAAGACGACGCTGATGCAGCTGCAGTTATTGCCGCAGCAGCCTTGGCAGAAGCCAACAAGCCTGCTGATCCGGCAGCTCCGGTCGTTGAGCCTGAAGTGCCTGGCACTCTGGCGTCAGACTACCGTGACGCCCTAAAGGCAAACGGCCGGCTGGAAGCTCAGCTTGAAGCAGCCCAGGCTGCCGTCGTTGCCGCTGAAGCGCGCGTCACCACCGCCGAAGCCAACATCCAGGCGCTGATGACCGTTGCCCAGCACGGTGTCCAGAAGCTGCAGGTTGCCCTGCAGAAGCCTCTGGAAGCCAAGGGCACCCCAGCAGAAGTGCTGGCCCAGTTTACTGATCTGCATAGCGAGATGGCAGTTCGGTTTCCAACCTCCCAGAAGTCGCAGACTGCGCCTCTGGCAGACACCACGACAGTGGGATCCTCGGCGAACACGGATTTCCGCGCCAAGTCCCCTGTTAAACATAGCCGCTAAGGAGCCTACGTCATGGCTGATTTTGTATTCACAACTCTGACTCACAGCCCTGAGCGGCTGAACGTTATTTCCGCGAAGCTCGGCGTGTCCGCTGCAGCCAAGTTCACCATGGCCGACATCGGCAAAGTGGTGAAACTGGGTCCTGTGAGCAACTACGTTCCTGTGGCGGATGGCGATGACATCGACGGTTTCGTCGACTCCATCGAAGACGCTACCTCTGGTGGTTTCTCGTTCGGCGGTGTTGCTCACCCTGATCCGGCTTGCCGTTTCGAAGCCAAGGTGGGCGGTGCTACTGCTCTGACCGTCGGCGCTCAGGTTGTTGCAGGTGTTCAGGGTGCCCTCGGCACCAAGAGCCTGCCTGTAGTCAAGGCCGGTGTCGGCGCTGTCTACAAATACCGGGTGATCCGCCTGTTCAGCGCTGGCGCTGTTGGCACCACCGTTCTCATCGAGCGCTGCTAAGCCCTGCGGCTTAGCGACCTCCACCAGTTAAGGGACTGAAATCATGTTCAAGTTGAAATATTACGCAGTGAATGCTGCAACCGGTAAGTCCGAGCTGAAAGAGATCGAGGTTGGTGTCAACGTGTACAAGCACGCTGCCGACGCCAAGATGGATCTGCGTCAGTACATGCGCCGTATCGCGCCGGACTTCGACGCCTCCCAAGGTGATGTCATCGACCAGATGATGTCCCAGGCTGCCCTGCTGGACGGTCGTCAAGGTCACGGCCCTGCCCTGACCATGAAGGAAATGTCGGGCATGACCCTGGCTGACGGTTTCCGTAAGCCGGATAGTTCAGACAACAGCCTGGGCGCGCGTCTCCTGTACCCACAGGTGATCTTGGAAACTCTCCAAGCCAACGCTCACACCGACGACGGCAGCGACATTCTGGCCATCTGGGAAAAGATGATCTCGGTCAGCCGAAACATCATCGGCACCAAAGCCGAGCAGCCGATCATCGACACTCGTGGTCCTGAAGGTAGCCGCAGCGGCCGCATCGCTCAGTTGGCAGAGCCTGCGACCATGATCAGTATCACTACTGGTCAGAAATCGTACCGCATCCCTACCAACTCGATCGGTCTTATGATCTCCGACGAAGCCATGGAAGCCACCACTATCGACCTGGTTCGTGTAGTGATGGAAGCCCAGGCCCGCGGCGACAAGATCGCCCGTGTCGGTGAGCAGCTGCGCGCAATGGTTCTGGGTGATGTTGACCAAGACCTGGCTGCACTGCCGCAAGTCACCGCAGCGTCCTTCGACAGCACGATCACGGCCGATGGCCAGATCACCAAGAAGGCTTACATCAAGTGGCTGTACAGCAAGCACAACCGCTTCAACCTGAACATGGCGTTGGGCGACATCGACACCGCGTTCGTTCTGGATGAAGCGCTGACGCCTACTGTCGGTGGCCCGAACGGTTCGAAGATCGCTACCCCATGGGGCGGCCTGAACTTGAACCTGACCCAGCCTGACTATGTGCCTTTCGACACCGACGTGTTCGGTGCGAACATCATCGTTGGCCTGGACACTCGCTACGCAGTACAGCGCTTCGTCAACGTGTCGGCTGCCTACGACGCGATCGAAGAGTACGTGATGCGTAAGGCCACCGCGTTCCGCGTTGACTATGGCGAGATGGCTACTCGCTTGAACGATGACGCCTGGTCTGTTCTCAGCCTGGAAGTCTAAGCAGCAGGAAATCCGGCCCCGAGAGGGGCCGGATTTTGTCCATCGCGGATTCAGAGGTTTCTATCATGGCTCTCCAAAAACGCACTACTGCCAGAACGGCAGAACCTGCAGCAAGCACCATCCCAGCCCCTACCGGTGAGCTGGCTGTACAGCCGACCGTCGAAGTCGACGGTGAAGGCAACGCCATCAATACTGGCGACAATAATTCGGCGCCTGCTCCGGCAGCTGCCCCTCTCTCGCCTGATGCAGACGAGAACCTGGCTGAAGAAAGACCAGTCGAAGAACTGCCTGTTCAACCGGCACCGGAAGCACCCCTGTCGCGCGACGCGGAAGAAAATTCCGACGCTGCCCTGAAGGAAGCTGAAGAAGCCGCTCTGGCCGAACAGGCTGAGATCAAACGCCTGGCAGACTTGAAGGCCGAAGACGACCTGAAAGCCGATGCGGCTCTGAAAGCGTCTGAAGCGACGAAGGAAGAAGGCCACAAGAAGGGCAGCTTGGTGCTGGTCAAGAACGTCAGCAGCCAGGCTCAGCGCCAGTATTCGACCGGCCTGTGGATCGGTTCTGGCGATACCAGCGAGCTGAAGTATGACGGCTGGCTGCGCAATCAGCTGAACGCCAAGATCCTCGTTGAAGTGAAGGACTGACCATGGACTACCTCGGCCTCACCACCACCGCGCAGATCCGCGCTGTCCTGACGGTCAGCGAAACAGACCTGCCCGATGAGATCATCGACGGCTTCGGCATCGAGGATGATCTTGGTGCGGCCTTGGACCTGGCATTGAAAGCGCTTGACCCGGTGTGGACGCAGATTCCGCTGGACTCACCGAACGGCCGACGGATCAAACTGTTCGCCAAGTATTTCTGCGCTGCCACCCTCGCGGTGACGGCGCAGACATTCATTCTCAAGAAGATCGCTGACGGCTCCAACGAAGGTCAGCGTTCCGACAAGGACGGCTTCCTCTGGATGGCCCCTGCCCTGCTCAACAAGGCCAACGGCTACATCAACCTGATCCTCGATGATCTGGACCTGACGCCGGTAGCAGTGGCACCGTTCCGCCTCATGACCCGGGTGATCCCCGAGCGTGACCCAATCACCGAGCCGAGAGCAGCCATCTAATGTTCCTCAAACGCATCGCGCTGAACTGGGCCAACGAGCCTATCGAAGCCTGGGACCCGGTCACAGAGACCTGGGTGCCGGACGCTTTACGCGCGCGCATCGACTTGATGGACAGGTTCCTCAGCAACTTCAACAAGCCTACCAGGCGCCGGATGCTGTTCTCCGACAACCTGACAGTGTTCCCGGATAGCCTGACCATTCGGCACCCGGACACCAAGGACGTCTACATCATTGGCAGCACCCGGCAGGACGCCCGTGCTGGCAAAGCCTACGTCAACATGACCATCCTGCAGCTGGCCACCGACGTACCAGGTGGCGCATCGGGTCTGGGCACGTACACCCGCAAGGTGGCGCTCGGCCCAGCTGATGATCCAGGCTGGCTGGTGGACACACAGTTGGCCAAGGCTTTCACGGACATCGAGTTTCGCAACAGCTCGGACGAGAACGACTCAGAAGACCTGAAGATCGAGAACTTCCTGATCTATGCCCCGCTCACGCTTGAGCTGAAGGCGTGGGATTACATGGAGCTCAAGGGCAAGCGGTACCGCTTGGTAGACGCCTTCGTGGACAGCGGCTTCACCAGCGGCCGGGTGGATGAGGAGCGCGACACGCGCATCAACTTCTACCTGGACGTGCAGGGCAACTCGGTCTATGACCGGACGCTGAAGGAATGGATCGACTCTCCGCGCCGGTATGAAGTGACCGGGGTCATGGTGCGCCAAGAGGGCTTTGCCCTGTGGAGCAGCGAGGCCGAGGACTACATCGACGTGTACTTCGAGGAGAAGAACATAGGGTTCGAGCCGCTGCCGAACGTGATGAGCCTGGTGTACAACGGCCGCAGCCGGGTCATCCGCCACGTCAGCACCCAGGCTGGCACACGCCAGTGGATTCTGAGGTGTAACTGATGGCCAACCGAACTGGCAGTGCCGAGTGCGAGGCGATGAGCAACTATGTTGGTCAGCTGTTCGTGCGCGCGATCCGGACTGCGCTGCTGCGCGGGATCGAGGCTGCCGTCAAGGCCACGAAGCACGACTCCTCGCAGGCTGCCGCTCACTGGCTGATTGCCGGTGCCGACGGCCGCAGCAGTCGCCCGTGGCAACGAAAGCTCGGCAGGCTGACGTATCTGCGCGGCGGCGTGAACCGTGCGCCCATGGCGCCGGTAGGCTACCGCCACGACGAAGGAAAGAATGCAGCTGCCACGGTGAAGTTCGTGTCGCAGAAGGAACTGAACGAGGTCATCAACCAGCTGGTGTCCGGCCGCCGACCGGAGTTCAGGTTCTACCTCTACAACGCCGTCGGCGAAGTCGAGGCGTACAGCGCGCGGGCTGGCATCGATCACGCCGGCGAAGTTGGGGTGGCTGAAGTCATCAAAGAAGCCGAGAAGCAGATCGCCCTTGAGAACACACGGAAGGTACCGCTGAGATGACAGTGCTGATTGACACAGTTGAGTCGCTGTCGCGCATCCAGGACATCGTCTTTGAGAACGCCCCGGCTGATCTGCTGTTCGGATTCGAGTACCACTCAGGCCGCGATGCCAGCGGCCATGTCCAGAATTCCATGTTCGACCAGAACCTCGACTTTGTTCTGTTCGAAGCAGAGATCGACACCACTCGCCGCGCCGGCCCAAGCCGAGTTTCGCCTGGCCGCGCGTGGGGCTCGCTGACGATCACGCTGCACACCAAAAATTCGAAATCGGATATAACCCAAAAGCGGCGTTTGGAAGTATTATCTGCGTGGTTTGCGGAGAAGACGCTGAAGGACATCCGGTTTCGAACCTGGCTACCACTCAGTACCGCGCGGGTGATGGGCTTTATGGCTTATAGCGGCGTGTTAAGCTTCGACTTTGAAACACAACCCAAAGGATTACCGATATGATTCGTTCGTTCTCGGATACATCAGCTGTCTCTCTGGCGTATGCCCTGAGCGACGCATCCAAGGCAAGTGAGCTGGCCACCCCCCTGGCGCTTGAATATCTTCCGTTCACCACGGAAGGTTTCAGTATGTCCAAGGAAGGCGTGCTGTCCACCGCCATTCGCGGCACCCGCCGCACCTCCGGCTCGAAGAACACCCGTGGTTCGGCAGCCGGCGCAGCGACCATCGAGTTCGGCGCCGTCGACTTCACCCTCGACTTCCTCGAACTGATGCTGATGAACAACTGGAAGCCGGTCGATACCGACGATGCTGACGCGGGCCAGTACCTGGCTGACGGCGACATCAAGAAGTACATGTTCGTCGAGAAGACCATCCGCCCGGACGGCGCTATCACCGCCAAGCAGTATCACGAGCGCTACTACGGCTGCATCATGAACGACGGCACCATCGATCTGGGCGACGCTGCTCTGATCACCTTGGCTGCCAACTTCATCGGTGTGTTCGCTGACACCGCTGAAGGCGTGGTCGGTGCCAACAAGCTGGGCGGCAGCGTGGCCACCAGCAAGGTTGAGCCACCTGCTTACGAGATCGCTGACAGCTCGAACAACCTGCAAAGCCTGATCGTCACCGACGACACTGGCCTGCCGCTGGAAGTGACCTTCGCCAGCGCCCAGATCCAGGTGCAGAACAACGCGCGTGAGCAGAACGGCCTGGGCGCAGTGTTCGCCTCCGGTATCGGCATGGGCAAGGTTGCTGTGCAGCTGTCCGGCGACATGTACTTCTACGACCAGACCATCCTCGACGTTCACATGAACAACAAGCGTGTGAAGGCTTCGTTGGTCATCGACACCCGTGAAGGCACCTTCACTATCTACCTGCCAAACCTGATGGCTCAGGCTCCGACGGCTAACGCCCAAGGCGAGAACGCGGACTACATGAGCTCGATCACCATGGCTGCCGAAGAAGGCGTCGCGGTAATCGGCGGTGAGAACGTGACCTGCGCAATCGCAATCGTCTACGTAGAAAAAACCACGCCGTAAGCGTGATGTAACAGAGCGGTGGGAAGGGAGAGGCCCGACAGAGATGTCGGGCCTTTTTCTTTGTGTAACTGCATGGCATACTCCGCTTCGCCAGCAGTTGCTGACAAATCCCCTTCCGCAAAGGATTACACCATGTCTCTTGATATTGAATCTCTCGCCATCGACCCGGTTAAAGCTGAGAAAGGCACCTGGGTTTCGTATTCCGGCGCAAAATTCCTCGTTGCTCGTTCGAACAACGACAAAGCCCAGACCCTCCAGAACGAACTCGCCATGGCGAACCTCGAAATTCTGCAGGCCGGCACCGAAGCTTCCGATGCCAAGAGCGACGAGATCCAGCTGAAGGTACTGACCCAGCACGTCCTGCTGGACTGGTCCGACATGACCGCCGCCGGCAAGGAACTCAAGTACACGCCGAAGATCGGCGAGAAGTACCTGGCTGACCCGCGCTTCAAGGATCTGAAACAGTTCATCCAGAACGTTTCGATGAACCGCGAGAACTACAAAGAAAAGACCGAAGCTCAGGTAGCTGAAATCGTAAAACCTACTGCCGTCTCCTGATCAAACATGGGGCCAAAGGTCTCAAGGCGATGAAGCAACTTCAAGCTCGGTTTGGGAAGACCCACCCCGAGCTTGAAGGGTTTGAGGAACCACCCGCTGTTTTCGGATGGCTCATCACCGCCTATTTCCGGCTCCACAGAAGACGGCATTACGCAGAGATGGGCGGGATCCAACCGCTTACATATCAAGAACTCACACTTTATTGTGGCAATGTGATCAGATTAGATAGATCATTGGAGCCACTATTCTTCCGGTGCATGGAAGCTACGGACAACGCTGTACTTTTTGATCAGCACGAACTAGCCGTCAAGCAAAGAAAAGCGGAAGAGGAAGCTCGCAAAAAACCTGCTCGCCGGGGTCCCCGGAAATAAGCATTAACCTACGAGACCTTGACCATGGCGGCTAAGTTTGAGATCGACTTTCAAGAGGCGCTGCGTCAACTGGCAGCGTTCCAGTTAGGGTCGACCAATCTTGGTAAGCACCTCGACAGTCTGAACACCACGATGGGCAAGTCCGGGACAGCCGCGCAGCGGTTGCTCTCGGACATGAACTCGTACTACGGCAAGCTCCAGACCCAGTTCACCGCCCTCAACTCCGACACCAAGAAGTCGGCCGAGGGGATTGACGCTGCCTTCGTCAAGATCCGCCAGTCCGCATCCAAAACTTTCGAGTCCGTAGCCCAGGCCAACGTCAAGGCCAACCTGGCTGCGGCTGCCTATAAAGGCGAGTTGATGGAGGTCCAGAAGGTCCTCATCAACACTGCGCAAAACAACATCTACGTCAAGTCGATGGAACGCCAGGCCACGCTGCAGGCCCAGCTGACCGCGAACAACGTGTTGATGAAGGCGTCCATCGAGGCGCTGAGCACTACCGAAGGCAAGCTGGCTGTACAGCTGAAGGAACGTATGGCGTCCGAGTCCCGGATGGCTGCCTCCAACACCAAGCAGATCCAGAACGCCAAAGAATTGCAAAACCAGTTGGACCTGCTGGCCACCTCTACCGGCCGCGCCAACTCGGAACAGCAGGCCCGCATCGCGGTGCTTGCTCGCGAACAACAGGAAGACATCAAGCTCACCGCCAAACTGGGTGAGCTGCGCCGTGCCTACGAGTCCCTGAACGGCGGCATCCAGCAGCAGATCGCTGCCCAGCAGCAGATGAACAACGGGCTGACACAAGCGGCCACATTCCGCAGCCGCGAGATCAACCAGCTCTCGGAACTTCAGCGTGCCCAGGCGTCGCTGAACGGCGGCACCGCTGAACAGATCGCTATCCTGAAGACGCAGAATCAGGCGCGCACGCAGGAAGTAACACTGCTTGCCCGCCAGATTGCGCAGATGGACTCGATGCGCGCCAGCCTGGCATCGCTCAACGGCGGCCAGCAGGAATCGATCGTCCGTCTGAACGAGCAGGTCAAGGCGCGCACCGCAGCGATCGCTGCCGAGGAACGCTACACCGCTTCGATCCAGCAGCTGTCGATGGTGCAAGCGCGCATCCAGGCTCAGGACGAAGCTCGCTCCGCGACGATGAACGCGAAGAACACCGCAACGCTGGCCGCTGCCCGGGCACAGAACGCGCTGACCGAAGCTGATGCCAAGCAGATTGCGCTGGCTGAGAAGATCACAGCCGACACCACCCAGCGCAACGCCAAACTGATCGAAGCAGCCCGCGCTGTACACGGGCTTTCCGCCGCACAGAAAGAACTGAACACCGTCCAAGAGCGCGAACAAGCGACCTTGGCCAAGCTGGTAGCCCAACGTGATGGCCTGAGTTCTGCCTACGGCCGGAACCTGGCGCAGGTCCGGGCACAGATCACTGCTCAAGAGCAGCTGAACAAACTCTCCACGATGAGCACGGCCCAACTTCTGGGGCTGACCGGTGCTCACGAACGCCACAGCGCCGCGATGAACGTAGGAAGCCAATCAGCTGCCTCGCTGCGCGCTGCCCTGTCCGGCCTGAACGCCAACATCGGCATGTACACCAGCGGCACTATCGTCGCCGCCTCGTCCACCTACGCCCTTTTCAACGCGATGCGGTCCACCGTGTCGCTGGGTGCAGACTTCACCGCTTCGATGGCCCAGGCCAACGCGGTGATGAACTCGAACAACCCGTGGTGGATGTCTGGCAGCATCGACGCGATGGAGACCCAGGTCCGCGCCCTCGGCCAGACCACCGTCTTCACCGCATCCGAAGTTGCGAAGGGCCTGATTGACCTTGGCCAAGCAGGGCTGTCTTCGAGCGAAGCGATCCTCGCTCTGCGCCCTGCTCTGGATCTGGCACAGATCGGCAACGTCAGCATGTCGCAGTCTGCGGACATGGCCACCAACGTGATGATGACCTTTGGCAAAACTGCCACGGACCTCACCAACATCGTTGACATCATGGCCACGGCTGCCGTCGACTCCAACACCAACGTGCTGGAGCTGGCCAACGCCCTGACCTACGCAGGCCCAGCGGCGCATGCTGCCGGGATCTCGCTTGAGGAAACCACCGCTGCCATTGAGACCCTGTCCAACGCGGGTATCAAGGGTTCGCGCGCCGGTACCGCGCTGCGTAAACTTTTCACCAGCCTGCTGAACCCAACCAAAAAGGGTGCGGCGGTACTGGACGAATACTCGATTGCTACCCAGAACGCCGACGGCAGCACGCGTGGCCTGGTAGACATCGTCAAGGATCTGAACACAGCGCTGAACACAGCTGGGGTTAGCGAGGGCAAACGCCTCTCCGACATCCAGAACTTGGTCGGCCTGTACGCTACCTCGCCGGTCGCGGCGCTGGTGGCCAACGCCAGCAACCTCGAAGCGGCTCTGTTCACCCTGGAACACAACGTCGCCGGCGCCGCTGAGCGCATGCGCAACAAGATGTCCGACACGCTGCAGGTGGATTGGAAGACCACCATGTCGGCCTACGAGGAGCTGCAGCTTCAGGTCTACGACAAGTTCGAAGCCACGCTGCGCCTGACCTCGGCGAAGATCACCAAGACCCTGCTGGACCTGACCCAGCCGGTCAAGGTTCTGCTGAACACCGACGCCTCGGCTGTTGATACCCAAGGTCTTGTCGACTTGGCCAACACCAACAAGCCGGGTTCGTACAAAACCAGCACCAACGCCAGCGGCCAGGTAGAAGCCCTGAACGCTATGACCGGCCAGAAGGTCGGTGCAGACGAGCTCGTCGCTTCGATGGATCAGCTGTCGCAGAGCTCGCTGACCGTCGTCACCCAGCTGGATGTCCTGATCGAGAAGTTCAAGACGTTCGGCGAGGCGGCGATGTACATAATCGGCGGCCTGGTGGCATCCAAAGGTCTGGGCGCGCTGCGCACCGGCTTCACGAACCTCAGCACCGACATCGGCAAGCTGACCCCACGCCTGGCAGAGCTGGGCGCCCGCGCGAACGTAACCGCCAAGGCGATGGGGGCTACGGCCGTCATCACCTCGCAGTCGAACGTGGCGATGTCCGGTGCCTACGGCGCGGCAGCGTTGGCCAGCCGTGGGTTCGCCGGCATGACCACAGCTGCCTCGGTCGCTGCCCGCGCCATCAACGGACTGGCCATCGCTGGCTCGTTCCTGATGGGTGCGCTGGGCTGGGTCGCTGCCATCGGCAGCATCGGCTACGCGATCTACAACGCCTTCAGCAAGGACAACGACGCTGCCATCGTGGCGCAGGCCGAGAGCATCAACCGCCTGAAGGTCGAATACGCCAACCTGGTAGGCGAGCTGGACAGGTTCGGTAAGGCCAAGGAAAAGACCGCGCTGCAGGAGCAGATCAAGTACGAGAAAGAGCTTACCGGCACGCTTGAGGCTCGGATCAAGACGCTGCAGGACACCGCGGAAATCTACAAGTCCAGCGGCCTTGACGTGCCGAAGGTTGTTGAGGTCGAGCTGACCATCAACAAGAAGAAACTCGCCGATACTCAGAAGCAGATCGCTGCGTTCCAAGAGCAGATCGACGGGATAGGCAGCACCGCAAAAGAAATGATGAACGCGGCGGACGCCGCCAGCGTGTCGGGCAAGGACCTGGCAGCGCAAGAGCTGAGGACCGAGAACGCTCGCAAAGACGCGATGTCCGACTGGTCGGAATCCCACGACGCCAAGCAGTCAGCCTACATCGCTGAACGCCTGGTGCTGGAAGCGATGGTCGAGCAGATCAAGGAGCAGGCCAAGGCACTTAACGCGGTTGCTCAGAACGCCATCCAGATCGAAGCGACGTTCAACGGCATCATGAGTGCGGCCCGCCAGGCCGGCGACGCGGTGTTCGTCAAGGAAGGCACAGCTGCAGAGCAATACGACAAGGCACTGAACGACGTCACCGCATCGCTCGCCAAACTGGAGCAGATGAAGAACAACAAGTCCGGCGCGGATCTGGTAGAGCGTGAAGGCAAGGTGCTGGTGGCTGCCGAGGTTGCTCGCAGCAAGGCTCTCGTCAAGATGAACGAGACCTCCGCGAAGCTGGAAGAAGCCCAACGCGCCTTGGCGGTTGCGGGCCAGCCGCCGAAGGACAAGATCTCCGACCTGACCAACAACGTCACCCGTCTGCAGGAAGAACTGAACGCGGTCAACGCTCAGCGCGAGGCAGGCACGCTTTCCAACGGCCGTGCGCAAGAAAAAGAGCTGGACATTACCAACCGGCTCACCGCTGCCAAGCAGGCCCAGTACACCGCGCAGAAGTCCATCGACACCGCCGCGCGGTCAGCTGCCAAGTCGGCGGCCAAGAAGACCCCCGAACAAACCATGGTCGAGCAGCTGGATGCCTACATCGGCAAACAGCAGAACTCGACCACAGCTTCCCTCGCCTCGGCCGCCGCCTACAAGGCTGGTTCCGACGCGGTGCAGCAGTTCGCAATCGATCAGGAAGTTGCCAACGAGATCCTGAAGTTCACTTCGAAGGGTCTGGATGTCAGCGCCGAGTCCCAACGTCAGCTGACCAAGGCTGTCGTCGACGCGAACAACGCCAAGCAGATGGAGGACGTGGAGAAAGCCCTGTTCTCCATCCGCAAAGAGACCGAAGAAAACAAGGACCAGACGCTCGCCGTCTACGCCGGCGAAGCCGCGCTCAAGGCGTTCAACGTCCAGAAGCAAATCAACCAGGTGCTGGCCGGCAAGTCTGCCGAGGTCATCGCCGCCGAGACCGCGCAGGTAACCGCCCAGGCCAACGCCCGCCAGCTGGCAGCTGATGCTCTGGCTAAAGCCCAGCGCGGTATGGCGCTGGTCGACGAGTACGACAAGGCGATCCCCCTCGCCCGCGAATACACCAAGGACGTCGAGGCTCTTAACGCTGCCATCGCGTCCGGCGCTATCACCGCTGAGAAGGGTGCGTTCTACCTGGCCAAACTGGGCCAGACCTACGACGAGAACCAATCAGCACTGACGGCCTGGGGCCAGCTGACAGACAAGGCTATCGAGCGTGTAGACGCCTCGTTCGCTGATGCCTGGAAGAACATCGACGGCGGGTTCGACAGCTTCGCATCGAGCCTGAAGGATGGGTTCAAGCAGCTACTCGCTGAGCTGGCTCACGAGGCCATCACCAAACCTATCGTCATCAGCTTCGCCAACTCGGTACTGGGCACCAACAAGTCCGGCGGGTTCGGCGAGGTCTGGAGCAAGATCACCGGCGGTGACGGCGTTACTGGCGGGATCACCGGCGGCAGCTCGGGCGCTGGCGGTCTGCTGAGCAACCTGTTCAGCGGCGAGAAAACTCCAGTGGCTGGTACAGGCCCGACCACGGCGCAGACGGCTGAACAACTGCTGTCAGGCGCTAAGCAGCTTTACAGCGTCTCTACCAGCGGGTTCGGTAAAGCCGTCACCTCTGGCTTCAACACCGGCGAAGGCTTCTTTGGCGGCGTGAAGGGTGCGTTCAGCAACGGCTCTGATTATGTCAGCAGCCTGTTCAAGTCCGGTACCGCCTCCACCGGCACAAACGCTGCGAGTTCGGCGGCGGGTAGCTGGCTCGGCGGCAGCGCCAACAGCGCCTCTGGCGGCGCGGGCGTCATGCTCGACAACGCAGGCAACGTCGTCTACACCTCGACAGCCTCCAACGTCGGCGCAGGTGCTGCCGGTTCCACATGGGGCGGCGCGGCAACTGGTGGCGGCGCCATCATCGGCGGTATCGGCGGCGCGATTCAGGGCTACCAAGAGAACGGCGTGAAGGGTGCGGTCGTATCCGGCGCGTTGGCTTACGGCGGCGGCGTTGCAGGTACCGTGTTGGGTACAGCGGCAGCGGCGGCCCTCAGCGGTACAGCCATGGGCGCTGCCCTCGGCTCCATCCTGCCAGGCATCGGTACCATCATCGGTGCCGCGCTCGGCGCTGCCTTCGGTTCCAAGATCTTCGCCGGCGCCTGGGAAACCAAAGGCTCTGGCCTGCAAATGGGCGTGGTCGATGGCGAACTGGACGCCAAGAACTTCGAGTACCAGAAGAAAAAAGGCGGGATGTTCGGCAGCAACAAGAAGCGCACGAACTACTACGAGCTTGAGGAAGCACAGGCTACCCAGCTGGACGACGCCTTCCAGGCCACTGGCGACACCGTCACCGACCTCTATACGAAACTCGGCTTCAAGGTCAACGACAACATCATTCAGGGCCTGAACTTCGCCGCCGTGCAGATCGACACACGCGATCTGACCGACGAGCAGATCACGGAAGCGATCAACAAATACTTCGCCAGCATCGCTGACAGCATCGTCTTGGCCATGAACGCCAACCTCGATACCAAAGGCGAGCTGGACGGCTACGACTTCGTCGAGCTGACCGCGTTCGTGCAGAACCTGATCAGCGTTGATGCGCTGCTGACCAACCTGAACGTTGGCCTGTACAAGATGGACATCGCCGGGGGCCACCTCGCTGAGTCCCTGACGGCGGCTGCCGGTGGCATCGACACCCTGGCCACCCAGCTGAACGATTACTACAACAACTTCTTCACAGACCAAGAGAAGGCCGCTGACACCCTCTTGGCTGTCAACAAAGAGTTCAAAGAGCTCGGCTACACGTTGCCAACTACTCGCGCTGGTTTCCGCAACCTCGTCGAGTCGATGGACATCACCACAGAGAAAGGCCAGGAAGGTTTCCTGGCCCTGACCAAGCACGCCACCGATGCTGCTTCTGCCTACACCATCATGGAGCAGGCAGCGAACCAGGCTCAAGAGAACCAAGCTGCCTACTACGAAGCGTTCTACAGCGACGGTGAGAAGACGGCTGACACCCTGGCACTGGTGGCTGCGCAGTTCGCGGTGATCGGTGTGGCTCTGCCGAACAGCCGTGACGGCTTCCGGAAAATGGTCGAGGGTATCGACCGCTCCACCGTGTCCGGCAAAGCGTTGTACGAAGCGATGATGGCGATGTCCAGCGCCGCTGATGGCGTGTATGACATTCTGGATTCGGCCAAAGACGGAGCCGTAGCGAAAGCCCAGGCTGCGCAGGCCGCTGTTGGCCGCGCGGTTGAAGCACAGCGCAACTCGGTGACCGAAGCCTACACCGCGATGACCACGTCGGTTAACGACATGGTCGACACGATCGGCACCTCGATCTCTGACTTGACCAGCGTCTCGAACTCACTGGCCAACGCGCTGAAGACGCTGCGCAACTCGATGGACGTCACCGGGCGGGTCACTTATGGCCAGGCGCAGGATGTTCTGCAGTCTGCGCTGAAGACATCTCGCTCCGGCGGCAGCCTGGCAGACTTCAAAGGTCTGGAAGACGCTCTCGACGCGGTCGCTGCCAACACCACTGACACGTATAGCTCGCTGGTCGACTTCCTGTTTGCCCAAGGCACCACAGCAAACGTCGTCGAGGAGCTTAGCCTTACCAACGGCGCGCAGCTGACCACCGCCGAGAAGACCCTGCAGTCGTTGAAGGATCAGCTCAAAGCAGCTGAAGACACCTACGACCTGCAGATGAAAGCCTTCGACGCGCAGATCGATTACGCGCAGGCCCAGATGGACGCGCTGAACGGCGTGGACACCACGGTCCTGACGGTCAAGGACGCTGTTGACCGCATGAACCAAGCGGTCGTCGCGGCGATCCTGGCATCTTCGAACTCGGCGGCTGCCAACACTTCACTGAACAACGCCACACTGGTGAACAGCGTCTATCAAGCGGTGCTCGGCCGGGACGCAGACGCGGCAGGCCAGGCAGCGTGGACAGACGCCCTGAACAACGGGCTGGCTTACGACAAGCTACCCGGTGCAATCGCCGGCTCGGCAAGTGGTAACGGCGGCACCGACGGCTCGGCAGGCTCCAACTACCTGAACAGCTCGGTGGAGGCTGCCTACCAGGCGTCGCTCGGCCGAGGTGCAGATGCTGCGGGCTTGGCCTTCTGGACTGGCCAGATCGCTTCGGGTGCCATGAGCGCAGCCCAGGTGGCAGCTGCCATCGCTGGCAGTGTGGAAGCCGGCGGCAAGAAGTACGCAACCGGTGGCGCGTTCATGGGCAGCGGTGTAGTCCGCACTCCTACGCACTTCGACGAATCGCTGATGGCCGAGTCTGGTCCGGAAGCGATCATGCCGCTGACCAACATCGGCGGTGTGCTGGGCGTGCGGGCTTCTATCTCCGGCGGGGGCAGCGGTAGCGGCCGAGTCGACACGATGGAAGGTGACATCGCGGAGATCAAACAAGCTCTGAAATCTATCGCCAAATGGACTTCGCGTACCGCGACCAACACTGACACCCTGCCACGGTGGGATCAGACCGGCATTCCAGAGGAATCGTTATAATGGCAATGCAGGTTATTGAACCAGTCGAGTATACCTACGGGATGCTCGTCTCCAGCAACGTGGCTGAAACCGACTTCCCTGTGTGGACGGTGCCGGCCATCCGCGCCATCGGCGACCAGGTGATCTACAACCACAAGGTCTACAAGGCGATGCTGGCCATGACGGCGACCACCGACGTGAACCCGGAGACGGGCGTGTCGGCGGCAACCAAGTGGCTGCTTATCGGGGCAACTAACCGGTGGCGGATGTTCGACGACATGGTGCAGACCATCACGTCGAACCCAACCTCGATTGAAGTCCTGTTGACGCCAGGCACCGCGGTGACGTCGGTGGCCATGTTCAACGTGGCTGCCACCACTGTGAAGGTCACAGTAGAAGACCCCACGGACGGCATCGTCTACACACACATCGAGACCATGTCTGACCCCAACGATGAGGTCTTCGACTGGTACAGCTACTTCTTCGCGCCGTTCGCGAACAAGTCCGACTTCATCATCAGCAACCTGCCTCCGTACCCGGGCGCGAACATCCGGATCGTGGTAACGGCTGGGGTTGGGGCGAACGCTGAGGTCGGCTCTGTCTCGCTTGGTGACATCGAGGACATCGGCGTCGCGTGCTACGGGTCTTCCATCGGCATCCTCGATTACACCAAGAAGGACACCGACGAGTTCGGCGTCACCAGCATGGTAGAGCGAGGGTTCTCCAAGTTCGGTGACTTCGATTGTGACCTGGATACAGCTGACATCAGCCGGGTCCAGAAGAAGCTCGCCAAGCTGCGTGCGATCACATGCGTGTGGATTGGCTATGATGGCTACGAATCCACAATCATTTACGGTTACTATAAGGACTTCACGGTAACTATCGACGGACCTATTGAGTCGTCATATAACCTCAGAATTGAAGGAGTGGTTTGATATGGCGGTTACGATCCCAGTGCTTCCCACAACGCCGGTGGTGTCGGTAGTACCGCCAGCACCCCAGCGTAAAGACGGCAAGACAGCGTTCAACCTGTTGGCTGACCCGTTCCTCGCAGCGCTGCCGCCGTTGGGCGTGCAGATCAACCAGGCGGTGACCTGGATCATTGCAGCGATCGCTGTGTGCGCTGCGTACGCGCTGACCGCAGGCCAGGCAGCAACGGCAGCGTTGGCATCGGCAGACGCAGCCGCGCAGGCCGTGACGACCACGCAGGGCTACCGGGACGCTGCCAAAGCGTACAAGGAGGCAGCTGAAGCAGTGGCAGCCGCCATCGGTAGCGCTGCTGGACTGCCTAGCCTGGTAGGTAAGGCGGGCCGCCCTCTGGTGGTGAACGCTGCCGGTACTGCCGTCGAGTGGGGAACCATCGTCACAATGGACGCAACCCAGACGGGCGCGTTCAGAGCTATCGTCGGGCATTCGTACTGGCTGGGTACCACGGTGACCACGGTATCGCTGCCACTGAAGGCGGGCTTGGCCGTCGGTGCCACGGTTGAGTTCTCCAAGTCGCTGCTGGTCACACCGATCATCCAGACCACAGATGGCGCGCTGATCAAGGGTCCGAAGAAAAGCGACACCTCGGTCAGCTACAACCTTGACGCCAACATCACATTCATCTTCAACGGCACGGACTGGGAGGTCTAAATGTTCAGTCTTTCTTCGCAGTTGGGGGGTGGTGGGGTTGAGCTGGGTGAGTGTATCTATATGGGTAATCAGCGAGAGTCGCTGATCGAAATGGATGGTATGACGTTCCTTAAGTCAGGTTTCCAGCTAAAGAACGAGGAAGCCAACTACCCCGACGTGTACGCAAAATACATGGTAAAGGGGGTGCGCAGGGCCGATAACATTGCTTGGACAAAGTTAACCGGCGCTCAGAACGGACTAGGCACTGTCTCCCTGGTTAAATGCGCCTACGGTAACGGTACCTTTGTAGGGCTTGGCAATGACGGGTTTTCTTACACGTCAGCGGACGGCTTGACGTGGGTTAAGCGCACCAGCATTGGTAATAGCGGGATGGGGTTCGATATCACTTTCGCTATGAGTGTCTTTGTTGCCGTGAACGGCATCAACGTCTACCGCAGCGCGGACGGTATTACGTGGACTGCAATCACGTCAGCTACGATTGCCGCCACGCGGGTTACGTTTGTTCCGTTGTGGTCTGTGTTCATGATCGCTACTGCAACAATTGTTTACAGAAGCTTCGACGCCGGTCTTACTTGGCAACAAGTGCAAACTGGTGTGGCTAACGTATCCGCGCTTAACGCCTACGCTGGTATCGTTTCCTACAGCTACTACAGCAGCCAGGCCAACAACCTTTACAGTACCGACGGCGCGAGCTGGACCTCGCTGGGATCATTCTCCGCTGGCACGGTGATAAACACTATTCTCTACACCAGTAATCCATCGTTTACCTTTATCGGTAACACAAACGTCGGGGTTTTATCAGCGGGTAATGATAGCACTACCGCAACAGCGCGCACGATAACCCCCGCGCTGGCCGCTAACGAACTTCTAAGAACCGGCTTCTTGTACGAGGGTCTTGCCATTGTGGCTGGTGACCAGGGCGTGATACTGGCCTCTAATGACTTCATAAATTACACCAAGCTGACCCTTGCCGGATTAACCGGCTCGATAACCAGCATCTGCACTGATGGGACAAGGCTGTTGGTTACAGGCCCATCGGGGTTAGCCGCTGTCCTGACGATGACCTACGACCGTTACGTCGGTCTGCCAGTCGCCACTTCTCAACTTTACATGAGGGTCAAGTAATGGCTAGTGATCTGAAGTCCATGCTTGGCGGGGGCGGCGGTAAACCCATTGGCGCTACCGCTTGGTTTCCAACAGCTGGACCAAGTCTTATAGAGACTGAAGGTCGATATTACTTACGGTCTGGCTCTCTTATGACGGATGAGCAAGCCAATTACCCGGAGGCGTTCTCCAAGTTCGACGTGTTTTTGGACTATTGGGCCGGCCCTAAGGTCACGCCCAACATGTACTCCGCTAACTGTGCCGTGTACGCGAACGGCATCCTGCTTATCGGGCACGCGACCGGTAGAATTTCGAGGTCGACCGACGGCTTAACTTTCACCACAATTGACATAAGCGCGCTGTTTGGTGGCAACAACATCAACGGCCTAGCCTATGGGGCAGGGTTGTTTGTGGCGGTGGGTACCGCCGGAACCATTGCCACTTCTCCTGACGGCATAACGTGGACAATGAGGACGTCCGTACTCAGTACCATCTGGATAGGCTTAGTTTACGCTAGTGGTAAGTTTGTAGCAGTCGCTGACGGTAGCCGATCCATGACGTCTACTGACGGTATAACCTGGACTCTTAGTGCCAGTGTGTCGTTCGCCACCGCGGCGCCAAAGAGCTTGGCCTATGGTGCGGGTATGTTTGTCGCTGTAGCATCGGCCGGCGTTGTCTATTCTTCGCCAGACGGCATTGCATGGACGCTACGTGCGACCCATCCCACACTAGGTACGTTAAACTCAGTGGTGTATGGGTTAGGTCTGTTTGTTGCTGTGGGGGCAGGCGGTATAATTTACACCTCGCCTGACGGCTTGGTATGGACTGTAGGTGCATCAAAAACTTCGTTTGAGCTATTGTCTGTTAGTTTTGGTGACGGCTACTTTGTATATAGCAGTACCGGCACTACAGTGGGGGTGTCAAAAGACGGGCTTAACTGGGTGGCTACACCGGGTTCGCAAATAGCACCGGGTGGCCTGATGTTTTTGTTCTCTAACAAAGCACTGCTCTCCCTAAAAGGTAGCAGCGGCGGTACCACGGGTGCCATCTACATCTCAACCCACTCAATTGGGTTGCCAGCAGGTGAATACCTGGGCGGCTCCAATATGGCTATCAAGTACATGAGGATCAAATAATGCCCATCGTCGAAGTAGATCAACCCGTCGCCCAGCCTGGCACGCGCATCACCAAGCTGGCGTTCCTCTCCCGGTTCACCGACGAGGAAGCCATCAACATCGACATCGCCAGCATCGGTGCCACCAAACCAGCTGCCACAGTACGGCGCTACCTCAACCTGGTAGATGCTGCCACGTTCATCGATCTCGGAACTGAGAAGCTGCGCACAAACCTGGAGGCCCTTGAAGCCTCGGGCCTGTTGGCAGAAGGTCGGGCAGCTGAGATCATCGACGCTCCAATTGACCCGGTGGAAATTCCCCTATGACTGTGAGACTCGCTCTACGCAAGAACGATAGCCGCATTGGCAGCCGTTTCATCTGCCTCTGGAGCGGGTCCATCTACAGTCACTGCGAGCTGGTCGTCGACGGCCTGGCGTACTCGTCCTCGATCATGGACAAGGGCGTCAGGTCCAAGCGGGTGCCGGAGGAGATCGATCTGGATCCAGACAACTGGGACGTGATCGATCTGCCGCAGGCAAACCCTGATCGCATCCGCGCGTACTTCGAGATGACGGACGCCAACACCTACGGCTGGTTCTCCATGATCGGCAGCCAGCTGTTCAACCGTGGCCGGGTCGACGAGCACTCCCAGTTCTGCAGTGAATGGTGCGCCAGTGCCCTGGGACTGCCGAACCCATCGATCTATTCACCTGGTACGTTGTCTGTACAGTGCCAGTACATGCTTGGCTACCAGCCGATCGTCCCTCCTGAATTAGTTTGAGGTCACACCCATGCTCACAGTACGCCAGCTGACACTGATCCTGCCCAAGGCACCGCTGCTCTATCTGAACCCGTTGAACGAGGCGATGAAGTGGGCCGAGATCAACACGCCAGCGCGTATGGCAGCGTTCCTCGCGCAGACCGGGCATGAGTCAGGCCAGTTTACCAAGATGAAAGAGAGCATGAACTACAGCGTCGAAGGGCTGCTGGCCACGTTCAAGCGAGATCGGATCTCGAAGATCGATGCCGAGCGGGTAGGCAGAACCGCAGTGCGCCCTGCCCTGCAGGCTGACATCGGCAACCTGCTGTACGGCGGGGCCTGGGGCAAAAAGAAGCTGGGCAACACCGAGCCGAATGACGGTATCCGCTTCATCGCGCGCGGGCCTATCGGCATCACCGGCCGCGCCAACTACGAGGCTGCCGGCAAGGCGCTGGGCTACGATCTGGTGAACCACCCTGAGCAGCTGGAGCAGCCTGGACCTGGGCTGATGTCGTCGGCCTGGTACTGGAAAACCAACAAGCTGAACGCGCTGGCAGACGCCGGGAAGATCACCCAGATCGGCGGCAAGATCAACACCGGCGACGAGGACAAGATCCCTCTACATGCAGAGGAACGTGCCGCGCTGTATGCCAAAGCGTTGAAGGTTCTCACCAGCTGACGAACAGCCGGTTATAAGTGATGGCCCGCTGCCGCATCGCAGCATATACTCCCCGCAATCACGCGGGGATTTTGCTATGTTCAAGACCATTTTTGGTTTCTTCAAGACCGGCGTCTCGCTAGCCGGCGTGAGCCGCTGGGTGATGATCATGCTACTACTGATCACGTTCTCGATGGGTATCCTGCTGAGTGTGACGATGGGAGAGCGCGACCTGGCTCAGTCCAACCTGCGCAATGCAGAGTCCACGCTGAAAATGAAGGACAAGACCATCGAGGAGAAGGAGAGCAAGATCCAGGCCAGGGACATCGAGGTCTCTGGCTGCCTCGGGCAGATCCAGCAACTGAATCAGGGCATAGCTGACCATGCCCTTGAGCAGCTGAAGCGAGACGTAGACCGCAACGAGAAAGCGGAACAGGCCATGGCCACGCTGCCTCGCCTGATCGCTGCCGACAGGGAGCTGGCAGCTACCCCGGCACTGACCAACGCCTGGCTGCAGAACCTATTCCAATGAAAGCATCCCTACTCGTGATGTTGCTACTCACTGGCTGCGCGGTTAAACCCGTCGTCTGCCCAGCGCCGGCCGCGCCACTGCGAATTCCCTACGAGACGAAAGTCCCGGTCTACATCGAGCGAAAGCCACCGGCTGAGCTGATGCGTAAGTACGCCCCGCTGGACCTCCCAAAGTTCATGCTGACCAACGACCCTAACGGCGCCGTGGCGCTGGACAAGGCTGGCGTGGATCAGTTAAAAATCATTCTGAGAACGCTCAAGACTCGCGACGATGCCTGGCGTGTTTGGGCGACAAAACCTTCTGGTGCCAAATAGATGGTAAGTAATCGAGATACCTGTCACATGGATGCATCGCAGCGCGAACTGAAATTGGCATTAGTAGGTCAACATGAGGGCACGCCCTCCTCGACCATCTATAGCTCGCTGATCAGTGGGCCAGGTAACTGAACATGATTACCCCAAAGATCATTGACTTCATAGTTGACATGGCGCCGTTCGCAATCTATCTAGCTGTGCTGATCAAACTGTACCGCAGCTGGAAGCTGATACAGGTCGAGGCGTCAGAGGACAGACGCAACAAACTGGCAGCGGTGTTGTTGATCGCTGCGGTTGTCATCGGCATGTTCCTCGCCTCGAATGTCTATGCTTTGGTTGTGTACGGCAAGACGTACCTCTCCCTGCGCATGTTCCAGCTGTTTATCGTCGGGAACTGCATTGTGTACTGGATGATGATCGACATCATTGCCAAGGACTCGGTGCCTGCGCAAGGAAAGCTAAGTGAATCTTCCGACTGAGCTGCTGGATAAGCTCCAAGCCTACGCATACTCCGGGACACTGGGGGCTTTCGCAGCTCTGGTGGGTTACCTGTACCAGGTAGCCAGGCACCCGGGTAACAAGGTGACCGTGTTCATGATCTTCGCTACGGTGGTGATTGGGTTTTACTTGGGGGTTTTATTCGGTGGGTTCATCCCGACAGACTGGGGGAACCGAGATGCCGTGCTGCTCTTGGTCGGAGCAACAGGATTGAAGGGCTTTGAAATTGTAACGACTTGGGCCAAGTCGGCGCTGCCGAACTTGCTCAGGACTGCGTTGCAACAGCAGCCTCCGGCGCCACCGCCGGATGACGGCGCCCAGTAGGGCGCCGTTTTACTTTCTAGGGGTACGACCAAGGCATGCGGCCTACCACATTCATCTCTGTAAGCCGACGCTTGTCGTCCAACAGCCAGTAGGTGATGTCGCTTTCCTTGTTGTCGACGTGGTCCTTACGCTGCACGGTAAGGACCTGATCGACCTCAGATGTGGCGGTTAAACCAGGCAGCCAAGGGTACTCTGTGCCCGCCGGCACCAAGATCACCAGCGGACACTCCGTCGGCGGCAGCTGCCGCTCCAGGGTGATCCACTCATAGGCTTGAGAGTTCATCCCGTCACCTCACACGTCACACCCAACGCTGCCAGGTCTTGGTTTAGGCTGGCCAGGCAGCGGTCCAGAGTGGCGCGGGCCAGCGCGTCTACATCCGCGTCACACATCTGCAGCTGACCCAGCGCGTACATGATGTCACCGACACAACCGTCGCTTCCCATTGCCTCTTTGAGAGCCCGCAGCCTTAAAACCCGCTCAGCCACGTCCTGCAGCTGAACGATCCGCGCGTTGACGCTGAAGTCCTTGATGTCGGTAGGCATCAGCCGATCTCCAGGTCGTGGTTGATACCCATGTCGTTCAGCTGGGTCTTGAACGCTGCCAGTTCACGCTGCAGCGTCTTCTCGGCCAGCTCGCGGAGCTCAGCAGGATCAACACCTACATTGAGCATGTCGCGGCCGAGAAACTTCGGAGCCGCGTCTCTTTTCAGCGACTCTGACAGCTCGTTGAGGTCGCTGGCACGCTGCTGAAGATTTTGCAGCGTGCTGATTTGTGTGCCGAGTTGGGAACTGATTGTGATTTCCATGGGTACTACCTCAAAACGGTATGTGGGTTGATTTATCGTAGCCGGGGTTGGCCAGTTCCATCAGGGTATCAGCGTGGCAGGCCAGTGGTGCGCAGGAGCAGACCAGATCTTTGCCGCGGAGCTGAACAAGTTTGGCCATAAGGTGTGGCTGCCCGAGCAGCCACTCCCTGTGCATCGCGATGGCCTGGTCCTGTTCTTCACGCCGCCCTTGCCGATCTCGAACGGGTTGCCCCAGATGCCTGGCCGACCGACGTACACGGCGCCGGTAGGGACGCCGTGGCTGTGTCGATTCAGGACTCGCATCGAGCATGCGTCAGTGGCAGCAGCTTCCAGGCAGCGAGCTTGGGCTGGAGCGATTCACGGATGTCGTTGGCGTCCTTCACGCTGCCGTCAGGGTTGGTGTTGAACGGGTTCAGCGTCTCGAACTCGGTATGGCTGCGGGTAGCGGACTTCCCGCAGACCGAACAGGCCCCGCACTTGGTGGCGCTGAGCTTCACCTGCCGGAAGACGTGACGGATTCGCATCTCATGACTCTCCCGTGGGACGCTGTAGGTTGCGAGGCGTAGTGTCTTCAGTTCCGGTAGATGATTGCAGCCTTTTAGCCTGGGCTTCGTTAATAACGTGAAGCCTAACCACTGCCTCAACCAGTTCTTCTTTGCTGTGTGTGGCGTAATGGCTGCGGTATTGGTCAACGGTCATATCATTCCCCTACGTTGATGATGTGTTCAGCGAGACCCTGATCGTTCTCACGGTGTGTGATCAGCAGAACCTGCGCTGCACAGGTGGCCAGCGTAGCAGCCAGACCACTGGCGTTGCGTTCGCTGCACTCAGCGGTCGGCTCGTCGAAGATCAGCGGGCTCTCACTGCCGTACAGGCAGCGTGCCAGGGCAATACGCAGCGAGACGCCGATGGCTGCCTTCTGCGCACCAGAGGCGCTGCCAGACACCGGAGCCAGCACACCGGCCTCCTCGAACATGAACTCACCGTCGTCATTGGTGACGCGGGTGATCTCACCGGCAGTGGCCTCGTTGACCAGTTTGCTGGCCATGGCCAACACCGTGGTCCAGACGTCCTGCAGGTACGCTTGACGCTTGTCACGCAGGAACCGCACCAGGCGGCTGTACTTCTGAGCCTTGTCAGCGTCCCCCTGAGCCTGCTCGTTGCGCAGGAACAGATCCCGAACGTGGTCCGAGGTGCGAGCCAGATGCTGCTCGGCGTAGACACAGGACTGATTCGCGGTGGTGACAGCGGTGGTCAACTCGGTACGCTGCGCCTGCCATGCGGCATGGGCAGAGACCTTGGCGCGCTCGGCGGCTGTAGCCTGGGCCACTTCCTCATCGGTAGGCGGCTCTGGCAGTTCTTCCCACTGAGCGTTGAGCTCAACGACCAACGCCTGCGCCGAGACCACAGCAGGTTCAGCGCTGCGCACTGCGTCGATCGCACGCTGCCACCGCTGATTGTTCTCGACCACGCCTTTGAGCTTGGAGTTGATTTCAGCGTACTCGTTGCGCGCGGCCTCAACTGAGGTGTTGAGATCATTGACCGCGCTGTCGTCGACCGCTGCAGTACCCTTGAGCACGATTGCCGCGTTGTCACGGGTCAGCTCGACAACAGCGAGTTGTTTCTTCGCCATCTCGATGTCAGCTACCCGACCCTGAACAGACACCAGCCCGGTGCGAGCAGACTTAACGCTCGCTTCTGCGGCGGCCTGAGCCTCCTTCAGCCGGATGTGGTCTGCCTGAGCAGCCTCTACTTCGGCGGCCAGTTTGGCTGGGTCGTGGTCCGCTTTGACGTGACCACAGGTTGGGCACTCTGCACCGGCAGCCAGTTCCTTGAGGCCGATCAGCTTGACGCCAGCGGCGAGGGCGGCGGCCTTGGCGTTGTCAGCGACGACGACAACTTCCTCCAGCGTGGCCTCCATCGCTGTGACGGTAGCGTAATCGAAGCCGGCCGAGACCTTCTCCAAGCTTTCAGCAGCGTGCTCGACAGCAGTTGTGGCGCGGGCCAGGTCATCGGCGGCGCGCTGATGGCTAACCTTTTGGTCACGCAGCGCTTCGAGATCCGCAGCCAGCTGGGTACCAGTGGCCTTGGCCTTGTCCAGCGAAGCCTGAAGCGCTTCACCGTCCTGCTTCGCCAGACCCTCAGCGTTCTTCTGGGCAGCGGCCAACGCTGCCTGAGCGGCCACCAGCGCCTTGTCAGCGGCCTCTACCTTGTTCCACAGACGCTCAGCTTCACGCTGGGCATCGCGCAGCTTCTCGGAATCAACCAGTATTGGCCAGTTGAACGGCTTCAGCGCTTCAACCGCGGTGGTCGCTGCGTCCATCGCTGCCTGGGCAACGTCCATCGCTGCACTGGCTTCGTCACGGGCCTGCTCAGCAGCAGTCATGACTTCCTCAGCAACGGCCTTGGCGTCGGCCGAAGCGGTCAGCTGAGTGGATTTGGTCTGGGCTTTGGCCTGAACCTTGTCGATCAGATCCACGCCGGCGAACTCCTCCACCTTGCGGTTCAACGCGGCGGCACCGAAGGTCAGGATGCCAGCTGACTCGCCCTGCTTGGACTGCCAGAACAAGCTGTAATCCTTCGCTGCCAGGCCGAACATCTCCTCGATGGCTGCGGTGACCGGGGTGTTGCCGTTGGCCACCAACTCGTTGCCTTCAGCCTTGATGCGCCACAGTTTGGCCGTGGCCTTCTTGCGGGACACCATGTAGGTGTCACCCTTGGCCGCGAAGTCCAGCTCGATCAGAAAGTCCTTCTGGCCCCAGGTGGGAACGTTCTCGACCTTGCCGGCGATGGTGCTGGCACCGAAGAACGCCGCCTGAATGGCTTGCAAGAGCGATGATTTGCCACGGGCATTCTCGCCGGCGATGATGTTCAGGCCGGTGGTGAAGTTGCACTTGAACGTGCCGAGACGCTTGAAGTTCTCGGTGGAGATGCTGAGTAGGCGCATGGTGATTCCTTAAATTTGGTTCCGCAGGTGGGAGCGATTGGCCCAGCGGATGGAGTTTGCGAGGCGGGACGTGGTCGGTACCCAGTTGGGGTCCCAGTCCCACTCGGCCAGGCGTTCGTGCAACCAGAGCATGTTGGTTTCTGTCTTGCCGCAGGAAGCGAAGGCGTTGAAGATCGCCTCGCTCTTGCCCATCGATGAGCCATGATTGACCGTGGTTGACAGACCAACTGACCGGTTCTTGAAGATACGGCGATCTACGATGTCGAATAACCGTTCGCGGGAGGGTTCTATTCTCAATGTAGCGACCCTCCTGCCTTCTTGATTATCTTCATGGCCGCCTCGGTGGTGATCAGTTTGCACTGAAGACCTTCTGGCTCGTTGGTTACCACGATGATGGCGCGTTGGTCTTTGCCGGCTTCCACCAGCTGGCGTATTTCTTCGTGGCTGATTACCACGTCGCCACCCAGTCGCTGCACTAGCAGGCGGGCTACCATTTGCCAGGACTCAAGAGTCATTGGGCCGGTCATCAGTACACCCCATCAGCGTTGTAGATCTTCGATGGAACCTTGAACTTCAGCACCTGACCGTCCTTCACTTCAAAGGACTCCACGTCCCCCAGATTGCAGTCGCTGGCCTGCACCGCGTAAAAGATCTGGCAGCCCGCGATGGTCATGTTGCCCACCTCGACGTACCAGTTGGTGGAGCGAGCGTTGGTTTTCACCCCCAGGGTCTGTTGAGAATCTAGCACTGCTTTCACCGTGCCGTAGGCCGCCATGTACTGGTTACCGTTGGGCGCGATGAACCAGTTGTGGGTAGTGATCAGGACTTTCTGACCGATCGAGATATTCTGTTTCATGCTTCCACCTCCGCAAGCAACTCCCGATACAGCGGCTCCAGGTCGCTGCCTGTCAGGTCGGCAGCGATACGGCTGCGCAGATCCTCGACCTTGACCGAGACTTCATCGTCGATGCCGGCCAGAGCATCCTTGAGCTGCACGCTGTTGCGCACGGCGAGTAGGTCGCAATACTTTTCAGTTTCAGACACGGCCGAAACATATTCGGCGGCCTTCCACACTTCCTGAATGTACTGGCTGACTACCGACGCCTCGCTGACCGCCTCGACACCCTTGACGTCGATGAAGTGGATGCCGGAGAGATCCGGAATGGCCTGGCCAAGCTTGAGCTCCAGGTAGTGGTCGCCCTTGGCCCATACGCATTCGGCGGTGAGGACCGCGGTGTCCAGCTCCAGGTGGTAGATGAACTTGTCGCTGATGTCGCTGAAGGAAGTCGGGTGGGTGTTGCCGAGGATCACCACCTTGCCGTCCATGTAAGTGTTCGGGTTGTGCTCGTGGCCGATGAACACATAGTCGAACGCTTCGCACAACATGTCAGTCATTTCAGGGCTGAGGTTCAGCGTGTTGTCTTCGCAGGCAAACCCGAACTGGTAGTTACAGTGCAGGAAGATATAGGACGCCAACCCATCGCGGGTCTCCGTCGCATGCCGCGCCGCATCGTGCATAGCTGTTTCAAACACGGCCTGTGAGGCATGGTGCGGGACGATGTAGATAGACTCGTGATTGTCCCAGTACGGGTCGGTCAGGTTCGGCGCTGCACACACCGGCACGCCCATCTCTTTCAGCGCATCCAGCGAAGTCACCGTGCCTTCACGGTTGGTCATGTCGTGGTTGCCAGCGACTGTCATCCAGCACTTGGACGCCACGTTGTAGCCTTGAACGAGGACAGATTCCGGGTTGAAAGCTTTGTCGAACAGGTCGCCGTTGCACAGGACCGGGTTGGTTGCCGTCTCGACGATGGCCTGGGCTTGGAAGTACAGCTGCTCTTGCAGACGTGCAGACGATTCACGGGTGGTGTGAGCTGCGCGCTTGGTCCCGAGGTGCGGGTCGGTGAAGATAGTCAGGTTTTTCATGCGGTGAGAGCCTTCTTGATAGACAGGAACAGGGCGATGACGATAGGGCAGGCGCTGGCAGCGAGTAGGAACACTGCCAGCGCGGTCCACGCCGCCTTGGATGCGTGTTTCATTGGTTATCCTTGGCGGCTTTGCCGCCTACGTAGGAGAGAGGTGGTTCAGCAGGGACCAGAACAGGGTGGCACCGAAGGCCAGGCCGAAGCCCCAGCCCATCGCTGCCCACACCCGGTCTACAGTCTTGACCAGATCGATTATCAGCAGTCGGGCCAGCACCTTGAGGTATGCCAGCGCGCTGCTGCCCTTTGGCAGCATCTTCAGCCAGTTGAGATAGCTCATAGCGGGTTGTGCCAGCACTTGGCGGTCGCGATGTTCGGGACGCCCTTGTTGGTGAGGCCGAAGTGCTCGATGGTCAGGCGGCGGCCGATGTTCTTGCCCGCTGCCAGTTCCAGGTACTCGGCGTGCTTCTCGTGCATGTCACCCATCACGGTGACCTTGCCGACCTTGCCGTCGTCAGTCTTGTATTCAAGGATCGGCTGCTCCAGCTGTTCACCGTTGTGCATCTTCGGGGTGCCCAGGCTGTAGCCAGTAACGGTCACTTCTAGATCCGTGAAGTCTTTCAGTTTGCCCAGCTGTTTGGACCGTGCATCGTCCTCGTAGCCAGCCTCGCTGATGCGGAAGATGCCGCCTTCGTAGCCCAACGCTACCCAGTGCGCTGTCTGCTCAAGCGCCTGCTTCATGCTGGTCACCTTGACCAGCGGTACCAGCTGAATGGCAGGGTGTGGGTTGTTCAGCACCGCGTTGGACAGCGCTTTGTAACGCTCCAGGAACGGGTCTTCAGTCACGAGGTCGTACACGCAGTAGACCAGCTTCAGCGAGTCTTCCTGGTGCTTGGTGATCAGGCTGCCGATCTTCTGCAAGGTCAGGCCGTGAACATACAGCTCACCGTCGAGCGGCAGATCGATCAGGCCAGTGGCGTGAAGCGCTTCGGTGACGTGGGCCACGTTGTGGTCCTTGCCACCCCGGCTGTAGATGCCTTGGTCGTTCATGCAGCGGTGGCCATCAAGTTTGGGCTGCACGAATGCTCGACCAGCCTCGATAGCAGCTTCCAGAACTTCAGGCTTGATCTTGTCGATGTCGACAGCGAGCATCGGCTTCTTCTTGCCGAGGGCGTTGGTCGACTTCACCGCTGCGTCCTCGATGGTTTCGACGTAGCCCTTGAGGATCTGCTTGGCTGCACGGGCCTTGGCCTCGGCAATCGCCTGCTCGCTCGGCGACGTCTGGTTGGCTCGGCCGATGTTCTTGCCTTTGACCGGGTCCATCGACATGGCTTCTTTACCGCCGAGTGTCTTGGCGTAGGACATACGCAGGGCAGCGGTTGCCGGTGCGGGATTGTCAGCTGACGGCTCGCGGTCTTCAGCCAGGGCTTCGACAGCCCAGTAGCCGACTTTGCCGGAGTGGTTCTTGTAGAGCGTGGTGGAAAAGAGAATTTTCATATACTACATCTCGATTTATCGCAGAGCGGCAGCCAATGTAGCTGCACCTGCAGGGATTTGGAAGTATTCAATCAGATACTTAGCCACAACTTCGTGACGCAGTTTTGATATGACACCGCAATCGGACCACTGTGCGAGCATGTCTCGCTTGTTGATGTTCTTCTCGCCGAGGATGGCAGCGCCATCCCACATCTGGATCACCCCGTCCTGCGTGTCCCAGAACAGGATGACGTAGGGGATGTTGAGCATCTGCCGGTACCGGGCGATTGCACCACGCTGACTCGGCGTCATCATCGCCTTGCCAAGTGTGTGGTGCTTCTCGCTGGCCTTGACCTCCAGCAGCATGAGCCGCTGGTTGTCGAGCAGGTTGGTGCAGCCTGGTGGCAGGCCCAGCAGGAAATCGCTGGGCTGCTCGCCGACGGTGTTGCCAGCGGCACCGGTATCCAGCAGCCGGTGCCAGGCAACATGGCGTTGGTCTTTGAGGATGACGAAGACCTTTCGGATTTCCTTCTCAAATACCTTGCCGATGTCAGCTGCCATGTTTGCGGTTCCGCATGATCGAGTACGCTGCCGTCAGCTGGATCTTCAGATCCTCGATGTCTCCATCGTTGATCAAGCAGACGTCAGCGTAGGACAGGGTGATACCGTCCTCGCTGGCATGCGAACCTTCTCGCGGTGCGCCGGATCGTTCGGTTTCGGGGCGGGAAATGTGGATGATGAACCCACCGTTGTCCTTGATCCACTTGGCTTCGGAGTCGAAGCGCACGTCGCTGAGGATCATGCCATTCGGTGGGTCTGTCTCGAACGCACGGCGGTAAGTGTCAGCGAACTTGGCTTGATATTGCACCTCGTTCCAGTGACGATCCACCAGATTCACCCACAGCTGTGGGTTGACCTGCTCGCGGCCCCACTCGGTACCCAGCGTCTGCATCAGCAGTCGATAGCTGATCCCAGCCTCTGGGCAGATACCGCTGCGGTCGCCGACATGGAAGTGATCGCCGAACACCGACTTGAGCATGGTCTTCAGTGGCTCGGCGAAGGCGTAACGCTCAAGGCGCAGGACTTCAGCCAAATGGTTTGCGGCCGTGTCCTTACCGCTGCGGGCCAGACCCGCAATGCCCAGCAGGATCATCGGGCACCGGGTGCGACTGGCATACCCAGCGCTGCGGTAATCGCCCCCTGGAACTCAACGCTGTGAGAGATCTCACAGCCTGGGCTCAGCAGCCATTCTAGGTAAGAGATGGGCAGGTGCTTGAGCTTCTTGCCGGCATGTTTCCCCCAGTTGATCTTCATCTCAGGGGTGCCGTCATCACCCTGGATCAGGGCCATGAACTCATCAAGGTTGGCAACGCCGGACAGCTTGATCATGCCTTCCAGCATATCGAGGGTGCCGACGATGTCAGCGAAGGCGTTGTGAGCCTTCTCCAGCTTGCGGCCGGTGACCATCTCGTGGCTGTAACCGAGGTTCGCCTTCTCCCAGAGTTTGTTTTTCTTCTGGATCGAAGCAAACTTGAACAGGTCGATGGACGGGGTTGGCACCCAGCCGCAACGCATGGCGATCTTGTTGTCGAAGCGGTTGCCGTTGAACGACAGGACAGCGTCGGCGCCGAACTCGTTGACCGTGGCCATCTGTTCTTCAAGGTACGGCTGCCAAGGTGGGCAGTCCGCGACGTCGAAGTCTGACAGGCCGTGGATGGCCATCGCACCAGGCTCGATCGGCATGCCCGGGTTCAAGTTCTGCACGTCCTTCTCGACGATCACATACGTGCCGTCCTGATGTACCGTTGCAAAACACAGCGCTGCCTGCACAACACCGAGGGTCTGGGTTTGAACCCCAGTTGTCTCGTAGTCGTGGGCGAATACCGTAATGCTCTTAGCGTTAAACATCGACTGCTTCCTTATTTCCTGCGGGGCGCCTTGGTTGGCACCCCATTGAGTTGGTCTTGCTCGCCTTGTTCGGTGAAGTACCGCTTGTAGATCGCTGGCCAGTCCATATGCAGCTGCTCGACGCCGCGTTTGTACAGGTTGCGCTGGGTTCTGATCCGGACCAGATGAGTCTCCAGTTCCCGGACCATTTCCAGCGCCTTCTCCAGACTGGCAGCTGTGACGTTCAGTTCCTTGGTCAGCGTTGAGATCTCCTCCTCACCACGATTCTGGTAAGGAGGAGGAAAGCTTGGCAGGTCGGCGTCTGCCGGCCCACCGTCTTCCATCATCTGCTTCCTGTCCTTCTCGCTGATCGGGAACTTGACGCCCATCCAATCAAACATCAGTAAGGCATGACTTCAACTTCAGCCTCCTCGTCCTCGGCCAACTCGACCAGAACACGTTTCAGGATAGGATCGAAAGGCTCAAGCACATCCTCTGCCCAGATTGGCTTGCTGTCTTCCAGCGAGAGCTTGACGTACTTGGCCACGTTCTCTGGGCTGATGTCGCGGCCCAGTTCATGTACGTTACCCCAGTCGCAACCGATTGAATACTCCGGCACCTGCCGAACAATGTGGCCAGGAGGTGTGGTGGCTTCAAGGATTGCGCCCATCTCCAGGCAGTAGTCGTAGACGTCGTCCTTGTGGACCCACGAAACCACTTCGTCATAGATCGGTGCGAAGAAAACAAACCGCAGCCGATCCATCATCCCGGACTTCGACACGTTGGTCAGTGCGATCCGCAGCATGTCAGCTGCCGAGCCCTGGATCTCGAAGTTGGTACCCTGACGATGCTGACGGGACACCTTGCCCTTGTCAGTGGAGAACAGGTCGTTGCTGGCGTGACGCTTGTTGCCGTAGGCCGTCAGCGTGTAGCCATGCTTGTCCATGAACGCAGCACTCTCTTCCTGCCACGGACGAATCCGGTAGTAGAGGTTCATGGTGTCTTCGAGGAGCTGCTTCGCTTCCTCGACCGGGGCAACCATGTTGCGAGCCAGCGTGCCTGGACCAGCGCCGTAGGCCATACCGAAGTTCAAAGGCTTGGCCTTCTTGTCCCGGATGTTTTTGATCTTCTTGTTGTCGGGGTGCTTCACATCTTCCCGGATCAGTGTGAACTGATCGTAGGAGAGCTTCGCGATACCCGCACCGGTCATGCTGTGCAGATCCTTCTCGTTGCCTGGCTCGTACACCGACAGCAGCACCGGGTCGTTGGCAAGGTTCGCCATCAACCGGATCTCTTGGCCGTTGAAGTCGATGGCCACACAAACGTAGTCCTGACTCGGCGGGATGAAGCAGGACCGCATGATCTTGTCCTTCTTCGACACCTGCAGCACGTTCATCGAGCTGGCTGTTGGCCGGCCGGTGTCGGTACCGTAATCGGTGACGTAAGGGTGGACCTTGCCATCGCGGTGCAGCCACAGTGGCCACTTGTCGTGGTACAGGCTGCATCGGGTCGTCGCTGACTTGACCTTGAGCAGCACGGCCAGAGCTTCGCGCTCCCAGCCATCCGCTGTGATGTCGTTGGCCAGTGCCGTCTCGACTGCTTTCTCATCCGTGGATGGACCAGCGACCCGGATGCCCAGTTGCAGACGCCCTTTGCTGATCTTCCCGAACAACCGCACCGGCACCCCGATCTTGCAGTACAGCAGACGCTGCATCTGCACCGGGCTGCCAACGTTCAGTGGGTCACCGAAGGCAACTGTCCGAGCCTCGACACCCGCCATGCGTTGGATAGCCTCGCCCAGCACATCCCAGTAGGCTTCAGCAGCTTCAAGCCGTTGAGCCTTCTCGGTAGGGCCGCCGTCGGCAGCCTCCTGCCCTTGTTCCTGCTCAGCTTCCACCAGCTTGCGCATGTTGGAGATGCTGATGCAGCCCAACTCCATGGCCTTGGCCACCGTCTTGACGAGTTCCAGCTGCGGCTCTGTGAGCCCCCAGTCTTCCTCGAAACCCTCGGCGCCGACCTGCACCATGTAGTCAGCCCAGGCTTTGTAGTTCAACTTCTCCAGCTCTGGCAGCCCAACGGCCTTGGCAGCCGCCGATACCTGCTTGGCCGTGAAAGCGAAGGCCGGCATGACCAGTTCTTCGCGGTACGGTGTGTACTGGCAAGCTGCTTCGACCGCGCGCTTCCATTCGTGGAGCTTGGTTGACGCCATTTCCTTGTCGTCGTACTTTTTCAGCGCTGACTTGTAGACGTAGTCCTTCTCGGCAGCGATGAGCGAGGCAGCGCCTGCCGTCTGGTTGCCGGTGACGTTCTTCTTCAGGATGGCCCGCAGTTCGATCATGCCTTCCTCAATGGCCTTCAGATCTCGCTGGTGCAGACGTTTCTGCAGAGCCCAGTTCATCTTCACGCCTTCAACGTAGGCACGCTGCAGGACCTCAGTCGGCTTCACCGCGTATTCCTGATAGAACAGCCACTGCCCATCAAGGATCAGTTGCAGCTGCATCAGGTCAGCCAGATGGCCGGTTACCAAGCTGTCGTCGGTACCGTAGGTGAACACCTCGTCCAGGGTCAGCTCGCACATCATCGTGGCGCCACCCTCCCGGATGGAGCCCTTCGCCAACGTCTCCTTGAACGAGACCTGATCGAAGCCCAGATAGTCAGCTGACATGGACTTCAGACCAGCGCTGCTGTTCTCGTCAAAGAACCGCTGCATGATCCGGGTATCTTCCACGTCGGTCAGCCACTCGCCGAGGTTGGTGTAGGTCACCACACCCTCGAAGAAGGCGTTGTGTGCCACCCGGCGGATGCCCTTGGCCTTGGCGTGCTTCAGGATCTCCAGCACCACTTCCCGGTTCAGGTTCATCGCGTCGCGGTGATCCAGCGGGATGTAGATGACGTTCTCCAGATGCTTGCCGAACTGGAACGATGCACCAGCCAGCTCCTGGCTGAGCGTATCGACAAAGTCCTCACCGGCACCAGAAGCCATCCGGAATTCCCGGATTGGCTCTTTGTCAGAGGACTCATAGTCGAAGGCCATCAGGTCACCGGCGGTGAGCTCGCTGAGGATTGCTTCACGCATCTCGCCCCAGTTCGCTGCATCAACAGCGAACGGGTTGGGCATCAGTTCAGCGAACGTGTCGTCCCAGCGGTCTTGGTGGTCGATCTCGGTCAGCAGCTCAAGCAGCTTGCCTGGGTTCGGCACGCGCTTGTAGACGATGGGCTTGACCAGCTTGTTCTTGCGGGGTTTCCAGCACAACTCAGGCCGCAGCTGTGCCAGGCGCCAGCCCAGCTTCCAGTCGGTGAAGTTTTCCAGCAGCTTCTTCAGTTCCTTGCTGCCAGTGTCAGCGATCACCTCGTTGAGGATGTCGGTGTTGCCGGTGTCCACGACCTTCTGCAGTTCCAGCAGGCCGTCATCGCCGAAAGCCTTCTGCATGTTGCGCAGGGCAACCTTGCCCATCCCCTTCACGCCGCCGTAGTTGTCGGAGGCATCACCGAGGATGGATTTGCAGAAGCTGGCCAGGTGGTACGGGAACCCGTTCAGGTCGTTGTCGCTTTCCAGATCGAAGACACCGTCGTCGCCGTGGAATACGCCCTTGGGGGTGACAATGCTGACAGCGTCTGAGGCCAACGCTGCCAAGTCGAAGTCGACGGTGTAGATGGTTAGCGTACCGCCCGCTGCCGTAACTTTCTGGGCAACCCAGGCAATCACGTCATCCGCTTCGACGCCCTTGACGCCGATCTGCGTGGCGCCGACGGCGGTGAAGAACTGCTTCGACCAGTTGTACAGGCCCTCGATCTGTTCCATCTCGACCGGGCTTTTGTTCTCGGTCTTCTTGGACTTCTGCCCCTTGTAGTCTGGGAAGATGCCTTGGCGGAACTCTTGGCCCATGTCGTGGGCAACCAGCAGCTGTCGAGGGCTATCCCCGGCATCCAGTACGGCCTGGAAGTAACGGCTGAGCAGCCCAGCGGCGCCGACCTGCCAATGGGCAAAGCGGCGGTCCTTCACTTCACAATGGATTGCTTCAGGGTCGCTGGCACCGTAGTACGAGTGCTTGGCGACCGCTTTGAAGTCGAGGATGTGGTAATGCATGGGGTTACTCCTTTGGGTCCAGACGGTACAGGTGGAGCACGATGTCTTCGGCAGTGCTCATCGCGGTACCCAGGTACTCAACGTTGTAGCCAGCCGGTAGTTCTTCGCCGGTTGCAGCGACAAAGAGAATGTAGGTGCTCTCTTCCTCGCGCTCCACCACGGTGGACCAGTAAGTCAGTTTGCGACGCTGGAACGCGAGGTGGCCACGGCCGTGCAAACGACCTTTCAAGGTCAGCGTGTTCAGTCCGCCGTCGAGGGTGAATTTCAATGGACGCATGTAGTTACTCCTTGATCGGGAAGGCTTTGTACACAGCCTGGATGCAGCGGGCTTGGTACCGCGCGTCGTCCAGAGCCTCGTGTTCCTGCTCCCAGCGTTCGGGCAGCGTGAACCCTCGGTTCAGCCGCTCGTCATGCGGCACCACCTGCTGAGCGAAGTCGATCAGCGTGCGGACCTCACGGAACTGGTTGTAGCGGAACGGTGGTTTGATGCCTGGGTGCCTGGCATACGCCGACTCCAGCCATACCGAATCCTTATTGCCGCGGATCCAGATGTTGCCTTCGAAGTCAGCGAACCACTCGTTCAGCTTCAGAAGTACGCCGTCCAGTGGGTCAGCATACTGGCTGGCGAACAGCTGTCGGGTGTCGTTCTGCAGCCAGAAGAACAGGTTGCTGACCTGCGGGTGGCCTTGGCCCTCCGGGTTCACTTCCATGGAGAAATACTGGCCTTGGCCAATTCCCCAATCGCTGCCGTCATAGTTGAACCGGCAGGCGCCAATGGCAAAGATCGGCGCGTCGTTGTGCAGGCCAAGGGTTTCGAGATCGATTGAGATGCCGTGCTTGATCATGCTGCCTCCGCAAACGCTGCCCAGCTGACAGGGAACAACGGTTTCAGGATCTCGCCCCACTGGTGCCCGAGCACTTGAATCTCGTGCTGGGCGTGAGCATCGACCCGCTGCTTGTACGCACGAGCCCATGCAAACAGGCTGCCTGTGACGTAGTAGCTGGTCAGCATCGACTGAGGCAAGACCATGCGGGCCTGCTCTGGCGCCACGCCGTCAGCGATCATGCCCTCGTACAGCTCAACACACTGGTCGATGAACAGGTCGTAAGCCGCTGACCACATGTGACTGCGGGGGTGGGCTCCAGCGCTGCCTTGCTTGATGCTACCGTCCGGGCGGCTGCGCCACACGTCGGGAACGTAGAACTCAGGGGTGTCGTCAACATAGCGCCTGGACACTTCGTTGTAGGTGAACCCGACCATGTGCTTGAACCGCTGCCGCGCCACAAAGATCGGTACCGTTTCGCGCATCTGGATCATCGGGTGGGACGCTGGGGTCCAGTGACCATGCGAGGCCAGGTAGCTGATCAGCTTCTCATCGCCAGCGTCGAGAACGTCTTTATGCTTGGCCATTGACACCCGGGCAGCGTTAACCACTGTCAGGTCGGTGCCCATAAAATCTACGAGTTCTGCTTTCATGCCAATTCCTTAGAACAAAAGACCCGGCCGAAGCCGGGTCATAAATTTAGTTGCGCTGAATCTGCCGGACTTCTTCCCGTGGAAACCATTTCCCAGCTGGAAGCTTGACCATGCAGCCGACGAGGAAGGTGTAACGGGTGTCGCGGCCGGTCTCGTCACCGTTGGCCTCGCACCGTGCCCGATCGACTTCTGTGTAAACCCAGACGATCAGGGCGGCAGCCAGGATGCTGCCGATCAACAAGCAGACGACCAGGAGCAATAACTTCTTGATCCCGTGGTGATCATCCTTGCGCCTGTTGAACTCGTTCATTGGCCGGCGGGTTTGTCAGCCCGGTCCTGTGCTTGCTGGTCGCTGTATGCACCGGAGGCGTAACGCTTGCCGAGCAGCTTCAACTTGTTGGCCTGCAGCGCTTCACCCAGGGACTTCTTCACGCCGTTAAGCAGGCCCACGACGTAGAAGGTGGCATCGCCGGCTTCTTCCACAACGTTCTCTTCGTCCAGCGCCTCGCCGAGGATGTGGCGCACTACCTGCTCCAGCATCTCGCCAGCTTCACCGGCCAGGCCAACCGCCATGTGCAGCAGATGCAGCTGCTCAGGTGTCAGGCTGTCGTGTGCTTCGGCCAGCTTCTGGCTGCTCGGCAGGAAGAACTGCGGCAGTGCCGTGGCGTCCTTGTTGTAGATGACGGCCTTCTTGATGGTGTCCAGCTCGTTGCCCTTGTCAATCACCTTGGTGCAGATCTGCAGCAGGTTCAGGAACTTGATGAACGACAGGGTATCCTTGATCGCTTGGCCGGGTTTGGCGAGCGTGTCGACCATAACGTCGAACGGGGTTTCAGTGATTTTCTGCAGCTGCTCAGCGGTCAATTTAGTGGTCATGCTTTGATTTCCAAGGAATTTTAGGTATTAAAAACCCCGACTATTTCTAGTCGGGGTTCGCACTTCAGAGCAGCTGATTACTCAGCGGCTTCCGCGACACGGTGGGCAGTGAACACCCAAGGGCGGAAGGCTTCTTCGCCGGAGCCGATCTTGTTGCCCACCTTGCAGCGGACGATCAGGTTCGACGGGTCAACCTTCAGACGCTGTCTACCAACAGCGAACGCACCAGCCAGGCGGTTACGGGAAGCTGGCGGGATCGACAGCATGACCATCAGGCCCTCGTGCTCGTCGTCTCGACCGACGATTTGCGCCATGGCCTCGCTGTATTCCTTGATGTTCAGCGGGGAACCTTCAACGCCGTAGCCGTCTTCTTTCCAGTTGTCCAGAGTTTCCTGGGCGCTGGAGCCATCGGTGTTCAGTAGACCGTTCTTGTCGTAGCTGTAGAAGATCTCAGCGCCGCTGCCGTCGTGCTGACGCACGATGTACAGAGGGCGGGTCGACATGATCTGAACATCCAGAGTCTGACCCAGGCTGATCTCATCGCTGCCCAGCTTGAAGTCATTCTCGTGCAGCTTCACACGGTCGAACGACATACCGGTTAGCTGCATGCCTTCATAGCCCTGGCTGGCCAGGTCTTCGCTGAACTGTGCCAGCGCACCGCGAACCGCGTTGGGGCTTGCGACTACCGCAGTATTTTCCTGCTTCACCGCAACAGCCTTGCCCGATTCAGCAGACTCAACCAGTGCTTCAGCGACCGCTTCCGGTTGGGCTTCAGCGTCAACAACTTCGGTTTCTACTTCCGGGGTTTCAACTTCCGGCTCAGCTGCATCATCAGCGGCGGCGTCGGCTGCGTCATTGACCAGCTCGCCTTCCAGCGGCGCATCGTCTTTCACTTCAGCGGTGTCGACCTTTGCAGTTTCAACTGCCTTGGTTTCCACTGCCTTGACCACTGGCTCTTTCTCAACCACAGCTGCGGTGGAGGTTTTTACTGCGTCTGTAACTGAAGGTTTGCGAAGTGCCATGATAGTTATCTCATTCAGATTGGGTTGGAAATAATTTTGGGGATTCATCGGCACCCACCGTGTTATCCGGGGTGCAGGTTTGGAACTGGAGCAACTGTATCTACGACTTAACACACTGTCAACAACATGAAACACCGTCAGGCAATCATGAGCTCGTGCAGCAGGTCATGTTTGTCTCGGATCGCGCGGTTATTGCTCGCCTCGTTCTTGAGCAGAGCCTTGAAATTCTTATCCGACAGCGTGTCCAGAACCCGGAGGAAGTACACGTTGACGATCTTCTGCTGGCCCTTCCTGTCGGCCCGGGCGATGGCCTGCTTGGCGTCCTTGGGAGACGTTGGGCATTCGTAAAACATGATGTAGTTGGCCATCTGCAAGTTTAGGCCCGCGCCACCAGAAATCCAGTTGATGATCAGCACGCAGCTGTTCGGGTCCTGGCTGAACCTGTCGATCTCTGCCTGGCTGTCGTTGGTGGCGCCATACACCACCGCCGGTTTGTAGCTGGCGAACTGTTTCTGCAGCGATTCCATGGCTGACTTGTAGTAGGCGAAGATGATCAGCTTGCGATCCGGCGCGGGCCGAATGCTGTCCACCAACTCACCCGCTGCAACAGCCACCTCGTTCACCCCGACAAAGCCGTAGTGCTCTGGGCAGCTGATCAGCTGCAGCGCCATGTGCCGCAGCTGCGACTGGTTATCCGGCGCCAAAACACTGTCACCCAGAATGGCGAACCGATTCTTGATGATGTCCCGATACAACTTGCGGTGTGGCCCGGTCAGTTTCACCGGCACCTCGCTGATGACCGGGTCAGGGATGGTGATCACGTCGCGCTTCTGCACTCGACTTGCGTTGAGCCAGAGCGAGTTGTAGATCTTGTCCGTGTCCACGTAGTCGACGATGCTGCTGATCCGCCGCGTCTTGCCTGGCGTATTCGTCTGAACGTTGAACTCCGTGGTGATGCAGTGCTGGCGCAGGAACGACGCCTTGCCTTGGTACGCTTTAGGGTTGATCAGCCTGATGATGCCGTAGACGTCATGCAGGTGGGTCGGGATGGGCGTTCCGGTCATGAGGTAGATGGCCACCTCATCACCCAGGTCCTCGGACATGTCAGCCACCGACTTGGACAGGATGGAATCCATCCCGCACAGGGCGTGAGCCTCGTCGAAGAACATCACATGGTAACCGCGCCGCATCAGCAGCAGCTTGTACGGGTTGGGCGCCTTGCCGTCCTTGCCGATCCGGCGTCCGTCCTTGGTGTAGGGCTGCGACTTGGGAGAGACAGGGTTGCCATCTGCGTCGAAGTACGGCGTCGAGAACTCGTCCGGAGCGCCGATGCTGTCCTTCTTGCGCAGCTTCCACATGTTCATGCCGATGTTCTTCCCGCTGTGCAGGTCGTTCAGCAGCCTGAAGGTGCCGTAGCTGACGATCAGGATGTCTGGCCAGCCATTGGCTTCCCAGTCAGCCATCAAGTCCTGCTTGCCCTTGGCCCCCACATCCATATGGCAGATCTTCAGCTTCGACCCGATGCCCTCGAAGAACGCGAAGAACTCCCGGTAAAACTGAAGGATCAGCTTGGGCGGCATGGTGAACACCACCTTGTTTCCCAACGCTGCCATCAAGATGGCGTGGATCTGCGCTGGAAACGTCTTGCCGATGCCGGGTTCGCCGGCATCGAGGAAGCGCATGTTGCGGGGGTAGGTCTTCACCATGTCCAGCTGGTGTGGCATCGGCCAGAAAGGCAGCCCGATCTGGTCGAACCACTCGGGTGCATCAAGCACCCCGACCGACAGCATTAGGTCACTCAGTTTGGCCGTAGCCATGACTACACCCCTCGCACTGATCGGCTGCGTTCACGCTTCTGGTGATCGTCCCGGCAGTCTGCATCGCAGAACCGGTTGCCTGGCGGGAGGAGTTCGTCACAGTTGTAGCACTGCCCGATGTAGGGCAGGGCCTTGACCGTCTTGGCCAACGCTGCCTGGATGTTGAGCTGCAGGTTGCGCTGCTCCTCCAGGCTGGCTCGGTCCACGGGGTCAGCGCACACCTCTGTCATGTCAACTTGCATCACTCTCTCCCGTCGAAATCGCTTTCTTTAAAGTTGTTGAGGTAGGCCCCGTACTCGGCAGCCTTTTCCAGGCTGATAACGAATACTTCGGCCTTCTTGGCTGGGTGCGGCTCGGTGCGGACATGGTAGACCTCACCACTGAGCAGCCTCGTCAGCTGGTCCAGCTGGCGAATGACCGCCGGCTCACCGATGCTGCGCATATACCGCAGGTAGTTTGGATGGCAGGACTGCGCTACCAGGTACAGGCTGTCACCCTGCAGCCAGTAATGCTTGCCAGCCACCAACGCATCGCGAGGCTCAGCGGTGTCATCAGCCAGCGTGTTGAGCACTTCCAACACCTTGCCGACTTCAGACGCTGACTTGCTGCGGCTCTCGTCGACAACAACGCCGCCCAGGTAGGCGACCAGTGCCGCTTCCAGCTTCTCGACTTCCTCGACACCCTTGATCTTGAACTCCCGCATGGTGTGGGCCAGCATGTGCAGCCCTGTCAGGCAGGTCTGGTAGCTCCAGCGGGGCCGATCGGCGATCTGTTCCTTGATCAGCTTGTCCTTGCTGCGGAAGATCTCCATCAGCTTCTTCGGGTGAGTGTGCATCGACACCGTCAGCAGCGCCTTGGCCAACCCGAGCAGAGACTGCCGTCTGGCCATGGCCTTCTGGTAATGCTCTTTGTACTTGGGGTTGGTGCGGGTCTTACCCTTGAGCGTCACTTCAACTGTCCGGTCACGGATGGCTGGGCTGGTCGACGTTTGCTCGCTGGTGAAGACGATGGGGGCCTGGACCCGGTCATCGTTGACCGACATCTCTCGGTCTCGTAGCATGCCGCGGGACACCGGCGCCTTGTTCCATGAAGCCTTGAACAAGCCGACGACACGGGCGTAGTTGTTGCCGCAGGTCAGCGGGTTGACCTCTTCCACCAGCCGGGGGATGGTGGTGGTCGAGGTGATGTAGCGGATCAGTGGCCACATGGTGCCCACCTCGACGTTCATGTACGGCACCTTGCCGTAATCAATCCCGTTGAGCATGCACATCAGCACGGCCATCGAGGTCTTGCCGCTGCCAGCGTTACCGTTGAGGTTGAGCAGCGGAAACTGCGGCTCCTCGAACTGAATGTGCTGGCGATAGTGGCAGGCCACCATCCAACCCATGGTCAGCGCCACGGCGACCGGCTCGTTGATCTGGCAGAGCGATGTGATCGCCACTTCCAGCTCGGTGTCGTTTGCAACAGGGGTCTGGATACTGAGCAGGTCAGGAGACTGGTCAGGCTGGCCGTCGAACTTGTAATGGCTGCGCCCGACGTTGGTAATAGCACCGTCTGCCTCGATGTAGTGAGGGACGATCTTGCCACCCTTCTGGTCCAGAACGACCCCACAGGTAGTGCTGCGGGTCATTTTATCTAACTCCTTGTCCTCGGCTGCATGCCGAGAGAAGTACATGATTGCCTTGAGCAGGTACTGCAGATCCGCGTCACCGCAGTATGTCTGCGCCTCGCCCAGCCCCTTGAACGCTGCCAGAAACTCCTTCTTGGAACCCCAGGCGTTCTCGCTGATGTTCTCTTCGAACTTGTGTCCAGCGTCGTCGATGATGAAGCCCTGCAGCTCAAGACGCGGCCCTTCGCGGTTGCCCTCGGTAGCCTGGAAGACTTCGCAGGTGGCCCAGAAGGTGAACGCTGTCAGCTGTCGGCGGCCTGTCTCACCCACTTTCCAGTAACCGTCTGCATCCCAGGCGATCTTGGTGGCGTGGTGAAACTTCCCGTCGCCGTCTTCGCTCTGCTCCGTGTCGCCACTGGCAATGTCAGCGCGGCAGATGGGGCAGTTGCCACACTTGCCGCCGATGACCGCGATGATTGCACCAGGTGACAGCTTGAAGTTGCCCCGGAAGGTCCGGTTCAGCTGTTCCTTGACGTGCTTGCGGCGCTCGGCCTCACTGCTGCGGCTGCTGCTCTGGACATTCTTGACGAAGGGATCGATCAGGTCAGTTGTGTACTCGGCTTCCTCAGACCGCTCGTAACGAGCAGCGATGTAGGAGGCCAGCTGCATGGCTGCCTGATTCCAGTTGGACCCAGCCTGATCACCCTCGGTGATCAGCAGTTCGATGCAGCCAGGCACGCCTTCCCAGAGACGCAGTGCTTCTTTGGGGATGGTGACGGCTTCGGACATGGCCCGCACACGCTTGGCAGCGGTGACCTTGGCCTTCTTGAACAGCTCCGCGGCCTTCATCGACACCATCTCTTTGCCTGGTGTCTTGACCTGCAGGTTTGGGCGGGCAGCAGCTACCAAGATCTGGTACTGCTCGCCGTCCATGTGGGCCAGCTCGTCCGGGCTGGTGGCCACCTTGTAGGTGCCCTTGCCTGGCCGAGGTATGCCTTCGCAGCGCCACATCCGGCCACGGCCGAGGCTGTACACGCTGTCGTCGATAGAGCTGTCACGCGGCAGGCCAGCGCCTTCCTGAATGGTCAGCATGATCTCGCGGTAGATCAGCGGGAGGAACTTTGTGGCTGACTTAACGCCAAACAGTTCCTGAGCAATGGTGATATGCACACCCTTGCCGCCGGACAACCAGCAGTTGATGTAGTGTTCCGGGATGTCCAGCTTGTGGATCAGAAAATCCAGTACAGCGCGCACTTCATCCAGCACTCGGTCGATGTCGTTAGCATCGTCGAAGTCCAGATACATTGGACCCAGGTACTTGACCGTCTGGGCCGGGTCGATGCCCTGCTCAGCCAGCGCTTCAGGGTCCTGGTCCAGCGTCAGCACGGTTTGGAAGGTCGGGGCCGATGGCAGCTTGTTGTTAGCCAGCTGCTCATCGGTGTAGGGCTTCCACCTGTCCGACTTGTCGGGCTTAAACTGAAGGTAAGAAATCATACCTACACCTCAGTCATGCGCAGCGCGGAGATCCGTTTGACGTAGGTGAAACCGTCTTGGTTGAATGCCTGAAAGTCGATGCTCTCTCGGACTCCCCGGCGCGATAGGGCCTTCTTGAACAAGGTGATGTTGTACACCTTCTTCATCTTTACCGAGCCGCCTTGCTCCGCAGTGTTGTATTTACGAGCGATCAGCGCGTAGTCAATCTGCATAGGAGACGGCGTGTCTTCTGGCTTGGCGAGTTCCATTTGTTACTCCTGGCTTGGCACGACTTTTGAGGCGCCAGAGGCGCCTGTGTAAAGTCAGTGAGAATGATCACAGCATACAACGATCAAGCGATGAAGCTAGTTTTGTTGATAACCAGCTCCTTGCGAGGCCGGCTGAAGCCAACGTAGATCAGCTTGCGCCGCTCCATCGGCTGCGGGTTCTCGAGAATGTCCTTCACATCGACGAACACCGTGTCGTAAGTGCTGCCCTGCGCGAGGTGAGTGGTCATGCAGAAACAGTAGCGGATGTCAGCGAACGCATCGCGGAACTCGTGGAACCGGCGCCAGTAAAGGCCGCGCTCATTGCCCACGGCATCCAGCGCTTTCTTCTTCAGCTTGCCCATCACGTTGTTGTAGCGTTCCTTTTCGTCCTCGTGCAGCACATGGGCGAAGACTTGCTTCTGTCCGGCGTAGCACGGGCGCAGCGTCAGCAGGCGGGTCTTCCACGGCTCGTTCGTGGCGCGGTAGACCAGCTGGCTTTCACGCTCGGCCATGACGATGCACTCTTCGGCACTGGTCAACACGACCTCGTCGTTCGCGTCCTTGATCGAGCCGCCGGTGATGACCCGCTCGCCGATCTCAAAGCGAGCGGCGTCGGGGCCGTACACCTTCTTGCGGATCGCGCGGTTCAGGTCATCGACCCGGAAGTTGCGCCAGGCAAGTACCCGGGTCTGTTCCAGATCGGTGTCGAGGGTGAAGTGGTCGAGGATGGTGGACAGGAAGTCCTTGTCCTTCACGCACGTCACGTTGTTCTCGACGGTGAAGTCGAACCGGAAGACGCGCTTCTCCTTGATGCAAGGGCGGATGGCGCGGGCCAGCTGCAGGATGCCGTTCGGCGTGCCGTCCTCGTTGGTCAGCTGCCGCTGGTTCTCTGTCAGCTCCGAGGTCTTGAACAGGTCAAAGGCCACAGCCTTTGCTTCCTTGACCGGCGGCAGCTGCATGTCGTCACCCATGAACAGCGGGTAGGTGCCGGTTTGCTCCAGCTCTGGCAGCAGGTAACGTTCGACTAGCAGCTTGGGCATCATCGAGATCTCGTCCACGACCAGAACGTCGTAGTTCCCGATGATGCTTTCCTTGAACGGGGTGATGAACTTGTCTTCATCCGCCGGCATCATCCCCAGGCCCAGGGCGCTGTAGATGGTGGCGAAGCCGATGTTGTTGCTGATCAAACCGTTCTCACGGCACGACCGCTGAATTTGCTTGAGGGCTTTGTGGGTGGGCGCTGCGAACAGCACGCTGTGCCCTGCCTCGATCACCACACGAGCGATCTCTGTCACACAAAACGTCTTGCCAGTACCGCCTTCGCCGATGATCGTATGCCCTTGGTTCGGGCTGTACTCACCTTCAAAGATCTCATGCAGAGTTTCGTCAACAGCTGCCTGTTGACCAACATTGAGTCCCATGTGGTCACCTTATAATGTTATACAGTTTATACAGGCGGCCATCCTATGGGGTGGCCGCCATGCGGTCAAGCGGAAGTGTTAATGCAGGCTTACAACGTTGCTCGGTGGCAACGGCAGGACAACCTCGCGACGCGGGCTGTTGAAGAACAAGACAGCGAACCGGGACATGATGCTCTGTTCGATGGTGATCGGGGTGGGTGAGTTCAGGTTCTCCTGAGCGTAGGCCAGCAGCACATGGCGGATCTCGTCCGCAGTGAACGTGGCGATGGCTCTTGGCGTGAGCAGTTCTTCGAGGGCGTCAACGAAGTTGTCGATGAACAGCCCTCGATCCTCGGGTGTACCGTAGTCACCCCTTTCGGTGGAGATGAGTCGCAGTTGGGCTCGTAGCTTTTGCATTGGGTACTACTCAGTTAGGGATGCCTGTCTCAAGCATCTGGCGGGCTTTGGCAATCAGTTCAGTAGGTGCTAGCTGATTGCGTTTCGGCGCTTGCTCCGGCAGGAACTTGGCAGCCTCGGGGAACTGATCGATCAACTGGGTATCGGTGTTGATCGACGCCATGATGATCTGCAGGGAGTCGTAGAACTCGGCGGCTTCCACCAGCACCTTCTGGAACTTGGCGGTCAGGGCGTTTGCCTGTTCTGCCAGCGGTGCGGTGTCCAGAGACCAGGCCGCTGCCGGACCTGTAGACTTGCCGGTGAGGTCGACTACCGACATCCAGCTAAACGCAGGCAGGTCATGGAAGGGCAGCGGCCAGCCGACGTTCAGGAAATGGTCCCGGCACATAACGCCGCACACGCTGAAGAACCCGCTCCAACCGTTGTCAGCCATCGTGACCTTGATCGACTGATACTTCTCAGTGGCGGCCCGCTCCCACTGGATGCGCCGACCAGCGTCGCCAATGTCGTTGGTGACCGTGCGGTTGTCCTGACCCTTCAGTGGCGCGGGCGCTACCGTGCTCACAGACAGGCTGCCGAAACCCTTGAAGGTCTGCGACTGGATCAAGTCTGCCCACCGTTCCTGCGGCAGCTCCGGGATGGCTTGCTGGGCGTGCTTGATCACCGCCTGGCGCCACAGCAGGTTCAGCGATGCCGCTGCCTTACTCATGGCCTGAGCGTGCTTCTTGGTGGCCTTGCCGACCAGCTTGAGGATGATTTCTTCTTTGAGCTTCTTGTTCAACTGCATGGTTATACCTTCGGCTTGTAAAAGTTGGCGATGTGATCGTAGAGGTCCAGGGTGCCTGGCCACTTCGTATCGATTTGAATCTGCACGATCTCCTCGGTCGTGTAGATGGCGAACAGTTGGACGCGCGGCGGCAGGCTGAAGCCTTCCGTGGAGTACAAGTTCAGGTAGAAGTAACTCTTGGCCCACTGACGCTGCTCTTTGGTCACCTCGCTGTACATGACGATGTGGGTCACCGCTGCGATGATCTTGTAGGGGTCCAGCAGGTTGCTGCCAGCGGCTGCACCCATCAGTCCCTCCGCGATACGCTCCTCAATCGCGGAGAAGTCCGCGTTTACATAGACCTTGCCGATGCCGTTCAGGCTCTTGCCATACGGCAGAGCGAACGCAGCGCGCGGATCGGTAATGCGACCGGTTGGCGTCTTGTTGTCTTTATCATCAGGCACTTTGAATGTCCTTTCGAATGTTGGTGATTGCTTTCGGCGACCTCGGCACCGCTACCCGCTTGGGGTAGAAGTGCAGGTCAACCGCCCATACGAAGTGCGGTACCAGACTCAGCGGACGGCCCATGTTCCGGCTGATCTGCTCGATGGCGTCAGCGCGGCAGCGGATGGTCAACTTCTCCATCAGCATAGCCAACGCTGCCTCGCTCAGTTTCAACGAGGGCAGGTCGTCCTGCTTTGCCAGGCGGATCAGTTGCTGCAGCGTTACCATCTGGTCTGCTGCGAACTGAACCTTGACCTTGTCCATCGCGAGCCTCTGTTTCCTGTCCAGCAGGTCGTCCAGCGGCCCGGACATCTCCGGGTGTGCAGCCTGTATCAACGCTGTGATGTCCACGGCAACTACCTTTCTGCGGGGAGGACCTTGAAGTCCTCGAACTCAGCGCTTCGGCGCATGTACGTCTTGGCGTAATCAGTGGCCAGCTGCCGGGTGGCGAGCTTTTTGCCCAACACCCAGCCCGTTGCTGTCAGCCAATGCACCCGCCATCCGCCGTCCATACGGCGCAGCTTCTTGACTGTCGCCATCATTCGTCCTCGAAGAACACGTCCAGGCTATCCAGATGGTCTTGCATCTGGCTAACGCTGAGCAGCGGGATCGATGCACCGGCCTTGATACAGTCCTGTAAGGCAGCGCGCAGGGTTCGCAGCTCGTCGACGTGCGCCCCGAGCTCGTCTCCACGAGGCAGCGCGTTGATCCTCGCCACCTCCTCCCGGTCCAGCCAGAGGATCAGGCCCATACTTTCGGTGCGGGGCGTCATGCCAGGTCCCACACCGCAGGGGCTTTCAGTATCAAAAGTGATGCGCGAGCCGCCGCTCCTGGGGTTATTGAACCCAGAGATGCTGGCGTCCAGCGTCTGGAATTTGATCTTGTCGTTGCCGATGATGCCGATGAGGCTGGAAAGCGTGGTCATGATTCACCTCAGATAACGAGCAGTGGTTGGGCTTCGACTTCGGTCCACCCGGCCTGAACCAGGTGATCGATGGCCATCTCAGTGGCTTGACCTGCGTCGATGGGATGGGCGTAGCGAACGATGACGTAGGTAGTCCAGATGCCTTTGCCTCCGAACTTCACCACGTAGCAACCGTTAGCGAACATGCGGGGGTCGCCTACGCTGCGGAAGAGTGCAGGGGGGTTATTGGTAGCGGCTGCCACCTCGTAATCCGCCTCTCGGAAATACTTGGTGTCGACATCGGTCAACACCTTGTCGTCGAGGTGGCCCCAGCGGAGAACCCCGTCCTGCTCCCGCACCGGATAGGTGCTAAGGATCCGGAAGACCCCGACGCCCTCGGCGACGAGGGCTTTTACTTGCTCAAGCTTCAGCATCGGTGCGCTCCTTGTTGCAGGCTGCACAGAAGATCCGGCCGGTACCGCTGTGACCCAGCCACGTTTCGTGTGGGCAGGCCAGCTGCTTCGCGTAAACAGCGACACGGTCTTGCGAGCTGCCCTGTTCAACCCACTCCCATACCGGGCGGCCGTTGCTGACCACCATGGCGCCGCGGCCTGGGCCGTGGTAGCAGCGTTGTTGCTGCCGGATGTAGGTCTTGCCGTCCCTCTTCAGGGTCTTCAGGTCGCCGGCTTGCGGCTTGCGCCGCGCCGGTGCCGAGGAGAAGGTGATGCTGGTAATAACCGACTTAGGCATCTGCCACCACCCGCGCATCGCGCTGACCGATTGTGACCGCACGGCCACGCTGTTTGGATTGAACACGCAGCTTGTCGCCGCGGCTCTCGATGCCGAGGATCACGCCCTTGTCCATGCGCTCCTCCAGTCCCTGCCAATGCACCAGGTCGCCGATCTTCAGCTGCGGCACCGGGATGCCCGCAGCTTCGAAGACCTCCCCCATGCACTTGCGAAGTTTCTTCTCGCTCATGCCTTCGTTGAGCAGCGGGACCAGCAGGTCGAGGTGTGCCTGGCTCAGGATCTGACCGTTGAAGATGACCTGCATCAGACCTTCTCCTCTACAACTGCGGGCTTGGCACCGTTCTCAAGGACATTAGCGCGTTCCTTGTTGGCGATGGCCATCAGCGCAACACCCACAGCTGCGCGGAACGACTCGCCGTCCATAGACTTGATGCCGTTGTGCAGCGCAGCTGCTGCCGCGCGGTTCACTTTTCGCGCGGTGCAGTAGTGCTCATGACCTTGGCGCAGGTGGGCTTCGGTCAGCAGCGAGTGGATTGACGGGTGACGTACCGCGATCTGGGCGCTGTGCCCGGTGGACACTTCGCTGAACAACAGCGGGCGCTGCCCGACGAGTTTGGTCGGCGCGACATGCAGAGCGAACTCAAACTCTTCGCCGTCAATGGTCTTCTTCCAGCGACCCAGGCAAGGGATTTCTTTGATACCGTCCTTCGTGCGGACCTGAACTACGTCTGTCATTTTACTGCTCCAAAGATCTTTTCAACGTTGGCTCGGGTCACCACCGCGAGGTAGCGAGTGCCGAGAATTTCTTGGTACCGGAGGGACAACCACGCCAGATCCACACCGCCGTACTCACGGATGTGCAGGTCGAAGAAGTATTTGTCCGGCGTCAGCCGGGGATACAACATGTTGTTGTACACCCAGGCTGTCAACGCCGGCGTCGGCATGACCCGCAGGTTGGGGAACATATCGCTGCGGCAGTAGAAGTTCGGCTCGCCCCGCTTGGGCGCCGTGATCGGCACCAGCAGGTCGCGGATGTTCTCCAGCTCGGGGAACACGGTCAGTCGGCTGACCGGGCAGCCGAACAACATGCTGGCGTTGCGCTTGTTCAGCGGGTCCAGATCTTCCAGCAACGTGTGGCTGCTGCAGTAGAACTTTCGCGCCGGCGGGTCGTAGTAGAACCGAGAGTCGTTCTCGGCACCACACACGCAACACTTGGAGCCTTCCGGCAAAGCCCAGGGGCGCAGCGATTTTTCTGACAGGATCATGTGAGCTCCCGGCGCGTTACCACGCCTTGCTGTCCATCCATTCGTTGATGAGGTACTTCGCAACCGGGCCTACAGCGCGGTGCTCAAGGATTTCTGCCAGCGCGTAGCCAACCTCGCGGTCAGCCTCGGTAGCGTCGTGGATCTGACCCTTGTAGCCTGGGCCTTCGATCTTGACGTTCATCGTACCGCTGGAGGAGTGCAGCCAGTCAGCGGTGATGCGCGCGGTGCGCTCGGATTCAAAGGCCATGTTGTAGCCGGTCAGGGCACCGTCACAGTAGTCGGCGGTGACGGTCCACACAGGCTTTGGTACGCGGGGTTTGCGAGGCTTGTTCTTGCCCTTGGGGTTGATCAAGGGCATGGACGGGAGTTTGCTCATAGGCTTGGTCATGCTACTGCTGCCTGTTTACGTTCGAGTGCCCACTTGGGGATGTTCGCCTGCACCAACGCCCTGGCCAGCCCCGGAGGTACCGAGTTGCCAACCATGCGAACCTGTGCATGCTTCGGAAGTTTCTTGCCCATCACCACCTCGTGGCGGTAGTCGGCCGGGAACCCTTGGCAGCTGAACAGCTCGTGCGGCTCCAGCATTCGCATGCCGATGTCGACGATCTGATAATCAATGCCTTGGATGGTGACCAGACCGAACCGCCCCTTCGAGGTGATTGTGTCCAGTGGGGCCTCGCAAGTCACCGCGCCGCCGGTGCCGTAGAACTTCACAAGGAACGACTGTTCCTCAAGGAAGGTCTGCACCGCTGCGTAGTGGTTGCCTTGGGCAGCGATGGTATCGATCGGCCGGTCCAACGCCTGGCCGTGGTTGCAGCTGCCCTTCAGCTTCACCAGAGACGAAGCGATGATGGCTGCATGGCCACCGCCACCCGCCGTGATAGCGCCGAGCGGTTCGCACAACCGGCTGCCGATGCTGGCGCCGAAGTCACGCTGAACATGCATCGCCGTCACCTCAAGCACAGAATTGTGATCGGTTGCCGTGATGGTTGGCAGCGGCTTGTCCAGAGTCTGGCCCACGACACCGGTGTAATGCTTGAGCAGCGCTGCAACGTGGATGTGCCGCGCCTTGGATGTCACCGTTGGAATCGGCTCGTCCATGCCGGTGGCCGGGTTTTTGTTGGAGGTGTGATCGATGGTGGCGATGAAGCCTGCATGCATGGCTTGATCCAGATCCTTCACGACCTGCAGCTCAGCCTGTACGGCGCCGAACCGTGTAGCACCCGCCATCACAGTGTCCAGCGGCTGGTCAGCGGCTTGGCCGATGCTGTTCTCGTTGAACTTGGTGAGCGACACAGCTGCCACCCCGGTACCCAACTTGCTGGTGATGGTTTGCAGCGGCTCGTCAGCTGACTGGCCACGGAACTCGTTGCCACCGTGGTTCGTCTTCACGAGGAAGGCGTTGTCGCCGGCGCCGATGACGAACTTCTCGATGCCCTTGAAGATGCGGCGCAGCGTGTTGTCAGCCAACGGCTTCTTGCGATTGAAGATCGATGGGCATGGGATGGACCAGTCCAGGTTGTCGCCGGCCGTCTTCCACGGCTGCAACTTGCCCGGGTTGGCAGCCACCAGCCTCGGGCTGCCATGGGTAGCTGCAGGCCAGGTGATTGGCAGCCCGTCCTTACGGGCCATCAGGAAGAAGCGTTTGCGGGTGGTTGGATCGCCGAAGTCGCTGGCTACCATACCTTTGACAGTCCACTCGACTGCGTAACCGGCTTCGCGCATCTGTTTGACGAACTGGCGGAAGGTTTTGCCGGCGCGCTTCTTGTCCGGTACCAGAGCCTGATCGCGGTAGGCAACGTACTCGCCTGGCTCGCAGACCACCTCTTTGAATTTGTCCTCGCCCTTCTTGTCCTTGCCGTCCGGCACCAGCTTGATGACGCGCTTGGTCACCTTGCAGCGCTTGGCAATCAGTGGACCCCACGTCATGAACTCGACGACGTTTTCCATCTTCAGGATGGCCATGTCGCTCTGCCCGTACCACTTCTTGACGATCCAGGCCAAGCCACGGATGGCCTTCTTCACCGGCTTGCCGCCTTTGGCGACGGAGAAGTGGGTGCAATCTGGGCTGAACCAACCCATCAACACCGGCGCACCGCCGGTAGCCTTGCGGATGTCGATGTCCCACACAGACTCGTTGTAATGGCGGGTGGTAGGGTGGTTCTCTTCGTGCATCATCAACGCTTCAACGTTGTGATTGACCGCGATGTCGGGGCTGCGGCCGATGGCCTGAGAGATGCCGGTGCTGGCACCGCCACCGCCTGCGAAGTTGTCGATGATCAAGCCGCCTTTCCAGCGGTAGTTGGCGGGTTCTGGATAGTGGTACGGAGACGACTGCTGCATGTGCAACTCCTTATCTGCCCTTGGCTTCCCAGGCAATGTTATTTACGGTGCCGGTAAGGCGTATGTCTTCGTGGATGGCGTCTGACACTATCTTGGCTAACTGAGGCAGTCGGCATTTGTTGTCAGGCTTGATGTGGATCACCTGCTCACCGAGTGGTGTGTCGTATGTAACCCTGATGTCCCACCGTCGACGCCTGCTTACCGCCTCACGCTTGAGAATTTCAAGCTGCCCGTTGCGACAGATAACGTGAATCATTTCATTTGGATCTCGTTGATTTTAAGCCAGAGCCGTACCGCAGCAGGTACAGGGATAGCCTCGCAATCTACACAGCCGGAAAGCGTTTGTGCAAGAGATCCTTTGCTGGCGCTTTCCAGATATTCGTACCAGACGACGCCGTCCCAGCTGTCATCTACCAGAACCAGCTCGTGCAACCAGTACGCTGCCTCCTCGGCAACCCGCATGGTGTCGACGATCTGGCAGCCGACACCATGGTTATCCCGCAGGTAAGTGGTGATGCTGAAAATCAGCATGCCTACGTCGGCTTTGTCGCTGGTGTTTCCGGTGTCGAAAATCATGCTTTCGGTTCCTTATCCACGATCACGTAACCGCGACCTTCCAATTCTTTGAACAGGTCAGCCTTCTCGGCTGCCGTAGCCACCCGCCAGTCAGCGACCAGTTCAGGCGATGCGTCACCGTGCTGGCCGACGTGCTGATAGCTGCTGATGAGCCCCCTGCGGTCAGGTTCACCCCACAGCGCAACCACATCGCCCTCCGGGGCAACCCGGAAGTGAACGTAGATACGCTCACTGTCACCGTCTTCGAAGCATTCTGCCACCCGGTCAGGGTGATGCTCGAACGCTCCGGTGTTGAGCCAGGTCCGGTAGTTCAGCCAGGCGCCGCCCGCCGGGAGGCAGTCAGTGATGTACAGCAGCCAACACTCCCGCTCGTACCCGCTGAAGTTGAACGGGATGTGCTGGAACGTCGGCTTGAACAGAGCCAAGGTCTTGGCCACGTCCCGGTTGGTCTCCAGAACATGACTCCATTCGATCTGGCTTACTGATTCCTGCACCGGGCCGTCGTACTTGAGACGCTGGCGCTCGGTGTGCTTGTCCACCTTGTCGTAGGTGGTGAAGCAATCAGGGAGCTCGATAGTGAACTCCCTGATGTGGTACTCGGTGACTTTGATCTTCACGTTGGTAGCCTCGCGTAACGGACCTTCACTTCCAGCTTCCACGACAGCAGGTCGAGGTCATCCAGATCCTGTTGACAGGCTGTGAAGGTTTCAGCTGGGCGGGACAGATCCTGTTCGATCATCTTGCCTACCGTGTAGGCGATGTCGAAGCCTTGGAGTTTGTTGATGGAGTGGGCGTACTCCATCAGGTCGTTGAGCCTCATCAGGTCCACACCCGTGAGGGTCTTGGTGCTGTCGAACTCAACGTTGAACTCTCGCCGGTCATGCCCTGACCAGTTCTCAGCCTCGATCACCGTCGAGAAGGTGACCGTCATTCGCTTCATCATGGGATCACCAGTCGTAAGCGGTTAGGCCGTCAACGCGCGGGGCGTCTCGGTCCAGCCGGAACCAGTGGTGGCCGCAGTTGTTGGCCCAGGCAGCGACCTCGCGGATGGACTGCGGTACCAACTCTATATCAGCGTGGTCTGTGAGAACCCGGACGAAGTAACCGGCGTCTCCGTCGGCCATTACCAGAGCGTGGCATGAGCTGCCCCACTCGCCCAACCAGCTGTCAGCCTCGTAGCTGATGTGCGCCGTGCTCAGCGCCGGCATGGTCAGCAGTTCGACGTCCGTCTTGAGGTTCACGCTCATGGTGACGTCGGCGCCGACGGAGCCAGCAGGGCGCAGGGCCTTGTTGTCTCCCAGCTCAGTCTCGAAGTCATCGAGCGCAGCCATGCGGTTCTTGACCAGCTGCTTGTAGTCCACGTTGTCCGGGACTTCGAAGGTTGTTTCAAAGGTGATGCGTTGGACGAGTTTCATTCGGGCACCTGCTCAATGTTCACGGTACCAACCCGGTTACCGTTGATATCACGCAGCGTGCCTATCACCACACCGCTGTATTGGAACTTGTCTGCCAAGTCCTTGAGGATCCGGCCTACTTCAGTAGCCGGACTGTCATCGAACGCAGCGTTGCCGGTCTCGATGACGATGGTGATTTTCTCAGCCATGGTCAGTTTCCTAAGTGGTAATAAATTTCGCCGTCGTCACCCTTGAACACCTCACTGCCGATGATGCCTTCCTGCGACATCTCCTCGTACAGGTCCCAGTCCCAAGTCTGCGGGGTCATGTCCGGCACCTCACGGATGTCGCCAGCGATCATCTGGATGAACAGTGCATTGACCTCAACGTCGGTCCACCCTGCGATCTCCTCGTCGCTCCAGGAACCGAAGCCTTTGACGTGGTCACGCATGGCTTGCAGCTGCTCCGGCGTGGTGAGCAGCGGTTCGTCCGCTGCCTCCTCGCAGGCGTTGGCCCACGTTTCCTTGCCGGCGTTCTCGCCACGCTCGGCTATCGACCCGGAGAACTCCCGGACAGCTGCCGTGTTGAAGAATTTGGTGATGTTAATTTCCATCGCTGACCTCCGGGTCTTTCTCTGGCAGCGTTTTGAACGCTGCCTTGTAGTCAGCCCAGCCGAACTGCTGGGACACGGCGTTCAGACATTCTGTCCAACTCGCCTCGGGATGTTCTTTACGGTACCGACGGGCCAAGCGTTTGATCCGGCCGGTGGAGCGAGGGGTGTCGGTCATGCGAACCCCCGCAACTTGCGCAGTTCTTTGGGCTTCATCGACGCCGTCACTTTTCTGAAGGCGTCGTACTCTTCCGGCGTGACCTCTCGCCAGTTGTAAGAGCTGAAGGGGTAACCGCCGACACTGTCATGGGTGCGTACCAGGCGGCGTTCGTCATCGACGAAGAATCGCATAGGCGTGACTCCTGAGAACCCGAAAAGAAATTTTTCGGATTTTGGTTTTGGTGGATGGGAATGTGTTGCGTTTAGAGCGGGATGCCGTCGTCGTCCAGGCGGCCTTCCCGGAAGGTCAGCGCTGCCTGCCAGCCCAGCCACAACAGCTGGGTCGTCAGGTGTTTGAAGGTCGCGACCGGGATCAGTGTATCTGCCAGCGTCAAGTCCGCATGAACAAACGCCTGCTTGAACCTCTCCAGCTCAGCCCGCTCGTTCATAGGTACTCCTTATGCTGTGGCAGCCCGTCTTTAGGCACCAGCAGAGTCGGTACCTTGAGCGGTACCACTGCGGCGGATGGCGGCGGGGTTACGGTGGTCTCCAGCTGCACGTCCAGCACCCAGACGCGGCGTCCGTTCAGCTCAACCTCAGCTGCCACGCCGTCGCGGCGCTCGGAGATCAGCGTGACAAAGTTGCCCGCACCTTCAGTGGTGCAGCCTTCCATGATCTGGGGTCGATGGAGGATGGCGAACATGTACGCCTGGGCGAAGATCAGATGTTGGGTTGGGCAGTAGAACCCGTTCAACCCAAGCTTGAATATTTCTGGCGGCGGGGTCGGGCGTTTCTCGACACATCCAGCGCACAGCAGCACGGCAAACAACAGGGTTACTGCTTTCATCCCAGCCTCTCAGATAGTTACGCCCCGCAGGGCGTAACTATTATCCGGATAATACTTTAGGAGGCTTCTTGCATTTCCTCCCCCTCGCCTTCTTCCTGATACTGCTCCTCCTCCGGCTCATCCTCAACCTTCGGAAGTTCTTTCATGAACTTGTTGATGACCTTCTGGATGGCTGTTTCCAGCGCTTCCTTGCGCTCATCCGGCAGCCGGATGAACAACAACGGGCCATCGTGCCAAACTGCTCCGTTAAATTCTGACTCTGAGGTCAGCTTTACACCCTTCAGCGCAGCCAGGCGAACCTGAGACGCCGGTGAAGGTCGACGCGCTTCTGTTTCAGTGGCCACTGCATCCCGCAGTGCCCGCATGGTCTCGAACGACTGCACATCGAACCCATAACGGTACCCGGTGCGCAGCGTGGAGACATACAGCTTCACGGCGCGCGGCGCGGCGACCTCGGTCGATCCTGCAGGTGGCCGGCCTTGCCGTTGACTCCAGTTCTTCTTGGCAAAAGCATCGGCCAACACCTCGTTGAGGTGGTCGATGTCCTTGACGTCGTTCTCCCTGATGAACTGGATGATCCCGGTTGCTACATCTTCGACCTTGCCACTGGCATTCTCGATGTCGGTTAATATAACTGCCAAGTCTAACTGCTTCATTTTTAATAGCCTCTGCTTCGGCTACTGCTTTGCTGCCGTTAATCTAGATTAACGCCTCACTGCTTGGTCCAGCGTGTGGTTGGCCTGTCACCTCAGTGCAGGTAGGCCGAGCCCTGCAGACAACCCGACCGTCGCCGGGAAGTTTCGACTAACTCATGGTAACCACTTTGCCCCGTCTTTCGGCGGGGCCATCACGTCATCACCAGGCCACGGCCCGACGATGTCCTTGCCGCTCTCTCGTGAGCCGTCGCAGCGTCCGCTGACATGCCACATGTTGGGCATGCGTGGGCGCATCTTGCCCCGGAAAAGCCGCCAGACGCGGCCTACGGCCCTGTACTCGGTACCGGTGTTGGTACCGGGCGGCTTGATGGTGTCGATGCTGACCTTGTTACCGTGCCGGGTGATGTAATCACCCTTGACGGTGATGATGTCCGGCAGGTAGCACAGATACAGCGGGGCGCCGTACACCTTGGCACCCTGACACTCGTTCTGGTAATCAGGAAAGTTTAGCAGCTCGGTTGCGATGGCAGCGTCCAGGATCTGCTGGACCCGATCAATGGCCGGTGCGAACGCCGCGGCGCTGGAGTAGCGCAGGACGACGGAGAGGGTGACTTCGTTCATACACGCTCCCCTTCCACTGTGAATTCGTACTCGTTGGCCATGATTGTCTCGTCCACCTGCTCATCGGCCATGATCCAGGCCAAGTCTTCTTGCGCTGACTTGCCCCAAGCGTCACCGCAGGCATCCATCAGCGTGTCGAACTTGAACCCGACCGGTTTCTTCATGAAGTCCCGGATCGGCTGCAGGATGTCATCGTCCATGCAGTAACCGGTGAACGGGCAGCTGGTTTCTTCAAGGATCACGCGGCTACGGCGCTTCTTCTTGTCTACCTCGTACACCTTCGGGGTGTACAAGATGCCCTTGTGGTTGTTCCAGAGGTACGCCATGAGACGCGGCCCCTCCAGATCCCGGATGGCGTCATCCACCCGGCTACAACTGGTCTCGACACTCGATGTCCACTGGTCATACTCCCACCTGGGGAACGTGACGTTGAACTCCTTGGCGAAGGCGTCCATCGTGTCGCGGCGCTCCGCTGCCCATGCCATGTCGCTTTGCTCAAGCCTGCGCCACCACTCCCGGGCTTTCTCCTTGGCTCCATCCGAAAGCTGATCGAAGTGGAAGATCTCAACCTGTTCAACGCGGTGCGGGGTTCCCATATCGTTTCTCCTGTGAGCGCTAAGCTCTGTGGTTGTCAACGGACTCAACTGACTGCCGTCTGGATCCAGACGGCAGCGTTCAGTGCGCTGTGTTAGCGAACGACTTTCACGATGCTGTTGATGCCTTTGTCCACCGACTGGCGAACTTTCTTCACATCACCAGGTGCGAGGCCCTTCAGGTATTCATTGTTGAATACGATCTGGGCTCGCAAGCAGTAGGTGTCCGGCTTGCCGGTGGTCGATGTGTCCAGGCCGCTGCGGCTTTCTTTGTCCACCTCGCAGTGGGTGTACAGCGGGTTGTTGTTGGCGTCTTTGGCGTTCTCGAATGAGTCATCATTCACTTCGCCTATCAGGATCTGCTTACCGAAGTCAGCGGTGATGTCAGACGGGATTTTTCCGGCTCGGCCGATGTAAAGCATGCCGGCGATTTCAATCCGCACACCTGCTTTACTGACATAGCCTTGGGCAACCGCTTCGGCAGCGCTGTACCAATCATCGAACTCGACGATGCGGGCACCTTCATAGTCCTTGTCGGTCTTGATCCAGTTACGCACCGTCACCAGTGCGCCGGAGCCGGACACCGCTGCGAAAGCATACTTGGCAGCGACGCTGTCCTTTTCCATCTTGCCGAAGTCATCGACCCCGGCCTTGCCGTGCAGCCAGTAGACGACCTCGACATGAGCGTCGCTGACCTTCAGGTCCGCAGGCATGGGCAGGCTGATGACCGCGTCGTTCTGGATGACCGCGATGTCACAGGTGCCGTCCTTCAGGCGCTCGGCGTTCTCAACGCTGCCGCCGGTGTTCAGGACCTTCAGGACGCCGCCGTCTTGCTTGACGATGGCGTTACCGATGCTGGTACCCAACCCTTCGTAGAACCCACCCTCGCCTCCTGTACAGAAGCGCAAGTCCGGCACGGCGAACGCTGCAGAGGCGAACATCGCCAGGGAAACCGCAAGTAAAATTTTTCGCATCTTCAAATTCCCATATGAGAAAGGTTATCGTTTAGTTGTCCAGCATTTGCCCCAGCCGGAACTCTCGCTCCGGCCACGTCTTCTTGGCCCAGGCCAAGTCATCGTCTGCCCAGACTGAGGCGCTGGGCAGCGCCTTGGACTTGTCCTCGGTGGTGATCAGTTCGCCGTGACGTTCTGGTCCGGCGAACCGGCAGAACACCCAGGCCCATGTGTCGCCGGCTTTAACTTGGAGCTTCTTCATCCGTGTCAATCCTCGGCAGTACGAACAACACCACCAGCAGGTTTTCCTCGACGACCTCGTTACCACTGGCGTCGAAGAACAAGTTATCGTCGTTGTCCCACCAAGCTGTACGCCAGCATTCGGTGTCTTCTTCCACGGTGGACCCGTGGATCAGGTAGAAGGCGTCATGATCCAGAGAGTCGACAACGTCTGGAAACGGTTTAGGATCAAATGGATTCATCAGCTCACCCGTCGGTTCTGAACTGAGAAACGAAACCCTGCACCTCGCAGGGACCGCCGTGCTGTTCACACGTCGCTCGGTACTCTGCATCCCACGCTGCCCAGATACGCTTGATAGCCGGCTCAGCGATGCACATGCTGAACCCGCTGGCAACGCACTCATGCAGCGTCTGCTCTGGGTAGAACCCGTGACCCCAGCCGTCGACGATGATGGTTTCCATCTTCGTGTGCCGGGGGTATACGCAGAGGGCCATGTGCTCTACCCAGGAGCGCTCGGCTTTCAGGTTTGCACTTGCGAGCCAGTTACTCATCGTCATTTGGCCACCACCCGTAATCAGACCCATCACCGGGGTGAGTACCGAAGCTGTAACCCTCCGGTGACACCACATCCAGATCATCGGTCAGGTTCAGTTGAAAGAAGAACAGCTCTTGGTCGTCCCAGACCGGATCGTCATCGTCTGGCCAGGCAATCCGGCCAGCGGCGCAGTCCCACAGTTTCATCAGCGGGTTGTCCTTGCCGACGTCGTGGAAGAACTGCCGGAAGCACTGCTCGGCGCGTTCCTGATCCAGCTCCAGCAGCGTTGCGCAGAACTTGGGGATCAAGTCCTGCCGACGCTGCGTGCCGTGGATCAGGGTGCCGGTTGTGACTGGTTTAATCGTCAAGGGTCACCTCGCTCACTTCGACTTCGCTAACGTAATGAGCAGAGAAATTCCACTGGTCAATCTCCTGCTCGTAGATTGAAGCCCGGATCTTCTCCAGCGCAGCTGCCTCGGCAGCCTCTGGAGACTCGGCTTCTATGTCGATGCCGCGACTCATGTCGAGCGTGGCATCGAGAAAAACTCGATATTTAGGCATTGTTCAACTCCTTCACGACCAGACCAGCAGCGTCAAGGTAGCCAGCGATGTTGCCGCAGGTTTCAGCTGACCACTCGGTGCCGTCCAGTTCGGTTTGGACCAACGCCAGCGCTGCCAGCATCTCGCCAGCCCGCTTGGCCTGCGCCGTGTTCAGCGGCTTCCCGGCCGCCAGACGCCGCGTCAGCGTGTCCAGATCCAGAGGCTGTTCACCGTCACGCTTAGACAGGAAGTTAGTGACCTCTACCTTTCCGTCGTCGCCCAGGCGGTCAATGCTGAAGTCGCCGTAGAACTTGCCGTCCCACGCCAGCAGATCACCGTCGATGGCCAACACCGTCGAGCTGCCGTCGGCGTGGTACATCGTCAGCTGTTTTTCTTCGATGACCGCCAGCGCCCCGGTCAGGCAGGGTCCGTCGAAACCCCAGTCATCCAGGTTCTCGTCGGCGCGGTCCCGGCCGTGGTACATGTGCAGCTGTACCATGCCCGGGTTCTGCCGGTGGATAAGGACCGGGAACTTGGCGTCTGCCCAGTGAATGTCTGTGCCAGCCTCGACATCGAAGAGTCGGGCGTGACACATGTAGGTCACGGTGTACGCCATGCCTTTTGTCAGCGTGACGTCAATAGCGCCAGGCAGGGAGTTCATGATTTTGCAGGTATCGAGCATGGTGTTACTCCGTCTTTTCAGTTCTTCTCGCCGGCAACTCCGGCAGAAGGGTTGCTAATAACATCAGGCCGTCGCGGTAGCGGCGGCTTGGCAGCGTGGGCTTCTGTTCGTCTTCCACCACGCGGTAATTCTTGAGCCTCAGTTCCTTTCGGACCTCCTCGAAGCTTCGTCCTACGTGATCCCAGAGGGCTGGAGTTGAGTAGGTGATCAGGTCACCACGAACCCAGAGGATGCTGGTGATTGGACCTCTGATCACCTTGATTTTCATGTCTACTCACCTTCAAGCAGTAGAGTCACGCCATGCCGAGAACCGGCCAACCCGCTGCGGCACAACTCGCATTCTTGGCTGCTGAACTCGTCGTGCCCGTAGCCTTCTGGGTCATCCTCGGTGGGTTCAACGCCAGTCACGAAGTGGCCTTTCTTGCCGTCCAACTCAATTCGCATCTGCAGCTCGACTTGGGCATCGGCCTCTGCCGAGGTGTTGTCGCTGGGGCCGTAGGCAACGTGCGTCAGGCAGTCTTCGCAGACGCTGTACTCGATTTTGTCGATGATACTCATGGCCCGATGTCTCCCGGATAGCTGAACACGATGCAGCTCACAACATGAGCCGAGTTGGTTGCCAGCAGGTGAGGCTTGCCGTTGACGAACAACTGCCAGCCTTTGAGTACGGCGCGCAGGGTGGCCACGTCGCCGTTGTTCATGTGGATTTTGACGCCGTCGGCGACGTGGCCCTGCATGGCGTGGAAGGAGTCTTGGGTGGTGGTGGTCATGGCTGTCCCCTAGTTATCGAAGAAGAACACCAGTCGCTGGTCTTCACCGTCTACCTCCTCGAATCCCGATATAATCCGCTGCAGATCTTCGCCCACTGTGTAGTCCAGCGGCACCTGAACGCTGAACCGAACGTAGTCTGGGCTGTTAGTCGACGCGCAGTAGGGGTAGAGCAGATCCCAGTCAGGCGCTCCAGATTCAATGCTCTCTCTAAGCTTTTCCCACTGGGTCGCAGCCATCATTCCACTGATAGGAGAAACCACCGAGCCGGTTAGCTGTGGGCCTATTGGTGCAAGCGCAGTACCGGCCTCCCCAATTACTGGCTGTTGCCCCAATCCCTGTAAAATAGATCCAGTCTTTACGTAGAGAGCAAGCAGTTTCAGCTCTGCCAAAGTCAGCCAGCTGTGAGTGTGACCATCACATCCCCAGGATTCCGCAGCATGCTTGACTTCGCTGCAGGCGTCCGCCGGCATGCCTCGCGCCTCTACCGTTACCGAGGTTTCCTTACGGACCCCCGCCAGCACTCCGAACAACTGGTAGTTACGCCCGGTGAACCGTGTCTCATACGGAACGCTCTTACCGTCCGCGTACTTGTCTTCCCAGACATCAGCTGTAACCCAAACGCCGTTCTTTTTCTTTTCCTTGAAGCAGTGGATATCGCAGCCCATAAATTTCTCCGGTGTTACTCGTTCAGTTTGAAGGACACCCACTCCCAGTAACCCAGGCGGGTGTATCCGGATAGCACTTCGTGGCGCCAATCCGCCATATCGAAGCGCGGGTGGTTGCCCCAGCCGTCCTCGGTGTCGAAGCGCTGTTGTAGCTGAACTGGCGTCAGCTCGTCATCCGGTACGCCAAGGCTGCCACTCCAGTCTTCTGCGTCCAGCTCGGCTTGCAGCTGAGCTTCCGCTATACCCTCTCGGACTTTTGCGAGCCCGCCGATGCGTTCAACGGTACCGCGCCGGGTCAGTTCGCATTCCTTGAATGCCATGGTGTGCTGAGTCCCGGCGACTTCGACGCTGTAGATGTCGAACATCCCGACCTTGCCGGAGAGCACCTTTACGACACCAGGTACGCGAGGATTGTCAGCGTTGTGGATCCAGACACGTTGCTCGGGTTTGAACTTCATGGCCTGCACCTCCGTCAACTCGGTTTCATCACACAGCGCACAACCATAGCCATACCCAACCCAATACTGCCCTTCAGGCGTTACCGAGCTGACCACGCCTTTGCGCTGTACGGCGGTTCCGGCGTATGCGATCACCGCATCTCCGGGTTTGAACTTGAACTTCACCGGCTTCGGGCCGCGCCAAGACTCGTTGTCGCGCCATGTGCAGTTGCGGGAATGGGTGATCTTCTTGCTTGTGGGACTGAATACCACCACCTTTGCGTTGCACAGGTGGCAGTGGTCTGGCCATGTGCTCACTTTGACTCCTTGCGCAGCTTCGCCGCGCGGCGTTCACGTTTGGCTACGGCAGCGTTGTGTCGATCAGACCCCCGCTGCAACTCTGTGGTCAGCGTCCCGGGTTCGGAGGACTTTGCCGGGACAATCTCGACGTCCGGATAACCTATGAACATACCCGGCGTGACGACTTCTCGCAGGACGCCGCCGCGCAACAACAGCTGCTCCAGATTACCGTCCAGTTCGACGGGAAGCTTGTTGCCGCCGATCCACGGTGCGGTGAGGCCCCGGCTCGGCGGGGCGTGGTGGGACTGGTCCATTGGGGCTATGTCGATGCAGTCACGGATGGGTGGCAGCTGGGCTGGGCTGCCGATGACGCACACTTTGCGCACCGTGCCGTCCATGCCCTCGTTCAGGTGTTTCAGCAGTTCAGGGCTGATCAGCCTGGCCTGGTCGACGATGAGGATGTCTTTCATGCCTTTGGCTCCGAAATTCTGGTGACCTTCACTACCGGGCGTGGCAGCTCGCCTTCAAACACGAGGAACCCGCTAGACTGTTCCAGTCCTTGGTTACTCATGTTCTGGCCGCCCCGGTAGGACGAGCCTATGGAAGCTTGCAGTTTAGACGCCGGCTGCCCCGGCTCGCCGGGGAAGAGAACAAACTCACCCACTTCAAGCGCGTCCATCTGGTATTTTCGGCTTCCAACGTGGGTACCGAAGGTCCCCTTTGGCCTGCCGCCGCTCATACCGTCGGCGCCCATTCCAGACCTGCCCCAACCACCGCTGCCTTGAAGTCTTCCTGCAGGGATGGCAACCGCGCCTCCAGCAACGCTGTCAGTTCGGCAGCGGGCAACATCAGCTGCTCGTCTGTCGCTTCTGGCCAGCAGGCGGTGGAGCGGGCAGCGTCGAGGTTGCGTTCCTTGCCCGGTGACCAGCCTGTGACCTCGCTAACCACTTCCCACTTGTGTTCCATCAATGCCTCACGGACCTCGGTGGCGTGTTGCAACGACTTGAACGGCGCGCCGCCCCATGTCTTGTCCCAACCGTCGAAGGTGAACTGCGGGTCGTAGTCACGCTCGCTGTCCGAGCGCTTCACATACGGCACCGACTTGATGATCAGCGGCGCTCCGGCTTTGTGCTGCTGCACCAGCCAGGTGATGAAGGACGTCGGCAAGTCCAGCCCGATGGGGAAGTTATCGAACTTGATCCGATTCTCCCAAGCGTTCGGCTCACCCTTCGCCTTGCCGTTGTACAGGTTCGAGGCGTGATACACCGTGTTGGCCACGTAATGCATCGGGCTGCCTGTGTCCACCAAGTGCCACTTGATCAGCGGGGCCAGCTCAGGGAACACCTTGGCGATCAATTCGTGGCAGCAACCGCCGAAGTCGATGTCCCGTGACTTGAAGTGGTCGTACCAGCCTGACGCGGTGATGGCGAAGGTGTTGTGACGGTTGCCACACTGGTCGTCGAAGCGGACTGCAACTTCCAGGAGAATTTTTTCACCGTCGACAGTCTTGGTGCGGCGTGTACTCAGCCACTTCTGCTTTTTCCACAGGCCCTTGGCATCCATCGACTCGACGCGAACTTGGGTCAACACACCAGGCACGCCGAGCATAACTAGCTCTTTTTTAGTTTCCAATTTTCTATTCCTTTCAATGACTTAGTTAAGAGTTAAGCAATTTTTCGAGGCTTTCACGGACCTCGGCAGCGGTTACCTGCGAGCCGTCGTCCGGGATGAACAGGTCGAACACCACCTGTTCGTCGATCCCGAAGAACTCACCGATCGCATAGGGGCCGTGGTAGCCGCCGAAGCTTGGCTCGGCGCCGCTCATCTCCAGCCCTTGGTCAATGAATCTCTGATCAAGGCACGCATGGCCAATGGCACAGGCGTTGAACCCGCAGGTGGCCGGGTCACCGTCGGTGCTGAGCCAAGTGCTCATGTCGAACCACGCCTTGGTGTTTGGCAGGTCCTCGGCTTTGACGTCGTCAACCGCTGCTATTGCAGCGGGCTTCCATGTGCCCGCCTCGACTTCCTTGAGCATGGTGATCATCAGCTCGACGCGTTCAGGGTTCATAATTTTTGCTCCGCAAGAATGCTGTTGAATCGCCGGCGGATAAAGTACCCACGCACCAGGCTCCAGACTGTGCAGCCTGCCACCGTGATAACTGACGCCACCAACGGGTCGGCGACGTTGCTCACGGTCACGTAGGTGATCAGCAGGCTGCCCAGTGTACCGACGAAGGTGTTGGTGACGGTTTCGAGGAGGGACTGGCGGCGGGATTGGGTCATTTCTTCGACCCACCCAGCAGTCTGCGCACCAAGAGCCAAGGCCACGACAGGCACACGAAAATAAAGGCGAGAGCGGCCGACACCGGGGTGTCTTTGAAGTCCTTCATCAGGCTGCGGTGCTTGTCGATGCTCACCCGGCGGTGCTTTCCGGCACCCGCCAAGTGGATCTCGTAGCAGGTGACGAGGGCGAACAGCAGGCAGCCGAGCAGGTACCCGGCGATGACGGATTGGATGGTCATTTTGGTTCCTTCTTCGAATTCAAGACCCTGCCCACCAGCTCTACCACCGCTGCGAACGCTGTCTTCGAGATAGGGTCAGGCGAGTCGTCACCCAGGTGCAGGTCGAGGGCGTTTCCCACTAGTCGGTGGATGTCTGAGGTGTCGGTTATGACAGGCCCACGGTAAAGGGCGACCGCCTTGCCACCGTCCGGGTACTTGCACGCTGGGTAGCCTGCCTGCACCATGAAAACGTGGGAAGGCTTGAGGTCGTTCTCGTTGGCCCAGGCTACTGGTCCACCTTGCTGCGCCTCGCTGGCCTTGAGCTGAATCTGGAGAGCTTCCAGATGCCCCACCACGTCAAAGAAGCTGATGGTGTGAGGCTCGACGCCCATGCACTTGGCTGCCCTCTCCAGCAGTTGCTTGGTGCAGAACAAATTGTCGGACTCCGATTGGTCATCGAACTCCCCGCCCTCCTCTGGTGTCTGCTCAGAGGGTGCGGTTTTGCACATGGCTTCAAACATCTCAGCGTAGCTGCCGTCTTTTTCGTAGATAGCCAGGGCAGCGTCGATCATCTGCCGGTTGGCCTCTAGGGGCACCAGCACCATCGCGCCAACTTCAGTTTTCTCAGTCACGTCTTACTCCTTCCAGACCTTCAAACAGCTCGAAGCCGCTTTTCTTGGCCCAGTATTGAATGTCTTCAGCACACCGGCGGCAGTACCAGGCGTGCATCGTCGTGTTGTAGTGGTGAGCACTGTCCGGCGCCTGACAGGCGGTGACGTTGCAGTTCAGACCCTTGAGGCCCTTGCCGGGGGTGATGGTCACGCTGCCACCCGCGCTTGCGCTTCGACGCATGTCTCGTCGCTGGTGTGGCAGATGCCGCAGTGCGGGCAGTGAGCCTGCCCGCTGTAGTTGCTCTGCTTGCCGATGGCCAGGCGGATGTCGTTCGCAAGGTCGCTGCGGCTGAACGACTCGCCCCAGCCATGGGGCACCTCGTTCAGGACTTCGTTGAGCAGCGCTTCGTAGCGCTGGATCTGCCCTTCCATCTTGGCGATCGTGTCGTATGCCATCTGGAGTTTTACGGGTGGTTTGTTCATACCGGCAACACCACTGCGCCATCTTCCAGCGCAAAGTGTTGCCCGCAGGTATAGATGATCCGTTTGTACCCGTTGTTCTTAACGTTGCTGCGCAGGATGTCCTCGCGCGGGTCGGTACCAGCTTCGATCTCCGCCGCTGTCCTGACCTCCCCGCCGATGTAGTAACGCGGCGACGTGGCCACGACCTTGCTGTCCAGCTCATCGTCAGCGCGCTCACGGGTGGTGAACTCGAAGGCGAAAGGGCGACGCAGGTATACGGTGGCCAGTCGCTTGGCGGTCTCAACATCCCAAGCTGATAAGGCTTGGGAGTCCTCCTCGCTGACGAAGGTGCCGGGGAACAGGAACCGAACGAAGTGCGCTTTCATGCTGATACCTCTCAATGAATTTCAGGTTGTCCTTTGCGCAGCAGTTGCAGCAGAGGCTCGCCGTCGATCTCCTCCTGTTCAGTGGAGGACACCAGCACCATCGCGCTGAACTTTGCGTAACGAATTTTTTCTCTTTTGTCAGCCCAGGCCACTCGGCTGTTCACGATGTAGGCCAGGGCGCCTCCCCGCTCACCGCCGACCCGAACTGTCTGTATGAAGTTCATACTGGTCAGCGTGTCGATGGCGCGGCGGATGGTCATCACATGGACGTCACACAGCTGGGCCAACACCTTCTGGCTTGTGACAAGGGCGCCTTGTTCGTCCATGTGGGCAACCAGTACGTGCAACAGCTGGGCTGCCTTGGGGCTTGTCTGGGTGAGCGATGCCCACGCTTCGTGGCCAGACCTTTCGGTCTGGACCCATGAGCCTCTTGGCCCGGTGCGGCGTTCGTGTTGAGGGGCGGCTGACATGTCCATCTCCTATAATTTGTGGGCTATCTAACAAATTATAGGGCATAGCACTACTTCCAGCCTTGTCTACACACTCCCGGCTGTCGGATAGTGGTAGGCAGATGAACACGGGTGTGTTCATTTTTCAGAGGTACCGTGTTCATCCAGATGAACAGGGGTGTGTTCATCTAGATGAACACACCCCACCTTCAAGCGGCCCGGTTTAGAGCCTTCGAGAACTCCTGCTCTCTAATGATCTATGTCTACCTTGCGGGCGGTTTCAAGGTCGCCTGCCGGCGGCGGCCAGAAATCACCGTCAGACAGACTTCGCTAGTCAGCCGGTGATTTCTGGCTTGCCAACCAAGCGTTGTACTGGTCCCGGAGTTTGTTGATCGGGCCACCCGGCAAGGTCACGCATGCCTGCAACTCACGGATGAAGTGAGGCGGCCCGATCAACGCTGAAATAACGGTGCGCAGGGCTGCTGGGTCGACTTCTAGAGGCGGCGGGCAAGGCTCAGCCAATTCAGCTTCACCCTTCCCACACTTCTTGCAGCAGTCCAGCACTACCTGCCCGTTACGGTCGGTGATGCCGTCAGGGATGTCAGCGTCGCCGTCCTTGTAGAGCTCGTGTGCGGCAGGTGCCGATTTAGAGACCCCAGCTGACCAGCTGATGTCGTCTGGCGAGACCAGCACCTTGCCGGACTTCAACACTGCTACGCCCGGTTTCCAGGCGACAATCGGATCTTCAATCGGAGGGCTGCTGGTCCAGCTGATACCGTCTGCTGCGGGCTCAGTCAGCGCATACCGCATCGCGTTGATCGTGTACCCGCTTTCCTTCGGCGTCCCAGGCCGCATCAGGTACTCATGGTAGCGGTGGGCGATGGCGATCAGCTCGTCGTCGCTGTAGGTTTGCTGCTGCTCCAGCACCATGGCCACAACCCGCTGAAAGAACGGCTTGTGTGACTCCACGACGACAGATTCCCGGGTGGGGATCTGCTCTCGTTCCAGATGTTCATCGAAGTCCATCTGGTGGCACAGGCTGAGGTCAGCCTTCTTGATCACCCAGTAGCGGTCTTCAAGATTGAGTGGTTTTGGCATGTTCGGGGATCTCCAACTGAAATTTTTCTTGATAGCAAAGCAGCCAGGCACCTTGCTCGGTACCCGACCAGCCGATCCACTTGCCGCAATTGCGGGCGACCCAGACCGGGTCTCGCTGGCCGCTGGCCTCCTGCTGAACGCTGAAGCGGCTGTCTGACTGGGCCTCGGCAATGCTCTTGCCATGCACGTCCTTGACAGCTGCGTCCCATGCCCAGCGGGCAGCCGTCAGGTGCTTGAAGTCGCCGATGACGACGTCCGGCACCTTTACCTCACGGATCCGGACCCGGAAGGTTTTCTCCTCGTGGAACAGGTCGACCGACTTGATGCCCCACCAGCCGCAGCGCTGGACGTAGAAGTCCAGAAGCGCGATGCGGGTCAGGCCGTTCTTTTGGTGGAAGAGAGGCTTTCGACTCACGATATAACTCCCAGCGCTACCCCAGCGAGTAGCACCAATGTCCCGCCGACAGCGAACCCGGCCGCTACCACGCCGATGCCGAGGATGGCAGCCTGTACCCATGACTCATGGATACGGTAGAGCCACCAGGTTGCCGCTGCCCAGCAGATGAGGAAAGCGATCGCGATGGCTTGGTTCACGATTTCACCTTCATTCGTTGGTCAAAGTCCCCTTTGAACCGGACATACAGCTGGCCGTCTTCAGTGTCCCGGTAGACGGTGTATTCATCAAGCCGCGAACCCATCCTGCGCAGCTCACCGGCCGGTTTGGCTACGCCCACCAGTGAGTATGTCCGGTGGTAGCCGATGCACTCGTAGAGCTTGCCGACGCCCCGTTCCATGGCTGAGTTGGTGGGGCTGCTGGGCAGGTGGCCCAACAGCGCTGCGTCTACGCGGCGCTTCAGCTCCTCGCCGTCCACCGGGTTATCCCGGTGAGCGTCTATTTCAAGCGCCGACGGGTACCATTCGCCTGCCTGCTGAAGTTCACGAAGAAGATTCTGGGCGTCCTCAAGCTGGACCGCAGCCTCCTTGAACAGTATCTCCAAGTCCGTGTGCCGCGACTCGATCGCCTGACACAGTGACTCGATGCTGCCACCTGCCACCGACTCAAGCCCCAGCACCTTGAGCAGGCGCTGCATCATGTAGCCCCTGAACATCAGCGTTTCTTCGTCAAGCAGCGGCTCCAGCGCGGTCTGGAGCGCCGCCAGCCGGTACTCACGACCCTCGCTTGGCTGCTTGATCATGTAGCTGTCGAACCGGTCGAGTGCCGGGGCGACACGGGAGAGTGGGGTTTTCATGGTGGTTATGCTCCCGGTAGCGCGAAGGTGTAGACCAGAAAATCCTTGTGGTAGAACCGGATTCCTGTGTCAGTTTGAGAGGTTCGGCAGTCTGCAATGTTGCCGAGGTTTACCGGGTCAAGGGCCTGCCCACTGTGGCGTTTGCCCCACAGCCCGGTAATGTCACCTGTCTTACTGACCCGCACCCGGTGGAAGGCATACCGCTTGGTGTATGCCCGTCTTGCGTAAGTGTTGATGGACAGAAGTTCGGCCATGACTTACTCCTTGCGGCGATTGCCGCCCGAGAATTTCTTCAGCGCCTTGTTCAGCGAGCGCTTGGTGGGCTGGATGATCCAGCGGTTGATACAGAAGATCGCGACGAGGACGAAGGCGATCCAGAGGGCTAGTGACCACCAGACGAGGCTCACTCGTCTGCCCCGTCGATCGACTCGCTGAACTTCGCGGCTTCGATCCAGGCCAGCGACTCCAGATCGCTCTCACCTGTCTGGCGGGCCTTGAACTTGTTGTTGACCCAGTAATACATCGTGTTGTCCCGGGCCGATGGGCTCCACGCGACGACCACGTACCCGAATTTTTTCAGGGACTCGATGGTCTGCTCGAAGGGGCGCTCAGGCTCCTCCTCACACTCCTTCGGGGTTAGCTCGAACTCAGCGGAACCGAGCCAAGCACGCGGCTCGTCAATGAAATAGTCCGTTGAACTTACCCCGTCGGCTTCATGCACCCAAGCCCACCCGCCGCAGACCTGAACAACGTTGTAGCCGGCCTGCCGTCGTTCGCTTTCCAGCTCAGCGGTGCAAGTCGTAGCGGTTTCCAGCGCGGTGCGCAGAGAATCAGCCAGTACCTTGAGCCGGGATGGTGCCGGGAAGCCTTGCAGCTCGGATGAACTGAGGGCTTGGATCCGGAAGATCTCCCGCCATGCATCCGCCGGGTAATCGAAGGACTTGCTGCCCAGCACCTTGCCGTAGTGCGCTGGCCAGTAGGTGCCGTTTGCCGCCTGGCAGGTACCACCCGTGTCGTAAACCACCCCGTAGCCGACGTCGGCAAGTTCTTTGCGCTTGGCGGCTTCGTCCTCGGTCAGGGCTCGCGGGCCGGCCGAGTTCAGTGTCCGGGCATGCTCCCATGCCTCGAACGGGGTCTTGAACGACCCCAGTTCTTGGTCACCGTTAAACAGGCCCACACCGAGGTAACCGCGTCCAGCGGTGTAGTAGCCGGCCTCTCTGAGCTCTGCCACCCAGTCCTGCGCCAGAAACTCGGCGGCTGATTGAGGCTCTTTCGGCTTCTCAAGCCCGACGTTAGCCGCATCGTTAACGCTCTCGGCAAACGTGCCGAACAACTCGCTGAATACTTCACCCGAGCGCCAGTAAAAACCACGAGGCACATACGAGGAGTGGAAGCTGAAGCCTGCCGACATTAACAGCGCGGCGTGTGATTCTAGGTTCATGGGTTCTAGTCCTGATAAATTTGCGAGTCGGCAGCTGCCGGGAATTCTGGCTCCGTGTAAGGAATCGGAGCCATATGCGGATAGGTCGTGGTGTAGCGCAGGTCCTTGACTTCAGGCACCCCGGCAAGCCGGCGGGCCTTGCACAGCCAGCCATGCACCTTGGTCATCAGGCCGATGCCTTTAATGCTCATACCCAGGTACCGCTGCAACGGTGTAGAGGCTGTCTGGTGCGGGCTGGTTGGCAGCCCGATAAAGGCCGCCAGCGCACCGTCACTGACCTGCCCCTCGAAGTACCAGACCAGTCGTGGCCGGTACCAGAAAAGCCCCACCGCCCGAAAGCGCGGGTCGCAGCCGGCCATCTTGAACATCTGGTCGACGCCGTTGGCCGCCTGATGTTCTCGATCAAACTCCGGATGCTCGGCGTAATAAGGCCACCGACGCTGGCTCAACTCAATGGACAGCTGAAGCAGCATCTCCAGCCGGGTCACCAGCTCTACAGGCTGATAACCCGGCACCTGCTGTGCTATCTGTTCTGCCAGGCTCAACCCTTTCTGGCGATCCGATGGCGCTCTCATATCGTCACCTTATAAGTTTGTTTACAGCTCACCGGGCTTGACCCCGAGCAGCTTCCTGTCCGGCTTGCTGCTGTACAGGATCAGCTCGTCCTGATTCTCAGCGCTCTCCCGGATTCTGTTGATGTAGTAGCCATTGCTGCCCTTGTGTGACCAGAGCAGATCAGTTCCGGCCCGCAGCTTGCGGCTCCAGCGTTCCCGCGGCTCAGCTGCTGCGTCTTCTTCAATGAACCGCAACGTCGTTACAAACTCGTTCAGCTCATCGACACACCGCGCCGCCGCGCCCAGATCTTCGTTGTACATGCCCAGATCCAGGATCAGCTCGATGACTTCCTCCAACACCTGAAGGTTGATGAATGACTCACCCCGGCGTTCCAGCTCGTCGATCCCGAACCGCACCCACTTGCCGACGGGTATGCCGGTCAATAAAGCTGCACCTACCAGTGTACGTGCCGAAATTTTTGGCGCCGGACCTGACGACCTCGGCCCTGTCGATGACAGCTTGCCGATGATCCCGCGCGCCAGAACTATCTCCAGATCGGCAGCGATCGACCCGCGCTTGGCTTCCAGATCCAAGTCGAACCAGCTGCCCTCGAACACCCGGCGCACCGCGTTGGAGAACGCTTCGTCCGACACAACCGAGTCGTTTACATAGGCCGGGTAATCGACCTCGATTATGTCCTTGATGCTGTGCCGCCCCATATAGAGGCTCTGCGGGTTGAAAGCGCTCAGCGCCTCAGCAATGACCAGCGGCCGCACCTTGGCTATCCGCCAGCTCAGCGTGCAAGAAGCGGCGCCGAAGTCGAGCAGATGCCTTGCGAATGGCTCAGTGGTACGGCGCAACCAGTCATGGCGCAGGTTGTTGGTGCCGCTGACAAAGCCACCCCGTTGCACCCCGTTCATGCGGCGCAGGAAATCTTCGTCATTCTCTTCAGGCCAGCGGTTGAACTCGGCGGCCGGTATCCCGTCGGCAAGCACGAACGTGTGCTGCACCTTGGGGCTGAAGCCTGTGACACAGAGCACGTCGGACAACATTCTGCCCTTGAGCGCCGGGTCTATCGGGTCGAAACCCAGGCTGACGAATACCCGCTCACACAGGGCGTCGACGTTTGCCAAGGTGATGCCGCCCAGTATGTAGGGGAGCACGCTGGGGCTCACGGGAGGGCTGAAGAAGTCCTCCTCTGGCGACAACGCCGCTGGCCCCAGCAGCTCGACGTACTGGACGAGCACCTTATCGCTGAAGCATGAGGGACCAATCAGGCAGCGGCCAGGCTGACGACGCTGCTCGGCCTTAATGAAGTCGCGGTAGGCTGGGTCACCTTTGGCAGCGGTGCGGTCCAGAGGGCCGAACTGATCGGGACCTACTGGGCAGTTGCGCCACGTCCGGGCAGCCAACAACTCCTCGGCTTGGTCAATGGCCAGCTGGGCGGCGATGGCATCTCGCTGCACAGGGTCAGTGAACCTGAGCAAGGCCGACGGCAGCTCACGCTCCCTTGTGTTGTGGGCGGCATGACCCTTGGGATCTGGTAGCGCTTGGAACGGTCCTTTAAGAGGCGCTGAACGGCTGAGCAGCCGTGTGTTCCGGGTCTTGGGTTTGGGTCCGGGTGTCGTTGGCCGTAATGCAGCTGTTTGAGCTTTGGTCAGCAGTTCCAGATTCAATTTATTTCACCGTATTCAAGGTTATTCGCTACATGGGTGTTGACACGCACCCGGAAATCTGAATGAAAAAATCTCATTTTTTGATCGCGCACCCTCCGGCGGCGCGGTAATTAGGTATAGATTTTTAGCAAAATATAACTTATAGCTTTCGAGTACAAGAAATGACTTCGTGGAGGATCCTCGTTCGTGGGGGGGGATAGGTATCAGAGGATAAGCTAATTTTTCGCGATGACAGGCGAGTATATAATAACGAACTGGCACTTTTCGCTATTGGCCTGAAGTATGATTTTTGGGTGGTATAAGGGGAAGGTGGAGATGAGGGTGTTGGGGAAGGGTTGGGAGGCAGTGAGGGTGAGGGTTTGGTGGGAGGGGAGGGTGAGGAGGATAAGGAACAGCGACGGGGGGATTTACGCTGATTAGGACCCTGTTTGAAATACAGAGCATAGGGAAGAGTAATAATTTTTCAGATTACCGTTCGTCTGGATTTCAAACACCCTACTTTTTATTCCACTTCTGACTCACCCTTATACCCACCCTCTTTATATATTTCTTTAGAATGGTAAAGAAACTACTGTTATAGATAGAGGCACAGAAAGGTGTTGACTCAGCCTCTAATCTATGCTGCCGATATCCCTTTCTTTCACAGCCTCAAGTTGCCTGCTGCCGAGGTTCGCAACTCGCGCCCCGGCCGCCGACCCGCACCTTGCTCCCACCTCATCTGTGGATACGGACTGCACAGCCACCTTTACGTCGAGCCATGCGCAGCCGGTACGCTGACCACGCCTCCATACCCGCTGCCAGGCCGGTAATGACCACACCCACCGCCCCTACAGTCACCACCAGCGCGATTAACGCAGCGGTAGGTACGCTGACGCCCAGGATGTCAGCAACGGCCTGAGAGACGGCCACGACCAGGCTCACGCTGCCACCTCTGACAATCCTGCCAGTCTCGACGCTGCATGATTGGGAATCGGCGCTGACCACGGGGTGAACGCCAGGTCGGTCCCGGTCCAGACGTAGGCCACCGTCGCCTGCATCATCTGCTCGGTGCTCAAGGCCCGGACCACGTCGTCGACCTTGTACAGGCTGCCGTTGTGGCGATAGACGAACTCGCAGTGGTGCTTGATGAGCGTGACCCGCATGTAATCGCGCAGACCTTCGGCGTAGGCGGTGAGCTCCGCTGCCATGGCCTCCTGTACTTCCGGGATCGAGGACGGTGCGCGGATGTTCTCCAGTACGTCGATCATGAACGAGTCTTGGAACGCGGTGACGTCCAGACTCAGGGCCACGGTGACGTCGAGGACGTGGTTGGCTGCTGTGATGATCTGGGATCGTGTGTAGAGGGGGAAGGCCATAATTCTAATTCCTTGGCTGATGTAAGCTTCTGAGACGACGTATGAGACGTTTAACGCAAAACCCGTACCGGTGCGCTGTACCGCTCCAGATCGCTGGCCACACGCTGCCAGATGGCGTCAGCGGAGGACATATCGATCCTGTCCGGCGTCACCTTAACCTTGTCGGCAATCCACAACGGCAGCATGCGCAGCTTGGCAATGTTGTCGTGTTCGTTGTTGGCGATGGCAGCGGCAAACACGGTGTCGAACGCGGCCGGGTTGTGGATCACGTCGCCGAGCAGCATGCGGCGCAGCTTGATAACCGAGTTCGAGCGATGCGGCCGGAACTTGTGATTGGCTGCGCACCAGTTCGACACTTTGCCGACGGCTGCATTGGTATGGTCGGCGGCGATGAAAGTGTTGACCGCCTGCCCGTCGAACGTGGACACCGTGGCCCAGTAAATGTTGGGGAAAGGCAGGTCGGCGGCGTGGTCGTAAACGGCACCTTCGGCGGCGATTTGGGCGGCGAGCTGGGTCATGTTGGTCATAGGGTTCATAATGCTTATCCTTGGGTCATGTCATTGAAAAATAAGGGTTTTTGCAGATAATAAAAACGCCGGAATTAATCCGGCGGTTTAGGCGCGACTCGCATTAGGGAATCTGCCCGTGAGTCAATTCAGCGCATTGGATTTCTCCTTTGGGACCAAGTCCCAGTAATTTTGGTCGGCTCTTACAGGTTCGTTTACATGATGGTTTCCTCTGGAAGGCATCGGACGGAACTTGGGCACGGATGCCAGGCGCGCGCGTGTAAAAAAGCCCCTGACTTTTCGGTCAGAGGCTGGGGTGGGAAAAACAAAGGGTTAGGCGAAAAGGAAGACGACCGTCGACGCCAGGCAGCGACCTACGGTGTCAAGGACGCCGGCGCAAACTAGGGCTATGGAAGTGAGGGCGGCGGCGGCCGCCCTCATGTAAGTAAGAATCAAAACACGTACCCAGCTGGCAGGATGAAACTGATTGCCGCTTCGACGTTGCGGGGCTTATCACCCTGATAAGTGAAGCGGATTCGATGCGCTTTCTCCGGGGTGGCAAAGGAAGTCTTTTTAGCCTCCTCCTCGGCCATCGGCACCACTTGGCAGGACGCCCGCTTTCCTAACAGGATCAAATCATCGGCCATGGTGGCGCACGTTTCCAGTTCCTCGGCGGTCGGCGCATACCACGTCTGGGGCTCATATGAGTTACATGCGCCGTTCCCGGCGCAAGCAACGACTACCAGCAAAGCGGCAATCATGCCGCTACCTCGGCCTTAGCTTCGATTGCTTCAGCCAGACCCACTGGACCGGGGGCTTGACGGGATTTGTTGCTGATAGTGCCGTTGGACATGTCGATACGGGCAGTGTCGAATTCGTCCGCCAGTGTGTGACCGGCGCCGCTTTCTTGCATGGCTACCAACTTCGCTTCCATCGACTTGGTATGCGCTGCATCCAGTGCCATAAAGAGGGCCTTGGCATGGGCGGCGGCGGCAAACAACTCATCCGGAGTGCCAACCAAACGTTCGGCCTTGAAGCATTCGAGAGCCTTAGTTGCTTGGGTAATGAAAGCTTTAGCAGTCATGCTAACTTCTTTCTCTTCAGGCTCGGCTTTCTCAGAGGCAAGGTTCTTGAACTCGGAGAAGGTCAAGGCAAAGTCACCGTGAAGCTGGTAGAACTTGTTACGATGCAGGCTGACAGTCTCGCTTTCTTCAGTAGCGCCGACAGCTACAAAGTGAGTAGCAAGGATGGACTCTTTGACCAGCTTGGTTAGGCCGATGGTGCGGTTATCTTTATTCCATACAATCCGAGGGCAGTGCGCTTGAATGTAGGCAAGAACTTCTTTGCCCAGTTTGTTCAAGTCGCCGTTCTTCAGCTGAAGGGTAGGCATGTTAAACAGTTGGTCAATCCAGTTGCGATTGCCATGTACAGCTACTTGCAAGGTAGCAGCGTTAGCCCATACAGACAGTACGTCGTCGAGGCTACCGACACGGCGGGCAAAGCCGTTGATCATTGCAGCGTTAACGGTTTTACCTTGAACGTTGAGAGTGAGAGCGGCCATGATGTTATTCCTATTTCCAGTTAGTTGGGGCAAGGGTACTTGTTAGTAGCCTTGTTACAAACAACTGTTAAAGCTAATCCTAATCCGTTGTGACAGCCTCGGTTTAGGAGGCTGTGTATATTCTGTTATCGATTGCTATTAGTTGTCGGTTATATGCAGGGATGAAACTGTTTAAGGTAGAGCATGTGCATATACCGTGCGGTTAAGCGTTCGATGTTTAAGTTAGCTATGTTAAAGAGTGGGGTACTCATTAAAGTAGGATTGATTGGCGTTAGGCTTAGAGAGTGGTTCCCATTAGGAAGTGGTCCCGCCTGATAGCTGCATACTGGTTAAGTTTCCCAATCCCGTTGACTAGACCGTGTTCTGCTTTCTAGTTGGTTGGTTCTCACATGGTCATGGTGACGGCTTCAAAAGGCATGGCGTACTCAATGGCCCCTTATCTACCGGCAACACTTCCCCATCAGCCCGAATACGGGTCTGTGCTGGTTTGCGGCTATCCGCATATGTCAATCACTAACTGTTAAAGAGCGGGGCTTGCCAGTGCCAATGAAGCGGCAGACAGGGTGCATGGCAGGTGAAAGCCGAGGCACTGGCAAAGCTAGAAGCTGGGCGGGCAGTGAAGCTAGAGCCCTTGCGCTAGACCGTGTGGTCAGTGCATGGGGTGAACTATGAGGGATAAGAAGTATAAGAGCAAGCGAAAGATGTAGGAAAAGTATGACCGTTCGTCTGGTACGGTACTAACCCCCGCCCCTGTTTTATGCAGCACGTCAGTGGCGTGCTACGCCCTGGTCCCCGCCAGAAAATTTTCCATTTTCGATTTTCCCCTATACACTCCCTCAATTCCCTGCACCTACAGGACTTCACCCTCATGCCCACCCAAACCCAAGTCCTCCTCCTCACCCTCATCTTCTACCTGATCCTCGCAGCCACCCTCGCCTCCCTCGTGATCTGCACCATGAGCGACAGTCCAGCGACCCGGGCAATCTCGTGCCTGGCGTGTGCCTCACTGTCAGTCTTGGCGTATGCCTGGGCTCTGGCAGGGCAGAAGATGCTGTCGTCGACGAGGTCAACATCGTGACCCTCACCCTCCTCCTCACAGCCGCCCTCATCTTCACCGTGGGCGCCTTCTTCCCTGCTCGCCTCCACCGCATCGCGGCCGTGTTCTCCACCATGGTCCTGCTCATCCTCGCGACCTTCAGCTACAGGAGCTTCGGACTGTGACCTACCTTCTAATATTCACCTTCGCATACGCCTGCCTATCCTTCTCCACGGGCAACACAGCCGTGCGCTTGGTGTGGGCGTTGGCGTCAGTGGGATTCGCAGCGTTCGGCGTGTACAGG
>Ga0247814_10000102_pt1 | contig 82953 bp, 63 predicted proteins | sample UWRJL179409R1_FD_179947 | JGI IMG/M metagenome (GOLD analysis project Ga0247814, IMG submission 179947) | Plant litter microbial communities from Arlington Agricultural Research Station in Wisconsin, United States - UWRJ-L179-409R-1 | ecosystem: Environmental > Terrestrial > Plant litter >... | reverse complement strand
GTAATGAGGATGTATATGGCGTAAAGCATGCTAGCCACCACCGCGAAAACAAAGCCCAGGCCAAATTGCAGGTGCAGCACATCTCGTAGCCCCACCAATATCAGCATACCGGCTACCGCTACTCCGGTACCTATCCAGAACAAGCTGCCGGCTTTTTTGCGGAACAGTATATAACTTATCAGTCCCACCCAAACAGGCGCAAGGTTGGCCAGTAAGGTTGAAACCGTAGCACTTATCATTTTAAGCGAAACATTCCAGAGGGTAATATCGGCGGCAAAAACAAGTCCGCCAATTAAAGCCAATGCCAGATCTTTACGTTTTATGTTTATGTTTTTTTTATTGAGGCAATAGGGTAACAGAAAGATCCATCCAAAAAGTATCCTGTAAAAGGCGCACACCACAGGCGATGCATCTGCCAGTTTTACAAAAATAGGCGAGAACGAAATGCACACTATACCAAGCGCAAGGCTTAATTTGGGATTCATAGGAGTGTAAAAGTACGTAATCTCGTCTGTCATTTCGAAAGAGCAGTGCGAAAGCATTGAGAAGTGGGGCGAAAGAGAAATCCCTTCGAAGCGATAATCCGCCTATGCAAAGTTCGAAAGGATTTCTCTTTCGCGCCTGCGCACTGCCTACCACGTGCTCTATCGAAATGACATCCAATAAAATCAGCATTACTCTTAAGTGAGTTAAATCAAATAATTGTAATTTAGCCGCTCTTAAAATTTATATACAAAAATGAGTCAGCGGATAAAGATCAAAGCATTATTAGCAAGCACCGAAACCGGCAGGGATGTAACTGTAAAAGGATGGGTACGTACCTTCCGCAATAATCAGTTCATTGCTTTGAATGATGGCTCAACTAACAGCAACATACAGATAGTTGTTGATTTTGAAAATACAGATGCTGCTTTGCTAAAGCGTATTACAACCGGCGCTGCCATAAGTGTGGTGGGCGAGCTGGTTGCCTCTTTAGGCAAAGGGCAAACTGTTGAAGTAAAAGCAAAAACAATTGAAATTTTAGGCGATAGCGACCCGGAAAAATATCCGTTGCAGCCTAAAAAACATAGTCTGGAGTTTTTGCGTGAGATAGCACACCTGCGTTTCCGCACCAACACTTTCGGGGCTATATTTCGTGTGCGTAACAGCCTGGCTTTTGCGGTTCACCAGTTTTTTCAGGAGCGTGGTTTTGTTTATTTGCATACGCCTATCATTACTGCAAGTGATGCCGAAGGCGCAGGCGAAACTTTCCACGTAACTAACTTTGATATTGCCAACCCGCCTAAAACACATACCGGCGAGATAGATTACAAGCAGGATTTTTTTGGTCGCGCTACTAACCTTACCGTATCGGGCCAGTTAGAAGGCGAGTTAGGAGCGATGGCTTTGAGTGATATTTACACTTTCGGACCAACCTTCCGTGCGGAAAATTCTAACACTACCCGCCACCTGGCCGAGTTTTGGATGATTGAGCCCGAAATGGCTTTTTATGACATTGTTGACAACATGGACCTTGCCGAGGCCATGCTGAAGTACGTTATTAAATATGCTTTGGATAACAATAAAGAGGATATTGAATTTTTAACGCAGCGCCTTACGGAAGAAGAAAAGCAAAAACCACAGAACGAGCGCAGTGAAATGACTTTGTTAGAGAAACTTCAGTTTTGTTTAGACAACGATTTTGAGCGCTTGACCTATACCGAAGCGATTGAAATACTAAGAGAATCGACTCCAAATAAAAAGAAAAAATTCCAGTATCAGGTTGAAGGCTGGGGCACCGATCTGCAATCAGAGCATGAGCGTTATTTGGTAGAGAAGCATTTTAAAAAACCGGTAATCCTTACAGACTATCCTAAAGAGATAAAATCATTCTACATGCGCCAAAACGATGACGGTAAGACCGTTGCCGCCATGGACATACTTTTCCCGGGTATTGGCGAGATCATAGGTGGATCGCAGCGTGAGGAGCGTTTGGATAAACTGGAGCAACGCATGGACGAGATAGGCATACCTAAAGATGAGTTGTGGTGGTATTTAGATACCCGCCGGTTCGGCGCTTGTCCGCATGCGGGTTTTGGTTTGGGCTTTGAACGTTTGGTACTGTTTGTTACCGGTATGGGTAATATAAGGGATGTGATACCTTTCCCTAGGTTCCCAAAGAACGCGGAATTTTAGATCGCTGATTTAATTGATTTTTTTGATTGCGCTGATTCACATCTAACGCGCCATCGGCGACAATAAACTAAATTAACAAAAGAACGTAAAGGCCTGTCAGGGTGCGCGGCCGGGTGTATGGCCTGTGTAGTGGAAGCGATCAGCCTGACTTGATTTTTTGGTTACTTTTGTATCAAGACAAAAGTAACAGCCTTAGCGGCAATTGAGCGTCACCAAGCGTTATGCGGAGCGCGTCTCCTGTCATGTAGAGTATGCTTCGTACAATATAATGACGCCATTATTAAAAAAATTATGCCCAACATCCAACTCCACACTCACATTAACGCTCCCGTTAAAATGTGCTTTGACCTATCGCGGAGTATTGATCTGCATTTAATATCCACAAAACATACCGGCGAGCAGGCTATTGCCGGCAGAACCAGCGGATTTATTGAATTAGGAGAAACCGTTACCTGGCGGGCAAAGCATTTCTTTATCTGGCAAAACCTTACAACCAAGATAACTGAGTTTAACTCACCCCACTTTTTTGCCGACGAAATGGTAAGCGGCGCTTTTAAAAGCTTCAGGCATGAGCATTATTTTTTTGAGGCTGACGGGGGAACTTTAATGCGGGATGTATTTGTGTTTGAATCGCCTTATGGTTTGTTGGGTAAACTATTTAACGTTATTACCCTAAGAGCTTATATGACGAGTTTGCTAACCCAACGTAACGAAGTGATAAAGCAGGTGGCAGAGAGTGGTAAATGGGAGGAGTTGAAAAGTAATTAGCGGGCTTTGTATGTGGGCTTTTATTTGTGACATAAAGCGCTAAAAAAAACGCGATGAGCTTTAAACCCATCGCGTTTTTTTATTGAGATATTACAGGCAATTACCTCCAGGCTTTATACTGATTGATCAAACCGTTGGTTGATGAATCATGCGATGATACTTCATCGTTGTTTTTCAGCTCAGGTAAAATTTTACCGGCCAATTGCTTACCCAGCTCAACACCCCATTGGTCAAAGCTGTAAATGTTCCAGATAATGCCTTGTACAAATATTTTATGCTCGTACATAGCCAATAATGATCCTAAACTGCGTGGGGTAATCTTTTTAACCAATATAGAGTTGGTAGGGCGGTTGCCTTCAAATACCTTAAACTGCGCCAGTTTCGCTATTTCTTCTTCAGGTTTTCCGGCTGCCTTTAGCTCTGCAATTACTTCTTCTTCGGTTTTGCCGTTCATTAAAGCTTCGGTTTGGGCAAAGAAGTTGGATAGCAGCATGTTATGGTGTTCGCCAAGCGGATTGTGTGATTGCGCCGGTGCTATAAAATCGCAGGGGATTAATTTAGTTCCCTGGTGTATCAATTGATAAAAAGCGTGCTGTCCGTTAGTACCCGGTTCGCCCCAAATAATTGGTCCGGTGGAGTAATCAACAGGCTCGCCGTTGCGGTCAACATATTTGCCGTTGCTTTCCATATCACCCTGCTGAAAGTAAGCAGCGAAGCGGTGCATGTATTGGTCGTATGGTAAAATGGCTTGCGTTTCAGCATCAAAAAAGTTGTTATACCAAACTCCTAAAAGGGCCAGTATAACTGGCAGGTTTTCATTAGCCTCGGTAGTTTTAAAGTGGTTGTCCATTGCATGGGCACCTGCCAATAGTTCTGTAAAGTTTTCAAAGCCTATGCTTAACGATATTGACAACCCAATAGCGCTCCATAACGAGTAACGGCCGCCTACCCAATCCCAAAACTCAAACATGTTTTTGGTATCAATACCAAATTTGCTCACGCCATCTGCATTGGTTGAAAGTGCTGCAAAGTGCTTGGCAACATCGCCGTCGCTGCCGCCGCTTTTAATAAACCACTCGCGGGCGCTGTTGGCGTTGCTCATGGTTTCTTGCGTGGTAAAAGTTTTAGACGCCACCAGGAACAACGTTGTTTCGGCATTTAAACCTTTCAGTGTCTCGGCTATATGTGTACCGTCAACGTTAGATACAAAGTGCAGATTTAAGTGGTTTTTATAAGCTTTAAGCGCCTCGGTAACCATAACCGGCCCCAGGTCTGATCCGCCTATGCCAATGTTCACCACATCAGTTATAGCCTTTCCTGTATAACCTTTCCAGCTACCTGATATCACAGCATCGCTAAATTCTTTCATATGCGCCAAAACACTATTCACATCAGGCATAACATTTTTGCCATCTACATAAACAGGGGTATTGCTTTGGTTGCGCAATGCGGTATGCAATACCTGGCGGCCCTCGGTGGCGTTAATTACATCGCCGTTAAACATTGCAGCAATTGCATCCTTTAAACTACACTCAGTGGCTAGTTGTTGCAACAATGCTAACGTTTCATCATTAATACGGTTTTTTGAGTAGTCCAGTAAAATATCTTCAAATTTCACAGAGAATTTCTCAAATCTTTGATTATCAGCACTAAATAGATCCTTCATATTTGCCGCCACAATATCAATATAATGATCGGTTAAATATTTATAGGCAGCGGTAGTGGTAAAATTAATGTTTGGCAACATAGTTGGTTAAGTTTATACAGAAACAAAATTAGAATTTAAAATTTAGCACACCAGTTAAATTTTATTTAATAACCAGTTATAATACGAACACGTTTTCAAATATTACAACAGTGTTACCATTGATTTATTAAAATAGAAATAAATTGTTTGTATTTATTGTATCTTTTTAAAAATCAATCAATATATTTACGCTGTTGATAATTTAAAGTAAACTGGGTTGCCAAATTGATAATTAACTTTTAATATACCTATCCATGTTTGAAAAATTATTTATGCTTGTTAAAAGTAACGCCGGGACGGCTGTTATTGACAACCCACTGATTGCAGTTAAAAATCATGAAGCAATTATCAATGAAGCATCAAGCTCTATTATTGATGTATTGAAGGGACAAATAGAAACAGGAAAATTGAAAGACATTGTTAAATATTTTCAGTTTCCGGGCATTTACAGCAATAACCCCCTGATAGGAACAACGGTTAATAAATTTGCAAACAGACTAAATAACTTTTACGGATTGGAGCCTTCGGATGCGCTTACTACCGCCAAAGCGCTAATACCACAAGTGATGCAGCAGTTAATTGATAAATCAAAAATTGATACTAATAATGATTTTTCTTTAAGCCACCTGCTTGAAATACTTGGCGGTAACGATACAGCTATTAAACAACTTGCTGTAGCTTAAAAATATCTTTATACCTATGAAGAGCCTGCCTGTAATACGGGCAGGTTTTTTTATGCCTTTTATTAAAGGAATATCTAATTTACATTTTTTTATATTTGCCACATGACTAAAGAACAGATCCAGGATTTAAGGGATAGATTAATTTCCCTGAGGAGGCATCTTTGACATCGACAAGAAACTTGATGCGCTAAAAGAAGAGCAGGAGATAACCATCGGCCCCCATTTTTGGGATCACCCTAAAGAAGCCGAGAAGGTTTTAGCCTCCATAAAATTAAAAAAAGTTTGGACAGACGAATACCAGAAGGTAGCATCAGTAATTGACGATGCCGCCGTTATGCTTGATTTTTTTAAGAGCGGCGATGCTACGGAAGCCGAATTTAAAGAACAGTATGACCTGGCTATTAAAGTGGTAGAAGAGCTTGAATTTAAAAACATGCTCTCGGCCGAAGAAGACCAACTGAACGCGGTATTGCAAATTACTGCGGGGGCAGGTGGTACGGAAAGTTGCGACTGGGCCGGAATGCTGATGCGTATGTACATTATGTGGGGCGAAAAGAACGGCTATAAAGTAACCGAGCAGGATTTTCAGGAAGGTGAATCGGCAGGTGTTAAAACCGTTACGCTGCAACTGGAAGGTGAGTTTGCATATGGTTATTTAAAAGGCGAAAATGGTGTACACCGGTTGGTTCGCATATCACCATTTGATTCAAATGCCAAGCGCCATACGTCCTTTGCATCGGTTTATGTATATCCATTGGTTGATGATACCATTGAGATTGAGGTAAACCCTGCTGATATTGAGTTTGAAACCTTCCGCGCAGGCGGTGCAGGCGGGCAAAACGTAAACAAGGTTGAAACCGCGGTTCGTTTATATCACAAACCATCGGGTATTATTATAAAAAACCAGGAGTCGCGCTCGCAATTGCAAAATAAAGACAACGCCATACGCCTATTAAAATCGCAGTTGTATGAAATTGAGATGCGCAAGCGCCAGGAAGCATCAAACAAAATTGAGGGTAATAAAAAGAAAATAGAGTGGGGGTCGCAGATCCGCAACTACGTACTGCATCCATATAAGCTTGTTAAAGACTTGCGCACAGATCACGAAACATCAAACGCGCAGGCAGTATTAGACGGTGAGCTTGACGAATTTTTAAAAGCTTACTTAATGGAGTTTGGCGGAAACAAATAACTATTAATTGTTAGTGCAGGGCTTCCTGATATTTTTGTAATTTTATTGAAATTAAAAACGTTATGAGGCCCTTTTTTTCTTTTTGCCTATTAATGTGCTTTGCCCTGGTTACGTATGCACAAGGTACCGCGCCTGCTATTCCGCTTTATCCGCAGGGTGTGCCAAATTCAAAAGCCACACCGGCAGACTATCTTGAAATTAATGCCAATGGCAGCGCCTCAAAAGTTAGCGTACCAACGCTTATCCCTTTTTTGGCGGCCAACCCAAACGGTACTGCTGTGGTTATTTGCCCCGGTGGTGGTTACAGCGGCTTAGCTATAGATAAAGAAGGTTATGCCGTTGCTAAAGAGTTTAACAAACTGGGTATTTCGGCATTTGTATTGAAATACCGTCTCCCAAACGATCTGATTATGCAGGATAGAAGCATCGGTCCGTTGCAAGACGCGCAGACTGCAATTATGCTGGTCCGCAAAAATGCTGCGCAATGGAATATCAATCCAAATAAAATTGGCATAATGGGGTTTTCTGCCGGCGGGCACCTGGCCTCTACAGAAGGAACGCATTTTGCAAAAGCAGTAGTTGATAATAAAGAGGGCATAAGCCTTCGTCCTGATTTTATGATATTGATGTACCCGGTTATAACTTTTACAGAGTTAACACATCGCGGGTCAAAAAATAATTTGGTTGGTCAGAACGCTGCTACAGATGTTGTCGACCTTTATTCAAACGAAAAGCAAGTTACAGCCAATACACCGCCAACTTTTTTGGTGCATGCAACCGATGATAGGGTGGTGCCGGTTCAAAACAGCATCTTGTTTTATCAGGCGCTGCTTGCTAATAAGGTAAAAGCAGAAATGCACATCTATCAGGAGGGCGGGCACGGCTTTGGGCTAAATAACCCCAGGAGTGTTCAATATTGGTTTAACTGGTGTGCCGACTGGCTACGCGCTAACGGATATTAATATAAACCAATGCCAAAACATAACCCGCTGCTTAGCGGTATAGAATACAGCAAACACCAAAATTACAGCCATGAAAATAAAAAAAGTATTGATAGGTATTGATGACAGCAAAATAGCCGAGCACGCTGCTGAATATGGTTTTGAACTGGCCCGTGCGTTTGGTGGGCAGGTGGGTTTGGTGCATGTAATTGAACCTACAGAAATGCCTTTAACAGGCAGTGCCGATCCGATGCTTGGCGACACCCTGCAAGACATAGCAGCGAACGATGTGGAACTGTTAAACATACGCAACACAGCTTCAAATAAATTGGTTGACAGCATCATTGAAAGATTTGGCAAAGGAGTGTCTGTTACTCATTTTACCGAGTTTGGCGATACTGCCGATGGCATTATAGAAGCAAGTAAGGAATTTAACGCTGATACCATTGTTGTAGGAACACACAGCCGAACGGGATTAGACCGCTTTTTAATGGGCAGCGTTGCCGAGCATGTTGTAAGATATGCTACCATTCCGGTGCTTGTTGTGCCCTTGCCAGATCATAGCGAGTAATAAAATTCAGGTTGTTTAATAAAGCAACCTGAATTTTATTGTATGTTCAATAGCTTTCAGTTCGTTTAATATTTCAGGGTCATAGCCGGTGTTTACATCGGTTATAACGTAGCCAATTTGCGCGTTGGTAACCAAAAACTCGCCCACTATATTAATATTATGGCGGGCAAAAACCTCGTTTATTTTAGCCAGAATACCGGGCACGTTTTTGTGAATATGTATTAAGCGGTGGGCGTTGCTTATACGCGGTGGTTGCAGGTCCGGAAAATTACAGCTGGTATGTGTTTTCCCCTCATTCATAAAAGCTATAACGCGTTTAGGCAAAAAGTCGTCGCTGCGCGGATTATGTTTGGGGTCATCAAAAATAATAATACCATTTTCGCAGCCCGCCTCTGCCAGCCTGCGGCCAACCTTACCAAAGCAACCAATAACCTTTAACCTGCCCGCTTGTGCAACCTGCTCTGACGTTGGCTGATTAGCTTCATCGCATAATAAAATGCCTGCTTCTTCTAAATACTTATCTTCTATTTTTTCGCGCTGACGAATGTTGTAGCCCTCTTTACGCATTTGTGCCAAGGCATCCTCTTCAATATCGCCAACAACCAGGCATTTTATGCGGTTTTTGGGGTATGATATGGCGCGTGGAAGTTTGTTAATGTATAAAAACTCATCAAAACTCGGCGTAATATGGTCCGCCTTTTCGGCTACTGATTTCCTTTCAATATTTTCGGTAAAGGCAAAAAATTTCTTTATCATGCCCGACTCCTTCAGCTGAAAATCAGAGTATCCATCGCCAATGCCGTAAATATCACCTTCAAGTTTCAATTCTTTAAGCAATATTACCTTGCCGCCTTCCTGTGATAACGGATTCTCGCGGTCATAACCTATAATATTGCCCTCATCATCAAAAACAAACGTGTTGGCGTATATATTTTCTTTTTTTATATGATATTCTGTAACTACCGGAATAATAAATTCCTTAAATCCACCCGATACAATAAGCACCTCATCCTGATGATTTTTAAAAAAGATAGTATTGCGGGAAAAAGAGGTTGACACCTTTTTTTTAAGATGGCTTATCAGCAGCTTCAAATGTTCGCGGTTAGCCTGCAACAGTTTAACGCGGTTTTCAAGGCTCTGGCTAAAAGATAACCTCCCTTCCATTGATGCATTGGTAAGGTCCTCAATCTGCTGATATATTTTTTCCCTGTCGGGATGATTTTTTAAGGATATTCGGGCAAGTTCGTCCAGCGCTTCAACCTGTGTAAATGTGCTGTCGAAATCAATTATAAAGTATTGGCTCATTTTTTTAAGATAAGCAAAGGTGCAATTTTTGAACGACGTTTTTAAATTATAGCGGCAATCTTACGTAAAACTTCGGCTTAGTTAAACCTTTAGTGTTCCAAATGTCTAACAGTTAAACTAAGAAAGAAGGAAAGGCTATGAAAAAATTGATTGTTTTGGCGGTATTGGTTTTCAGTTTATCCGCATGTTCAACACGTTATAACTATTATGTGGCCGGGCTTAACCGTACTAACCTTAGCGCATACCGAACGTTTGCCTGGATGCCGCCTGCCAGCGGAACAGCATCAGATAACAATATTATTGCCGATACGAAAATAAAGGATGCAGCCACTGAGGCACTGACGCAAAAAGGTTTAAACCTGCAACAGCGCGATCCGGACCTTTTAATAAGTTACACCAGCGTTGTAGGCAAAGGGAGCCGCACTAACTACTATACTAATTATTATGGTGGTGGTTTTGGCTATGGCGGCGGTTATGGTTATGGTTACGGAGGGATAGGCTGGGGTGGTTTAGGTTGGAACGGGTGGTACAGGCCAAATTATTATGCCTACGGCGCACCATTTGCCTACGGCGGAACGTCTGTAGAACGCGAGCATTATAAAGAAGGTACGCTGATAGTTGACCTGGTTGACAGGCGCTCAAAACAAGTGGTTTGGCGGGGTTTCGGCGTAGGCGAGGTACATAAAGACCGTAATAAAGATATAGAAGATCTGCCAAAGGTTGTTGGCGGTATATTGGGCCAGCTTAGCCTGGCTCCATCAGCTGCTGCGCCTGCGGGTGGCCGTGGGGTAGGTTACCGCCCCAATGCGGCAAAATAGCTTACGCTATAAAAATGAATATGTAAAAGGAGGCTATGATACAGCTTCCTTTTTTTGTTTGTTGTGCAGATAAACTGTAGTTAAAATTAATCCTCCAATAAACAAAAATATCACCCAGTTATCAATGGGGACAGGCGTGCAACCACTTGGGTCATATCCGGGGTCGTCAGGGTCGCCTGAACAAGGCACTTCTCCGCCCGCAAAAGCGGCTATGCTCGCAAATATTAAACATGTAAACAGAAACAAAATTTTTTTTATTTTTTGCATGCTATATTTTTTAAAGCTTAATAAATTTTGTAGAGGCAATTCGTTTTTTGTTTGTAGCATCAACCAGCTCTACCATGTAACTCCCGGGTAGCAGGGATGATAAATTTTCCTGGCCAGTTTTAGAACTGTGTACAGATGATATAACTCTTAGGCCCATGGAATTGTAAATAGCCATACTGATGGGGCCTTTTATATCTTCTTTTATATCAAACTTTATAAAATTACTTACCGGGTTAGGATATAGGCTAAACACGTTGTCTTTATTTTCTTCCGGTTGTATTATAATTACCGAGGTATAAGTTGTTCCGTAAATGTCGGTTTGTTTAAGTCTGTAATAAACCACAGCGTTGGTTGCCGCGGTTTTATCTACAAAAGAATAATCACCTTTAGATGTAGACATGGAGTTATTTACGCCTTCAAATATTTTGTTATCAAGGCTTCTTTCCAGCTCAAAATAAGTGTAAGTATACTCGTTTTGAGTTTTCCATTTTAAGGTATTTGTGCCCTTGCTTCTGTCACCTGTAAACGAAGCAAGTTGATAAGGAGGCAGTTTTTTCAGACCGATAACCACTTCAAAACGGCTGTCGCCAAAGGTTGAAGGGTTGGTTTTATCAATACTGAAACTGTAAGTTGAGCTGGTCCGCAAATCAATTGAGTCCTTTTTAAAGCGATCCATCAACCATACATCATATTTATCGGGGATATTTGATACATCCACTTTGTTTATAGCAAAGTTACCACTGGCATTACCGTTCACACTTAAAAAAACCGAAGTCTTTTTTTCATTTAAAGGTTGCGATGCAATAGCCACCTGGTGTTTATCAGCAGTGTTGGCACCAAAAAATACAGCCTGACCGCTACCGTTCAAGTCATCGGCGTCTTCAGTGTCTACATAATTCTCAGTATAATCTTTTGAAAAGCGTAGTTGGGCAAAATCGTAATTTAAGCTGTCTTGCACCATTTGTAATTTAATGTTGCCAGCCAGTTCTTCTCTTAAAGGTGCTCCCATTAACAATGATAAAGGCTGCCCGCTTGTTTTTAATGTTTCTGTAAACACAATTGAACTTGATGCCCTGTTAGCTTTTACATAAAAGCCTTGTCCGCTGCCAATGGTAGCTGGTAAACTAGTAGTGGAAACGCTGCTGCCACCCGGTGTATAAGTGTAAACAAAGCCTGTGGTTCCACGTAAAGCAGTCGTATCAGCAGGTATGGTAATAGAAGAAGGATACGGATTGCCAACCAGATTAAAACCTGTGCCTGTATTGGCTAAAGTATAGGTAAAGTTTTGCTGATTTAAGGTGCCTGTCTGCAAACCCACTACATCTGCTTCCGGCGAAGAAAAGCTTCCGCCCGATCTTACCAACTTGCCTAATGCGTTGGAATTGCTACCTCTGAAATAGAAATAGAAACCCTCGCCGGCCTTTACGGTAGTTGAGCTAAACTGCGTAGGCGTACTAAATGTACCTTTGCCAGCATTGTTATAAAACAAAAGCGTGGCCCCATTTACAGTGTAACCGTTTGGCTGATCCCAGCCATTGGCGCTGCCACCCGTGCCTGTTATTGGCAAATTAGTTTTAAAACTGGTGAAATTTGCTGTAGCAGCTGATGTTACAGGAAGATTGGAAGAGTTATTAACAGGCGTACTTAATAAACGCCAGCCTCGTTTAGTTATTCCGCCGCCTGTAAAATAACGTTGTACGGTAACGGTGCCTGTTACGCTGCTTGTATATAAATTTCCAATTGATCCCGTTCCGTTGGCGGTTGAAAGTAGTGTCAATGTGCCGGAATTCGCCAATATAACTTTGTTTGTCGTTGGGAAATTGATTCTGCCGGTGCCTGCTATAGTTGAGGTTCCGGAAACGGCAATATTGCCATCTGTAGTAGATGAGTTGCTTAGCGCCAATGTAGCATCCGAATTTACAACTAAGCCACTGCTGATTGTTAGTTTTTTACCAGCCATATCCATACTAACGGGAATATTGGAAGAGGTGCTCACAGAGCCATATTTGCCAATTTGAACCAAACCTACATTAATATTGCCGGCAAGCTGAGGAGAGTTGCTGCCGGTATACGGAACCACCCCAAAACGCACAATGTCTGTATTGGCAGACGGGTTTAAGGTTGAAGCCTGTGTGTTTCTTTTCCAACTGCCACTGGTTGACCATAGGGGGTTAGTGCCTGTCCAATCATAAACGTCGCCATTAGGGTTAGCCGGTGCTGTTGTTCCGCCTGTAGTAGGTGTAATGGGTGTAACGTTGCTGGTATAGGCCTGCGAATAATTATCATCCGCAGTTGCGCTTACAGACCATGATATAGATGATGGATAGCTACTATAAAATGGATTACGACCCTTAAGTACCAAAAAATAATTTACCATGGTTGCGGTATTGCCATCCCCGTTGCCCGTGCTATAATACGTCTCGGTACTGGGGAGTTCAAATTGCGATGTTCCGGTGTTCCACACGTTAAGGTCTTTTAGTTTAGAAGCCGGTGAAGCGGTAGAAAGAACCGAATTTGTAGTCTTCCATAGTGCACCACTTTCAAATAATGCCTGCGAATCGCCCGTTGCCTTAGTAACAAAGCGGCCTAAAACTATATCGCCCCTTACATTTACTTTAACACCATAGGGGATAGCATCAACAATACCCGGATAAACAGCCGGCGTAATTCCGTAATCAGACCCTATGATTGGTACATATTCAAGTTTTTGCTGGTAAAAGTTAAAGTTATCCCATTGAAACCTGTCGGCGGTGGTGCTTGAGCATTCTAAAAACGAATAATCATAGGTATTAAGATTAACAGTATTTGAGTTACCTATCTGGTAACCACCGCCTCCGTTATTATAGGTAGAAAGTGCTAAAGTAGTTTTATTATAAACATAAATATAATAAGCACCCGTAGCATTTTTAACAATACGTATTTGATACACGTTGTTGTTAACCGGTAGTGGAATGGTTATACCATTGTCAAGCGCTGCATTGGCCGCATTGTATTTGGTCATTAGTTTTAAATTGGTGCCGCTAACTGTTACAAATAAACCTAGCGTACTGTTAGTGCCCACATATGAGTTAGCTATAAGCCAGTACCTCCAAGAGTCTGTTGCCGCTGTTGAACTGGCACTGATAGTGTTTGACGCATCGCCGGGAGCTACAGTACCTCCCACGTTTTTATAGTCAAATTCCCACTCCCAAACAGCATTGCTAAGGCCTACGCCGCCTGCACCTGTATTGCTCATAAAGCTCCATTGTAAATAGCCTACCTTGTTAAGCGCTAATGATGACAAAGTGTTACCATTGATACCGGTACTAACCATGCCTATAGTAGCGTTGGTTGATCTTGTAAAATTTGCACCTGGGAAATAAGTGGTAGGGGTAGAAGGCGTAACAGATGAAAAATTGTTGAAGTAATATTGTCTGGGCGTATTTATTAAGTCATATGACTGCCCCATTGTATTAACAGCGCCTGTAAGGCATCCTAAAAAAGTTGCTGCAACTGATAGATTAAAAAGTAGTTTTCTCAACATAGGGAAAAGTAATTGTGGTAGGTATGCAAAAATTATGCTGGCATGATTTTTTTATAATAAAAACAACATCCTGTTGTAATATTTGTAATATTTGTGAATAGAAAAACGCTGGAGTTTGCCTGAAAACCCTTTTCTTTGAATTATTTGAAAATTGGAGTCTCTGAAGGCGGGGTATTTAATTGGGTAATAATTTGCTCGTTTTGGGTATTTTTGTTCCCGCATTTATCCCGCAGCTATCCAATATTTTTTTTTGATCCGCGTTAAAAACGCAACAACTTGTTTGCCGCTGTTTGCTATATTCGTTGCGGTTAATTAGCTGTATGAATAAACTTTACGCCAGGCTCACCCTACTTATATTTTGCATTTTAGTTAAACAGGCAATGGCGCAGCGGGTGCTGGTTACAGAAGTTGGCAGGCAGCAGCTTAATTTGCTTGCCACCGAGGCCAATAGCAAGTTCTCTGCCGCCAGGCAGCGTGCATTGGCACTTGCACCGGGTAAAGGCTGGCCGGTGAGCAGGCAGAACCGTAATGGCAGTACAGTTTCTCTTCAGGGTGTTGATTCTTTGGGCTTTCCTATATATCTCATCACACACAACAATACAATCGCGGCCGCTACAACAGGTACCAACCATGTACAGCCGGGTGGCGCGTTGGGTTTAAACCTGTCCGGATCAAGCGCTTTTTTAAATAATAAATGGGCCATTTGGGACGGCGGCAGGGTATACCGTGATCATCAGGAATTTGCCGGTAAGACGATAAATTTTGGTGATAACGCAACAGTGATAGACCACGCCACCCACGTAGCAGGCACCATGACAGCCCGTGGCATATACACACCCGCCAGGGGCATGGCTTTTAATGCCAATACCTTAACATCATATGATTTTGATAATGATGTTGCCGAAATTAGCGCAGCGGCACCTAATTTATTATTGTCCAATCACTCTTACGGCGAGATTGGAGGGTGGGATTATAACAGCACACAATTACGCTGGGAGTGGTCTGGTTTACCGGGCGACAACGTTGATTATAAGTTTGGCTTTTATGGCAGTCGCACCGCCGATTTTGATAGGATAGCCTATAATGCGCCTTATTATTTAATTGTAGAATCTGCGGGTAATAGCCGTACCAGCAATGGGCCAGCCGTTGGCCAACCCTATTATGGTTACACCAGCGTTACCAATCAAAATTTTGTAAACAAAGGGCCCCGCCCGGCCAACATAAGCAGTAATGATGGTTATGATATTATAACCGTTAGCGCCAATGCCAAAAATATATTAACTGTTGGCGCTGTTAACCCGCTGCCGTTTGGTCCGGCGTCAGCCGGTGATATAAGTATTGCTAATTTTAGCAGTTGGGGCCCTACTGACGATGGCCGTATCAAGCCCGATCTGGTAGCTGATGGGGTAAACATGCTTTCGTCTGCCAGTGATGGCACTGCTTCTTACAGCGCACTTTCGGGTACATCGTTTGCTGCGCCAAGCGTTACCGGCTCATTGTTACTGCTTCAGGAGTATTTCGCTCAAAAAAATGGCGGCAACTTTATGCGGGCCGCAACTTTAAAAGGCCTGGCATGCCACACCGCTTTTGATGCGGGCAGACCCGGCCCCGATTATATATATGGCTGGGGGCTGTTAAATATGCCCAAAGCCGCGCAGGCAATTACAGATAGGGGGGGTAAAAGTAATATAAGCGAGCAAACGCTTGCACAAGGGCAACAGCAAACCTATACCGTTACAGCATCGGGCAATGGCCTGCTTATGGCAACTATTTCGTGGACTGACCTGCAGGGTACGCCTACAATAGAAGGGACGGTTAACAGTCGCACCCCAAAGCTGGTTAATGATCTGGATATCCGCGTAACCGATGGAATAAATACTTTCCTTCCCTGGGTGCTTGATCCTTCGCAGCCAACCCTGGCCGCAACCCCTGGCAATAATATTCGTGATAATATTGAGCAGATAATTATACCCGGCGCCCAACCCGGTAAAACGTACACCATTACGGTGTCGCATAAAGGCACGTTACAGAGTGGGGCACAACCTTATTCAATTATTATTACGGGTATTGGCGGTTCTGCTTATTGCGCGTCTGCACCTTTATCATCTGCTGATTCCCGTATTGATCAGTTAACACTGTCAAACATAAACTATACAGCAACTCCCGGATGTAAAACCTATACAGACAATACCAGCCTTACTGTTCAGTTAGAGCGAGGAAAAACGTACCCTATAAATTTAACCCTGGGCACTTGCGGCAATAATTTTAATAAGGCAGCTAAAGTTTTTATAGACTGGAATGGTAACGGTGTTTTTGAAAGCAACGAACTTGCGGCCACCACAACTGTAATTAACGGAACGGCTATTTTTAACGGAACAATTACTATACCCGGAACGGTTATACCCGGCAATTTCAGCCTGATGCGTGTGGTTTTAACAGAAACCGATGATGCTGCAGCCATACAGGCCTGCGGCGCTTACGCCAAAGGCGAAACGCAGGATTACCGTGTGCAATTTTTGCAAACAGCTATTGATGCCGGTATAACAACCATAGTGAACCCACAAGCCTCAGGAACGTGTAGCGGCACCACGCTTATTACCCTAAAGGTTAAAAATTTTGGCGGCACTACTCTGAGTAACATTCCGGTTAATGTTACTATTAAAAATGGTGATAATATAGTTACCACAATTAGCGAAACTTACACTGGCACAATGGGTTCATTAGCGGAAGACGATTTTACCTTGAGCACTACTTTTAATGCGGTGCCGGGTGCTACCTATACCATTACGGCCAATACAAACCTTGCTACCGACGGAATACTGATCAATAACAGCGCTTCTGCAACTACACAAACACTAACCTCGCCGCCGCCAACAGCGCTATCTGCAGTATACTGTACCGATACAAAAAGCTATTTATTAAACGGCACCGGCGATGGCCAGATATTTTGGTACCGCAACGCTAATGACGCCGTTCCGTTTGCATCCGGGCCTGGCGTTGTTACCACGCAAACGCCGGTTAACGATACTTTTTATGCCGGTTTAAATGATTTTAAAGCCGCTGTAGGGCCTGCTACTAAAAATGTATTTTCTTCTGGTGGATATAACCAGTTTACGCCATCAGTTTATGTTACTACTACGGTGCCGGTTGTAATACAGAGCGCGCGTTTATATATTGGCAATTCGGGCTCAATCACCTTTAATGTGAGTAATGGCAACGGGCAGATAGTAGCAACCACAACCATTAATGCGGTTGCTACACGCAGTGAGCCCGGGCCCGGTGCACTGGGTAATGATCCTAACGATCAGGGAAGGGTTTATAACCTTAACCTTACCTTACCCGCTGCCGGTAAGTATACTATTAACGTTGTTTTTAATGATGATGCAACGCTGTTCAGAAATAACGGGGGTGTTGCCGGGTATCCGTTTAAAGCCGGAGATATTTTCAGCATCAGCGGCAACAACGCTACACCAACAACCGGCACAGATGCCGAGTATTATAAAAACTTTTACTATTATTTTTATGATGTGCGCGTACAAAGTTTGGGCTGCGCTTCTCTTCAACGTGCAGCAGTTACTTTAAGCAAGCCTGTAATTACGCAAACATCGCCAATAACATTAAGCTCAAGCGCGGCAAGCGGTAACCAGTGGTATCTGGATGGGGTGCTGATAACGGGAGCAACAGGGCAAATTTATACACCCGTGCAAAGTGGCAGTTATAGCGTGAGTGTAATTGCAGCCACCGGGTGCACGGTATCATCAAACAGTTTTGCATTCGCGCTAAAAGCCATCAATCCGGACAAGAATACCGAAATTGGCTTAGCTACTTTCCCAGTGCCCGCAAGCAAGTTTTTAAACGTGCTGTTTGAAACTAAAACACCGGAAACACTTAACCTGTACCTGATAAACAGCGCAGGGCAAATTGTTTATACCGAATCAAAAAACATAGCAGCAGGCAATTTCAGCACGGCTATAGATGTATCGCGCAAAGCTGCAGGTACTTATACGTTAAGAGTGGTACTTGGACAAAAAGATTACAGCCATAAGGTGATAATAATACCTTAGAGATATTTCGGATTTTCTATTTCGGATGTTTGATCTCAAACTCTTTTACCTGTTGTTCGGCCAAATTATTCAATCAAACCGATTTGAAATAGAACATCCGAAATCCAATCAAACCAAATCCGAAATCGAACATCCGAAATCCGAAATTAAAAAATATACTTTACCCCCAAGCCGGGTGCAATATCAAAATTTGGGCCTGTTGCCAGTTCAACACGCGGGTTAAGGTCAAGGCTAACAGCAATCGGCGATTTAGGAATTATAAATTCAAGTCCTAATACGCCATCAACACCAGCCAGCAAGCGGGCATCATAATATTTGCGGTCCTCATTAATAAAAAGTCTGTTTTCGCCACGCCCTGTAGAGCCAAAGTGGGCACCAAAACCATAATAAAATTTTAAGCTCTCCACCTTAAACGCGGTTTGGTGGATCTCATAAAGCCCCGTTACTACCACGCCGTGGCTGCGGAAACCCACAATGCCCTCAAGCGCCCGGTTGCTTTGCATAAAATATTTACCGGATACACCACTCTCATACCCGCCAAATTTTAAACCTGCCGCCCATTTGTAATCCTGGGCGTTTGATTTTGTATTGACGAGAAGAAACAAAAAGGAGATAGATAGAAGATAAACAGTTTTTTTCATGAATAGATAACGTTGTTTTTTTTAATTTATGGTTAATGATATAAAAAAACAGAGTCACCCAATGGTGCTGCATGTTTTTGACGGATATTTTCTATTTTGCCATGAATTCAACAACCTTATAATGAGAATCTTTGCGCGTAGCCTGTATGTATTTTATATGTGTATTTTAATTTGCAGCCAAGTAAGTGCGCAAAACAATAATGAATACACTAACAGCATGGTGGTTTGCGCATACCCCGACGCTGCTAAAGTTGGTGTAGATATTTTGAAAAAAGGAGGCAACGCTATTGACGTACTGTAGCTGTACATTTTGCATTGGCGGTTACCTACCCCCAGGCTGGTAATATTGCTGGTGGTGGTTTTATGGTGTTACGCCTGGCCAATGGCAATACAAATACACTTGATTTCAGGGAAAAGGCACCGGCCGCGGCATCTGTTAATATGTATCTGAATGCTGAAGGAAATGTTATTGCGGGTTTAAGCCTGTCATCTCACAAGGCATCGGGCATACCCGGGTCAGTTGACGGCTATGCGTTTTCATCATCAATGGCTGCCTGACAGAGTTGATATTGAAAAAGACGCATTGAATCAGGCAAGCATTAAAACACTGGAACAAAAAGGGTATAGGATAGTTGAGAAAACGTCGCCGGGACGGGTAGACGCTATTTTAAAAACGTTAAAGGGATACCAGGGCGGTGCAGACCCCACGCGGCGATGATACAAAGCTGGGGTGGTAACAAGAAAATCATAAAAAATTACCTACAATTGTGCGTTACAAATTACGCCATAACATCATCCTATGCCACCGAGCAGAAGCAACCAGGAAACAATTGATTATTTGCTGAAGATTGTTTGGCAAACTATGGCCAATAAATACAACCTTATTGTGGCTGATTTTGGCATAACGCAATCCATAGGCTACTTGCTTATTAATATTGATGAGCAGGAAGGTACCACGGTATCGCAGGCTGCAGCTTTGTTGGGCCTCAAATCAACCAGCCTTTCGCGTATGTTGAATCAATTGGAACAAAATGGACTGATCTACCGCGAATTGAACAAAGGCGACAGGCGATCTGTAAAAATTTATTTAACACCATTAGGGGTTGAAAAAAGGAAACAGGCACGCCTGGTGGTAAAACAATTCAATAATTACCTGAATAAGCATATTAATGAGGGCGACAGGACGTATTTGATGGATCTGTTGAAAAAGATAAACAAACTAACGTTAAATTATAAACCGGAGGAGCCTTTATAGATAATTAAACGGCCCACATTTACGTTGTTTATGCGTTAGCAAATGTTAAAAAGTGTTAACCCGCTGTTTTTGCAAGATAAAAGAATAAATTTGCACTCGGAAAATTGAGATGAATAGGGTAGCAATAACCATATTAGTGCTGTTTTTTTGCTTTACTGCCTGCAAAAAATCCGACGTGGGTTCTGCCGCCGAAAAAGCGCAGGCTGTTATTGATGACAAGATAATAACTGATTACCTGGCGGCTAACCCCGGATTAGACGCTAAAAAAATTGATACAACCGGCGTGTATTATATTGTTAAAGATCCGGGGAATGTGAATACTATTTTTACTACGTCAACCCGCATTACAGTTGGATATACGGGCAGGCTTTTAACCACCGGACAGAAATTTGCAGAATCAGGCGAGTTTAATCCAACCTTTTCTTTGGGCGAGGTGATACGGGGCTGGAAGTTAGGGATACCTAAAATTAAAAAAGGCGGGTCGGTACGATTGCTGTTACCCTCGCGTTATGCATACGGTCCATATCCGCAACCGCAACTGGGTACTGCGTTTGGTTTAAGGAGCGGGTTGCCCGGCAGTGCGGTGCTTGATTTTGATATCAGCCTGTACGATGCCGTAAATTGATAAATAATGATAACGGAACTTTTGGCTATTGCCCGGAAGAACCGGTAATAATAACAAATGAAAAAAATAATTTTCTCTCTTTTAATTGCAGTTGTTGCAGGATTTGTATCATGCCGGAAAACAGACACCGACCCTGATATAAAACAGTTTGACGAAGAACAAATACAAGCTTATATTAAAAGTAACGGCATAACCGGCATGCAGCGCGATGCATCAGGCATATATTACAAAGTATTAAAAGCAGGTACAGGAACAGCGCTGGATTATGCTGATAGCATTAGCCTGGTGTTTACGTTGCATAGCGTTGATGGCTTGTATGCGTCAACTGATAGCGTGGCCACTAACCATTACAGCGGTTATTTAGGGCATATTTCTGCCTCTGGTTATCCTCTGGCGCTACAAACTGCTATTTACGAGCTGGTAAAAAATAACGGTGGAAAGATCAGGCTGCTTATACCATCGCACCTGGCTTATGGCGCCAATGGGGTTGGCTCGGGTAGCAGTACTACGGTAAACACCCGTATTGCAGGTAACCAAAGCCTTGATTATTATGTAAACGTAATGAACGACAAGGACGACGATAATCAAAATACCTATGATGACCTTGTGATAAAAAATTACCTCATTGCCAACAACCTCACCGGTTTTCAAAGAACACCCTCGGGTTTGTATTATCTGATACAACGCCCCGGCGTAGGCACAACGCCGGTTACTGATGATTCCTATGTAAACTGTTTTTACACATTTCAGTTGCTTAACAAATTTATTTTTAACCAATATAATGTGGAAGGAGCAGGCGCGCAGCTTGAAATTCCGGATGTTATTCCGGGTATAAGCGAGGCCTTTAAAAGTTTTGCTACTACAGGTACTAAAATGATAATTGTTATGCCATCGTACCTGGCCTATGGCCGGCCCGGTATACCGGCACAGAACGTACCGGGCAACAGTTGCGTACGTTTTGATGTACAGGTATTAAACGTTTCGCCGTAATTACTTACTGAGCGCGGCTTTAAAAGCCTTAAGGCAGCGGTCACGCGCAAACGCATGATCAATAATGGGTTTAGGATATATGCTAAAATCTGCATATTCCGGAACCCATTTTTTTATGTATTTAAATTCCGGGTCAAATTTCTTTGTTTGCGCATCCGGGCTGAATATCCTAAAATAGGGTGCTGCATCTGTACCGCATCCAGCGGCCCATTGCCAGCCGCCTACGTTGCTGGCCATTTCATAATCTAATAGTTTTTCGGCAAAGTAACGCTCGCCCCAGCGCCAGTCAATCAGCAGGTGTTTGCTTAAAAAGCTGGCGGTGAGCATGCGTACACGGTTGTGCATAAAACCGGTTGCATTTAACTCGCGCATACCGGCATCAACCAATGGGTAACCCGTTTGCCCTTTGCACCAGGCCTCAAATTGCGTTTCATCATTCATCCAACCTATGCGGTCAAACTCCGGCCGGAAGGCATGATCAACCGTTTGCGGAAAATGGTGCAACACCATCATATAAAACTCCCGCCATATCAACTCGTTTAGCCAGGTTTTTTCGGTAGCGTTATTGGCATCTGTAGCCAGCTGCCTTATGCTAACCGTGCCAAACCGCAAATGTATGCCTATTCGCGAAGTGCCTTTTAAGGCAGGAAAATCTCGCGTTTCGGCATAATCATCAATAATACTTTTATAGGTTTTAGCGGGGATGGTTTGATCGCTGCTTTCAAACCCCAGTGCCCCCAATGCAGGCAGAGGCAAAGCTCTTGTTTGATATAGATTTTTGAGATATTTTTTTAACGGATAGGTTTGTAAGTAAAAATCATTCAGCTTTGCCCGCCATTTGCGGCTATAGGGCGTAAATACAGTATAAGGTTTTCCGTCATCTTTTACTACTTCGTCTGTTTCAAATATAACCTGGTCCTTGTACGTGTTAAAGGTAATATCATGCTTTTTTAATAGGGTAGCAATTTCATTATCGCGCTGCTTAGCATAGGGTTCATAATCGTGGTTGGTATAAACTTCGGCAACGTCGTATTCAGTAAGTATCTGTCGCCAGGCTTTTTCGGGGGTGTTATGTATTACCAGCAAGCTGCTGTTGTGCTTGTGCAGGTCATCGTGCAGATCGCTTACAACGTTATAAATAAAACCAACACGGGCATCTTTTTTATCGTTCAATTGGGCCAGTATTTCTTCGTCAAAAATAAAAAGACACAAAACCGGGTACGGGCTTTTTAAGGCATGATATAAACCCGCATTATCGTTTAAACGCAGATCACGGCGAAACCAGAATATGCTTATTTTTTCTTTCTTCATTCAATTAAATAGGGGGAGGCTCAGCGTGACGTGAGCCACCCTGAGCCACCTGTAGACCATCGTAGAATCGCGTAGAGCCAGCCCAAAAGCACGTTATTTTTTGTAAAGATCTTTTAATGCGTCTTCCAATTCCGGATAGCTAAAACTAAAACCCGCTGCCTTTATTTTTTTTGCCGACGTATTGGTGCTCCCCAAAACAACGATACTCATTTCGCCTAAAGCAAGTTTTAAGGCAAACGCCGGTACGTTGGGCAGCCAGAATGGCCGGTTGGTAACCGCCGCAATAGTTTTGGTAAGTTCTTTATTGGTTACGGGGTTGGGGGCTGCCATATTGTAAACCCCGGTAAGCTCATCATGCGCAATGGCAAACAGGTACATATCAACAGCATCGCGCTGGTGTATCCAGGGCACAAATTGTTTGCCACTGCCAAGTGCTGCCCCCATACCCAACTTTACCGGTGCACCCAGTTTTGGCAAGGCACCGCCTTTGGTGCTTAGCACCACACCGGTACGAAACTTAACTACGCGCAAACCCAATTTTTCGCCCTCGGTAACGGTGTTTTCCCATGCCACGCAGCATTTGCCCATAAAATCATGCGCGGGGGCGCAGGTTTCCGTCATTATCTCATCGCCACGGTCGCTATAGTAACCCACACCCGAGGCTGATATAACCGTTTTTACAGCATGCGCTTTATTTTTTAACACATCATAAACCAACGCTATTGATTTTGTACGGCTATCAATAATCTCCTGCTTGCGTTTATCGGTCCAACGTTCGTCGGCTATGCCGCTTCCCGCCAGGTGGATAATGATATCTACACCATCAATGCAATGCGCGTCAATCTGTCCCTTATTAACATCCCAAAGGTAGGTAGCCACTTTGGGGTCGGTACCGGGCTTACGGCTTAAATGACTTACGGTGTTGCCGTTTTCTAACAAACGTTTGGTTAGTTTTTTGCCGATAAGGCCTGTTCCGCCGGTTATTAAAATGTGTTTGCTCATAGCATTATAAATTAGACGCTTCCATGCATTTTTTAAGGTCAAGCAACCTTGTTTTTACATTGTTGCGGAGTATGTACTTTACAAATGGCGTTGCCAAACTAAAAGGAAAACGCAATGAAAATGAATAAAGAAACATAACATAGGTTGTATTTTTATCAATATCCCTAAAGGTCCACGATCCTAAAAATGTATTGAAGAGATAAGGTCCTTTAGTCATTTGTATAGCGGTAGCCTTAGGGCGATTAAAGGTTATGTATTCGGTTTCCATTCCTAAACCATTCTTAGCCTTGCAATAGGTTTTTACACCCTTAGCGGCGGTTGTTGCACCGTACAATATGTCAGCTTTTTGCAAAAAAGTATCCCATTTTAAGCGCGAAGTATAGTCTTGCGTGTAATCAAACACAAGTTCAGGAGGGCGGTTTATGGTTATTGATTCGCTAAACTTAACTGATCTCATCAAAGCTATTTTAAAGGCAAAACCTTATAATTAACAATGCTATTTGCCATGCCTTTAAATATAAATAAATGAAACGGAAACATGGCATACCAATACATTCGTCCCCATAAACCATTGGGGCGGAAAGTGGCAATCTGGCTTAGGTTTTGTTTGCCGTCAACATCTACAATCTTAAATTCAAGCCAGGCTTCGCCCGGCAGTTTCATTTCGGCATACAGCAAAAGCCGACGCGCCATTTTATCTACCAGCAGTACCCGCCAAAAGTCTATCACATCGCCGGGCGAAATACTTATACTGCTTGTGCGCCCTCTGCGCAGCCCCACTCCACCCACCATACGATCCAAAAAGCCGCGAATACCCCATATCCAATCCCAGTAATACCAGCCACGGGCGCCGCCTATGGCCATAATGTTATTGAGCACCTCGACAGGGTCGCGCTTAAAAGGTAGTTCTACTTTATATTCTACTGTTCCGTTTTGCGGTACCTTTATCTGGTCCATAAAATCGGAAGTAAGGTAGCCGTTGTTCAATGCATCGCGCCAGCTGGAAACAATGGAGTTTTGCTCGATTTTTTCAAATGCCAGTTCAAGCGCCTCGCGGTAAGTCAGGCAGTCGCGTTTTACAACATCGTCAATGCTGTGGTCCTTCATAATGGTTTCATTCTTCATGCTATCCACTAAGCTTTGCGCAAGCGAGTAGCTAACAGAAGTGACAAAATACAACCAATAAGAAGATAGTTTAGGTGACAGGAAAGGCAGGGTGATCATTTTCCGTTTTAAATGCCTCACATCGGCATAGGTGAGCATCATCTGCTTAAAGCTCAAAACATCGGGGCCACCTATGTCGAAGGTTTTATCAAATGCTTTTTCGTTGAGTTTTACGCCGCTCAGGTAGCCTAATACATCGCGGATAGCAATGGGCTGGCATTTGGTATTTACCCATTTGGGGACTGTCATTAACGGTAGTTTTTCTGTCAGATCGCGGATAATCTCAAACGATGAACTTCCAGAACCAATGATGATAGCGGCGCGTAAAACTGTTAATGTAGCTTTTGCTTCGCGTAAAACGTCCTCAACATGGCGGCGCGATTTTAAATGCTCCGAAAGATTCTCATCATTGGTTATGCCGCTTAAAAATATAAGCTGTTTACAATTGGTTTTATCCAACTGCTTTACAAAGTTTTCTGCGGATTTGGCTTCCAGTTCGGCAAAGTTTTTATCCTGCGACATGCTGTGCACCAGGTAATAGGCAACATCAATATTTTTTGGAAATGCTTCAATATCCTCCTTTAGCAAGTCGCCTTTTAACAACTCAACCTTGTTGCTAAATTCGCTCTGTTCATGAAAACGGCGCTTATCGCGCACCAGGCAAACCAGGTTGTGGCTTTCTTCCAGTAAAACAGGAATGAGCCTTGTACCTATGTAACCGTTAGCACCTGCGAGTAGGATTTTCATATTGAGGTAACAAGAAAGGGGGTAGGGTGTTTGAGGCGAGGAAAGATGCTTACAACTTTTGCTATGTGATGATTCGCTTTAGCACATGTAGCGACAATTGACGCCTTAATTTTTAGTACGCATTTTCTTAATAACCTGATATGCTATTATTACCATAGCAATGGGAATACATCCTGTTATAATAAATATGAGTTCCATATTTTCCCTGAATGGAAAAAGATTAAGCAGTGCATAAGTAATTATTGTCGAAATAATATATACAAGAATTAGCAGTAGTTTACAAGGGAAGCCCGGCTTAATTACAAGCATGGTGAGCGAGAATATTATAGTTAATATAATTGTGATTAAAGGTACAAACAAAACTTCTTCGCCGTGGGCATATGCGCTAAAAGGGAGCGCTAATAAGCTTGTAAGTATAGCGTGTTTTGTGTTTTTAGGCATTGCACTACTATTTTAATTGAATGGTGTCTTTTTTTACAGTATCCATCAAAATAATTTTATTTGATGAGCTGTTAAATTTTACCTCGAAATCGTCTGAATAAAGTGTTGGATAGGTTTTCGGATCAGCCGGGGGATATTTGTCGGGAAAGTATTCCCTGTCATAAGTTTTACTAAAAATTTCATATTCGAGACCGGGCAACCAAAGAGGGCGTTTTACGATGGAGATTTTAATTCCACGATAATCACCGGGAGCGCTACCAAGGCTGTATTGTTTGTACGCATAGTCATTGTACAGGTAAATTGTGCGGTGAGGTTCAAAATCTGACACAATGGATGCCAATGCCAAGAGTCCAACAGAACCCAATATACAACCAAGTGCAATGGAGAGAAACAATGATAAACCTGCTATTACTTTAACTATTATATTTTTAAATGAATAAAGATGGAGCGACAGCATTAGCAGCGTGAAATATAGCGTGAATATGAGCATGCAGTCAAGCTCACCCCAACGGGTGGATAGATCAATATTGATTGCGAGTATTATTACGGCTGCTGCGTATAACGAGATTGAAAGCACTCTTTTTTTGATAACTGACCGGGAAGCAACAACTGCCAATATTGGAAATATCCAAAGTGCTATGATCATTATTGTAAATACTCCCATTGTTTAGGTTTGATTTTCTAAATATACAAACAGGGTCTATTTATTTCTACGCATCGCTTCGAAAAGATTTCTCTTTCGCCCAAATAGACTGGCTCTCCCTGCTCTATCGAAAGGACAAAAAGTTTAGGGACGCTTAATGGGTTTTACCCCAATATCTCCTTAATATCCTCCGCCGTAAGCGATTTAATAAAGCTATCCTCGGTAGTGATGAGTGCGCGGGATAAGCTCAATTTACGCTGCTGCAAGGCAAGTATCTTTTCTTCAACGGTATCTTTGGTGATAAACTTATAGATGAACACGTTTTTGGTTTGGCCAATGCGATGGGTGCGGTCAATGGCCTGCTGCTCAACGGCCGGGTTCCACCAAGGGTCCAGGATGAATACATAGTCAGCTTCCGTAAGGTTAAGACCTACGCCGCCAGCTTTTATAGAGATCAGGAATACGCGGGTGTTCTTATCTTCCTGAAACTGCCTTACTACATCGCCGCGGTTCTGGGTAGCGCCATCAAGGTATACATACGGGATTTTTTGCTCCTCCATGTAATTGCGGTAAATGGTAAGCTGCTTAACAAACTGCGAAAAGATAAGCACCTTGTGGCCACCATCCAAAACCGTAGACAAGGTATGCGTTACGTTCTCAAACTTACCAGAGTCACCTTCGTACTCCTGGTCTATCATAGATGGGTGATTGGCTATCTGGCGCAGCTTGGTAAGGCCCTGTAAAACCTGGATCTGGCTTTTGGCAAAGGTGCCGTCTTCCAGGCTTTTCAGCAATTCGTTGCGGTATTCTGATTTTACTTCCTCATAAACAGATGCCTGTTCTTCGCTCATCTGGCAATAAAACAAGTTCTCGGTTTTAGGCGGCAGTTCGGTAGCAACCTGCTCTTTGGTACGGCGCATTACAAATGGCTTTATCAGCGCCTGTAGCTTGCGGGCCTTGTCCTCATCCTTTTTCTTCTCAATAGGCGTTACAAACTCATTCTGAAAATATTGCTGTGAGCCAAGCAAACCGGGGTTAATGAAAGACATCTGCGTCCAAAGATCGTTCACCGTATTCTCTACCGGAGTACCGCTCAATATCAGTTTAAAGCGCGATTTTAACTGCTTAACAGATTGAAATGATTTAGACGAAGCATTTTTTATATTCTGACTTTCATCCAAAATAATATAATCAAAAAAAAACTCTTTTAGCAGACCAACATCAATTCGGGTAATGCCGTAAGTAGTTATCACCACATCATAATTGGCAAATACCTCTGCCGTTTTGTACCGAAACGTGCCGGTATGCACCATCAGCCTTAACTGCGGCGCAAATTTCTTAGCCTCGTTCAGCCAGTTGTAAATAAGCGAGGTAGGCATAATTACCAGCGAGGTGCTTTTGCCGCCTTCGGCCTCGGCATCTTCTTTATGCTTTTGCAGCAGGGCCAGGGTTTGTATGGTTTTACCCAAACCCATATCGTCTGCCAGGCAGCCACCAAAATTATAGCTCTTTAAAAAGTGGAACCAGTTGTAACCCGCCTGCTGGTAATGCCTTAACAGCCCGTTAAAGTTTTGCGGCATAGGCAAATCCTCCAAAAGCTCAAAATCGGTTAGTTTTTGCAGCTTGCGGTTCATGGTAACCTCGGCCATGTCGCCTTCTGCAAGGCTGTTAACCAAGCCTATGTGGTGGCGGCGCAGTTTAAGCTTTTCGCCGCCCTCGCTAAAATGCAGAAGGTTGCCATATTGAGAGAACCATTTTTCGGGAATAACGGCTATCTCGCCTGATGGCAGCGTAAATTCTTTTTTATGATTGAGGATGTGATTGCGCAGTTGTATAAACGGTATCTGATAGGGGCCGAAATGCACCACGGCATGGATATCAAACCAGTCGTTATTTTCCTGTACCTGCAGATCAATTTTGCTTGAGCCAAAAACATAGCGTTTTTGCCCTTCGGGCTGGTCAATTTCAAAACCTTCATCAATTAACTGCTGATGGTGTTGGTTAAGCCATTCAAAAACTGAAAAGGAATGATTGTCCTCCTCATCAGCAATGGCAACCTCCAGGTTTTGAAACAACGAAGAAGTGGTTTTTAAACCTAACGACTCTAAAAACAACAATTTCCCTTTTTCCCAGCTTACCGAGCGCTTTATGCGGTGAAAGGTATAATCGTCGCCCTTGTGTTCTATGCGTACAGAGATATGCCTGCCATCACCGTAAGGAAAAACATAGCCCGCGTATTTAAAATATAACTGAATTTGTGATGTACCGCCTTCAACATAAATAGGTTTAAGCACCGGCCGGGCATCATATTTTTCGGTATTAATGGTAAAGCCCTCCGCATAAACGTTGTGCTTTTCAATAAGTGGGGCTACAAATTTTTCAAAGTAAGATTGCTCTGACGATTTTGGTATAGCTATGTAACGTTTATTTAAAAATGGCTGTAGTTTTTTGCCCTCTATCTCTTTATCAAAATAGTAAAGTGTATCGTCCATCAGCATCCAGGCGGGATGGTTGCAAATTATCTCGGCGTTTTTAAACATAAATTCAATACGCATGCCCTGGTATTTAATAGTAGGGAAATAACGGATCTCTTCTTCGTTTCTGCGGAAATGAAACAGTACCGATGCCGGTTCCTCAGCAATTTGCAGCTTACGCTCGGCGGGGTAGCCTTCCTTGCTCATCAGGTAAATTTCTTTACTACCCATCAGGTTAAGCGCTTCGCCCAAACGTTTTTCTATTTTGGGTCTGATGGTTTCAAACAGCTGTTCTGTAAAAACTTTGGCAAAAAACTCAGACGGGCGGATCAGCTTTTTATGGTAGCGTTTAATAACACTGCCTTGCTCTATTTCCTCTAAAAGTTTAATAAGTTTCAGGTCGGTATCTGCCAGCCACTGACTGAACTCCGTTGCCGTATTGGAGAATAAACGCTGGTGAGTTAAAGAAAATTCGCCGTTAGGGTTAAGTTGAACAATGTGTGGTTCAATAACATAGCCTAAATACTCATGCTTCGCAATGGAGTAAATTATCTGGCAAGGTTTTGAACTATCAACACGTAACATAGGCTTCTAACAAAAAAATTATTAAAAGCTACATCAACAAAAAATTCAAACGTACTTAGAATTTGGGGTAATTAAAAGCGATTGGGATTAAATAATTGTTAATTGGAAGGTAGAGGGTTAAAGCTAAAAGGTAAAAGGTTTTTATCGGGAGAATCAAAAATAAAATTCCTATATCTTAGTAGACTAATCGATCAAACCATCACATGAAAAATTTTTTAAGCGGACTTCTTTTCCTGCTATCTATGAGTGCTTATGCACAGAAAAAACCCTTGGTTAGCCAGATAAAAAGTGAAAGTCTTGTTAACCTGCTATCTTCTGTTGACACGGTATACTTCAAAGAAAGTAAAGAGATAAGAGTGGTTTTATACCAGGTTAGTAATGAATCGGGAAGTGCGCATATCCCTGAAACCGATGAAGTGTCAACCAAATTCCTTATCGCGGTGAGTGAATTTGGTGAATTACCGAATCAAAGCTTATTTTCTGTGGGTAACTTTTATGATCCGAGAATAATTAAATTCTCTGCTTTGAAAAGCAACGACTGTTTGCTGCAAATAGAATACGGAGCATATAAAAACAGGAAAAGGATGAGCTTCAATATTTCGCTTAACAAAATTACCGTGGTAACAGGCAAATAGATTAAACCTCCACTTCTCCCTCAAAAACCAACTTCGCCGGTCCTTCTAAAAAAATATCAGTAAATACTTTACCATCGTAGTCAAACCGGATGTTCAGATCGCCGCCTAAAACTTTAACGGGTGTTTCAATAGTGCCCGTTTGGTTATTATGTTGGGCCATAGCTAAGGCTACTGCGGTAACTCCGGTTCCGCAGGCGTAGGTTTCATCCTCAACGCCGCGTTCAAAGGTGCGCACAAAATAGCCATCGCCTGTTGGCTCTACAAAGTTTACGTTAATGCCTTTGGCTTTATAAGTATTGTTATTGCGGATGGCATAGCCCTCATGGTAAACGTCCTTATCTTTTAAACCGTTAGCAAGCGTTACATAATGCGGCGAACCGGTGTTCAGTACGTAAGCATCGCCATCGCGGTTAACGGTATCAACATCAATCATTTGCAGGCTCACCCAATCGCCTTCCGCTGAAATTTTGGCATGGTGTGGGCCATCTACTGCCAAAAAATCGGTCTCGGTGTCAATAACGCCTAAAAATTTTGCGAAGGCCACAATACAGCGCCCGCCGTTACCGCACATGCTGCTGGGCTGGCCGTCGGCATTGTAATATACCATCTCAAAATCATAACCATCAACGGTTTGCAAAAACATCATACCATCACCGCCAATGCCAAAGCGCCTGTCGCACAGTTTTGAAATAAGCTGAGGATCAGTATGATTTATACTTTTTTCGCGATTATCCACCAAAATAAAATCGTTGCCTGCGCCCTGGTATTTATAAAATTGTATCTTCACTTTTGCTGATTTTAAATTAAAGAGGGCAACAATATCCCTGCCGTTTCTGTATGCTATTTAACATTTTTTAACATATAGGGCGCTAACTAATTGTTGCATTTGCAGTCTATATGGTATTAAATTTGAAATCGTAAAAATACATAAAGCAAAAAATATAAAGAGAGCAAATAATATGAAAAAGATAGGTTTAACATTATTGACCGCATTTGTTGGCGGTGCAATGGCACTGGGCACCTATAAGGTGTTTGAGAATAAGTATGCAGATAGCATGAGCCTGGAAGACAAGCAGAACGTGTATTTTGCAAATAATAAAGCATTGGCAAATATTACATCGTCTGCCGGGGAAGCTGATTTTACACAGGCGGCGGCGGCGGTAACGCCTGCGGTGGTTTACATACGCACTACATACACAGCTAGTAATACCAGCAACAGGCAGCAAGATATGATGGACCAAATGTTTGGGGACATGTTCGGTCAGCGTGCGCAACCACGCCAAAATGCACCTAAAATGGCATCAGGTTCAGGAGTTATTATCTCGCCGGATGGCTACATTGTTACCAATAACCACGTGGTGGCTAAGGCAGATAAAATTGACATTACGTTAAACGATCACCGCCAGTTTAAAGCTAAGGTAATAGGTACCGACCCTAATACAGATCTGGCCCTGATCAAAATAGAAGGTACTAATCTTCCGGTTGTAAAATTTGGTAACTCTGATGATGTGCGCGTAGGGGAGTGGGTACTGGCAGTTGGCAATCCCTTCAACTTAACATCAACCGTTACGGCGGGTATTGTTAGCGCCAAAGGCCGTGGCATTGGTATTATTGGCAGCCAAGACGATGATGACGACGATAATATGGGGGCAATCCGTTTGGCATGCGCAGGCAGCAACAAAGCCAGGGCCCAAGGGTAAATAAAGGCATTGAGTCTTTTATTCAAACAGATGCTGCTATTAACCCGGGTAACAGTGGCGGCGCGTTGGTTAATACCAAAGGCGAGCTGATTGGTATAAACTCTGCCATTGCTTCACACACCGGCTCTTACGAAGGTTATGGCTTTGCTATTCCTGTAAACATGGCTAAAAAGATTTTAGGCGATATTCAGAAATTTGGTGCTGTAAAACGCGGTTATGTGGGTGTGCAGTTTACTGAGTTGAATGCCGATAATGCCGAGCAACTTAAAGCATCAAAAACAGTTGGTTTATATGTTGAGTCTATCGTTCCGGGTAGCGGTGCTGAAACAGCAGGCATACAAAAAGGCGATATCATCAGCAAGGTTGAAGGCAACACTGTTTTTGAATCATCAGATCTGCAGGAGCGCGTTGCACGTTTAACCCCCGGCGATAAAATAAAACTGACTGTTTTGCGCGATGGTAAAGAAAAAGATTTTAGCGTAACCCTTAAAGGCGAAGCACCCGAGGCACGTAAAACCGAGGTAGCAAAATCAGCAGCCGAATTGTATAATAAATTAGGTGCAAGCTTTACCCCTCTATCTGCCGAGCAAAAAACTAAGTTCCGTGTAAACGGTGGCGTGGTAGTTACACAGGTGCGCAGTGGTGGTGTTTTTGATGATTTTGAAGTACCGGTAGGTTCTGTAGTTACCAAAATTAACCAGCAGCCTATTAACAGCGTGCAGGATATTGATAAGGCTATTACCAACCTTAAAAATGGTACAGTTGTTATCAGCGGTGTTTATCCTGATGGTGGCTCGTTCACTAACAGCTTTATGGTTGCGCAATAATTATTGATTATATATAAATGAGGTGGCAGGCTCTCCGGTTTCGGGGAGCCTGCTTTGTTTTGAGACAATCCTAAAAATAATTATTACTTTTTTATTTATATACATAAGAAAATTATGTATAATTGTGCCATGAGCAATAACCCGTTATTAAAAGGCACGCTGCAAACCATAATTTTAAAGTTGCTGACGGACCATACCGAAATGTATGGTTACGAAATTACCCAAAAGGTGAAGGAAGTAACCGAAGGCGAAATAATGCTGACAGAAGGAGCTTTATACCCTGCTTTGCATAAATTGGAAGCCGAGGGGCTTTTAGAAACCTTTACGCAGGTAGTTGACAACCGGGTGCGTAAATACTATCGCCTTACTGAGCAGGGCGGGCAGCAGGTATCAGACAAGCTGAGCGAGGCCGCTGCCTACATTAACCAATTACAACTATTACTAAACCTTAAACCGGCATCAAAATGAAACTAAGCACATCGCAACATCAGGTATTAAGAGCTTATCTGGACAAAGAACTTACTTATAGAGGAACTTTTGACGAACTGTATGACCATATTTCATCGGGATTAGAAAGCGCACCAGAAGAAGGCGCTTCATTTGACGAAACTCTTAAAAATTACGTAACGAAAGAGTTTGGCGGTGTTTACGGGTTGCATACCATTGAAAAACAGTACCGTGCAACAGTTTTAGCCGGCATGAATAAACAATATCTAGTTAATATATACCATCAATTTCGTTTTCCGCAGGTAATTGTATTAGCCGTTATAGCAGCAGCAGTTTACCTTGTATTTAGCGCAGCATGGTTTGATAAAACATGGTATTGGGCTTTATTTTTCGTAGCACCCTTTGCCATATCAGGCATAAAACTGACGCATTACATAGCTAAAGGTTATTGGAGGGGTGTAAAGGCATCTGTAAAAACCGAAGGATTTACCCGCCTTAAATACGCCCCGGCAACTTTAATTATAGCCGTTGGCGTGTATAATTACTTTTTTTTAAAAGATACGCCCGCCAATTGGCTAAGCAACGTAAGCCCGCTGTTTGCTACCATAATTTTTATAGCATATGCCTTGCACATTCTATCTTATTACAGAATGTACGCAGGCGAGTTTAAAGTTGCTACCACAAAGTAGGTATAACCGATAAATGAAAAAATAAATCTCTTAGCAATGGTGTTATCAGCACAAGAAATTGATTGGGTAAAGAACCGCCTGGAAGTATACGATATCAAATATCAGGAGATATATGACGAGGTACTAGACCATATTTTAACGGCTATTGAAGACAGGCGCGAAGCGGGTAACACCAAAGAAATATCAATACTTTTTCAAAACGTGGTAGATGAGCAATTTGGCGGCTATGCAGGCATTGAAGCCCTGGTGCAAACACAGGAAAAAATGCACCAAAAGGGTATCAGGCTAATTTTCTTTAACAGTTTAAAAAGCAAATTTAACTGGCAAACGCTTCTTATAACTATAATTTTGCTTGGCGTGTCATTCAAAATTCCGCATACCAAACCTTTGAATGCCTTCTTCGGTTTAACAGTTTTTTTACTTGTTGTTGCGCCGGTTGTGTATGCTTACAGTTTGCTGGCAGGTAAAATTAAAACAGATAAAGGCAAAAGGTCATTGTTTAAGGGCCATTTATTAGCGCAAATGGCTGTACCCTTAATGCTGCTGCAGGCATGCCTATATATCCCAAACTCATTTGATGAAGCAAATGGCCGCAAAGAGTTCGCATCAATAAAAAGTCTTAGTCCGGTAGCAATGATGGCTATCATTATATTTTTAATGATAATAAACCTAAGTTATATACAAACCTGCCTGCAGGTAATTCAAAAGAAGCTTAACGCATTGCAGTTGCATTAAGCCGTGCCTTGCTAAGCAGTTTGGGCGGTATTAGCACTATTATTGTCAACTCCCGGTTGTTGCTCCGCATTGCGCCTGTTTCTATTTGCGCGCGCCAACCTGGCTTTTACCCAATGTTCTGTACTGTGGTGCAGTGGAACCAACAGCGAAGCTAAGGCAACCATAATAATAAGCGAAATTGCCGGAGAGTGGTGCGTAAGCATTTCTATTTTAGGGTCTATGTAAAGGCTGATAAACTCAAACACCATAAGTAGGGCCACGGTGCCCAAAAATTCAATGGTGCGCGGTTTAATTTTGCTGCGGCTTAAAAATAAAACAAATATAAAAAACGTGGGTATAAAAACAGCTATGCCCGCAAACTGCAAATTTCGTTTGGTGTGTTCAGCATCGGCAAGTCTTTGTTCTTCAATCTCTTCCTGGCGCTCTTTTTCTTGCAACGATGCGTTTTGTAGTTCCCTGGTCTTTTCCTGGCTAAAAAGGCTGTCGTTTGCAGCTATAGCCATTTCCTGGTAGTGAAAGGCGCTGTCAATATTATTATGTTGCTTAAAGTAACGCGTTAAAAATTGGCTGGCATTCCGTACCTCCAACGCAAATCCGCCTTGTGCGGCGGTTGCCATAGATAGGCGGGCGTAATGTAAACTTGAATCTGCCCGGCCCACTTGTTCAAATAACCGGGCCATACCATATGTTGCCTCACAAATACCAGATAATTCCTCTACTTGCCTACAATAGGGCAGGGCCGTTCGGTAATAACCAAGTGCTACAACCGGGTTTTTCATTTTTGCATAAATATTGCCAAAATTAATATTAGTAATACCTAAAATACTTATGTTGTTAAGCTTAATACCTAGCTCAAATCCTTGTTGTGTATACATGCGGGCAGAATCAAGCATGTTCATTTTTTCATAGTCATCACCCAAATTTGTATTGGCTCTCATTAGCGCAACATCGTCATGCGTAGCAATAGCAAGCGCCTTTGCTTGCTGAATGTAATTAATGCTCTGCCTAAAATCTCCCGCGTTGGCGGCTACTATACCCAGGTTATTCAGGTTTTTATTAATGTCTACAGATGCGTTTAGTTTTTCGTTTATTTTAAGCGACGCTACCAGTGCCGCTATTGATTTTGGATAGTTCCCGATGTTTATAAACACTACACCTTCCAGGTTCAGCGCACGGGCTTCGCCCCTTAAAAAGTTTATTTTTCTGGAAAGTTGCCTGGCTTTGAACGCCAGCAGTAAAGCACTGTCAAGTTTTGATTCGGAGTACATCCGTCCCAATACAGACATTTCTAATGCCACTGTGGTATCGTGTTTTGCGTTGGCAATAAGTTTTTTAACACTGTCTATTTGTGCAGGTTGGGCAGCTGCGGTCAGAGTAAAAAAGACAAACAACAAAAAAGCGAAAAAAAATTTCATGTAAGGAGGTTATTAGAAATGGCATCAATTGTGACTCACATGTTACTAACTGTAACACGTGTAAGGTAAATATTTATTAATAAGTATCAAAAAGCGGAACAGTTTTTAGCGGTAAAAATTGCTAATGCCGCTAAGGCAACCATTTAATAAGATAGCCCAATCTTTATGGTCCATTGATAGGTTAGGCCGGTTGGCTTTTCGTCAGGGACCGAGTTATCTGCCTTTTTACATGCTGTTGTTGCCAGCAGTAATATTGCCGCTAAGTAAAAATGTGTTTTCATGTGGTTTTATTTGATAGATGCTTACTTTAGCCGTTTATGATGAACCCCCCAAACCTATATCTGACCCGCCTACACCTGCGCCGATACATGGAGAACCAGACATTACTTTCCAGTCCTCCTGATTTTCGGAATTGCAAGGGCCTAATAAGGGGTTGGCAAAAAGGTTGTTTGTTGGTTTTGTAATACCAGGACTCCAGTTGGCGGTGTTGTTAAAAAAGCAATTGTTCGGTATTTCCCATCGTTGGTTCACTTGACTATTAAAGATCGGAAGGCCTCGAGTATTGATTACGGTATCAGTAAAGTTTACAAAAATGGAGTTTTCTAATAAAAAGCTTGAAATGGTGCCTACGATGAAATAAAACAAATTACCCCCAACAAAACCACTTTTGAAGACACAATTATTTATTGTTTCTGTTATTCCGGAATTACCCCGAGGATTGATCGTCAATATCCCATAGCATCTGTATAAGCCGCCGTTTAAACCTTCAGAAGATAAAAATCGGGCGTTAAAAAAACAATCGTTATATATTGCTGCACCGAAGACCGGATAGTCATCACCAGTTCCCCAGCTGCCCATCTTGCTTGTGTCATACTTGCCAATCTTACACCTATTGAATACTATGTTTGGCGACCGCGCGTTAAATCGCCATGACACTTCGCCCACACTTGGATAAATCTCGCAATCGTTTAATATGCCTGAAGTGACATCCTGCTCAAAGTTTATGGAACTGCCAGTTTTTGATCCATCCGGAAGATCCCCGCTTTCCGTCATTCCCTCAAAAATGCAGTTATCCATCCGGAAACTTGAAGTACCTACCATTGGCAGCGCCGATTTGCGGCAGTGGTGCACATAGCAGTTGTGCCCCTCACAATAGGTATTTCCATGCGTGGATATGCCATCTATGTATTTGCTTATTTCTACATCACGAATATAAACGCGCGCAATTCCGGTAACCCCAACTGCGTTGTTTAAACGGTAACTATTGTCGGCAGTTATTAGCGTACGCGCATAAAGGGCCGAACTGTTTCCGTAAAAATTTGCACTTATGTTACTTTGGCTGTTTATATTCAAAAATGAAATAGAGCTATTTGCAGCAGGCCCCGTATGTTTTGGATTGCCCGCACTGTCGTACCCGTAAAAGTTGCTATTGTCAAACACTACATCACCGTAGCAGCGCACATTAAATACTTTTTCACCTATCCATGTATCGCTGGCTATATTTTCTATAAAGCCTTCATAATTTCCGGGCATAATAGCGATATTCAAAGTGCTATTAGGCAGCATGGTATGCATTTTGGCCGTCAAGCTATACAGCGTTTTAAACGCCTGCGCCGGGCTTGTACCACTATTGGCATCATTACCATTTACCGCATCATAATAATAATTGGCCGTCGGGTTAAACCGCTGCTGGTTAAACAACCAGGCCGATGGCGGGTTGCCATCCATGGCTTTTAGCCGCACACCCACTATGCCGGTATAAAAAAAGCCTTCGCCAACAAGCAGGGGTTTCGCGGTAAGTGTTTGCGCGCTTAAACCACGGTTAAGCGTGTATTCATAATCGCTAACGTTGTCTTTGCCGGGCGCGTTGGTAAAGTTAAAGGTATGGCCGGTATCATTAACCACGCCACTGCTTGGGCCGGGAGTGATAGAGGCGGTTAGCTGGTTAAGTTCTGCATTGTTTAGCCGGGTGGTGTATATAGCTATCTCCAGCAGCCAGCCATTTAAAAAACCTGTATCGCCATAACCCGCGCCTATATCTATGGTGGTTAAACCGCTTGGTAAAATGCCGGTATTGCTGGTTAAGGCAGGCCCGCCCGAAACAGACAGGGCAAAATCATTAATTTGCCATGCCCCGGCTGCCTTGTAAAAAACATTTGCCTGCGCTATGCCGCCGGCCAGCGTGGCCTGCGCCACGCCACCTGCAGTTACGTTAAAGGCCCCGGCGTTACCTGCCCCGGCCACCTGCAACGCTATGCGCTGGCCCGCAGTAAGGTTGTTAACATCTAAAGCCAAACCGTTATTTGCCGCGTAGCGCGTGGCGGCCTGCGCGTAAAGTGCGCCCGCCGCAGCGTTAAAACCGGCGGCAGTAGTTGTTAGGGTGGCTATATCGGCATCGCGCTGGGCGATGGCCCAAAACGTTGGGATATAACTGGTTGCAAAAGTGCCCTCTTCTAACTGAGCACCATATTGGTAGCGGGTGCTGCCCGCTACGCGCCCGCTTGCGCCATTAGCCGTGGCCGAGTGTATTTGTAAGGTTACCGTTGTGGCACTTGCCGATGCTTTACCGCTTATAATGCAGCGCACCCAACCGTTGGGGCATTGCTCTGTTTGGGATGTAAATAGTGTGCCCGCATTTACAGGCACTACGGTACCTGCTACGCGGGTATTCAGGTTAAACCAGGCATCGCCACCGTTAACACCGTTAAGCAGGCGGATGCGTACCCAATCATTACTGCCTTTTTTTAAATATATTGATGCCGTTATTACCGCCCCCGCCGTAAAAGCTGCCGATAGCTGGTAGATGCGCGCTGTACCGGCGGCGCTGCCTTCAGTCAATTGGTCGGCAGTTAGCGTGCCATCGGGGCTTATGGCAACTTGCGGGTTAACTGTTGTGTCTGTTTTTGTCCAAATGCTTTGGGCGGCATCCTGACTGTATAAAAGTAAGTTGCTGCGCTGCTCCTCAATCAGGAAGCCGCGCGGGGCAAAAGTAGCAGGGTTATGATCCTGAAAATTGTACGCGCGGGGCATATAAACTTTCGCGGTGGTTGTTTCTGCATAAGCAACCGCCTTTGTCGAGGCTGCTGCCTGCGCGTTGCGCAAAAAAATGCCGCCGCTGTTGCCGGGGTAAACCGGTACACGCCCGGTAGAACCTGGAGTGGCCAAACCAAACACCGCGTTACTTGACACCGCAAGTACGCAGCGTAGCGTAATTGTGCAGCGATACCAGCCATCGGTAAGCGCAACAATGCCGGTAAAGGCATCTGTGCCGCTCCGTTGTAAGGTGCCGTTCTCCAAATTAAATATAGCATAGTCCTGCGTGCCAAAAGCGCTGCCTGTGGTGCTAAACGCCAGGTATCTATGCTGGTCGATGCCAAAAACGCCAAAACCATCTTTAGCATCAACAGCAAAAGTGTACCAGGCATTTAATACCGGTATGCCTATATTTTGATTGGTTTGGTGGGCTGTAGTAGTGGCGCTTTCTACAATGCTATTAGCACCTTTGTTAACGTTATTTGCGCCCCATACCCCAAAAGTGAAATTGTTACTTTGCAGCAACAGGTTTTGCGGCGCGTAGCTAAGCAGGCCGTTGCTGTTGTAATATAACCGGATACTATTGCCGCTGTAGTTAAATGGCAGGTTGCCAATTAACGGAGCGGCAAAATTTTGCGAATATGCCGGGAGGGTAGTGGTTGATAATAAAGTATCGTCAGTTACAACAGTATCAATCAGGTCGTTGTCGGGTAAAGTATAATCCATACGGGCGCAGTACGTTTAGGCGTACGCAAAGGTAACCCGCTATACTTACATGGATATTAAGAGCATATTAACATTAGGATAACTGACGCTGCGCCGGCTTAAATTTTTGTTCCGCTTATTTTATAAACTCACAGGTAGTTAAAAATCAATAAGTTAACCTTAATTTACAGCTATTTTTCCTGACGAATAAGTTGTTTCGCTTTGTTCCGGTTGAAACTGCAAGTTGCTATCTGCCAACTGTTTACTAAAAATCTTGCTCCGCTTTGTTCCGCTTGCTTCGCCCCACAAGCGGAACAGGCTAGTCAGCTAGTCGCTACATTTAGAACGGATAGCCTATAGCCAGGTTAAACACCAGGTTTTGGCTGCGCCATGCGCTGCTGCCAAAATCAACCTGATTAATTACCCAGCGCTGGCCATCGGGCAGCCAGGGCTTGCGCAGCGGGAAACCTAAGTCGGTACGCAGCACCAGCACGGTAGCGTCAAACCGCAAGCCAATGCCGGCGTCAACGGCTAATTCTTTTAAAAAGGTTTTGCCAAAGGCGCTACCTTCCAAATTAGCATGCGGCTTCATGTTCCAGATATTACCGGCATCAACAAAAACGGCACCATACACTATACTGAATAGCTTTGGTCGCCATTCTAAGTTAGCTTCCAATTTAATATCGCCGGAGGCATCAGGTAGAAATCCGGTTTTTGCTGTTTGGTCGTTTGGTAAGTTATAGGTACCCGGCCCTATAGACCTTGCTCTAAAACCCCTTAAACTGTTGGTGCCTCCAATAAAAAACTGCTGGCTATAAGGCATAATGGTGGAGTTGCCATAAGGCATGCCAGCACTTGCAATAATCCTTGCGGCTATTGATCCTTTAGGTCCAGTTTTGTGGTAATACCTAAACTCATTCTCCAACTTTACGTACTGATTAAATGGCGTACCGAAAATGGTGCGCACTTTACCGGCCAAGGTATCTGCGCCGGTTATTATTCCAAGCAAATTAGCCGACATGCTCAACTTAGTATTGAAGTACCATGTGTTGGTCCGGTTGGTTTCCATGGTATTAGTATAGGTGTAGCTATAGCTTGGACCAAAAGTAAGCTGCGGGTCAATTACATGCGATAAAGTAGGGTTACCCGTATTATCAATACTTGCGCGGTACTCAGCAGTAACGTTCTCGGGCCGAACGTAGTTGATGTTAACCACGTTAAAATCATGCTGACGGTAAACGTCTGATTTCCATGAATACCCAAATGAGCCATTGAATGAGCTTAAGGTGTATAATTTAGTACGGTTAATGAGCGTGTAGCCTAAAGTTAAATTAGTGCGGGGTATATAGGCGTTGTCGTTTTTAAAATCTTTCGGGCTTATAAAACGTGGCCATGATAGGGTAGCGGTACCGCCCACTTGATATACGTTGTAGCCGCTGTTCTGCCCCGAGAACTGCACGTCTGAGCTACCAAAGGCTGATAGCGTAAGCGTCTCGGCGCCTTTAAATGCGTTTCTATTTTTCCAGTTTATACTTACCTGCGTACCGGTAAAGTTGGCAGAGGTGGTGCGGCCAAGCACGTCAAACTGTAAAGATTTCTTCGGATACTTGGTCAGAAAGTAAAACACATCCAGTTTGGATGAGTCTGCAGATACATCCTCAAACCTGTTCTTCACATATCTAAACGGCCCTAAATTAATAAAGCGGTTAAGGCTGTTGGTATGTTTGGTTCGATTGTAAACCTCGCCCGGGCGCATCAGTACCGTGTTTTTAAACGCATATGGGACAACGGTTTTGCGTGGATCAATCACATTATACCAGCGGTATTTCACCGCCGAATCTAACTTAAGTGAGGTGTCGCGCAACGAGTAGCTTGGGTACACATACAAATTATTGATGGTATAAACCCGGCGGGCCCTATCAGGCGTTGTGTTCTTTACTCTTACAAACATATCAACCTGGTGGTTGGCAACTGTACTGTCCACCCGCATAATCAGGTCATCTGATGAGAAGTAGAAAAAGCCTTTTTCTTTCAACCGGGCATCAATGCGCAACCTTTCAGATTTGATAACATCCAGGTTGTACTTATCACCAGGCTTCAAAAAGGTTTCGTCGGAAGTAGCTGCCACGGCGGTATCCAAAATAGCGCCTTCCAATGGGAACGTCACTTTTCTTATCTTATACCCCGGGCCGGGTTGCACAGTGAACACCGCTTTAGCGGATTGCCCTTTGCTCACCGTATCGCCGCTAACCTGTGCCTGAAAGTAACTCACATTCTGCAAACGGTTTTGCATTATGGTGCTGTTCTTTTCCAAATCAACCTGACTAACCAATACGGGCGGCTCGCCAAATTTGGTATTCAGCCAGTGTTTTATACCCTTGGTTTTGGTAGTACGCGTTTTATTATAGATCCAAAGCTTAATACGCAAGCCCAATATGGATGAGTTAGGTTTTGGCCTTACCAATGCCTTCAAATCATCAGTTAATACCGTTCGCTCATTCTTGGTGGTGTTGGTATCTGCAGCAATTTCAACTTTGGCACCGGTATACAGCTTCTCGGTTTTAGGCAAATATTTGGTATTGCTACAGGCGTGCAGCGCCAGCGCAAAAATTAAAAGGTATCTTAAATTTTTTATCATAGATATTATTGTGTCTTCCTCACCGAATCAGCCTTAACAGAGTCTGCTTTTGCTTCCTGTATATCCTCTTTAATGTCTTGTTCTTTGTCCTTACGCTTTTCCTGCTCTTTATATCTTTTTTGCGCTTCCCGGTCTTCCCTGCTTTTTCTGAAGATCTGCACAAAACGGTTATAATCTACCGTTAAAGTAAAGCCAACGCCCGTTTCTACTATCTGGCCCTGTATTACTACGTATTGCTCGCGGCGATAGGCGCGGAGTGTATACCTGCCGTCTTTGCTTAACTTATAATTTACAGAAAGGTTTCCGGCTATGGTGCTTGTTTTCTCGCCTTGCTGCGCGCCTTCCAGATTAAAGTTATTACCTACTGATACCGTCAGCCTGTCGTTAAGGAAACGTTTAGACAATCCCACATTCAGATCCGTTCGGTTGGTGGCAGTACCCGACGAGTAATCCTCCCCGGATGTAACACCAAAGTCCAGATCCACTCCCTGTATCAGGTCGCCTGCCAATTTGTTTAGCTGGTCAGACAATAAACCGCTTACACTATTCCGAACTATGCCGCTTACGCCTGTGCTGCCTCCCTGGCTCGCCAACGGATTATCACCAATAAAATGGCCCAGTACCAGTACGCCCAATACTTGTTTGTTGAGTTCGTTAGGGTCCTGTTTTATCTGGCTAAGCCGCGCGTTAACCGTAGTAACCACCGTTGGCGATACGGTGTAAGTGCTATCAGGCAATACAATATCAAAGCTGATGTCGGGTTTCATCAACTCGTTCTTTAAATTAAGATTTACGTTGAAAGGCAGCTTCTGTTTGTATTGCACCTGGTTTTCAGACCCGGCTAACTGATCTGCAACCAAATCAATAGGCGGCACGTTGGCTACATAAATGGCTGTCAGGTCGATATTGGCACTGGTTGGGTCGCCCGTCCAGGTGATGGTACTGCCTTTTTTGAAAGTAAAGTTGCGTTTTACAGTGGCGTATGATAGCGCGTATGAACCCTGTTCAACCTCGTATGTTCCGGTCAGGCTTATTTTTCCGCTCTTGTCTATACCGCCGTTAAGGTTAGCTGCCCCTCGCAGGTGCACCACGTCCCCATTGCGCTCATCGATAACAATATTAAAATTAGCTTCTTTTTTGATGATGATGGTTGCGGTAACATCTATACCCGTAAGTTCTGATTGTTTTAAGGAGTCCAACTGACGCGCTATCAGAATAGAATCTAACTTTTGCGAACTTTCATCAAAAAACTCTACTACACCCTTACGGTCTTCAATGCCCGGGTCGCTGGTTGGCAGTACAACAGTAAGGTCTGTGTTATCACTAACAGTTAATGTGGCATCTACTACAGGTAAAGCCTGCGTACCACGAATTTTTATATTCGTATTTGCCAAATACAATTTGCCGTAGTATAGTTTATTATCGGCACGGGTGGAGTTCATCACCCTGAAATTATCCGCGCGAATATCTAAACCAAACCTAAAATCGGTAAATGTTTTGGTATAGAGTGTCCCGCTGATAACCGCTTTGTTGTTGGTTGAATCTACCAGGGTAAAATCATTAAAATAGATGCCCTCATCGTTAAAAGTTATCCGCTCTCGCGGCATGGTAAAGTAAGAGTTAAGCATAGACACGTTAAAGCCTACGTTGTTAAAATTAACATCGCCACGCACTGCCGGCGCACTAGCTGTACCCGTTATACGCAGGCTGCCGGTAATATCACCCTTAGCATTTCTGATAGCACCAAAGCTGAAGCCCTCAATGCTTTTTATATTAAGCTTCACAATATTAAGCGTCATATCTAATTTGCCTGATGGCTCGGTATAGTATAAGCCGTTCAGGTCAACCTGGTTGCCTTTTCCGGTTATACTCATGTTAGCTGCATAGGCATTGGCTGTTTGGTTATTTACTTTTATGGCTACATTACCAACAGTATCGCCTTTAAAGCTAAAGTCACCTACATTTAAATCAGCTGTAAATTGTGGTGTTGACGCCTGAAAATCGCTCACTCTTGCCTCGCCATTTATTACACCGCCAACCTGTAAAGAATCTTGCTGGGCCATGGTTGTAAGCGTTTCTATATGGAAGTTGCGGAAATTAACCGTAATAGGGGAGTTCATTTCTACAGAGCTGCTGTTAACGCTCAACACCTGATCTGCGTTGGTAAGGTTCAAGTTACGCGCATTTAAACCCTTATTGCCGAATAACAACGCATTATCCGGGTTTACAGACCAGGCTACGTAGTTAAGTAACAAGCCTTCCTGCGCAAAACTAAACTGATATTCATTCGGTAATACGTTTAAAGCCCCTGCTATACGGTAGCGTTCTTTTTTAGCCACATCGCGCACCTGCAAGCTAACGTTGAGCTTGTTGTTTTGTGCCAGGCCGGTAACACTGGTATTGAGCAGATCAATAGACGAAGACACTTTTATCTCATCGGCGGTTAAGCCGTAATTAAGCGCGTTATTGCCTGTATTTATACCTAATTTAATGTTGTTGACCACGTTTGTGCCGTAAACCACTTTTGGTATGGCGCCGTTAATAACCAATTCTCCGGTAGCACTGTTAAACCTGCCGCTAATACTCACCGGCTCAAGCTGTTTTAAATCGGGAGCAAACTGCTCAATTAACGGCGTTTTAACAACTCGTATATTAAACCTTGCCTGCTGTGGCTGGTAGCCCGGCTTGGCTGCTACAATAGTTGGTTTGCCGGTTGTGGCCAAACCGGTATCAAAATATTTATTAATAACATCTTGCACGGCGGTACCTATTTGGCTAAGCTGATATTTACCGCTCATGTTAACCGATACAATGGATGATTTTAGCGCAAGCGTACTGCTATCGGCAGTAGCAGTGGATATTAAGCTTATGGTATCCATCCGTATGCGCTGATCTTTGTTTACTACTAACAGATCTGTTGCTTTAATAGTGGCATTCAGATAATCAGGGTCTGCGGTGGGTACATCCGCAATAATTTTACCATGCAGGCGCATTACATCTTTGGTAAAGCCAAGCTTTTGCAGGTCAATGCTGTCTAACATGAAAGTACCGCTTACCGCAGGATACTTCTTGTTCATATTCGCTTTGGCATCAAGCGCGAAGGTGATGTTCGGGTCGCGCATGGTTGCTTTTGCGGTGTAGCTTCCGTTTGTTCCGGTAGCTTTTAAATTAAGGTTTTTATAGGTGTAGCCTTTTACGTAAGCCGAGGCTACATTACCGTCCAAATTTAAACTGGCAGTTTTTGGGTCGAGGCCACGGCCCTTTACTTTGGCGGTCATAGTAACCATGCCTACCATTTGGGTTTGTTTGGTAAGCGCACCAATATTTAATTGATTGGCCCTGATATCAGCTGAGTACGTAGCGTTTTTTGAATTATTTAAATTTTTAACAGTGCCAATCATATCAACCGCGCCATAGCTTGATCGCAGGTTAAGTTTAGTATTAAAGCTGTTCATGCTTCCCTTAAAAGTTCCTTTAAGATTCATGGCAGCAGGTATGCTTACGTTAGCTGATATAGTGCCTTTTGGAACCAGTCGCGCAATGTCGGTGCTTGTTGTTCTAAAGTCTGCTATGTTAACATAAAAATAGGCTTTATTCATATCAGGCAAGCCACGCAACTTTGCCGACGCCTTAATACGCGTATTGCCAAAGCCGCTTACTTCCAAATTAGGTATATTTAAGTTATTAACTTTGCCCTGCATTGTGCTGTTAATACGTATAACAGAATTTGCCGAATTTTTAAACGGCTCCATGCTTGCCATAGTTGGCATCAGTAATAAAACATCTTTTAACCCCAGCTTACTGCCATTTAGGTTGGCGTTTATATAAAGCTGACCAATGTTTTTGGTGATGGCTTCGATAGAAGGATAACTAACCTGTACCTGCTTTTGAATAACGGTCTGAGGGGTTTCCAACAGCAAATCGTTCATGTAAGCGCTTTTTGGACCGTATAAAAATGCGGTATGGAAGTTTTTAATTACCAATCCGCTTTTTTCGTTAAAGGTTACCTGATTGATCTTTCCTGCAATAGTATCCGGGCTGTAAACCAAATCAGTTAGGTTTACGTTCAGGTTGCGCAGGTGCATGTGGGCAAAATCAACTCCTTTATGTAAAGGTGCCTGTGCGTCATTATCAAATTTAATGTCATTACCTACCAAGCTAATTTTATCCAGTGATGCGCGCCACGCTGATTTATTGGGGTTTGATGCCAGTGTATCCAGCTTTTTAACGGCTTGCTCTACAGCTTTGGCAACTGTTTTTGGTTTGGCAAAACGTATGGCAGCGGTTGAGTTGTTTAGTTCTATGTTTTTAATGGCTACGTTTTGGTTTTTCAGGTCTATCTTATCCATCTCTACCAAAAACTGACTCAGGTCAACGCTTGCATCCATTTCGGCACCGCGGTAGTCTACCTTTATTTTTTTGAGGTCGATTATGCCTAAACTCAGATCAAGGTTTAGTGGTGTTACAGCGGTATCAACCGCAGCAACCTGCCCTATGGTTGAACCTGCCGGGGTTTGTATAATTGTGGCGTTTACGTTATTAAGGTTAATACAGGGAACAGTGAATTTCATCTTGTCCAGATCAAACTCTTTGATGCGGGTATCAAAATGGCCGAGTATAAATTTTATATCGTTGCCGGTGGTAAGGTCTTTATACGATACATTGATACGATCTAATATGATCTTATCAACCGAAAATTTCATGGTCGAGGTAGTGTCCTCGGGTTGCGGCTCTTTTTTCTGTTCGCCGGCAAAAGCTTTGATAATATAATCAAAGTTAAAAACGCTATCCCTGCCGCGATATATTTTTGTGGTAATACCTTCCAGGTTAATCTCGTTTATTTCTACCTGGCTCTTTAGCAGTTTAAGCATGCTGATATCAACCTTCAGCTTGTCGCCCGCTAAAAGCGTGTCTTTTTTCTGGTCCTCAAAATAAACATCCTCTAAAACCAATAATTTAGGCAAACCCAAACTAATGTGGCCTATCTCTACCTTGGTATGAATTTTATTTTCTAAAAAGGTAACTGCTTTGTTTTTAACAAAGTTTTGTATGGCCGGAACCTGTATTAAAACAACTACAAGCAATACTAAAATAATGACACTTGCAATTATCCAAAGAATTGTTTTTAAAGCTATACGTCCAAATCGTCCCAATTGTGTGGCTGTTTCAGGGGTTAAATATTATGTGTGTAGTATAAACAATAATGATGCTAAAAGTTTGCTGTTTTGTACTTAAAAAAGCAGAAAATTTATAAACTTTAACTGAGTTATCAATTGCAAGGCGTTATAGCATTCAACCTTGATGACGGAATTTTATGTAAATTAAATAATTGTTGTTTGCCTTAAATCTTTATCAACTAAAAACTAATAAATCAATTGGCCGTTTTGCTTTTAATATTTTACTGATAACTTACAAAAAAAAATTAGCACTCACTATGTCTGAAGCATTATACCCACTAAAATTTAAAACCATTTACAAAGACAAGATCTGGGGCGGCCAGAAGATCAAAACCTATCTGCACAAAGATTTTGGCAACCTGCCTAACTGCGGCGAAACCTGGGAAATATCAGGCGTAAAAAGTGACGTATCTGTTGTTGATGGCGGCGCGCTGGACGGAGAATCATTAGCTGATATATTAGAACAATATGGTGCCGAACTGGTAGGAAAAAAAGTTTATGATCATTTTGGTAATATCTTCCCGCTGCTGGTAAAGTTTATTGACGCTAACGAGGATCTTTCCATACAGGTGCATCCCGATGATAAGCTGGCTAAAGAGCGCCATAACTCTTTTGGTAAAACAGAGATGTGGTATGTTATTGAAACCGACCCGGGTTCTACGTTAATTGCCGGATTTAATCAGGAACTAACGCAGGAAAAATACCTGGAGGTATTTAACAGCGGCCATTTAACGGATGTACTTAATAAGGAAGATGTAAACGCGGGCGATGTTTTCTTTTTACCTGCCGGAAGAGTACACACCATTGGTAAAGGTTTACTAATTGCCGAGATACAGCAAACATCAGACATTACCTACCGTATTTATGATTTTGACCGGGTTGATGATAAAGGCAACAAGCGCGAACTGCACGTGGAGGAGGCGCTGGCAGCTATTGATTATAAACATTATCCGGAGTATAAAACCAAATATCAGCCTGAGAAAAATGAGACAGTACACCTGGTTACATGCCCTTACTTTACCACCAATATTTTAGATTTTACAGAAAATACTGCTAAAGACTACAGCACTCTTGATTCGTTTGTCATACATGTATGTGTGGAAGGGGCTTACACCATTAAATGCATTGGCGAAAACTACCCGGTTAAAATGGGCGAGTGCATTTTGTTGCCAAAAACTATTGATAAAATAGAGATAGAAACTACTTCGGGATTTAAGATATTGGAGAGTTATATTGAGTAGAGGGGGCTTCTACTTATACTTCCAATGCCTTGATTTTCCTTCTGATAGCCACTCAATAGCAGATGCCATACGTTTTTCGCGGGTGGCTTCTGTTTTGGCTTCTGTTATCCACTCCAGATATTCGCGTTTATGCGATGGGCTGAAGTTTTCAAAAGTGGCTAAGGCTTTTGGTTCGTTAGACAGTACTGCGGCAAAATAATCAGGCATGGCAATTTCGGCTTTGGGCACGCCGGGTTCTTTTTTCATATTTCCCTTAACACCCGTTTCGTTCAATTGGATAGCCTGATTTATAAAATCGACCAGGATTTCATCAGATGGTAAATCGCTTAGCAAGGTAAGCTTGCCAAAACTTCCCGCGGCTGCTTCGCCGGCGTTGATAAGACCATGCGGATCATGCAATGATGTAGCCTTCCAAAAGCCAAAGGCGCAATGCTGTTTAAATGATGCTATCTGGCAAACCGGTCCTTTATAATCAAAAAAAGGCATGCCCCATTTTACTGTCTCAGTTATTTGCGGTACGGTGCCGTGTACCAACTGGCGGATATGTAATAATATGGGTTTGGCAAAGTCGGCAGCCTTTTCTATATAGGCGTCAACACGGGGGTCGTATTTTTCCATGATACCAAGATAGTGTTTTTTGGAAAACCGCGTTGACTCCTACTCAAAAAGTTCCTTGACAAGCTTTAAAAGGAATTGTTTATTTATCGTGCTTTCGTCGCTTTTATCATAAAGAGTAATCATATTTATAATAATATCGCCTTCAAACTGTCTAACCAGATAGGTTATAACACGGTATCCACCGCTCTTGCCTTTACCCTTACTTTTTTTACTGATAGTCTTAGTTTGCGAAGCCCACCGCCAAAATCATCACCCTGTATGGGATTAATAATCACTGACTTTTCAAGTTCTTCCACATCGGCGATTAAAGAAGAATGTTTTTTACCAAGAGTTCGTAATTTCCTTATAAATATGGGAGCGTAAATAACGGAGTTAGCCATTAAACGTCTTTTAAGCTAAGGGGCTTTAATTTACCCATTTGAATTTGTTTAACTTCTCTCAATCCTAAAGCTATCTCCTCTGTTAGCGCACTTTCTTTCGGCATTTGAACTACTTTAGCTTTAAATTTCTTTAATACAGCTAAAACTACTTCCGCATCACTATCATTTATTTGTACGGTAAATGTTGTCATATACAAATTTAATGAATATTACCCGCTTACCAAACTCCCAAACAACTGCATATGCCAGCTATCCTTAAACGGAACTTCCCATTGGGTATCCAGTTGTTTAAGGTTTTGCACCAGGTTGTTAAAAACAATGGTATTGCTGCCAATGCTGCCTGCTTTTAGTTTTTCCTCAAAGCCATCGCGCGGGAGCGAAAGTATCTCTTCTCCCTCGCGGTAAGCCAGGTTAAAACGGTCAAATAAATTAATACCAAACTTTTGTTCTAGCTGCTGCATAAAATGCACAGATTTATCAATAGAACAACCGCTTGCACCGGCCTGCGTTTCGTCCACAATCAAAATTAAAAAACGATTATAACGCACCTCTGCTTTGGCTTTAAGCTGATTATTGTGTGCCGTCCACTGCGTGGTAAAAGCGTTAAGATGCTGTTGAATTTGCGCGGTTTGCTCTTCGGTTAATTGCTTATCCGACTGGTATATCCACACTCTTGAATTTTCAGAAAATTGCATAGGCAAAGTTATCAATTTATTGATAGCCGTAAGAGTGATTGTTATCACGATGACAATTATCAAACAATTTGCCTGGTATATTTATTTGCATCTAATTATCAAATTATTAACTTCGGCGCGTTCTATTGTTGTAATGATAAGATCAATTATCCCTAAAGTTAAAAAATCGGTTCTAATTGCTTTGCTCACCCTTTCGGGTTTTGCAAGTTTTTGTTTTGCAGTAGAGCAGGACTGGCTGGGCTGGAGCAACCAATGTCTGAATGCATCGTACGACGAGACTGCCGATATAAAGCTAAAGAAGTTTGAGATCAGCCTTACAGAGAGTTCTTTTTTGCGTCTGCGCAAAACCTATCAAAATGGTAAGCAGGAATATTTTTCATTGCAACTGCAACAACTAAGTGACGTAAGTTATTTAGGTAGCATTAATAAAGGTATACTGCATTTAACAGCTAAAGATGAGGATGTGATAGTGCAAACCTACAACGACAGGAAGGGCAATATTGATACCATGGCTACAATGTTGGATATCCCCTTAAAAAATATGGAACCGGAGCGTTTGGATAGTTTACAACGCGCACTTAACTATTTTAAGGGGAAGGGATTGTGATTTAGTGATTGGCGATTAGTGAATTAGTGATTAACTAATCTCTAATCATAAGTCAACTAATCACTACAACCCATTCGCCCTCACCGTTATCTCGGCAATATCCAGCACTTTAATTTCCTGTTCCTTGTTACGGTGTTTTACGCCGTCGCTTAGCATCGTCATACAAAAGGGGCAAGCAGCAGCCAATACCTGCGCGTTTATGGCCACAACTTCATCAATGCGCTCCATGTTAATGTCTTTAGTGCCCGGCTCGGGTTCTTTAAACATTTGCGCGCCGCCTGCGCCGCAGCACAGGCCGTTGCTGCGGCAGCGTTTCATTTCAACCAACTCGGTATCTAGTATTTCTATAGCCTTGCGTGGTGCCTCATAAACGTTGTTACCGCGGCCTAAATAACATGGGTCGTGGTAGGTAATGCGTTTGCCTTTGAAGCTCTCGCCGCCTTCGGCTTTCAGCTTGCCCTCATCTATCAACTGCTGTATTAGTTGCGAATGGTGTATTACTTCGTAATTACCGCCCAGGTTAGGGTACTCGTTTTTTATGGTATTAAAACAATGCGGGCAACCGGTAACTATTTTCTTTATCTCGTAAGCATTCAACACCTCAATATTGGTCATGGCCTGCATCTGAAACAAGAACTCATTGCCCGCACGTTTAGCGGGGTCGCCGGTGCAGCTTTCTTCGGTACCCAATACAGCGTAACTGATGCCTACGTGGTGCAGTATTTTGCAGATGTCGCGCGTAATTTTCTGCGCACGCTCATCAAAACTGCCCGCGCAACCCACCCAGAATAAAATGTCCGGCTGTTTGCCCTCGGCGGCCAGTTGGGCCATTGTGTTTGGTTGATGGTTCATAGATCATAGTTCATGGCTGTATTTTTTTTATTGATGATAAATGTGCCATGAACCATGAACCATCAACTATGAACTAATCAGCAGATTGCCAATTTAACCTATCCGCATTACTATACTTCCACGGCGCACCATTGTTTTCTACGTTGCTAAACATGTTGTTTAAGCTTGCCGGAGCTTGCGATTCTTCCATCACCACATATTGGCGCATTTGCATAATAATATTCAACGGATCAATATTTACCGGGCAGGCTTCAACACAGGCATTGCAGGTAGTGCAAGCCCAAAGCTCTTCGCGGGTGATGTAATTATCCAGCAATGTTTTTTCATCCTGATGATCTTTACCATGCAAGTCTATATTCTTACCTATTTCCGTTATCCTGTCGCGGGTATCCATCATTATTTTGCGGGGCGATAGAAGCTTGCCCGTAATATTAGCCGGACAAACAGACGTACACCTGCCGCACTCGGTACAGGTATAGGCATCCATCAGGTTTTTCCAGGTAAGGTCGGGAGCATCCTTAGCACCGAATCTGCCCTGCTCCGTATTTTCAGGAACGAAAGACGGATCAAGCATCGCCTTAACCTCGTTGGTTACTGAAGCCATATTGCTAAACTCACCTTTAGGTTCCAGATTTGAGTAATAAGTGTTGGGGAAAGCCAGTAAAATATGGAAGTGCTTTGAATTGGGAAGGTAATTTAAAAATGCCAGTATGCCTACAATGTGAAACCACCAGCAAACGCGTTCTAAAATAACCAAAGCTTCTGCGGTGCCGGGGAGGAGTGGAGCAAGTAAGCTGCCCACCGGGAAGTTTCCGGCGGCTAAGTAATGGCCGTAATGCAAGGCTTGCAATTTATAATCAGCGGCGTTCATGGTTAAAAATGCCGTCATCAGGCAAATCTCAATGATGAGAATATAATTGGCGTCTGATTTTGGCCAGGCCCTCATTTCTACACCGCTAAAGCGCTTAAGGCGGATGATGTTACGTCTGGCTAAAAACACCGCACAAGCCGTCAATACCAGGAGGGCAAGTACCTCAAATCCACCGATCAGCAGTCCGTAAAAGCTACCCAATGGTTTTGAAAACACACGGTGCGAGCCAAATATCCCATCTATTAATATCTCCAGTACCTCAATGTTTATAACAACAAACCCCACGTAAATAAAAAAGTGCAATATGGCTGCTATCGGGCGTTTAACCATTTTGGTTTGGCCCAGCGCTACAAGTGCCATTGTTTTCCAGCGTTCGGCGGGGCGGTTGCTGCGGTTAATATCCTTCCCCAACAAAATGTTACGCCTAATGCGCCCCACATTCCTGCTGAACAGGTAAACAGCAGCAACTAAAAGGATAAAAAAAACAATCTGGCCCATCATGGTTATTAAACTAAAGTAGAAAATACAATCCGCATATAAAAAGTTTTAATGCAACGAGGTGATTTATAGTTTTATAAGATTGGAGGTGTAATTTATTTCAAATAAAATTTTCATAAACAAAAAAACACGCTACATTTGCAGTCCCTAATGCAAGGGGTACCATAGCTCAGATGGTAGAGCAATGGACTGAAAATCCATGTGTCACTGGTTCGATCCCAGTTGGTACCACAAAAAAGACCATTTGGTCAATTTTTTCAAAAGCCTTCAGATTTTTCTGAGGGCTTTTTTGTGTTCCATGAAAAACGTTTTAATTGTCGAAAATCCTATTTTTATAAAAAATAACTTATCACATTAATGACAAAGGAAGAATACAGGCAAAAATTTACTGAAGAAGACGCAGTTGGTTGGCTTGCAATTGACCATGAATTTGAAAAACTTTATCCCGGCCAGGAACCCGAACATTACGGCACGGTGCTGAAATATATGGTGGGCGGTAAAGAGCCATTAGATGGTCTAAGCATTTATGAAAGTGATAGACAAATCGATCATTTCCATATCGTGAGTTACGGATTCTCAGAATTGTATTATGATGAAGAGAGTGCTGGAGAAGATTTTAGTAAATGGGGATTCGAACTAACATTCCGCATAAAGAAAATACCAGGCGAAAAGGCTTCAGATCAAACTTGGGCTTTAAACATGATGCAAAATCTGGCGAAGTATGTTTTTACGAATAATAAGTGGTTCGAAGAGTACCACACTATCGATTCCAAAAGGCCGATAAGGGTTGATTACGATTCCGCTATTACAGCAGTGGTTTTTGTTATTGATCCAGAGTTGGGTACAATAAATACGCCGAACGGAATAGTTCAATTTTTACAAATTTTGGGGCTTACTGCTAAAGAATACGAAGAATTAAAATTAACCAGAAGCACAGGCAGTACAGCAGAATTTATTTCGAAATTAAAAATTGGAAATCCGTTATTAATAACCGATCTTGATAAATAATACTATATATTATTATTGGCTACAAATAGCAATTTAAACCATTTTCAATTTAAGTCTAAATCCGCCAATCTTTTCAAATCAAAGAAGAAATGGTTTGTTGTAATTAAAGTCTGCACCACAGATTAAAAAAAGGCCTTTTTCCTAAAGAAAAAGGCCTTTTTTAGTTAAAGTGTGTACATTTCGACACGTAGTCGCTGATGAGGAAAACCCGTTTGTTTGTTTTTTTAATTAATTGAGGATAAGCCCGACTATTTAACCTCAAAAGTAAAAGTACCGCTCCCTACCATACCGCCGTTACTAATACCCTCTACAATTCCAGTATATGTACCAGGTTGGTCTGAGGTATAAAACTCAAGTTGGCGCTTGCCCGAAGCATCTGTACGGGCATCTGGTGTCCAGTATAACATTGTTCTAAAATCGGGCAGGCGGCTCTTACGTTGTTCTTCTGTAACATAAACAGGTGCATAAAATTCGCGCTGCATCTGCAGGCCCTCATAATCTATCACCAATGCTTTAGGATCTGTCTCCTGCTCCGCCATATCGCCCTTATAACTAAAGAAACTAATAATGCCGCCATAAGTAGAATGAACAAACATATAGTCTTCATTAACTACTTCTATTTTTTTGATCTTAAGCGGATCAAGCTCAAATACCTTATCTGTATCAAATATCGGAACACCATCCAGTAATAGTAACGGAGCTGAGTTGAGCATGCCGTTACTGCTTACTATAGAGATATTGAAATGATTGCGGCGACGGGTTACAAAAATATTCTTAATATACTCACGCAAAACTTCCTCCATAGTGGTAAAGCGTGTATAATCATCCAAATTATAATTGGTGTAATAGCTACCATAAAAGGCACTGCTGTCAGCCCGCGGGTCTGCGAAGCGTTTAAGTGCGGTGTTATAATAAACGTTTTGAACCTGTACGCCCAGGTTGGCATTTGTAATACTTGACGTCTGTGCTACATCAAACTGATAATCCGGAACACGGTGGGCAGAAAAGTTAGTTGAAAAAGGAGTTTGCACATCTGCTTTATCGGTACTGTCTTGCTGGGTGTTGGTTGATACAACAATTTCTCCGGAGCCATACAAATCTTTAACTTCAAAGTGAAGCACCCCAGCCGAGTCGCTTTTGCTTGTTGTCAACTGGATTCTTTTTCCGGGCACAGATAAATAGGTTACTATATTGCTGTCTGGCTTACCGGTTCGGCTGTTAGTTAGCTTTACCGTTATTATGTGGTCGGTAATTTCGGGCAAATAAGACAGTACCGGTTTTTGGTTAGTTAAAACCTCATCCCATTTAAAGCGGCGCCAGCCCTGGGTTAGTAACAAGTTGTCAAGCGCAGAATCAGCTTCGGCTGTGCGGGTTTTAAAGTACCAACCGGGCGATTCTATGTAGCCCTGCAAATCTGCCCGAAGCCATAAATAGCTTGATATATCTTCGTTTTCAACAGGTTCAGCTCCATCCGTTTTTACCACGGCGACAGACAGATCAGCGCCTATCGCTGTTCCGTTTAATTTGGTGCTTATATTTACAGACACTTTATTTCTGCGGCTAAATTGTGTACCGCCTGTAGCAGTTGTAATTTGCAAGTCTTTTTCTGGCCGTTTAAAATAAAGGCGTTCGCAAACGGGTTTTCCTTCGGCACTAAAAACAGTTAAATGATTAATGCCATCACCCAATTTAGCCTTGTCTATCTGAAACAATCGCGCGCCTGTTTGTACATCTTTTGTTACCGATCTGCAATGGGTAAGCAGGAAAACGCTGCCAGTAGCATTTTTTTGATTTACATGCACTTTTAATAAATTGGTACCATCGTCAACAAGATGCATTGCATAACCCGCCACCGCTACGGCAGGAAAAGTTTGAGAAACTGCTGCACCTTTCGCCAGTTGTATAAATGCACGATAAGATTGCGATGGCTGGGGCGTAAAGCTGAATGAGCCTATATTAAATTTGCCGGGGGTAAAGCGCGCTACGGTATCATTGTTATTGTTGATGATGAATCCTTTCCAGGCCGAATTTTCAGGCAAACTGCCGCTTAATTTAAAAGCAATTTTTGATCGTATACCCGCTACCAATGCCCCTCCTTCCGGAAAGAACTGTACGGCGTAAGCCGCTTTAGCGGCGGTTGGAGATATAACTTTTTGCGGATTGACTATACTAACAACCTTCTCAAAATAAAAAGACGGATCAAAGTTTTTCATCCATGAAGTATAGGCCCTTAACTTGTAATTTCCCGAACTTAAATTTACCGGCAGATATACAGACCCTGATCCTGACGATGAGCTGAGTTTAACTTTAGCACTCAGTATGGACCTCTGGTCGGCATCTATTAAATCAATATAAGCTACTTTACTCATGGTGAGGGGTTTATTTGTGGTACCCTCAACAGCGTATACTTTAAACCATAGCAAGCTGCCTGCTACATAGGTTGTTTGGTCGGTATGTACATACAATTTCTCAACCGGCCTCTGCTCACTGTAAAGCTCCAATTGTTTTTCTGCTTGTTGCGGTGTTTGGGCAAGCGCCGTTATAGCGTGTAGCATGCAGGCTATGATCATCGCTATGATCATTTTTAAGTAACCTGTTGTTGTATATGTTATTTTCATTGCTGCCAAAATGAGGGTACGGTTGTTGTGCCACCCTTAAGCCTGCAATCGGCGCAGGGAGGGTCAACTGCTAAATAAACAGGAGGATCACCGGGACTAGGCGCTGGATGTATTTCATTGGGATCTACCATCCGAACCGGAATTTTGCGTGGGGTTCCCCCAGGCGGAAAATGAAGAAAAAACGCAATGTCTCCGGGGTTTTTTTCTGCAATGGTATCAAGTACACAACTTGAGAAAGGCATGGGGCCCCAATTTACCTCATTGTAAGTTAGGAAGATTCTTTTTTGCGCTTCGGTACTAACGCTCACAAAACCAACAACAGGTTCTTCGGCGTTTTGCAGGCAACGGATATTACCGGCGAGCTCAGAGGGCTGCGCGTCAAAAATGGTCCCTAACTGTTCAGTGTTTTTTCGTTGATTTTCCCAAAACTCGTAGCCTTCTTTTGTAAGCGCGTATTGTTTTACATTGATGCTGTACTTATCGCTTATTTTCTCTGACCGGTTGGGTATGCTTGTTAAAACAAATTTATTAACCACATCATCGGTTAGTTTAACTGTAGATGTTAAAAGGATATTTGTAGAAGTTGTGGTTTTGTAGCACGTATATATTGGAGTGGTGCGGAGTATGATTTTGGTGCCTGTTGATTCAAAGATCGATTGAACGTCTGCGTTGTATCTCCATGTCTCTTCAAAATCCCACCTGTAATAGCGCGTATTGTTAGCGGGGTCGTGTGCACTTACATTGAGTGTTAGTCCGTTGATAGTTCGCTCCCATTCAATGTTGTCAATCGGCGGCGTGTGCTTAACCGCCACAAACGCCGACTGGTAGGTTTTACCATTCGTTGTTTTAATATTAAGCCGATAGGTAGCTGTAGCCGGGAGATTGTAAGGCCCGCCCGTGTAAGTGCCAGGTTTTGATTCAACAAAATTGTAAAACACCCCTGTTGAGCTTTCAACTGTTAAAATGGCGCCGCCCTCTGCCTTCAGCACCTGTTTCTTGTCAAGCGGTACGGTGCGGCTAAGGGTTATAACTGTTACTTCGTTGCCGCTGTTAATTATACCCTCAACAACCAGGTAGCCGGTTTCGGTACCGGGCAGGCTTGGTTCAAATGTCTGCTTGCAATTTACCAGTGTAACGATACCCCACAAGCATAATACTATATAATATATCCGTTTCATGATTAAAATCTGATATTATAATTAATAAAAGGTATGGGGCTGGCAAAAACAGAGAGCTTGTAACCGTTAATTGTGCCGCCCTCGTTTATAAAATAGGTAGAATAGGGGTTTTGCCTGCCTGTAATATTGTAAACACCAATTGTCCATGAATTGTGGGTCAACTGTTTAATTTTATGATTGCCCTCAATATTCACCGATATATCTGCGCGGATATAATCGGGTATCCGGTTAGCATTTCTTTCTGTATACAATACACGTTCGGCCCCGCCAAAATAGTATCGTGCTATCGGAAAAGTTACAGGTCGCCCAGTACTGTAAACCAAATTTAATGACATGTTGTAGCGATGCTTAAAACGGTAATTTCCGGTGAAATTAAAGGAGTGAGGCTTATCATAATTAGCGGGATAATAACGCCCACCATTTACAAGTTCTCCTTGTGTAACGTCATTCTGCCTTAAAAAAGTTCTGGAATAGGTATAGCTGGCCCAACCGTTTAACTTGCCTGCAGTTTTGCGCACCATAAACTCAATACCATAAGCCTTACCTTTTGTGCTTATAACATCGCGCTCAATGTTGTGGTTCAGAACCAGCGTTGCACCGCTGCGATAATCCAGAAAATCCTTCATGCGCTTGTAATACACTTCTACAGAAGTTTCGATGGTGTTGTTTTGTAGATTTTTATACAAGCCCATTGATAACTGTTCGCCAACCTGCGGCTTAATGCTTGGGTCGCTTAGTTTCCATACATCGGTTGGTGCTATTGCGGTTGTGTTTGATAGCAAGTGGATATATTGTCTTAGTGTATTATACCCCGCTTTTATTGACATATCATCGCTGAGCGTATACCGCATTGATGCTCTTATCTCGGGCCCGCCGTAGTTCTTTATAAATTTTCCGCCTTCATAGGTTGTGGTGCCCACCTGGTTTATTTCTGTTCGCGGTACGCCAGGGGCATAGTTATTAACAGCAGCCGGCCCTAAATAATTATAGAAAGAGTAACGAATACCTAGATCGAGCATCAGGCGCGATGTAATATCATATTTGTCGCTTAAGTAAATTGCACTTTCCAATGCCTGCTCAGGCGCCATAATGTCTTCCTTAACTAATGATTGTGCGTTGTAAGGCGTAAAGCTTCCCGGATGCAGCTTGTAATAAATTGAGTTTACACCAAAATTTATGGTGTTTTTTGTATCCTTATAATAAACAAAATTGAGTTTAAAATTGGCCTGGTTAATATCAAATGCCATGCGGTAAGCATTTACAACATTGTATGTGCTATAAACGTTGTACTTATATCTGTCATAGCCAGCCGAGGCCACACTATATAGTTTGTTGTTATAATTGCGTCGCCATTTTAAATGGATGTTTTGATTACTATAACCATATGTGGTGTCGCTATTAAGCCTAAAGCTGTCATTGCTGATGTAACTGCTTAAGTAAAGATCATTTTTATCATTTATCTGATGACTTACATCCAAATTAAAATCATAAAAAGATGCGTTACTGTTGCGGTAGCTGCCCGGTAATGATTTAAGCAACCAGTCTGAATAGGTAATGCGACCACCCATTATAAACGATGTACGGTCCTTAATTATCGGCCCTTCAACATTGAGTCGGCTGGTAATTATACCTAAGCCTGCCGAGCCTGTAAACTTTTTTTTATTTCCCTCGCGGTTATTTACCTCCAGTATTGACGAAAGCCGGCCACCGTAGCTTGCCGGAATACTGCTTTTATAAAGCTGTATATCTTTAACAATGTCAGGATTAAAAGAGGAGAAGAACCCAAAAAAATGAGCGGGATTGTAAATGGTCGCATCGTTTAAAAGCACCAGGTTCTGATCTGCTGACCCGCCTCTTACGTTAAAACCGGTAGTTGCTTCGCCAACAGATTGTACACCGGGCAACGTAAGCACAACGCGTAATATATCCGCTTCGCCAAAAACGGAAGGTACCTGCTTTATTGTTTTAATATCCAACCGGCTTACCCCAAGTTCTGTGCTGCGTACATTGGCCACTTTTTCGGCAGATATTTTTACTTCGCGCAAAGTAGTTACCTGTTCCTGCATATCAACATTTAGTTTGCCGTCGGCATATAGCATTATCTGGCGTTTTGTATCACGCATGCCTAGGCCCCGTAACTGTAGCGTGTATTTCCCTTTGGGTAGCGTTAAAGAGTAAAAGCCAAATGGATCTGTTGCAATGCCTGTTCCTGTTTCAGGAACATAAATACTGGCACCAACTACAAACTCGCCGCTTTTAATCTCTTTTACGTAACCGGCAAGCGTTGCAGTGCCGGTTAGCGGGCCTGTAGTTGGGGGGCCAATTGAATATAGCTTGTTTTCTGTTGTGGCTTCTATTACCTCTTTTTTATCGTCGTCAATACCTGCTAAAGTAACCGCAGGCGCATTTCCTGTTGCCGCAGGCAATTCTATATTTATAGTAGTTTGCAACCCGCGCCCCCTGTTTAAAAAAACTATCTGCCTGTCTGCAAGTATAGTATAAGCAAAGGGGGTGCGTGTAAAGGCTCTATGCAACACTGTATCCAACGGTTGATTGCTTATGTTTAGGTTAACACGCAGGCTGTCAAACACAACCGTGTCATAATAAAATTGAAATCCTGTTTCATTTTCCAGTTTACTTACAAACTCCTCTACATTTGCATTGCTAAAACTCGCGTTAACTGATCTTGCCTGCTGTTGAGCAAATGCGCAGCAAATGCACAGCAAAAAAAACAAACTACTTAAGCAAATTCTTTTCATCTAATGTTTTTAAGCGGTCATATTCGGCAGCTATAATCGCAATTGATTCTTTGGGGTTATTTTTGGTATCAATCTTATTTACTTTTATAAAGCGGCGCAGTTCTTCCTTTTTATCCTCTAATATTCCTGTTAATGCCGATGGTTTTTTAAAGTCTTCGTATTGGTTATTAACAAGTACAAAATAGCGCGTGCTATGCACAAATTCGCCGTATACGCTACCCGTTTGTGTGCCAACCTGAGCCTGTTTAATAACATTATACTTAGCCAGGATTGTTATTGAACCTTCATAAAGCACCTCGTAATATCCGGAAGAAATACCGCGCGTTGTGGCTTCCTTAATTTTAACGTGGGTAAAATTATGCTGATCAAAATCGAAATGGCTCACTTTGTCTTTTATGAGATGGAAAGGGGAAACGCCGGTATAATGTAACACAACAAGCTCATCTTTAAAAAGATCATACCGCATGGATACGTTCTGATAAACAGCATCGTCATAAACAACCGTCCCTTTTTGCCACTCGTTACTTTCAATAAAAAACGGAGAACCTTTAATATTTGGATTTTCATACTTATACTCTGGTCCGTTGTACAACTTAAGCTGAGCCGACATTGCATTTTGGTAAAGTTGCAACGCTGCAATAGCGGTTGTAGTTTTTAATGTAGTGTCTGTAATTACGGGTTGCGAGAATACTTTAAGGTTACCCAACATTAATGCGCATAAAATGATAATTCTATAGAAGACCATAGCTTTTTTGTATAGACATAGGGGTATATAAACGCTACCAGGAGGTATTTAAGCAATAGTTCTTAAATATAAAGGTATTTAACTATAAAAGCCAATTTTGCAACTTGAAATGCCGTAAAAAAGATGACTTAATGAAGCAGAGGAAATAGATTACGTAAAAAGACACCTGCAATGAGGGATTTGATGCATCATTTGATCATCGTACCGTGTTTCTTTTTGAACTTTAATGCCATAACGCTCTAATTTTTCAATTAAATTATAAAGGCTATTACTGTAATTGAACCTAGATTTAGGTCAAGCATTAAAAAAATCATGCCTTATAATTTTTTATTACTTTTTATATCCCAAGTCATGTTGTTTTGTTAGTTTTAATTGTTTTTATAACGTGTTAGAAACAAACAAATTACTATAACCTTATTGCAATTTGACGATCATGAACTTCTACTTTTCTGGTAGTGGCAGATTACTCAAATTGGCATGCATTTAAATCTATAATTATGTGTCCACCATTAAAACGGTCTTTTGTAACCTTCGTGCTTTGGCTTATGGCCCTTGCAACTTTTGGCGATATACCAGGTGTTAGTAATGCAACCCCCGGGCCCCGTATTAACCGGAAAATGCCACAAGCCCGATATGTTGTACCCAAAGCTGCAATAACAGACGCGCCGGCTATCACATACACTGCGGCTAATACTTATCCAAAAAACGTTGCTATTCCAAAGCTTGAACCAATTAATACAGGTGGCGCTGTTCCGGCAACAATTTATAGTAATACAAAAATTATAGCAGGCACAGGCCAGTTTGGCACGGTGAACGGAGATATGGCTACAGCACAGTTTAAATTACCTTATGGTATAAGCCTTGATGCCGACGGAAATACTTATATAGCCGAAAGCGGGGGAGGTATCCGTATGATCAGTGCGGCAGGGCAGGTTTCGTCTGTAGGTACTGACGCGCTGCCCGGTCAGCCCTTTAACGTGCCTAAACTAAACAACCCGCGTGGGGTAGTTAAAGACAAAAGCGGCAATTTATTTGTAGCAAACTTTGGTAATCATAATATTTTAAAAATCACCCCTGCGGGAGTGGTTACTATTTTTGCGGGCATTAACCAAGCTGGTACCAACGATGGGCCGGGCAATGTGGCCAATATTATCAATCCAAGTGGTATTGCTATTGATAAGGACGATAACCTATACGTAACCGACGGCAACAATGCTATCCGTAAAATTTCTCCCACAGGTTACGTGTATACTATCGCCGGTCAGCGTAGCGCCGGCACCGTGGATGGGTTTGGGCGGGGCGCCAAATTTAATAAACCGGCGGGGATAGCAGTTGATAACAACGGGAATGTTTATGTTGCCGACCGCGGTGGTTTTGTTATACGTAAGATATTTGCAAGCGGATTAGTTACCACCATAGCCGGTAGTGGCGTATATGGATATGCCGATGGCTATGGGGGGGCGGCCAGCTTTCAAGCTCCCGTAGGCATAACGGTTGATGCTTCGGGTAATTTATATGTAACCGAAGATGGAGCAGGTACCATTCGCCGTATCACGCCGGATGGTGAGGTTAAAACCATTGCCGGTGGTGGCCCGGTAGGAACTGAAAACGGTGTGGGTACTGATGTGCATTTTAGCGCCCCGAGTGGCATAACAATAGGGCCAGACGGTAATTTGTACGTTGCCGAATACGGGAAAAATTCTGTTAAGCGTGTTATTGCAACCGGTTATACTTTAGATAAAGCTTTGCCGTCTGGCCTGCAATTTGACCCCCGCACCGGAATTATTACCGGTACACCAACCGTGCTGTGGCCGCTTACAGATTATACAGTTACCGCATATAACGGCGGGGGCAGTAGTAAGTTTACCTTTAACATTCAGGTGCTTGATGTGGTAGAACCGGAGATTAGCGTAGGCGCCGTTACCGGCATAATTAGCGCCTGTGTGGGCTCGCCATCTGCAAGCACCCAGCAATTTACCGTTCGGGGAAGTAATCTTACAGACAATATCACGGTTTCGGCACCCGCCGGATTTGAAATATCTACTAACCCGCCAGGGGGATATACCAACACGTTTTTTATGGTGGCCCAAGGCACCGCGGTAACCCAAAGGGTAATTTATGTTCGCGCTGTAGCTACCGGTGCACCAGCTAATCTTTCCGGTATAATAACTTTAACAAGTGCGGGGGCGGTAACTAAAACAGTAACTGTATCAGCCACTGTTTACGCGGCTCCAACTGTAGACCATGTTACAGACCGTGTATTTACCAATGGCGACGTTACTACGCCATTGAATTTTAGCGGTACGGGCAATACTTTCTATTGGACGAATGATAACACAGCCATTGGCCTGGACGCAAGCGGGCAGGATAACATTCCCTCCTTTACTGCTGTAAATCCCGGTTCAAGCCCTGTTGTTGCAAATATAAGCGTCACATCCAAAGTGGCCAATTTGGCTTATATACCTAATTACAGCTCAAATTCGGTTTCGGTAATTAATACCATAACCAATAAAACTGTTAATACCATACCTGTAGGCCCCAACCCGGGTTTGGTGGCCATAAGCCCTGACGGAAAAAAGGTGTATGTTGGTGATGTTGGGGGTACTAGTTTATCTATTATTGATGTTAAAATCAGCCAGGTAAAGAGCCTCACAATTTTTGACAACCCCACAGGATTAATATTTAGCAAGGATGGCACCAGGGCTTATGTTGCCGGTGCAAGTGGTAAGTGTACGGTAATAGATGCTGCAACTGATGCGGTATTATCCTCACTTAACTTTTTTCCGGGCAGCGGCGGGATAGCTTTAAGTAACGATGGACAATGGATTTATGTTACCAACGAGACAACAAGAGATGTGCGGGTTTACGATACCGGCAGCAGTACCGAGATCACTAATATCCCGGCTCAAGGATCACATTATGCTGTTACCAGCCCTGACGGAACTAAAATTTATGTAGCAGGAGGTGCGTCTAACACTATTTATGTGATAGATGTTGCTACCAATACCATGCTATCTTCCATCAGTTTAAATTCTGATGCCAATATGCTTGCGCTAAGCCCCGATGGCACCCGCATTTACGTTACCAATGTGAGCACCGGAACCCTTACGGTAATCAATGCCACCAACGATGCGGTGATAGCCTCGTTCCCGGTGGGGCAGTCTCCCGAAGGAGTATCTGTTACGCCCGACGGAAAATATGTTTATGTGGTGAATGTTGATTCCGGTACACTATCAATCCTTGAAACTACAAATTATACCACAGTTGCTACCATACCCGCCGGTTTATATCCACGCGCGGGAGGTAACTTTATAACGCCGGGAGCTAATAACTGCCCTGGTGACGCTACTATTTTTAAAATAACCATTAATCCCTCTGCTACCGCTATTACACCTGGCAGGGTGGGCGGTTTAATTACCACTTGTATCGGCGCACCATCAATAAATTTTCAGCAGTTCAACGTGTCCGGCAATAATTTATCTGGAAATATAAAGGCTGCGGCGCCTGCCGGGTTTGAAATATCCTTTAACCAGACTAACGGTTTTGCCGATATTTTAAACATTACCCCAACCGACGGTGCGGTTATAAATAGAGTAATTTACGTTCGGGCAAAAGCCTCGGGCACTCCGGCCCAGCTTTTGGGCGATGTGGTTTTAACTACGCCGGGTGCTGCAAGCAAAAACGTAACAGTAAAAGGTGTAGTTAATGATTTGCCCAAAACGGATGCTATTAACAATCTTGTTTATTCAAATGGGGATGTGGTAACCGAAAACAAATTTACCGGTACAGCCAACACCTATTACTGGACCAATGATAACCCTTCTATTGGCCTTGCGGCAAGTGGCACCGGTGACATACCGGCATTTACTGCAAGAAATAACGGAACACAGCCGGTTGTTGCCAATATCACGTTTACGCCATCGTCTGACGGATATTTATTTCTAACAGGGCCGGCTAATATTATCCCTGTAAATACCAATAGTAATAAGCAAAACGGCATTATAGGTATAGGCGGGGAGCCCGTTGGAACGGCTGTAAGCCCAGACGGTTCTCTATTAGCAGTAACCGATGCAGCTGGAAAAACAGTTAAATTTATCAATACTACTACCCGAAAGGTAGTATCAACTGTTAATAATATTTCTTTACCCATTGGCATCTGTTTTTCGCTTGATGGCAAAAAGGTGTACGTAGCCAATCAGAATACAAGTAATATTACTGTTATTGATGTGCTCAATGCCAGAGTAGAGAACATCGTTTACGTGGGCTTTTACCCTTATGGTATAGCGGCAAGTCCGGATGGTTCAACAGTGTATGTTGGCTGCACGGGCGAAAACGCCGTTATTGCTATCAATACCCAAACCTATGAAAGAACGGTCATACCTGTAGTTTTTGGTCCTACTGGCATAGCTGTAAGTCCGGACAATAGCCGTGTGTATGCTACAAGTGCCCAGTATAACGGATTACTCAAGGTTTTAGACGTGGCTACAAAAAAAGTGATAGCAAACATACCTATCGGCGACGTATCTACTGGCATCTGCGTTAGTCCGGATGGAAAAAGGGTATATGTTTCTAACACACAGAGTAATAATGTAATGGTAATAGATGCTGAAATAAATCAGGTTATCGCTACTATAGCTACAGGTAACCATCCGTTTGGATTATCCATAACCCCCGATGGCAAATACTTATATGTAGCTAATGATGGCACAACCACTATTAACGTTATCAGCACGGCTACTAATGCAATAGTTAACAATATAACGGTGGCGGCAACGCTGAGTAAAAGTTTCGGGAACTTCTTTGTGTCTGGCACAGGCTGCACCGGCTCACCCACTAAATTTACCATAACAGTAAACGGTTCATCGGTTATTACTGCAAGCGCTGTAACCGGTACTATATCGGCATGTAAGGGGTCTTCATCAACTGATAAACAGCAATTCAAAGTATCGGGCAGTGCCCTGTCAAACAATATTACAGTTGCCGCTCCTGCTAATTTCCAGGTTTCGTTAATTCAAGGCGGCAGTTTTGCAAGCACTGTAACTATTACACAAAACGGCGGTACAGTAACTGATCAGATTATTTACGTTCGGGCTTCTGCCGCGGCGCCTGAAGGCAATATATCGGGAGTTGTTACGCTGTCTTCCACCGGTGCACCTAACCAAACAGTTAACGTATCAGGTATTGTTAACGCGCTGCCCACTGTAAATCCTGTGTCACCTATAGCTTTCAATAACGGCTCAGCAACAACAGCTATACATTTTACAGGTACAGCTACCGATTTTACATGGATCAATGATAACCCAGCCATAGGTTTGCCAGCTAATGGCAGCGGCGACATCCCATCGTTCACGGCTGTAAATAACGGGCAAACGCCGGTTACCGCAACCATCACCGTTGTGCCTTCAAATGCATTATGTGGCGGAAGCATTGTTACTTTTACAATAACTGTTAACCCAACGCTATTAGCAAAAAGTTCGGTAAGCGGCAGTATAACAGCGTGCCAGGGTTCAGCATCTGCCAGTCCAAATCTTCAACAGTTTTCTGTAACCGGCAGTGGCCTTACAAATAACGTTCAGTTAACGGCGCCTGCAAACTTTGAAATTTCATTAGATCCAAACACAGGGTACTCCAGTACAGTTACAATTTCGCCAATCGCAGGCGAAGTCAATAACACTATTATTTATGTCCGTTCTTCGGCAAATGCGCCTGTAAATAACATTTCAGGAGTGGTTACAATAGCTACAGCCGGCGCGCCAAATCAAACGGTTAACGTATCCGGTATCATTAACGCGCTGCCTGCTGTAAATCAACCATTGCCCATAGCTTTCAACAACGGCGCTGCCACAACTGCTATACATTTTACGGGGACAGCAACCACTTACACGTGGACCAATGATAATCCTTCAATAGGTTTAGCTGCTAATGGTAGTGGTGATATACCTTCGTTCACAGCTGTTAATAACGGGCAAACTGTAGTTACCGCAACCATTACAGTTACCCCGTCAAATGCATCATGTGCCGGAAGCTCTGTTACTTTTAAGATCGCAGTTAACCCAACTCCGGTACCGGCTATCACTACGGGTGGCAACTTATCAGCAATGAATACGGTTTACGGAACGCCATCGGCCCCGGCCAATTTCAGCGTGTCCGGAGATAATCTTTTGTCGGCAGTTGTGATAACCCCGGCTTCAGGTTTTGAGGTAAGTGCTGATGGCGTTAATTTTAGAAGCACAGTTACCATAGGTGGCAATACTGTGCTTAGCGCTACCACTGTTTACATCAGATTGGCTAAAACTACCTTCGCCGGTAATTATGCCGGTAATATACTGTTGAACACCCAGGGCGCTTCAATAACTTTAGTAATACCAAGCAGTACTGTTAGTCGGGCACCAATATTGGTTACAGCAGATAATAAAACACGTAGCGCCAATTCCGAAAACTCCCGGTTTACCATTACATACAATGGCTTTGTAAATAATGAGAACGAATCCAATCTGGTGAAAAAACCGGAAGTGTCAACAACGGCTACCTTTACATCAGCTGCCGGAACATATCCTATTACCTTTACCGGTTTTGCAGAATCTTTAAATTATACATTTACTTATAATGCGGGCGTATTAACCATAACGCCAACTGGACTTGTTTTTCCAAATACCTTTACGCCTAATGGCGATGGCATAAACGATACATGGGTAGTAAAATTTGTTGAATATTTCCCAAAATGTACTATAGATATATTTAATCGTGCGGGTGCCAAAATGTTTTCGTCTGTTGGTTATAAACAAGAGTGGGACGGGAAAGTGGGCGGTAACCCGGTACCTGCAGGTACTTACTATTATGTTATCAACCTTAAAGATAACTCGCCCATACGGTCGGGTTGGTTATGGGTAACAAAATAAGAAGAATAAAGGCCATTTTTTAATAGAAATGGCCTTTATTCTTTTCAGAGGCTCTTAAACCGGCCCCAAAATAATCTTTGTAAATACCTGCTACATTAGTACCTTGTGTGTCCAAAACCATCCTAATCATGAGACCAATAATTATATTTAAACTCATCTTTGTTTTATTAATAAGCGGTTCTGTATTCGGCCAGGCAAATACAGGTAATATAACCATTACCAAAGCTGATATGGAAAAGGCAGGGCGCTCCATTCCCGCTTCGGCAATCGGCGAACCTGTTGGATCTGTAGTATTATATGAGCCGCGCTGGGTTGACGCCACAGCAACAACGCCTGCGCATGGCATTGTTGAGGGCTCTGTTATGCCCGTTGACCCTAAGAGTTGGCCCATTAATTTCAGAGTGATACTCCCGGCAAGCTGGTCGTTAAGGGGTATGCAACAAGGCGGTGGCGGTATGAATGGCTCGCTTGGCGTAAGCGCAAGGGGTGCTGCGCTTGGTAAAGGCTTTGCGCTTTATGGCAGCGATGGCGGCCACCAGGCCGGTGGCATGGGGCCAGCTACCGGACATAACAAACCACTGGCAACAGGCCCATCCGGCGGCGATGACTGGGCAGTTAATGACGAGGCCATCAAAAACCTGGCCTATATGCAAATGAAAAAAACCCATGATGCGGCCCTTGTTATCATGGAGCGTGTATATGGCAAAAAGCCGGCTTACAATTATTATGTAGGAACCTCGCAAGGGGGGCGCGAGGCGCTGACTGTTGCACAGCGTTATCCGGCCGATTATGACGGCATTATAGCCAATGTGCCTATTCTTAACAATTCAACCCTTATGCTGGCACCGGTGCTTGCACGTATACAGGAGAAGCCGATAGCAAATTGGGTAACTCCGGCAAAGGTAAAAGCTATTACCGCCGAGTTTATAAGGCAGAGCGATGCGCTTGACGGAATTGCAGACGGAATGATCAATAATTATATGGCTGCCCGTGCAATTTTTAACGTAAAGGATGGCATTGGACCTAAGGACCCCTGGAAAGCATTAAGAGCGCCAAATGGTGTAGATCCAAACCCGGCAGATGCAACGGCGGATGCTAAGCTTACCGATGGGCAAATAAAAACGCTTGAATTTATGTACAGCCCGTATACGTGGAAAACGCCATTAGCAAATGGGGTTAAATCTTTCGGGATGTGGTTGCCGAATACCTCGCCTGCCGACTTTGGCATGATTACCGGAACCCGTTACAAAGGACAGGAGGGTGCGGCCGATAACGCCCCGCTGTTCAGTCACCTGGGTATAGCGGGTGCTACCGGATTTTTAATGCAGGATCTGAAAGCTAACTCGCTTGATTATGTAGAGGATGGCCCTTATACCAAACGCCGTCAGGAGATCTCAGCCTGGCTGGATGCTACCAACCCTGATCTTTCTGCATTTTATAAAAGAGGCGGAAAAATGATTGTTACCAGTGGTTTGATGGATAATCTGGCGTCAGATGGGGCACAATTGGACTATTACCAGTCTGTAATTGATAAAATGGGCCGCGCAAAAGTGGATGAATTTGCCAGGTTATTTGTTGTACCGCATGGCGGCCACGGTTTAAGTGGTAAAGGTTATGCTGTTAGCGGCGAAGGAAAGCCTGTAAAAGTAAAAAACATAGCAGGCCCCAATGGCGACGATAACATTGATCTGTTGGTATCATGGGTTGAGAAAAAACAGGCACCTGCAAAAACCCTGGTTATAGACGAAAAAGGCAGGATAGGTACAGATACAAACGCCAAAGGATATTTGCTTTGTTCTTACCCTAACTATCCAAAATATACAAGCGGGGCCGTTGAAGATGCTTCCTCTTACGTTAGTGTCGCACCCGATCTAAAATCACTAAAATAAACAACACTATTTTTAAAATGTATAATAAAAAAATAGTGATTGCCGGTGGTGGTATCGGTGGATTAACTGCTGCATTGAGTTTGCATAAGGCCGGTTTTGATGTATCGGTATATGAGTCTACCCCCGAGATAAAACCGCTTGGCGTTGGTATCAATTTGCTACCCCATGCTGTACGGGTGCTTACTAATTTAGGGTTGCAGGATGCTATGACTGAGGTAGCCGTTGCTACCCGCGAATTAATTTACTTTAACAAATTCGGACAAAAAATATGGGGTGAGCCGCGGGGTATGTTCGCGGGTTACCATTGGCCGCAGTTTTCGGTTCATCGCGGTATGTTTCAAATGCTTTTGCTACAAAAAGTGAAGGACGTGATTGGAGCCGAAAGAATTTTTACCGGCCACCATTTGCAGTTTTGCGAGAATACGGGTAATGGCGTATCTGCCGTTTTTATTGAGAGAAAGGGCGATCGGCAGATAACTGTTGAAGCGGAGGCGTTGATAGGTGCAGACGGTATTCATTCAGTAGTACGTAAACAGTTTTATCCTGTTGAAGGAGTGCCAAAATTTTCGGGGATTATTCTGCACAGAGGTACTACAATAGCCGGGCCTTTTCTTTCCGGGTCCTCCATGATCATGGCAGGTAGCCGCAGTAAAAAGTTTGTGGCCTACCCAATAACACAACCTGATGAAAACGGAAAGCAACTCATTAACTGGATCGCTGATCTGCAGGTAGGCGAAGATCAAAACATCATGGCACGAGATTGGAACCGCAGGGCCGATAAACAAAAACTGCTTAAGCAATTCCAATCCTGGCAGTTTGTGTGGCTGGATGTTCCATCGCTGATTGATAATGCCGAAGCTATTTATGAATTTCCGATGTCGGATCGAGATCCGTTGCCGCAATGGTCGTTTGATAGGATCACTTTATTGGGCGATGCGGCACATCCCATGTATCCCATAGGTTCTAACGGTGCTTCGCAGGCTATACTTGATGCGGAATGTTTGGCAGAATGTCTTCAGCGTAACGATAACATTGAAAGCGCTTTAAAAGAATATGAAGGTATCAGGCTGCCTGCTACCGGCAATATCGTATTACAAAACCGCAGGATGGGGCCGGAAGAAGTAATGCAGATAGTTGAAGAAAGAGCCCCTGAGGGTTTTGATAATTTGCATGATGTGATCTCCAGGGAAGAACTGGACGCGGTATCGGCACGGTACAAAAAAATAGCCGGATTTGAGATGGAAGCATTAAATCAAAAACATTAAACCTAATACTTATCCTAACCCAATAAATGCGCACCAATTACCGATACACCATCCTGGGCTTGCTTTTTATGGCAACCACCATCAATTATATTGACAGGCAGATCATCGGCTTATTAAAGCCAATACTTGAAGTTGAATTTAAGTGGACGGAAAAAGATTATGCCAACATAGTTTTCTGGTTCCAGCTGATGTATGCAATAGGCTTTGTTTTATCCGGTAGATTTATCGATAAGGTTGGTGCCAAAATAGGATACGGTATTGCGGTTTTTGCATGGAGCCTTGCAGCGGTGTTTAATGGCTTTGTTAAAACCACAAGCGGTTTTATGGCCGCAAGGGGTGGCCTGGGTTTTGCCGAGGCGGGCAGTTTTCCGGCATCGGTTAAAGCAATTGCAGAATGGTTCCCGGTAAAAGAGCGCTCGCTGGCTACGGGTATTATGGTGAGCGGCTGTACCGTTGGCCCTTTAATAGCGCCCGTTGGGGTACTTTGGATAGCTAATACTTACAGTTGGCAGGCTGCTTTTATTGTTACCGGCGCACTTGGTTTTGTTTGGGTAATAGCCTGGTATTTTTTATATACTAAGCCACAGCATCAACAAAAAGTAAATAAAGAAGAACTTGCCTTTATAACCGCCGGGCATACAACCGATACAGCGGCGGATGCGCCTAAAGTACCAATACTCCAACTGCTCACAAAGAAAGCTACCTGGGGATACTTTCTGGCTAACTTTTTAACCGATGCTATATTTTGGTTCTATTTGTTCTGGATGCCCTCTTACCTTACCAGTAACGGCATGTCAAAAACAGAGATCGCCCTTCCCATTACCATTGTGTATGCCATTACAGCGCTACTTTCTATTTCGGGCGGGTGGTTGTCTTCCTATTTAATTAAAAAAGGATTTACCATAAACGGCAGCCGCAAAACCACCATGTTTATTTGCGTGGCATTAGTTTTACCGGTGGTGCTTATTCAATACAGTCAGGATATATGGGTGAGCGTTTATATAGTTGCTTTTGCGGCAGGGGCGCATACCGTATGGAAAGGCGTTTTGTTAACAACTGTTTCAGACCAGTTCCCGAAGGCGGTAGTAGGTTCTATTTCGGGGATTGGGGGTTTGGGCGGTGCGGCAGGGGGTATGCTGGCAGCCAAAGGCGTTGGTATTTTATTGGATGGTTATAAAGCTGCCAACAATTTGCAGGGTGGTTATAACTGGATATTTATTTGTTGCGGAGCGGCTTTTTTTACGGCAACGGTACTGTTCCATTTGCTATCGCCAAAGCTGGAAAAGGTTACTTTTAAAACAGAATAATTAATTGCATCTGATTAAATAAGAAAAACATGGAGCAACCTGCGCTTGAATTTTGTTTCCGTATTAGTGTAGATCTAACCGCTGGTATACAGGAGTTGGGTCATACAGGTAAAGGTATACGCAAGGTTGTACCCATAACCGGGGGCAGCTTTGAAGGGTCACATATAAAGGGTAACGTAGTGCCGGGTGGTTACGACTGGCAGCTACTACGCGCTGACGAGGTGGTGGAGATTGATGCCCGATATATGCTTCAGACGGATGACGGAGATTTAATTACCTTAACCAACACCGGTTTGCGTCATGGTCCGCCCGAAGTAATGCAGCAACTGGCGGAGGGCGAAGATGTGGACGCCTCGGCATATTATTTCCGCTCGATACCAATATTTGAAACAGGTAACGCCAAATACGCATGGCTGATGCGATCTGTTTTTATAGCAACCGGAATACGCAAACCAAAACAAGTTTTAATTGATGTGTGGAGGGTGGTGTAGATTGCTATATCGACTTATTGGTTATGATAAAATAAAAAATGCCTGAGAGAGACAATAGCTAATAGCTTTAATCCCACCAAAAGTATAGCCGTTTTGTTTTCTTCATTTCTGCAGCTAAATCCTGTACCGTTCCTGCTCCCTGGTCAACAACGTCAGGGCAAACTTTATAAACTTCTTCAGCAAACTGTACCCAGTTTTCAGGATCATTGTGGATGATGAACTCACACCAGTCGCCGGAAGCACCGATAAGTTCAAGCGAGTATTTTGCATCAAATTTTTTAACTATAGAAATTAAGCTATCATTGGTGATATCATAGTTTATGCCGTCGGTCGCAATTTGTTTAAGCACCGTGTACTTATTTATTGTTTGGAGCACTGCTATATTGTCGAGTTTGCCATCGAGTCCAAAATTGTCCTCTAAAACAAAAATACTGTAACCCTTTTTCTTGAATTTATCTTTCAATGAAAATACCAAATCATATGATTTCGCATTTGTTTCAGATAGCACAAGCCCTTTAAGAAATATAGGATCAGCCTCAATCATAGTGTCCTTAGTCACGATTTTTGAGAGGGAGTAATGAAAAGGTTCAATTTTATTCGAGTTGAACGCTCTAATATCTTTAATAATTGTAGTGTCAATGTTTAATGTGTCGCAAATGTTTTTTTCGTCTTTTGTCAATGCATAGCCGTTCCCGGTAGGAAGCCCGCAACTTAAAGCTGCCGTTAAAATAATTGCGAGTAAAAATATAACGTGTTTAAAGGTCATTGAGAAAGGGTATCAAGAATTCTTTTCAGTCTTTATTAATGCTTCGTTGCTAAGTTCAGCCGTTTTTTTATTATCCATATTTGAAATTTGACGATATTTATTTGTACCTAAGATATAAAATAAGCAGGCATTTTAAATGATCCCTCAACCAAAAACACTTGACAATTACTATCTCTCAAAGCCCGAGCCTTACCAAAGCTGCCTGCTGGCTTTGCGGGATATTATTTTGAACGCCAATGGCGGTATCTGCCATGTGCGCAAATTTCAAATTCCCTTTTTTACCTACAAAGACAAAAAGCTGGGTTACCTATGGCTAAACGGTAAAAAACTGATGCTTGGTTTTTGTGTCGACAAAAAATTACAGATGGACGCTGGTGTTAAACCGAAGGATAAATATGAGTCAATACAGATAGATCCTAATGTAGATTTGCCGGTTGACCTGATTTTGGAGAAATTGAATTGCTATTTGGCGCTTATTGAAAAAGTATAGCTCTTTACAGAAAGACTAAAAAAACGGCAAATCCAATAATTATAATTATTGAAAAAACTACGAAAAACAAATAGGCCTTAAACGGATATTTGGACCCGACAGAAGTGTTAAATTTACTAATTATAGTTAATTCGACTACCCAACCCAATGTATATATCACATTAAGTATTATTCCCATACCAATGTAGAGCAACGGTATAGTTACGTACATTATATAAAAACTTAGCATTCCTGCTATATACATAAGTAAATTATAAGGTATACGCATTATTTCCCACCACAAAATCACCTGATACCACTGCCTTTGTGTACCTGATGGATTTGAAAATAGATTTCTCATGGTTTTTTCACTTTTTTTGAGCGTTCAATGCCCTGTGATACCCATCCAGCGCTTTATCCAGCGGCATGCCTTTTATGTGTATGCATTCGCAAAAAACTTTGCATCCACCTGTATCCTTGTCTTTGTCACTGCATTGTGCCTGGCAATCGTGCAGGGTGTTACGGGGCATAATATCATAAGTATGCGTAATAACAGCTACATAAAGTACAATTGCAGCTATTACCCCCGCGAAGAATAGGATGGGAAATTTTTTGTCTGTTACAGCTGGCTTTGGCAAAGCGCTGTAATTAAAAGGCAAAATAAATTTCAGCTTATCATAATCCCAGCACAGGAGATACAGGCATGACAAAACCATTAAGGGCGCTGTAAGCAGCGAACCCTCAAAACGCAGCGCTAATGATAGGATAGTAATGTTGAGAATAATAGGAAAATAGATCAATACCCCTAATAATGCCGTGCGCGGTATCAGTAATAATATGGCAGCCGTAACCTGCAAAATGCCGATAGTGGTGTAGTAGTAACCGGTATGGAACAAGGCCTCCAGGTAATGCCCCAGGGGCTGATTATTGTGCAGATCAGTAAAACGCTCGCCCGCAATTTTTACATATCCCGAAGGTAAAAAGCCTGCCGCTAACGCCACGCGGTTAAAAATGGTAAAATAGTTAAGCCATTTATTTTGCTTTGCCCTTAAATTAAGTTCATCAAGTTTTGTCGCCAATTGCATATTAAAAGTACTTTGTTATACAAAGTTAAATATTAATTTATCATCTGCAACTAAAAACCCGGCTTAAATTTTTATTAAAATTATGTGCGCACTAACCCGCCTTCCCAAAACCAATGGCCGTTGGCATCACGGTACCATGTTCTGTTATTGTTAACGGCCATGCCTTCGTGCGTTAAGGCGGTATAGTTAAGGTCTGTATTTGCCGCAACAATTTCTATAATGCCGCCAGTAGCCGAAGGACCGGGCCTGAGGTTGAGTTTTACGGCTGTTTTCACGGTTCCGGTTTGCGGTATTATTGTGTAGGTTGGTGCAACAACAGGTTCGCCAATACAGTCCTTATATTCGGTTACAATGTCTTTCAACAATTGTTCATAGGTGCGTCTGCTCCGCAGCAGGCCTGTTACCGGGTCGGTTTTTCTGTTAGGGTCAAGCACGTGGTGCCCAACAATATCCTTGGCAGGGTCCAGCTTAAAAACGTAACATATTTTGGCAATCACCCATAAAAATTTGGCGTATGCTTTATCAGCATCAATACTGCCGCCAAAACAATACTCAACGCCAATTGCAGCGTCATTGGCGTTAACGCCAAACATCTGGTCGTCTTTTGGCACGTTGTATAAAACATGCCAGGCTTTTTCAGGTGGGGCAGTTAGCGCCGGTACACATTCCAATATCTGCTTGTCGTCAACAAACAAATGCGCCGATGCTGTAGGTTTTACGTCTTTGGTACTGATGTAATAATTGATATTGCCAAGTGCTGTTGACCCTGGGTTACCGGTATCATGCACCACAATAAACCTAACTTTGGTGATGAGCGCACCCGATCTTCTGCGCGATGGCTTGGGGATATATTTTGCCCCTACGGTGTATTTTTCTTTAAATGACATAATTGTGCAGGTTAAGGTTTATCCAACAGGTTGTTCTTCCAGATTAGTATCGGTTGTAGCGCTATCGGGTGCAGTTTTATTTTCAGCTTCGGCGGTGTTTGATTTATTTTCTGTGCTTTTAACAGCGGCATAGGTGGCCGAACTGAGACCCAGTAAAATAAGGTTATTGTCGCTTATTGCCGGCATAATTGAATCTATATTGGCAAGCGTAGCAACCGGAAGGCATTCCATTACAAAAACAATAAACCACAGGCCAAAAACAAAGTTAAAAATCACCGTTTGAAAGCGCGTGATGCTAACATTATCCTGATCTGACAGAATGTCCAAAATAAAGTTGGTACCATCCTTATCCTGATGGCGAACGGTACCGGGGGCAGTTTCATCGTTAACATCAATTACTTTGGCGGTAGCAATGGTAGCTGCGCTGATACCCAAAAGCACCACTGTAGAGGTGTTTAAACCGGGTGCCTGGTTAAATTCAATTACAATGGTAATAAAGGATGATAAGACGATGATGGTCCACCAGGCCAGCTGCACGCGAGACCAACTGTAAGGTTGTTTTTTAGCCGAGCTGGTATCTTTTAGCATGCAATAATGTTTATTGCAATACACAACGGCAATTGATAATAGGATGAATACGATCCAGAAGACAGTAATAGGTGACATAAGAGTGTAGGTTTAATGGTTAGGTTTATATTGGCTTATAGGATAAAAACAGTATTGTAATATCCTATAACACAATCAAATATAATAACAATATGTAAAATTGCAACTATTTTAGCGCGTGTTTTACTTATTTTAAAATGTTTGAATATCCACACACCGCGTAGGGTGATAAAGTAATTTTATACCACCAACAAAAAAATTAAAAATAATAGATACTTTTAAGGACTAGCGTTAAGTTAAAAACGCTATTGAAAACTGCATCACAAACAATGAAATACACTTGCTATGCTTTGCTAATTAATCTGGCTTTAATGTTTACTGTTGAACACGTTAAGGCGCAGCGTAATTTTAGTAAACAGATTGGCGGCAGGTTAGATAATGATCAGTATATAAATCCGTATAACGACCGTTATTATATGGCGGGTCATTTGATGAATTTTACTACTGTATTAAATAGCGAAAAAGATTGCGCCAGCCTTTTAGGTGGCGGTGTAGCAAAAAAAACTTTGGAGCTGGAAGTGGGCCAGCAAATTTATGGTCCGTTTGCAACATGGGCGCGGTACACCTTTATACAGGACAGGCCTTATACGGGCTATTTATACGCAGGTGCATCGCTTAACTGGTTGCACCAAAACGAAAGTTCTTTAAAAATTACCGCACAGATAGGAACCATTGGCAAGGCATCGCAAGCAGAAAAGGTACAGAAAGCCTTTCATCATGCATTTGATTTAAAAGATCCGGAGGGTTGGGAATACCAGTTAAATAACGAAGTTGGCCTTAACCTGGAAGCACAATACACGCGTTTATTATACCGCAACAGCAACGAATGGCTGGACCTTGCCGCCACTCCCTCTATAAGACTGGGCAATACCTTTAGCAATGCTACGGCTGCTGTACAACTTCGTGTGGGCAGTTTAGATAAGTTATTCCAATCTGCAAGTACCAATAGCCGCGTTAGCCTGGGTGGCGAGCGCCAAAAGCGCGAGTTTTACATTTTTGCTGTTCCGCAGATAAGCTATGTGGCCTATAACGCCACCATACAGGGCGGTATGTTTGTTAAAGATAAAGGACCTGTACATTACGACGTGATCAATTGGGTATTTACCCAGCAAGTGGGTGTACAGTTTGCATCAGAAAGATGGTCGGCAGCATATACCGCGCTTATCCGTACAAAGGAGGTTGGCGGGGGCAGTACCGCGCTTGGCCAGCAATGGGGAACACTTGCACTGGCGTACCGTTTTGGCGTAAATTAAACTACAGGCATGCAAACACCCGTTTGCAGCAATTGGCGCTGATTAAAACATCCGTTTAAAAACTTTTTTCAATAATTTTTTCAGATTTATTTTTAAAGTACGAAAAAGTTTGTACTATTGTACGAACAAATTCGTATGTTGAAATTATGGAACTGAAACCAACCGAAAGTGAACTGGAAGTATTGCAGATAATGTGGGACAAAGAACCCTGCACCGTTCGCGATGTACATGATGTTTTAGAGACCACAAAAGATGTTGGGTATACATCAACCTTAAAGCTGATGCAGATAATGTTAGACAAAGGCCTGGTTGAACGCGATACCACATCGCGATCACACCTGTACAAAAGCTTAATAAGCAGAGAGCAGGCGCAGGAGACCGCGCTGGATAAATTTATAGATACTGTATTTAAAGGCTCGGGTACAGATCTGATAATGAAGGCCCTGGGCCGTCATGTGGCATCAGAAAAAGAGATGGATGTAATTGCCGAATACCTGAACCAATTTAAAAACACAAAAAAGTAATCGGCTATGGAAACATTGCTTTACAATATCAGTCAGGTTTTGGGTATTACTATACTGCATTCGTTATGGCAGGGTTTATTGATCTATGCGGGGATACGCCTGTTGCTTACAGGGTTCCCGGCGGCAAGTGCCAATAAAAAGTATAATATACTTTACTGCGGCCTGGTTACTACGGCGCTTTGGTTTGCTTACACCTTTTTTATGGAAGCCAAAACTTATAGCTGGGCAGCCAATCAGCATTCGCCCTTTACTTTATCATATGATGTAACCCCATATAACATTACACAGCCTGCAACCGCTATTAACCAACCTGAACAACCATTTTACTACAGCTATAAACAGCTTATTAAAACCTATTTGCCTTATGTTTCGGTATTATACCTGTTAAGTGTAGTTATCAACCTGGCGCGGTTGGCAGTAGGCTGGCAAAATATCCGCAAAATAAAAAAACAGGCTACCCATGCTGATAAATGGCAACCGCTAGCAGACACACTAACGGAGCGGGCAGCCATTTTTAAACACGTGCAAATTAGCTTTAGCAATTTGGTTGATGTTCCCTGTGCGCTTGGCTACTTAAAACCTATTGTATTATTACCTGTAAGCATAAGCACGCAACTATCTGCCGAAGAAATAGAGGTAATAATACTGCACGAGCTGGCCCACATTAAAAATAACGACTACATCCTAAACCTTATCCAACAAATTATGGCCTTATTACTTTTTCTCAATCCTTTTGCACAGTTGCTGAGCAGAATGATAGACCTGGAGCGCGAAAACCGCTGCGATGATACAGTTTTGCAGATTGGCGATCCATTAACTTATGCGGGAGCTTTGGTAAAACTAGAGAAAACCCGGCAGCAAAACTTACAGTTAGCATTAGCTGCTACAGGCAAAAAGTACCATTTATTTGCGCGGATACAACGCATAATGGGTGGAGAGAAACCTACCGTTAACATTAGGCATCTTGTTTTTGGCATGCTCATCTTCATCGGTAGCCTGGGCAGTATAGCGTGGTTGAACCCTGAAATTAAAAATGGGAAGTTAAGCTCTAAAAACGGGGAAGCGGCAGTAAAGCAGTTAGCTAAAATGGTTAAAGAGGTAATAATGCCCCACGTTGCTGAACAACCCGTACCAGAAAACGAACTGAACAAGAAGTTGCTAAGTTTAGTTCAGGATAGCGTTGGTACGCCAGGTAATGAAGCAACAGCAGACTCGTCAGCCGTAAAAAGATCCGACAAAGAGGCCTTAGCCGCAGAATATGTAAAGTTACATATAGAACTTGACGCAGACAGCAAGCGGCTGGATGAACTGCCGGAGTCAAAGCAATTAAAAGCTGCTCGCCAGGTCCTGGATTCTTTGCGAAGGATAAGAATTCGAGCAACAATTACACCTGAGATTGAGCAAGAGGGGCGCGATATGAAAAAAAGGATGGAAGCATATACTCATAGTCCGGAAATGTTAAGGTTTAATGCAGAAAGGAAAAGATTATTTAATAAATATTATGTTATACTACAGCGCCAGCCTGAAATAATAGCTTATGAGGAAGGATATGCGAAAAGAAGAGATTCGGTAAGAAATAAGATAATGCAAATTAAAGGACTAACAGAACAGCAACTGGAAAAAGATGAGGACTGGGATGATTGGTTAAATATGGAAAACAACAAAGAAATGGGGTTGAAATTAAAGTACGAGAGTTTGCCGGAAATAAAGGTATTTATTGATTCAATGGAAACCATAAACCAACTGATATCTTCAAGTGAAGCGTATCTGGAATTTAAAAAACATTCAAAGTATAGTCAGGCGTATATAGATGCGATGAGCCCCGCGGGATTAGAGAAATACGAAGCAATTGTCAAGGACCTAAGCGAAAAAGTAAAAAATTCTGCCGAGTATAAAAAATATTGGCAAGACATTGAAAAAAGCAATTATCTCACAAGAAAACTAAAACAATAAAATATATGAAACACCTAAACCTTATCACATTAGCATTGCTAATATTATTAACCGCCGCTTTACAAGGTAAAGCACAGCCGTTTACTCTAACTGGAAGAATAACGGGCGAACCCAACGCCTACATCTTCCTTAAATATGTTAATGACAAAGGAGAAACTGTAAAAGACAGCTGCTCTTTAAAAAATGGAGATTTTAGCTTCAAAGGCAGGGTTAGCGGGCCAACAATAGCTTATTTCAGCGCTTATTTAGGTAGGTACCGCATTAGAGACGACAGTGATCCTAATTCAACTTCCATTTTTATAGAGCCGGGAAGTATGGTTGCTACAGGTAGCTATGGACATTTAAAAGAACTTATTGTAACCGGATCAAAATCAAATGATGAATTTGTTTCGAGTGCTAAATTACCATTGGCTAAACTCATTGCCGATCCAAATTCGGTAGTGAGCGCCTTTTGGTTCAATATTTTAAAATCCCGGTTGCCGCTTGATTCAACTGAACACCTGTTTGCGAAAATGGTCCCTAATGTTAAGGAAAGCAGTTATGGCAAAGAGATTAGGGAATATTTATTTATCCGCCATAATACATCAGTAGGTAAAATAGCTGAAAACTTCACTACTACTGATATTAAAGGTAGGCAAGTGAACCTGGCTGATTTTAAAGGGAAATATGTGCTACTTGACTTTTGGGCAAGTTGGTGCGCTCCCTGCCGTGAAACTACCCCTAATTTGATAAGTCAGTTTAAAAAGTATAATAAGGCAGGCCTTGAAGTAATTGCAATTGCTGACGATGATGGCGCGGTTAAGAAATGGAAAAATGCTATTCGGAATGATAAATCGGATATATGGTATAACGTTTTAAGAGGTTTAAAAGAATATGAAAAAAATAATCCCGGCGATATAAATGAAAAGTATGGGGTTACAACACTGCCAACTAAGATTTTGATAGATAGAAACGGAATTATTGCGGGCCGGTATGTAGGTTCTGATGAGACGGTTGCTCTTGATAAAAAACTGGCAGAGATTTTTAAAGCGAATTAAACGGCTAATAGCAAAACCACAGCGATGAGTTCTAAACCCATCGCTATGGTTTTGCTTAAGGTTGTCTTACCTCAAATCCCCAATATTAACCGCATCCATATCGCTGTAATCCTGGTTCTCGCCGGCCATGCCCCAAATAAACGCGTAATTACTGGTGCCGCAGCCTGAATGAATTGACCATGGCGGACTAATAACCGCCTGATGATTATGCACGGTAATATGCCGTGTCTCCTGCGGCTGCCCCATAAAATGGAAAACAGTTTGCCCGGCAGGTACATCAAAATAAAAGTAAGCTTCCATTCTGCGGTCGTGTGTGTGGGCGGGCATGGTGTTCCAAACGCTGCCGGTATTTAAAACGGTAAGGCCCATAACCAGCTGGCAGCTTTTTATACCGTCGGCAAAAATGTATTTGTAAACCGTGCGGTGGTTAGATGTTTCGGCCGAGCCGATAACCATGGG
>Ga0247814_10000101_pt1 | contig 83527 bp, 71 predicted proteins | sample UWRJL179409R1_FD_179947 | JGI IMG/M metagenome (GOLD analysis project Ga0247814, IMG submission 179947) | Plant litter microbial communities from Arlington Agricultural Research Station in Wisconsin, United States - UWRJ-L179-409R-1 | ecosystem: Environmental > Terrestrial > Plant litter >... | reverse complement strand
TCGCCAGCAGGCGGCGACATGGTCGTCGACCATGCCGCTGGACTGCATGAGCGCGTACATCGTCGTCGCCCCGACGAATCGAAAGCCGAGCTTCTTGAGCGCCTTGCTCATCGCCGTGGACTCGGCAGTAACCGCTGGCACTTCGCTGAAGTCGGCGGGGTTCGCTGCACGCGGTGGGGGAGCGAAGCTCCACAGCAAGCGGTCGAGAGCACCCGGGTCACCGGCGGTGAGCTCGAGGGCCACCCGCGCGTTGCTGATTGTCGCCTCGATCTTTGCGCGGTTGCGGATGATGCGGGTGTCGAGCATGAGCGCGTCGGCCTCAGTGGGTGTCATCGCCGCGACCGCCTCGAGCTCGAAGTTGTGAAAGAGCTCACGAAACCCGGGACGGCGACGCAGGATGGTGATCCAGGAGAGCCCGGCCTGAAAACCCTCGAGGCTCATCTTCTCGAAGAGCGGGCGGTCGCTGTGCAGAGGCACGCCCCACTCCTCGTCGTGGTACCGGCGGTACTCGGGGTCGTTCGCGCCCCAGGCGCAGCGGGCGAGCCCATCGTCGCCAACTACTGCACTCATGAGTGCGCGCCCGGACGACGCATTAGCGCACTCATAGGTGCGCGCCCAGAGAACGCATTGGCACGCTCACACCGAGTGGGTGATGCCCTCGTGGGCGAGCAGCCAGGCCTTGGTGGGGATTCCCTCACCGCCGCTGTAGCCGGTGATGCGGTTGTTCGACGCGAGCACGCGGTGGCACGGCACGATGATCGGGATGGGGTTGGCGCCGACAGCCCCGCCGACAGCGCGGCCAGCCGTGGCGCGACCGGTGGCGAGCCCGAGCTCGCCGTAGGAGGCCACCTCGCCGAAGCCGAGGTCGTTGAGCTGGCTCCAGACGGACTGTTGAAACTCGGTGCCCTTGAGCGAGACCGGCAGGTCAAAGTCTTTGCGGGATCCCGCGAAGTACTCGGTGAGCTGCTGAGCTGCGCGCTCAAGCAACGGGGTGGGGCTCTCGGGCTGCTCGTCGAAGGGCAGGTGGCCCTGGCGTTCGATCGCCAGGCCGGTGATGGCGTCGCCATCGCTCGTCACCTCGAGGCGCCCGATGGGGCTGTCGACGCGAATGAGGTGGCGTGGAGTTGATGAAGCGGTCATGGGGACAGAGTAGCCACCGCATCCGACACTGTGAGCGAGGCGGCAAAGACCGGGAGAGCCGGCAGCTGTGGGGGAGGGGAATAGGCTCGAAGCATGGAATACCGCTCCCTCGGCCGCAGTGGCCTGCGTGTCTCGACCGTCGGCCTCGGCTGCAACAACTTCGGCCGCCAGAAGACTCTCACCGGCACGCAGGAGGGCACGAGCGCGGTCATCGACGCGGCGATCGCGGCGGGAATTACCCTCTTCGACACGGCCGACATCTACGGCTCCGAGCGCGGCCTCAGCGAGACGCTCATGGGGGTGGCGCTGAAGGGAAAGCGCGAGAGCATCGTGCTCGCGACCAAGTTCGGCATGGACATGCAGGGCGCCAACGGCCCCGACTGGGGTGCGCGAGGGTCTCGACGCTACATCCGCCTTGCCGTCGAAGCGTCGTTGACGCGGCTGCAGACCGACTGGATCGACCTTTACCAACTGCACCAGCCCGACCCGCTGACCCCGATCGGCGAGACGATTGCCGCGCTCGACGAGCTCATCGCCGAGGGCAAGGTGCGCTACATCGGTCACAGCAACCTCAGCGGCTGGCAGATCGCCGACGCGGAGTACCGTGCCGAGCTGCAGAATCACGCAAAGTTCACCAGCGCACAAAACGAGTACAGCCTGCTCGTGCGCGGCGTCGAGGCCGAGGTGCTTCCGGCCGTCGACAACTATGGACTCGGATTCCTGCCCTTCTTTCCGCTGGCCAACGGCCTGCTGACGGGCAAGTTCACTCGCGCCGGCGGGCCTGCCGACAGCCGGGTCATGGCAATTCGGCCGCACGTGCACGACGAGGCACCGTGGGACGCGATCGAGGCCTACGCGGCTTTCTGTGCCGAGCGCGGGCTGACCATGCTCGAGGCGACTTTCGGCTGGCTGCTCGCCCAGCCCGGGCTGACGAGCGTCATCGCGGGCACCACCAAGCCGGAGCAGATCGCGCAGAACGCGGCGGCGGGAGCGACAGCGCTGACCGCCGACGACGTTGCGACGATCAGTGGGCTATTCGGCGAGACCCAGCAGTAGCGACACCGCGATCGCGATCATGACGACCGCGATGACGCCGTCAAGAATGCGCCACGCGATCGGCTTGGCGAACAGCGGTCTGAGATAGCGCGCGCCGAAACCCAGTGCCGTGAACCACAGGATGCTGGCCACGACGGCTCCAATACCGAACCACCACCGCTCTTCACCGTGCGTTCCCGCGACGGAGCCGAGCAGCACGATCGTGTCGAGGTAGACGTGCGGGTTGAGCCAGGTGAGGGCGAGCGCGGTGAGCACGGCGGTCCAGAGCGGGGTCGCCGTGCCGTCATCCTCGGCGATGAGCGACGCGGGCCGGAAGGCGCGGCGCGCGGCGAGGATGCCGTAGACGATGAGAAACGCGGCCCCGCCGATGCGCACGACGACCAGCAGCCACGGCACGTACTGCAGCAGGGTGCCGAGCCCGCCGACCCCGAGGCCGATGAGCAACGCGTCAGAGACCGCGCAGATGGCGACGATCGGCAGCACGTGCTCGCGGCGAAGTCCCTGCCGCAGCACGAAAGCGTTCTGCGCGCCGATGGCGATGATGAGGGACAGGCCGAAACCGAGGCCGGAGAGAGCTGCAAGCACGGTTCAACGCTAGGGTCTTCGCGCTGAACAGACCAGCTAATGATTCTTAGTGTGCATTAGAATTGCTAATTATGGATCTCTCCCAGCTGCGTGCCCTCGCCGCCACCATCGACGAGGGATCGTTCGAGGCCGCCGCCACGGCGCTGCACCTCACCCCCTCGGCGGTGAGCCAGCGCATCAAGGCCCTCGAGACGACGACGGGGCGCATCCTCGTTCGGCGCACGAAGCCAACCACCGTGACGGAGGCGGGCGAGCCATACCTGCGGCTGGCACGGCAGGTGACGGCCCTCGTGTCGGATGCCGAGCGTCCGCAGGAGGCGCATGTCAGCATCCCTCTGGCAATGAGTTCTGATGCCCTCTCGACCTGGGTGCTTCCGGTGCTGCCGCAGCTGCCCGCTGGCATCACCCTCGACCTGCGGCGCGAGGATCAGGACCACTCGGCAGAGCTGCTGCGCTCTGGCGCCGTGATGGCCGCCATCACGACAGACGCGCATCCCGTGCAGGGCTGCGCAGTGACTCGGCTCGGGGTCATGCGCTACCGGCCGATGGCGACGCCCTCCTTCGCCGACCGCTGGTTCGCAGACGGCCCAACGGCGGATGCCCTTGCCCATGCGCCCATGGTCGTCTTCGACCGCAAAGATGACCTGCAGCACCGCTACCTGCGCCTGCGCACGCGTGCGACGCCCCCGACGCACTACATTCCCGGCTCAACCGACTTCGCCGAGGCGGTGCGCCTCGGACTCGGCTGGGGGATGCTGCCTGACCAGCAGACGCAGGGCTGGGAGGAGGCCGGCGACACCGTCGACTTCGACCCGGGCCACCACGATGACATCACGCTCTACTGGCAGCAGTGGGCGCTGCGCACGCCGGCGCTCGACACCGTCGCCGACCTGATCAAGGCAGCGGCGGCGCGCGCCCTTAGCTAGCTACTCATCCACAGTGCGGGGCACCACGTTGATCGCCGTGTTCAGTGCTGCGGCCGCGGCGTTGAGCTCGCCGAGCTGCGCAACCTTGTCGTTGTAGGTCGCCTCGCGCGCCTTGATTGAGGCGAAGAGCGCGTCGAGCACCGCCTGCCGCGATAGCAGGGCGGCGCGCTCCGCGTCGAACTGGGACTGCGAGTCGAACTCGCCCGCATCCGCTCGCTGGTTAAAGCTCTCGATGTCGAGGTTGAGCTGGTCATAGCCCGAGTTGTAGCTGGCGAGGTCGTTCTCGATGTCGACCTTGAGCTGGTCGATCTCGCTGACCAGTGCGGCTGTCTGCGCCTCGATCTGCTCGAACACCGCACTCGACTTCACGTGCAGCGCGACGAGGGCAGCGCGGTCGCGGAAGTACTGCGCGTAGTAGGTCTCGAGTTCCGGGGCGAGATCGGCGACCTCGGTGCCGATGATGGAGTGCAGCTCGTTGACGCGCTGCGTCGGCTCGGTGCGCGCGTAGACCTCCATGCGGGCGATGAACTCCGCGTTGCCGCTGAGCTTCTCGTACTCCGCCTCGAGCAGGGTGGTGAGTCGCGCGCGCTCGTCTCGACCGATGCGGTCCCAGGCGGCGTGCAGCATCTCGTGGGAAGCCACGACCTCCTCCATGCCGTCGAGCTGCGGATCGGTGATGTCGAAGAGGGTGATGATCTTGTCGCGGTTGGTGTAGCAGCCGAGTACGCCGGAGCCCTCCTCGTGGTTCTCACAGACGCTGTTGAATCTCTCGGTGGATGCGACAACCGGCTGGCTAGCGAGCAGCAGGAAGCGACCGTGATCGGTCAACATTGAGCGCTCGATGTAACCCTCGATGGTCGCGCTCGGGGCAAAATTCCAGACGGTCCACTGGTCGACGAGGGCCTGGCGGTTGTTGACGGCAAGCACGCCGCCGATCGCAACGACGACAAGGATGGCGACGCTGACAATCAGCCGCCCGTAGCGCCGCCGCGGGGGTGCGGGTGGCGGAACGTAGAGTCCCTGCTGGTAGTCCTCGAAGGTCACCGTGATCCTGTCTTTAGTGCCCGGTTAGTGGCCCCATAATTCTCGCAGCAACGGATGGGCGTTTCGTGAGGCGCTCCTCCGCGTCGGCGACGCGCATCGCCAGCGTGCCGAGATTGGCACCGACGAAGCGCAGCGGCTCGGGCTCCCACGAGGGCGAGCGGTGGCCGACCCACGGCAGCGCGGTCAGGTCTGTTGCGGCGCCGGTGATGAGGTCGGCGAGTGTGCGACCCGCGAGGTTGGTGGTGCTCAGGCCATCGCCGACGTAGCCTCCCGCGGTGGCAATGCCTGTCTCGCGGTCATAGCTCGCTGCGGCGTGCCAGTCACGGGGAACCCCGAGCGGTCCGCCCCACCGGTGCGTGACCGTGAGCGGGCCGGCCGCCGGAAAGAGCTGCTCGAGCTCGCGCTGCAGGTGCGCGAAGACAGCGGGCGACCGATCGAATTCCGGTTGGATGCGGCTGCCCCAGTGGTATCCAGCGCCGCGCCCTCCGAAGGCGAAACGATTGTCAGCCGTGCGCTGACCGTAGACCAGCAGATGCCGAAAATCGGTGAAGGTCTGCCCGTGCGCAATGCCGATCTCGTGCCAGACAGCATCGGGCAGCGGCTCGGTGGCGATCATCAGCGAGTAGAGCGGCAGCACCCGCCGGTGGGTCTGACGCATCGTGGCGCCGTAGCCCTCCGTGGCGACCACGACCGTCTCGCAGGTCACGGTGCCGCGGCTTGTGCGAACGGACTGCGCCGCAAAGTCGAGAACCTCCGTCGCCTCAAAAATGCGAACACCTTTCGCCTCGAGCACCCGGGCAAGGCCGCGAACAAGCTTCGCGGGGTGCAGGCGCGCGCAGGCGGGATCAAACGTGCCTCCGTCGGCCCGCAGCTCGATCGCGTCGACGCCATAGCGAGCGGCCTCGGCCACCTCGGCACGGGCGGCGCGCTGCTGCACGGCCGTGCGCGCGTAGGCAATGGTGCCGCCTAGCTCGAAGTCGCAGTCGATGCCCTCGGCGGCGGTCACTCGGCCGACCTCGTCGACGGTGGCGATCATCGCGCGCCGCATGGTCAGGGCGGCATCGAGTCCGTGCCGCCGTTCGAGCGCCGCGGTTGAGGCAGGGAACAGTGCGGAGCACCAGCCGCCGTTGCGACCGCTCGCGCCGAATCCGACGATCTGCTTCTCGAGCACGACGATCGACAGGGTCGGGTCGCGCTTGAGCAGGTAGTAGGCCGTCCAGAGGCCGGTGAGCCCGCCACCGATGATGGCGACGTCGGCCTCGAGGTCACCGGGCAGCGGATCGCGCGGGGTGAGATCGTCTGGCACGGTGTCGTGCCAGAACGACAGGTTTCGATACACGGCTTCGCCGCTACTCAACCCGCTCAACAGCTAGAGCCGCGACCACGCCTCGGTGAGCACGCCGCGAAGAATGCCCTCGATCTCGTCGAACTCGGCCGGGCCGATGGTCAGCGGCGGCGCGAGCTGGATGACGGGGTCGCCCCGGTCGTCCGCCCGGCAGTACAGCCCCGCGTCGTACAGCGCCTTCGAGAGGAACCCGCGCAGCAGGCGCTCCGACTCGTCGTTGTCGAAGGTCTCTTTGGTTGCCTTGTCTTTGACGAGCTCGATTCCGAAGAAATAGCCGTCACCGCGCACGTCGCCGACGATCGGAAGGTCGAGCAGCTTCTCGAGGGTTGCGCGAAAGACCGGCGAATTCTCGCGAACGTTTTCGTTGAGCTTCTCTTCTTCGAAGATGTCGAGGTTCTCGAGGGCAACGGCCGCGCTGACCGGATGACCGCCGAAGGTATACCCGTGGTAGAACGTCGTGTCACCGTGGCGGAAGGGCTCGTAGATGCGGTCGCTGACGATGGTCGCGCCGATGGGGGAGTAGCCGCTCGTCATCCCCTTCGCGCAGGTGATCATGTCGGGCTGAATACCGTAGGTCGTCGACGCGAAGAAGTTGCCGATGCGTCCGAAGGCGGTGATCACCTCGTCGGCGACGAGCAGCACGTCGTACTTGTCGCAGATCTCGCGCACCCGCTGAAAGTAGCCGGGGGGCGGGGGAAAGCATCCGCCACTGTTTTGCACCGGCTCGAGAAAGACGGCCGCGACGGTATCGGCGCCCTCGAACAGGATCATCTCTTCGATGCGGTTCGCTGCCCACTGACCGTACTGGTCGATCTCGGGGGTCGCCGAACCCGCCGTTGCGACGAATCCGTTCTCTTCAGCGCGGTAGTAATTCGTGTTCGGCACCCGGAATCCGCCCGGAACGAGCGGCTCGAACATCGACTTCATGGCGGGGATGCCGGTGATCGAGAGGGCACCCTGCGGGGTACCGTGGTAGGCGATCGCCCGGGAGATCACTTTGGTCTTGGCTGGCTGGCCCTGCAGCTTCCAGTAGTACTTCGCGAGCTTAAAGGCGGTCTCGACCGCCTCACCGCCGCCGGTGGAGAAGAACACGCGGTTGAGGTCGCCCGGGGCGTACTCGGCAAGGCGGTCGGCGAGTTCGATGGCATTCGGATGCGCGTACGACCAAATCGGGAAGAACGCCAGCTCTTCCGCCTGCTTCGCCGCAGCCTCGGCGAGGCGCTTGCGGCCGTGCCCGGCGTTGACGACGAACAGACCGCTGAGGCCGTCAAAGTACTTGGCGCCGGTGGAGTCCCAGATGTGGTGACCCTGCCCCTTGACGATGATGGGCACGCCGTTGGCCTCGGCGGCAGACTGCCGTGAGAAGTGCATCCAGAGGTGGTCTTTGGCCTTCTGCTGGAGGTCGTCGTTGTCGTAGGTGGTCATGGTTATCTAGTTCCCCAGTTGTACTGCTGCTTGACGAGTTTCAGGTAAACGAAGGTCTCGGTGGATTGCACGCCAGCGAGGGCGCGGATCTGCTTGTTGAGAAGGGTGATGAGGTCGTCGTCGTTCTCTGTGACGACCTCGACGAGAATGTCGAAGCTGCCGGCGGTGAGCACGACATAGTCGACGGCGGGCAGCGTCGCGAGGGCGGCAGCGAGCACGGTGGTGTCGCCGGTCGCGCGGATGCCGATCATCGCCTGGCGGTAGAAGCCCAGCTGCATCGGGTCGGTGACGGCTACGACCTGCATGACCCCGGAGTCCGTCAGCTTCTGCACCCGCTGCCGAACGGCCGCCTCGCTGAGCCCGACGGCCTTGCCGATCTCGGCGTAGCTGCGTCGGCCGTCGGCCTGCAGCTGCTCGATGATCGCCTTAGAGACGTCATCGAGCTGGATCGGCTTCGCGGGCACGCGGGGGCTGCTCATGCCTCGATTCTGTCAGTCGCTGTGAGCGTGAACAAGCGAATCCGTACTTTCTGCGGTCTTTTGCAGACGAAATTCGTGGCGTAGTGACGAAAGCAGCACGCAAAGCTATGTTTGATCGCATGAGCAACCGGCAGATCCGCAACTTCATCAACGGCGAGTACGTGGACGCGAAAGGCGACGGCTCGTTTGACGTGATCGACCCGGCCACCGAGCAGACCTACGCCAGCTCGCCGGTCAGCGGAGCAGCGGATGTCGACTCCGCCTTCTCCGCCGCATCCACCGCCTTCGAGACCTGGCGAGAGACCACCCCTGCCGAGCGGCAGCTGGCTCTGTTCCGCCTCGCGGATGCCATGGAGGCCCGCGCAGAGGAGTTCGCCGACCTCGAGTCGCAAGACACCGGCAAGCCGCGCGCCAGTCTCGTCGACGACGAGATTCTGCTCAGCGTCGACCAGATTCGCTTCTTCGCCGGCGAGGCCCGTCACCTCAGCGGCATGGCGAGTGCCGAGTACATGAAGGACCACACCTCGTCCATTCGCCGCGAGCCGATCGGTGTCATCGGCCAGGTGACCCCGTGGAACTACCCGCTCAACATGGCTGTGTGGAAGATCGCCCCCGCGCTCGCCGCCGGCAACACGACGGTGCTGAAGCCCTCGGATACGACCCCGTCATCCACCCTGCTGCTCGCCGAGGTGGCCGCCGAATTCTTTCCGCCCGGCGTGCTCAACGTGATCACCGGCGACCGCACGACCGGCGCAGCCATGATCGACCACCGCACCCCGGCCATGGTGAGCATCACCGGCTCGGTGCGGGCGGGCATGGAGGTCGCGAAGGCGGCCTCGAAAGACCTCAAGCGCGTGCACCTCGAGCTCGGCGGCAAGGCTCCGGTCGTCGTCTTCGAGGATGCCGATATCGAGTCGGCCGTCGAGGGCATCGGCATTGCCGGCTACTTCAACGCCGGCCAGGACTGCACGGCCGCGACCCGCGTGCTCGTGCACGAGTCGATCCACGACGAGTTCGTCGCCGCGATCGTCGCGTGGGCACGCGAGAACGCGAAGACCGGTGCTCCGTCAGACGAGGGGATTCTCTTCGGCCCGGTCAACAACGCCAACCAGCTCGCGCAGGTCACCGGCTTCATTAGCGAGCTGCCCGACAACGCGGTCATCGAGCTCGGCGGCCACCGCCAGGGCGACACGGGCTACTTCCACGAGGCGACCATCGTCTCGGGCCTCACGCAGACGGATGACGCGATCCAGCGCGAGATCTTCGGCCCGGTCATCACGGTGCAGAAGTTCCGCGACGAGGCGGAGGCCACCCGCTGGGCCAACGACGTGCAGTACGGCCTGTCGTCGAGCGTCTGGACGAAGGACCACTCCCGCGCGATGCGCATGGCCAAGAACCTCGACTTTGGCTGCGTCTGGATCAACACGCACATTCCGCTCGTCGCAGAGATGCCCCACGGCGGCTTCAAGCACTCCGGTTACGGCAAAGACCTCTCGAGCTACGGGTTTGAGGACTACACGCGCATCAAGCACGTGATGAGCTTCATCGGGTGAACCCCGAAGGGGTGACAGCTTCATAGACTGAGCTTGTGCAATCCGATCTCGACGACACCATGACGGTCCCGCCGCAGGCGGTCACCGAGGTGGGCGAGACCGACGTCGAGCACACGGTGGTGCCGAACGCCGCCCCGCCGCTCGACCCGCACATGTGGCCGACTGACACGCCTGTCTCCGCGTGGCCACCCGCCCCGGCCGCCCCCGCGGTGCCGCTGTACTACGGCTTTCGCATCGGCTCGAGCCAGATCGTTCTGCTCGACGCGATCGCCTATATCGGTCGAAAGCCGAGCACGCCCCGGGTCGTGCAGGGCGGGGTGCCGCGCCTCGTGCGGGTGCAGTCGCCAACCCAAGAGGTCTCGTCGACCCACCTCGAGCTTCGGCAGACCGGGGTGACGGTTGTCGTGCACGACCTGCACTCGACGAACGGAACCCGCCTCGCCGTGCCTGGCCACCCCGTGCGCACCATGCGGCCGGGGGAGTCGGCCGTCGTCACCGTTGGCAGCCTCATCGACATCGGCGACCGCAACGTCATCGAGATTCTTCCCCTGCGAGAGCTCCAGTGAGCGAGCGCGGCGGTGACAGCGTCGGCACAGATATCGCGGTGCCCGGCGGCAGGGGGATCCGGCTGTCGTGGGCTGCGGTGACGGATGTCGGCCGCAAGCGCAAAGGCAACGAAGACAGCTACCTCGCGCGCGTTCCCATCTTCGCCGTCGCCGACGGAATGGGGGGCCACCTCTCTGGTGACCTTGCCAGCGCCGCCGTCGTACGCCGCCTCGACGAGGGCGTGACGAGCGACTTCGTGGCTCCGCACCTGATCGAGCGCGCCCTCGAGGTCGCGAGCAGCGACATCGACGTGATCGCTGGCGACAGCGAGATCGGGGTTGGCACGACGGTGACCGGGGCGATGTTGACGCTGGTCGACGGCATCCCGAATTTTGCCGTCTTCAACATTGGCGACAGCCGGGTCTACCGCTTCGAGCGCAACTCGCTCAAGCAGGTCACCCGCGACCACTCGCTCGTGCAAGAGATGGTGGACTCCGGCACGATCAGCAAGGCGCAGGCCCTCAAGCACCCGGACGGCAACATCATCACCCGGGCGGTGGGATTCCGCTCGCAGCCGACCCCGGACTACTGGATGATCCCGCTCAAGCCCGGGCTGCGGTTGCTGATGTGCTCCGACGGGCTGACCGGCGAGCTCGACGACAAGCGCATCCGGCTGCACCTCGCTGCGGGTCTCTCTACCCGCGAGACCGCGAGCTCTCTGGTCGACGCGGCTCTGGCCTCTGGCGGGCGGGACAACGTCACCGTCATCGTCGTCGACGTGCTTTCTGCTGCACCTTAGCTACCACCCCAACCCGGGGGTACACCCCGAATGGGCAGGGGTGCGCCGTCTAGAATAGGGAAACCTGTCTACGGCGAGAGCCTGAATCACTGGAGAAGGGGGTTGCCTGTGGCGCGTCGTCTGCCATCGCAGCCTCCGACGCTGCCCGGCTTCTCCCACCTCCACGTGCTCGGAGCTGGTGGCTTCGCCGACGTCTTCCTCTATGAGCAGAATATGCCGCGTCGGCAGGTCGCCGTCAAGGTCATGCTCAGCGAGGTTGTCAACGACCAGGTGCGGCAGATGTTTCAGGCCGAGGCGAACCTCATGGCGCAGCTGAGTGCGCATCCGTCGATTCTCACCGTCTATCAGGCCAGCGTCTCAAGCGACGGGCGGCCATACCTCGTCATGGAGCTGTGCTCGTCTGCGCTCAGCCAGCGCTACCGCGCAGAGCAGCTGCCCGTCTCTGATGTGCTGCGCATCGCCGTCAAGATCGGCAGCGCTGTCGAGACTGCCCACCGCGCGGGGGTGCTGCACCGCGATATCAAGCCATCGAACATTCTGCTGACGGCCTATGGGCATCCCGTGCTCAGCGACTTCGGCATCGCCTCGACGCTTACCGGCACGGGCGACGGCGCCGTCGTCGGCATGTCCATTCCGTGGTCAGCCCCCGAGGTGCTCATGGACGAGACCGCCGGCACGATCGAGTCAGAGGTGTGGTCACTGGCCGCGACCGTCTACTCGTTTCTCGCTGGCCGCTCGCCCTTCGAGGTGCCCGGCGACTCGAACAAGTCGACCGACCTCATTACTCGCATCAGTCGTGCAAAGCCCCAGCCGATCGGGCGCAGCGACGTGCCCGCCAGCCTCGAGGCCACGCTCGCCAAGGCGATGTCGCGCAAGCCGGAGAACCGCCACGCGAGCGTGCTCGAGTTCGTGCGCGAGCTGCAGGCCGTCGAGACTGAGCTCGGCTATGTGCAGACGCAGGTCGAGGTCGCCATGGACGACTGGGCGCTGGCCACCGTCGCCGACCTTGAGGATCGCACCAGGGTTCGCGGCGTCAACGGGGTGCCGATGGCGAGTGCCGTCAACACCAACCGTCGTCGCCGTCGGGCTGCCGCCGTGCAGGGTGAGTACAGCCCGGTAGGCACCCTGCTGCGGCAGAGCAACAACCAGCCGGGCGCCCAGCGCAGCACCGGCACCTCGCCGCTGCAGCGCGGCCGGGGCATGCAGATTCTCTCGTGGGCGCTCGTCGGTGTTGCCGCGGTGGCGATCGCGCTCGCCGCGGCGGCAACCCTCTCGCTCATCCGCTCGCAGCCACAGGACATCCCGATTGTCAGCGACATCGAGGCGCAGACCAGCGGCGGCGGTGTCACCTTCAGCTGGCAAGACCCTGGCCTTGACGACACCGACAGCTACCAGGTCGAGATCAATGGCGGCTCGGTCAGCGTGCAGACCTCAGAGACCTTCCAATACCAGGCCGAGCCGGGCGAGAGCGTGTGCATCATCGTGACGGTCAATCAGGGCGCCCAGCTGGGCACGCCGAGCTCGCCGAAGTGCGTGGACGTCACGGAGTAGCGGGTGTTCAGAACCTGGATCGCCTCGCACCGATCGCTTCTCGCCACGGCGACGAGCGCGGTCGTGATTGGCGCGCTCGTCGCGACAACGGCGATCATCTCCAGTGGATTCAGCGCCCAGCGCCTTGACCTCAACGACTCGTCTGTGTGGGTTGCGAACAGCGTCGACCAGTACGTGGGGCGCGCCAACACCGAGGTGTTCGAGCTCAACACGATCGTCGAGAGCGCCAACGGCGACATCGAGGTAGTGCAGTCCGGGGCGACCGTTCTCGTCGTGGACCACACGGATGCGAAGCTCGACGTCATCGACCCGGCAACCTCCGAGGTGCTCGACACCGTTGCGCTGCCGCCGAATCAGGCCCGAGTCTTTCTCGCCGGCCAGAACGTGGTCATCTACTCGCAGGGCACCGGCGAACTCTGGATTCTGCCCATCGACGCCCTGTCGACCTTCGACGCCACCCAGCTGCCGAGTCTCAACCTCGGGGCGGACTCCGTGGTCAGCGTCGACCAGAACGGACTCCTCGTCGGCTTCTCACCCAACGCCGGCCAGGTCTTCCAGGTCGACGCAGCCGCGGCCGCCGTCGTGCAGCAGACGACGAGCACGGCCTTCGAGCCCAGCGGCGACAGCTTCGAGGTCACCTCGGTCGGCGGCCAATGGGCGGTTCTCGACACCGATACCGCTGTGCTCGAGACCGCGTCAGGGGTGACCGACCTCAGCGATCGCGTGACGGGCGAGGTCGTGCTGCAGAAGCCGAGCGCAGTGGGCTCTGCGGTGCTCGTCGGCCACGGCGCAGGACTGCTCAACGTGCGCTTCGGCGCGGGCGTCACCGAGCTGGTCAATGACCGCTCGGGAGCGGCGGCGGCGCCGAGCGCGTCAGGCGGCTGCGAGTTCGCCGCGTGGGCCGACGGCAGCGCGTGGCGCCACTGCGCAGACGACCCGGCGAACGGCACCATCATCGACCTCAGCGGCATGCCGGGTGTGCCCGACCTCGTCTTCCAGGCGAACGGCGACCGGCTGGTGCTCAACGACACCCGCGCGGGTGCGTCGTGGGCCGTGCAGGCCGAGGGCGAGCTCATCAACAACTGGGATGACCTCATCGCCACGCTCGACGACGAGGAGCAGGTCGAGCAGAACGACGACAGCACCCCGCCAGAGACCGAGCAGGCGCAGTTGCCGCCGGTGGCGGTCGACGATGCTTTCGGTGCGCGGCCGGGGCAGGCATCCCCGGTTCCGGTGCTGCTCAACGATTACGACCCGAACGGCGACGTGCTCGTGGTCTCGACGGTCGACGCGCTGGATCCCGCGATCGGCCGGGTCGACATCATCAACGACTCGCAGTCGGTGCAGATCACCCTCGCACCGGCGGCGAGCGGGGTGGTGACCTTCGGCTACACCATCAGTGACGGTCGCGGCGGAACAGCCACCGCGAGTGTCACCGTCACCGTGCGATCTGCGGCCGAGAACTCGCCGCCGCAGCAGGTGCGCACGACCCGGGCGAACGTCGGCACCGGCGGTCAGGTGTCCCTCGAGGTGCTCGGTGACTGGATCGACCCCGACGGCGATCCCTTCTACCTCGCCTCGGCCTCGGTCGCCTCGCCCGATACCGTCGCCCACAAGCCGGACGGCACGGTCGTGTACTCCGACAACGGTGCCGGCGGCACTGCCAAGACCGTCACCCTCACCGTGTCGGACGGCACTGCAGAGAACATCGGAACCCTCGCGATCACCGTCAGCGCGCCCGGCGCAGTGCCGATTGTCTGTGACCCCTTCGTCGTGCTCGCCTACGCGGGTGTCGAGGTGCGCATCACCCCGCTCGAGCACGTGCGCGGCGGCAACGGTGCGGTGCGGCTCAACGCCGTGCCCCCGAAGAGTGGCGTGGCAATCACGGCGAACTTCGATCGCGGTGTCTTTCGGGTGACGAGCGATGCCGTTGGTACCCACTACCTCGACTACGTGATCACCGACGACGTGCAGACCGTCAGCTGTGTCGTGCGGGTGGACGTCGCCGCCCCGCCCGACTCCAACACCACTCCGATCACCGTGCCGAAGACGGTCTTCATTCCGACACTGGGCACCCAGACCATCGACATTGCCTCGACCGACATTGACCCGGCCGGCGGCGTGCTGCTGGTGACCGGGGTCATGAACATTCCGGTCGGCTCGGGCGTGCGCGCCGAGATCATCGAACAGCGGGCGGTGCGCATTAGCCTGCTCGAGCCGCTCGACGGGCGGGTGACTTTCGGCTACCGCATCAGCAACGGACTCGCCGAGGCGGAGGGCACCGTCACCGTCATCGAGATTCCGCCGCCCGACCAGCTGCAGCCGCCGATCGCCCGCGACGACACGGCGACCGTGCGCGTTGGCGACGCCATCACCATCGCGGTCATGGACAACGACGAGCACCCGGATGGCGAGATCATCACCCTCGCGCCCCAACTCGTCGACAACGTGGGTGACGACTCCGGTCTGCTGTTCGTCTCTGGCAACACCCTGCGCTACCTCGCCCCGAACCACACCGGCAACGTCACCGCGACCTATCGGATTCTCGGACCGCTGGGCCAGTACGCCGATGCGCAGGTCACCATCCAGGTGCGCGAGCCCAATATCGACACCAACCACGCTCCAGCGCCGGCGCGCATCACAGCCCGTGTGCTCGCGGGCGAGCAGGTGCGCATCGACATCCCGCTCGACGGCATCGACCCCGACGGAGACTCGGTGCAGCTGCTCGGGCAGGCCACTAGCCCGGAGAAGGGCACGGTGCTCGAGGTCGGGGCGGACTACATCCTCTATGAGGCGGGGGAGTATTCGCCCGGCACCGACACCTTCACCTACACGCTCATCGACGCGCTCGGGGCGCGGGCGACGGGCACGATCCGGGTTGGCATCAGCCCGCGGCTCGACGGGGCGCGCAATCCGGTCGCCATTGAAGACGCGGTGACCGTTCGGCCGGGCTCGAGCATCTCTGTGCAGGTGCTCGCCAACGACTCCGACCCCGACGGCGGCAGCCTCACGGTGACGAGTGTGGTGCCGAGCGACTCAGAGACGCTGGCGACCGTAGTCGACGGGGCCATCGTGACGATCACGCCGCCCAGCGAAGAGGATGAGTACGGTCTGCTGTACACGATCGCCAACGAGCGCGGTGGAACAAGCTCGAACTTCATCACGGTGACGGTCTCGAACGAGGCGCCGCTGTCGTATCCGATCGTCTCCGACACGGTGCTCACACTCTCTGACATCGCGGGCCGCGACACGGTCGACGTCAGCGTGCTCGACCGGGTGTTCTTCGCCGACGGCGACGTCGGCGAGCTGGGGGTCTCAGTGCTGCAGGGCTACCCCTCAGCCGAGGTGCTATCGAACAAGCAGATTCGGGTGCAGATCGGCGACGAGCGGCAGATCATCCCCTTCGCCGTCTCGCACCCCGACGACCCCGCGGTGCGTGCGTATGCCTTCATCTGGGTGCCCGGCTTCAACGACGCGCTGCCGCAGCTCGACCGACGTGCCCCCAAGCTCGTGGTGACGAGCGAAGAGACCCTGACGATCGACCTCAACGACTACGTCATCGCGGTCGCGGGAAAGCGCGTGCAGCTGACCGACTCGAGCACGGTGTCGGCTACTCACGCCGACGGCTCCAGCCTCGTGGTTGACCGTGACACCGTGCAGTTCCGGTCGGCAGATCTGTACTACGGTTCGGCATCCATCTCGTTCGAGGTTACGGATGGCGCATCGGCCACGGATCCGAACGGTCGAAAGGCCATTCTGGTGCTGCCCATCATCGTCAACCCGCGAACCAACCAGGCCCCGTCATTCAACGGGGCGGTCATCGAGTTCGAGCCTGGCCAGGAGAAGGTCATTGACCTGCTCGAGCTGACCACCTACCCCTACGCCGATGACCTCGACGAGCTGGCGTACTCCCTCGGCGAGGCCGCGCCCGACGGGTTCAGCGTTCGGCTCGCCGGCCAGGTGCTCACCATCACGGCTGACGAGAACGCCGTCAAGGGCACAAGCAGCTCGGTCACCGTCGGCGTGCGCGACGCGGTCAACGACGGTAGCTCGGGCCGCATCGAGCTCAGCGTCGTGCCCTCCACGCGGCCCCTCGCCCGCCCGGCGGCTGACAATGAGACCACCCTGCGCGGAGCGCAGACCGTCATTGACGTGCTGGCCAACGACGAGGCAACCAACCCGTTCCCCGGTCAGCCACTGTCGGTTGTGCAGGTGATTGGCGCGAGTGCAGCGGGTCTTCCCAGCGGCGTGACCGTCACCGTGTCGCAGGATCGCAGCCGCGTCACCGTCGATGTGGCCGAGTCGGCAGAGCCGGGCGACATCAACCTGCAGTACCAGGTGGCGGACGCGACCAACGACCCCGACCGCTACACCTGGGGCACCGTGCGCATCTCGATCCAGGATGTACCGGATGCCCCGGCCAAGCCATTCCGTCAGGACAACGCCTTCGTCGACGGCGAGCTCGTGCTGCGCATCACCCAGCCGCAGCCCAACAACTCGCCGATCACCAACTACCGGGTCACGAGCACGAGCAACGGCGGCTACAGCCACGACTGCGGTACGTCGACGGTCTGCAGCCTGCCCGGACTCAGCGTCGGCGAGCTTTACACGTTCCAGGTCGTGGCAACCAACGCCGTCGGCGACTCCGCGCCGAGCCCGCTCAGCGACGCGTATTCGATCGACTACCTTCCGGCGGCTCCGGCGACCGTGACTGCGGTGCCGAGCGACGCAGCCGCAGCGCCCGCAGGCGGGTCGATCGACGTGTCGTGGAGTGCGGTGAGCGATCCAAGCCCCGGAACGAGCGTGACCGGCTACACGGTCGTGGTTGTCGGGGTGACGTCGACGACGGTGCCGGTGGGCACCACGAGTGTCACCATCCCGGGGCTGGCGACTGATGTGTCGTACACGGTCTCGGTCTACGCGCGCAACGGCGCACAGGTGACGCAGGAATCTGGCTGGAACCGGGCATCCACCTCTGTGCACACGGTGGGGCCGCCGACCGTGCCGTCCCCGGCGCCGCAGGCCACGAGCGCGACAAACGGCGACATCGAGGTGACCTGGGGCGCGAGCGCAGCGAACGGCGGCGGCACCGTGACCTATGGAATCGAGCGGATGGACGGCGCCGCCAGCCCCTCCACCTGCACCCCTTCGATGGCAACCGGTGCAACCTCGCCCTACGTGGACACCACGGCTGTCGACGGAGAGACGTACACCTACGTCGTCTACGCCAGCAACGGCAGCTACTGCACCGCGGCGAGCACCGGTGCGACGATCAGCCTTGAGGCGCCCGGTGCCGCGACCGGCAGCGCGACCATCGAGCAGCACGGCTCGACCGGGCAGTTCGACATTCTCGCGGGTGCCCTCTCGGCCAGCGGCACGGTGGTGAAGTACCAGTACCTGCTCAGCTCTGACGGCAGCTGGCGCGACCTGCCTGCCGACGGATACCTCACCGCGCTCGGCGCGCCCGGCACGACCTACGGGCAGGCGATCGACGTGAGCTTCCGCGCCTGCCGCAACGACTCCGACAGCTATTGCGGCCCAGCCAGCGCGACGACGACCCTGACGCCGGTGAACACCCGGGTAACCGTTGCGAGCTGTGTGGCGAGCTCTGCAACCCCGCCGATGATCGACCAGCCAACGAACATTGGCACTGTGAGCGCGAGCTACGAGGTCGCCTACAACCAGCCCATCGTCTTTCTCATCGACCACTGGTCAAGCTTCGGTCCGGCCTCCGACCCCGTTCCGGGGGATGCAACCGAGATGCGGGTGAAGGCTACTGTCAATGGATACACCGATCCCGGTTACAGCCAGTTCACCTGCACGCCATAACTACCCCCACCCGAGACAACACAGGAGCACGACCCATGACCATGACATCGGAGCAGGCCACCTGGTTCGCTGACATCTTCTCGCGCCTCGTCGACAACGTGGAGCAGGTGCTGCTCGGCAAGACCTTCGTCGTTCGGCTCGCCTTCACGGCGCTGTTCAGCGAGGGGCACCTGCTGCTCGAGGACTACCCCGGCACGGGCAAGACGTCGCTCGCCCGCGCGATGGCGCAGAGTGTGCAGGGCACCAACAACCGCATCCAGTTCACGCCCGACCTGCTTCCCGGAGACATCACCGGCGTCAGCATTTGGGATGCCGGAAAGCAGGTCTTCGAGTTTCACGAGGGCCCCGTGTTCGCCTCGATCGTGCTCGCCGACGAGATCAACCGGGCGAGCCCGAAGACGCAGTCCGCGCTGTTGGAGGTCATGGAGGAAGGGCAGATCACCGTCGACGGCGTCACCCACGATGTCGGCGAACCCTTCATGGTTATCGCTACCCAGAACCCGATCGAGCAGGCCGGAACCTACCGGCTGCCAGAGGCGCAGCTCGACCGCTTTCTCATGAAGGCCTCGATCGGCTACCCCGACCACAGCTCAACCCTGCGCATTCTCGAGGGCGCGGGCACCAAGGCGCACGACGTCATCGTGCCGAACGTCATCACCAGCGAGGTGGTCATTGAGATGGCCGAACTCGCCCGCACGGTGCACGTCGACGCGTCGATCAACGACTACGTCAGCCGACTCATCGACGCGACACGTTCGGCCAGCGAGGTGCGGCTTGGCGCGAGTGTGCGCGGCGCCCTGGCGCTCGTGCGTGCGGCGAAGACGCTTGCCGCATCCAACGGCCGTCACTACGTCGTGCCCGACGACATCAAGACCCTTGCAGAGCCGGTGCTCGCTCACCGCCTCGTGCTCGACCCAGAGGCCGAGTTCGACGGCGTTACAACGTCGAGCGTCATCGCGCAGCTTCTCATCGAGACGGCACCGCCGAGTGATCGGCAAGCCGTGTGAGTTCTGACAGCCATTTCGCCACCTCGACCGACGGGCTGACGAACGCGCGCACGAGACTCGTCGGAAGCCGCACCGGACTTCTCGCCGACCTCGTCGTGTCGATCGTGCGCCTGCTGCGGTCGGTGCGACGTGGGCTGCGCCGCGCCGCACGACGCGCGGCGGATGTCGTCACCCCCCTCGGCTGGACCATGGTCGCCCTCGTGCCCCTCGGCTTCGTCTTCGGCTACGGCGTCGGCTGGCTCGAGCTCGTCGTGGCGGCGTGGGCGGGACTCGTGCTGCTCATCGTCGCGGGCCTCTACCTCATTGGCAGCACGCGGCTGGAGGTCGACCTCGCCCTGCCGCAGCGCCGAACCGTCGTGGGGGAGCCGGTCACCGGCGAGCTCGTGGTCAGCAATCCGAGCCGCCTGCGCACGCTCGGGCTCACCCTCGAGGTTCCCGTCGGCAAGGGCCTCGCCGAGATCGTCGTACCGGCCATTGCGGCGCGCGACGAGCGCCGCCAGGACTTCACTGTGCCCGCCACCCGGCGCGGTGTGGTCACGGTGGGTCCGGTGCGCACGGTTCGTGCTGATCCACTCGGTCTGGTGCGCCGCGAACACGTCTGGACTGCAGCGAGCGAGCTGTTTGTGCACCCTCGAACCATCGGGATCCCCAGTATGAGCACCGGCTTCGTGCGCGACCTCGAGGGCAACCCGACGCGCGAGCTGTCGACGAGCGACATCTCGTTTCACGCGCTGCGCGAGTACAGCGGGGGCGACGAGCGGCGCCACATTCACTGGAAGTCGTCGGCGAAGACAGGCACCTACATGGTGCGTCAGTTCGAGCAGACCAAGCGCAGCCACCTCGTCATCGCCCTCAGCCTCGCCTCGGCCGACTACGCCACCGACGACGAGTTCGAGATGGCGGTCAGCGTCGCGGGATCCCTCGGCGCCCGCGCCATTCGCGACACCCGTGACGTCTCGGTGATCGTCAGTGAGTCGACCCCGGAGTTCGCACGCCGCAAGGTGTTCGCGGTCAAGTCGCTCTCGACCATCAGCCGCAACCGGCTGCTCGACGAGCTCGCCGTCGTTGAACACTCACCCGCCGCGCTCGCCCTCGTTGACGTCGCACGGGTGGCCAGCGGCCGGGTTCCCGGTGTGTCGCTCGCCTTCATCATCTGCGGATCGAGCACGACCCCGAGCGAGCTGCGGGCTGCCTCAACGAAGTTTCCCGTCGGCGTCGAGGTGATCGCCGTGATCTGCGACCCGGAGTCGATTCCCGGCCTTCGCCGGGTGGCCGGTCTCAGCGTGCTCACCATCGGCGTGCTCGACGACCTCAACCGCTCGCTGATGGGAGCGCGGGTATGACCGCGCGCACACCGCTGCGGCCCGCCGCCGTCATCGTCAACACCGCAGCGCTCTGGTGTGCCGTCGCGGTGGCCGCCATCGCGTGGTGGCCGATCTACCAAGACGTGCGGTTCATCGTGCTCGCCGTGGTTGCCACCGCTGTCGGGTCGGCCATCGCGATTCTCGGGACTGTCTACCGCTGGTCGTCGGCCATCGTCGCACCGGTCACCGCCGTTGCCTTCGCGATCATCGGAGTGCCACTCGCTGTTCCCGCGCGGGCTCTGAGCGGCTTTCTGCCCTCCCTCGATGGCGAGATCGAGCTGTTCTCTGCTGTCGCCCTCGGCTGGAAGCAGCTGCTGACGATCACCCTTCCGGTGGGCAGCTACCAGTCGTTGCTGGTGCCCGCGCTGGTGAGCGTGCTGCTGGTGACGGTCGTCTCGCTCTCCGTCGCGCTGCGGTCGCGTCGAGGCGACCTCGCCGTGATCGGTCCTGTCGTGCTGTTCATCGTCGGCCTCGCCTTCGGTGCGCGCGAGGCGCACCGTCCGATTGAGCTGGCCCTAGGGCTGCTCGCCACCAGCCTGCTCTGGCTGCTCTGGCGCCGGTGGTACCGCCGACGCCAGGCCGTGCGTGCCCTCGACGGCAGTAATGCGGCGTTCGGGCTGCGCACGATCATCAGCGCGGTGGTGGTCATGGCGATCGCGGGAGCCACCGCGATCGCGGCAGCCGTCGCACTGCCACCGACGCAGCAGCGCGAGGTGCTGCGCTCGGCGGTCGAGCAGCCCTTCGATCCGCGCGACTACGCGAGCCCGCTGGCCGGATTTCGGCAGTACTTTCGGGAGGATATGGCGGGTGCCACGATCCTTACGGTTGATGGCCTACCAGAGGGGGCCCGCATCCGCATCGCTACCCTCGACAGCTATGACGGCGTGGTCTATGCGGTGGGCAGCGACACGGTCACCAGTGAGTCGGGGTCATTCACCCGGGTGCCATACATCTACGACCAGTCGGCCGTGATCGGCGAACAGGTCTCGATCGACGTGCAGCTCGGCGACTACAGCGGTGTGTGGCTGCCGACCGTTGGCAAGTTCGAGAATGTCGAGTTCAGTGGTGATCGGGCCGCTGAGCTGCGCGACGCCTTCTACTACAACGACACCGCGAGCACCGCGGCCATCATCAGCGGCCTCGAGAGCGGCGACAGCTACCGTCTCGACGCGGTGCTGCCCGCGCAGCCGAGCGAGGCTCTGATCTCTGCGTCGACGGCAGGCTCTGCCACCGTGCCGCGGCTCTCCTCTCCACCCGCCGAGCTCAGCACCGTTCTCGAGCGCTACACCGCCGGGGTCGACGGGCAGGGTGCGCGGCTCATCGCCGCCATCGAGGGCCTGCGATCGGAGGGCTACATCAGCCACGGAATCGGCGACGACGAGCCACCGAGCCGCTCCGGGCACTCCGCCGACCGCATCACCCAGCTGCTAACCGACCAGCGGATGATCGGCGACGCAGAGCAGTACGCCGTCACCGCGGCGATCATGGCTCGCGAGCTCGGCTTTCCGGCTCGCGTGGTCGTCGGCTTTCTTCCCGACAGCACTGGAGTGGTCACCGGCGACATGATCACCGCGTGGATCGAGGTCAACACGGCGCAGTACGGCTGGGTGACGATAGATCCGACGCCGCCGAACCGCATGATTCCCGAGGAGCAGCCAGAGGAGCCGAGCGAGGTCTCGCGGCCACAATCGGTTATCCAGCCGCCCGATGAGGAACAGGATCTCAACGACCAGCAGACACCGACCGAAACGGCCCAAGACGAGCAGCCCGCCATCGAAGGCTGGGTCGTCGTGCTGCTCACCATTGCCCGCGTACTCGGCTGGACCCTGCTCGCGCTCGGCATTCTTCTGTCGCCCTTCGTCGTGATCATCGCCGCCAAGTTGCGCCGTCGCCAGCTGCGCCGCAAGGCAGCCTCGCCGCTGCAGCGCATCAGCGGCGGCTGGCACGAGTTCGAAGACGCCGTCGTAGATCACGGCTACGCGTTGCCGCGGCACCCCACTCGCAGCGAGCTCGCCCTCACCGTCGGTGGCAGCAGGCCACTCGCCGTCGCCGAACTCGCCGACCGCGCCGTCTTCGCGCCGGTGGAGCCGGATGACGCCGAGGCCACCGGCCTGTGGACCTCCATCGACGAGCTCACGGCCGCACTCGGCGAGGGCAAGACCCGCTGGCAGCGCCTGCGCGCCCGAGTGTCGGTACGCTCTCTCGGAGGGCGCCGTCAGGTGCTACGACGTTCGGGGGGACGACGATGATTTGCGGATACTGCGGCACGGAGCTGCCAGAGACCGCCCTGTTCTGCGGGGAGTGCGGCCGTTCGCTCGCCGCCTCGACCGGACGCACGGCGCCGATCGCGACGCGGCCGGATCGCGAGCCGGTGACTTTCGCCAGTCCGGTTGCTGACACGAGCGTTGTTGAGACGAGCGATGTCGATGTCGATATCGAGGAGATCGACGGGGCAACGGTCGTCACCCGCTCTCGGCCGGCGGCCGCCCCGGTGGTCGAGACGCCCCCGGTGGTCGAGACGCCCCCGGTGGTCGAGACGCCCCCGGTGGTCGAGACGCCCCCGGTCGTCGAGCCTGTCGAGACACCCGCACCCGCACCAGAGCCCCGGGCCCCCAATCCTTGGAAGCCACCGGCTGCAGCCGGGCCGACAGTGGTCACGGTGACCGACCCGCCCGCGCCGGCTATTCCCAGCCCGTGGACTCCGCCCGCCCGCCTGCTACAGCCCACACCCGCGGCCGAGGTCGAGCAGGACTTCGACAAGACGCGCATCGTCTCGAGCTCTCGCACCGCTGCCGGCCCACGCTTCGTGCTGCAGTTCAGCACCGGTGAGAGCGTCACCGTCACCGGTAACGGACTCGTCGGCCGCAACCCGGTGAAGGAGCCCGCCGAGTACTTCGACCACCTCGTGACCATCGTCGACCCCGGCAAATCGGTGTCGAAGACGCACCTCGAGTTCGGTCACGAGGGCGGCGTCTTCTGGATATCCGATCGGTTCTCTGGCAATGGCACGTCGGTGCGCGAGCCCGACAGCGAGTCCCGCCGCTGCGAGGCTGGCCGGCGATACCGAGTGGCCCGCGGAACCCGCGTCACCATGGGTGAGCAGTTCTTCGTCGTCAGCTAGTCCTGCACAGCGGCTAGGTCGTGACCGCTCCTGCCGACATCAACGGAATGGATGACGCGCCTGCTTCCATGGTCAGGCCATGGTCACCCCATCCCCGCCTCCCATCGCTCGCATAGCGCTCCCGGCGCGCCCCGGGCCGCCGGTGCGGCAGCCCTTTCCGCTGGTCGCAACTCTCGCCCCCGTCGCGATGAGCCTGGTGCTCTGGCTGGTCACGCAGTCCGTGTTCTCGCTGATCTTTGCGGCGCTCGGGCCAGTGATTGCGATTGCGAGCCTTGCTGACTCCCGCATCGGCGGCCGGCGGCGAGGGCGCGCCGAGGCTCGGCGCTTCGATGCAGAGCTGCACCAGGCGCGGGCAGAGATCGCTGTGGAACACGATCGCGAGCGCGCGGCGAGTTCGCGCGTCGCACCGGGCGCTGCCGAGTTGGTCGTCGGGCCACAGCACGCTCACTGGCGAGACGATCCGAACCCGCTGCTGGTTCTCGGGCACGCCGACCAGCGCAGCGCGCTCGTGCTGGAGGGGCCGCCAGCGGGTCGCGGTGATGACCCCGGCGATGCCGCGTTGCGTGCGCTGCGCTCGAGTGCAGCGGTGCTGAGCGCCGCACCACTGGTGATCGCCGCCGGCCGCGGCATTGGCATTGTCGGACCACCGGTGCAGGCGGCGGCCGTCGCGCGGGCGCTGCTCGTGCAGCTGCTCGGGCACTGCTCTCCCGCGTCGCACGGTGTGTCTGGCGACGAGGGCTGGCTTGCCCAGCTGCCGCATCGACGCGAGGCGGGGAGGTCGATAGCCCTGTGGAACGGTGATGAGCGCATCCGTATCGAGCTAGCGACTGAGCCGACCGCGCTGCGCGGGGTCGACACGATTGTTCGGCTCGATGGCACCCACGCCGAGGTGCTGCGCGGCGAGCACGCCGGCACGCGTTTCTCGCCAGAGCACCTTGGTGAGGAGCAGGCCCTCACGTGGGCGTCGGCGATCAGCGAGGTCGCCCTGCGCGTGGGGCTCGGCCCGTCGAGCGAGGTCGCAGCGGTCGACTTTGCCGGCCTGCAACAACCGGGCGGGGGAGTGCTGCGGGTGGCGATCGGTCGCGACTCGACGGGGCCGGTCACCATCGACCTGGCGAGTGACGGCCCGCACGCCGTGGTCGGCGGCACGACCGGCAGTGGCAAGAGTGAGTTACTGGTGGCCTGGTTGCTCGGCATGGCCGCGACGCGCTCACCCGACGAGATGGCAATCCTCCTCGTCGACTTCAAGGGCGGCACCAGCTTCGGGGCTTTGCCGAGCCTTCCGCACTGCGTCGGCCTCGTCACCGACCTCGACACCGCCGGCGCCGCGCGGGCGCTCGCCAGCCTCGCGGCCGAGATGCGCCACCGCGAGCGGCTGCTCGCCGACGCGGGCGCCAAATCGATCGAAGAGGTGCCGCAGCTGTCGCGCCTCGTCATCGCGGTCGACGAGTTCGCCGCCATGGCCGCCGACCTCCCCGAGTTGCACGCGCAGTTCGCCGACCTCGCGGCCCGCGGGCGATCGCTCGGGGTGCACCTGGTGCTGTGCACGCAGCGCCCGGCCGGGGTCGTGCGCGACGCCGTGCTCGCCAACGCGTCACTACGCATCTCGCTGCGGGTCAACAACCGGGCAGACAGCACGGCTCTCATCGGCACGGATGCCGCCGCCCGCAGCCACGACAGCACCCCCGGTCGCGCCTGGCTCGCCATCGGCTCCGCGGAGCCGCGCCCCGTGCAGGTGGCCCTCGCCACCGCTGACGACGTGGCGGCAGTGGCGCGGCACTGGGGGAGTGGCTGGCGGCCGCGGAGGCCGTGGCTGGATCCCCTGCCGCACGACCTTGCGCCGTCGAGCGCCCCCGGTGCGATGGGGCTCGTTGACCTGCCGAGCGAGCAGGCGCAGCGCAGCCTGCCGTGGCATCCGGGTCTTGGCACTCTTCTGGTGGTCGGGGCCGGCGGCTCCGGCAAGACCACCGCGCTGCGGGCAGTGGCCAGTCTGCACGGGGGAGCGATTGTGGGCGCCGACATCGAACGGGTCTGGGATGCCCTCTCCGACCCACCGCCCCTACTACTGCTCGACGATGTCGATGCCCTGCTCGCGAGGGTGCAGCCCGACTATCAGCAGGCGCTGATCGATCGGCTGGCCGCGGTGCTGCGCGACGGCGACAGTCGTGTCGTGCTGACGGCGCAGCGACTCAGCGCCCAGTTGCAGCAGCTCTCTGCCCTCTGCGACCACCGTCTTCTACTGCGGATGCCAACCCGCCAGGAGCACGTCATCGCCGGCGGCAGCAGCGAGACCTTCGACCCCGACCTCCCGCCCGGCGGGGGCTGGTGGCGCGGCGACCGGGTGCAGCTCGTGCACGCGCCGCCGATCGAGGAGGTACCTCGGCCGACGAGCGATCCGTGGGCTCCCCGCGGCCGGGCGATTGCCGTCTCGCCGCGCCCGCAGGCGCTCGCGGCGCGCCTCGCCAACCCCGACGTCGAGGTTACCGACCCAGAGAGCTGGCTCGCCGACTGGGGTCGCTTCAGCGCACTCTCGAAAGAGTTGCCCGTGCTGTTTCACGAGTGCAGCCCGACCGAGTTTCGGCAGCTCTCGCGGCGCAGAGCGCTGCCGCCACCGATCGCCGACCCGCGCCGCACGGCCTGGCTGCTCGAGTCGGAGGCCGAGCCGGTGCGGGTTCGGCTAGAACTCGACTGAGGTCAGACCGTGGGCCGCGGCAACCGGCGCGTTGGTCAGTGCGCCCGCGTGGGTGTTGAGTCCGAGAGCGAGAGCGGGGTCGGCCTTGAGCGCCGCCTCCCAGCCGAGGGCCGCGATCGAGCGGATGTAGGGCAGGGTCGCGTTGGTCAACGCGTAGGTCGAGGTGTTCGGCACCGCGCCGGGCATGTTCGCGACGCAGTAGAACAGCGAGCTGTGCACGGTGTACGTCGGGTCGGCGTGGGTGGTCGGGTGGGTGTCGGCGAAGCATCCGCCCTGGTCGACGGCGATGTCGACGAGCACGCTACCCGGCTTCATGCGCGCCACGAGGGCGTTGCTGACCAACTTGGGCGCCTTAGCGCCAGGAACGAGAACAGAGCCGATCACCATGTCGGCGGTGAGGCAGGCGCGCTCGATCTCGAAGCTGTTCGAGGCGATGGTGCGGATGCGGCCGGCGTAGAGCGCATCCAGCTCGCGCAGTCGCTGCAGGTTGGTGTCGAGCACGGTGACGTCGGCGCCCAGTCCGACCGCGACCGAGACCGCGCTCGTGCCCGCAACGCCGCCGCCGAGAACGACGATTCTTGCGGGGTAGGTGCCGGGCACGCCGGGAACCAGCAGGCCGGGGCCGCCGTTCGGCTTGAGCATGGCGTTGGCTCCGACGATGGGGGCGAGACGGCCGGCGACCTCGCTCATCGGGGCGAGCAGCGGCAGGGCGCGCGATGGCAGCTGCACTGTTTCGTAGGCGATGGCTGTCGTCTTGGCGGCGAGCAGGGCATCCGTCAGTGGGCGATCGGCGGCGAGGTGCAGGTAGGTGAAGAGCACGAGGTCGTCGCGCAGGTAGCCGTACTCGGAGGCGATCGGCTCCTTGACCTTGAGCAGCAGTTCTGCGCCAGCCCAGGTGGTCGCGGCGTCGGGGGCGATGGTCGCACCGGCCTCCTCGTACTCGAGGTCGGTGATCGACGAGCCGAGCCCCGCGCCGGTCTCTACCGTCACAGCGTGGCCGTTGGCGACGAGGTCATGCACCCCCGCCGGGGTGATGGCCACGCGAAACTCGTTGTTCTTGATCTCTTTCGCTACGGCGATCCTCATGACTTCAGCGTACTCGCGGCACACCATGGAATCCGCACACAATTCGGGCTTTGACCCGTGGAATTCGTGAAATTCTTGTTACAGACAGAGGGAATTGGCACCGAACTGCTGCCCTCAGCGCACTCGTGTGCAAGTATCGATCAACGCGTTCCGACCTGCGAGGAGAACAACCCCCATGAGCAATTCCCTCCCCGAAGACCCCCTGATCCGCAGCCTTGTATCGGCAGCCCGCAAGGCCCAGATCTCGCGCCGGGGGATGCTCCTCGGCACGGCCGGAACCATTGGTGCGGCATCCGCGCTGAGCCTGACGGCGTGCGCCCCGAGCGGCAACAGCATCGTCTGGGCGAACTGGGCCGCTTACATCGATGAGGATGACGACGGCAACTACCCGACCCTCGACCGTTTCGAGGAGGAGAGCGGCATCCGCGTCAGCTACCAGATCGACGTGGACGACAACAACACCTACTACGCGAAGGTCAAAGACCAGCTCGCCCTCGGCCAGGACATTGGTGCAGACACCGTCTGCCTCACCGACTGGATGGTCGGCCGTCTCATCCGCTTCGGCTACGTGCAGGAGCTCGACAAGGCGGGCATTCCGAACTCCAAGAACCTGCTGCCGTCGCTGCAGGACCCTGGATTCGACCCGGGCCGCAAGTTCTCCCTTCCGTGGCAGGGTGGCTTCGCAGGCCTCTGCTGGAACAAGGAGCTCTACCCCAAGGGCCTCAAGAGCGTCAGCGACCTCTGGGACCCAGAGCTCAAGGGCCGCGTCGGTGTGCTCAGCGAGATGCGCGACACGATCGGGCTCATCCTCGCCGAGCAGGGCGTCGACATCTCGAGCGACTTCAGCGCCGCGGAGTTCGAGGCGGCCGTCGACCTGTTCCGCGAGAAGGTCGAGAGCGGGCAGATTCGCAACATCAAGGGCAACAGCTACCTCGAGGACCTTAAGAACGAGGACACCATCGCGGCGATCGTCTGGTCGGGTGACGTCACCGTCATCAACGCCGAGGCGGGTGACAAGTGGGAGTTCATCATTCCAGAGGCCGGCGGCACGCTGTGGAACGACAACTTCGTCATTCCCACTGGCACGCAGAAGCAGAAGGATGTCGAGAAGCTCATCGACTACTACTACGACCCCGCCGTCGCGGCAGAGGTTGCCGCCTGGGTGAACTACATCACCCCGGTCGTCGGAGCACAGGCCGAGGCAGAGAAAATCGACCCAGAGCTCGCCGAGAACCAGCTGATCTTCCCCAACGAAGAGACCCTGGCCAAGGTCAAGGTATTCCGGGCGCTCAACGCCGACGAGGAGCAGTCGTTCGGCGACCTCTTCCAGAGCGTCCTCCTGGGCGCGTAGTGGCCGAGGGATTCGCCGAGGCCGGCGCCGACCTCGAGCTCGTCGGAATCACCAAGCGATTCCCTGGGTTCACCGCGATCGAAGAGCTCAACCTGACGATTCCCGCCGGGTCGTTCTTCGCCCTGCTCGGTCCCTCCGGCTGCGGCAAGACCACGACGCTGCGCCTGGTCGCCGGCCTTGAGGATCCGACCGCTGGTCGCATCCTCATCGGCGGCAAAGACGTCACGCAGACCAAGTCATACCAGCGCCCGGTCAACACGGTTTTTCAGAGCTACGCGCTCTTTCCGCACATGACCGTGCTCGAGAACGTGGCCTTCGGCCTCAAGAGGCGGCGCATCGCTGACCCGCTGGGCAAGGCCCACGAGGCTCTGCGACTGGTCGAGCTCGACCACGTTGCGCAGCGCAAACCCACTCAGCTCTCGGGCGGGCAGCAGCAGCGCGTCGCCCTCGCCCGCGCTGTCGTGAACCGCCCGGCCCTGCTGCTGCTCGACGAGCCGCTCGGCGCCCTCGACCTCAAGCTGCGCCGGCAGATGCAGATCGAGCTCAAGGATATTCAGCAGGATGTCGGCCTCACCTTCCTGCACGTCACCCACGACCAGGAGGAGGCCATGACCATGGCCGACACCGTCGCGGTCATGAACAAGGGCCAGATCGAGCAGATGGGTGCCCCGGAGGAGCTCTACGAGCTGCCAAAGACGGCCTTCGTCGCCAACTTTCTCGGGCAGTCGAATCTGTTCACCGGCAAGGTCACCAGCACCGGCAAAGACAGCTTCGTCGTCGACGTCGCGGGCACCAAGATCGAGGTTCCCCGTGAGCGCGCCCAGCGGCACGCCGGCGAGGTGACGATCGGCGTTCGCCCAGAGAAGCTCATGCTGCACACCGTCGCCCCGAAGGCGGCCAGCGGCACCAATGTCATCGGCCCCGGCCGGGTCAGCGACGTCTCGTTCAGCGGCGTCTCGACCCAGTACACCGTCTCGGTTCCCGGCCTCGGCGAGGTCATCGTCTTTGCCCAGAACATGGTTTTCGGCCCGGTCGTCAACACGGGCGCGCAGGTCTGGCTGACCTGGACGGTCGACCACGGATTCGGCCTCGCCGACGATCCGGCCGAAGCCCCGCGTTTCGAGCCCGACACCGACACGAAGTCGATCGCGGTGCAGAAGCGCGAAAAGCTCGAGGAAGAGCTCGAGGAGGCCTGAGATGGCCTTCGGAGCCTTTGCGACATCCGCGCCGGTCGTTGAATCGGCGCCGCGGCGCCGCAGCAGGGTCGCCCTTCTGCTGCTGCTGCCTGGCATCGCCTACCTCGCGCTGTTCTTTCTCGTTCCCCTCGTCTCGCTGATTCTGACGTCGTTTCAAGAGAAGACTCCCGGCACCGACATCGGCGTCTACAGCTACGCCTTCAACCTTGAGAACTACGCCTTTATCTTCAGCACCTACGGCGAGCACATGCTGCGGTCGGTGTTCTACGCGGTCGTCGCGACGGTGCTCGCGCTGCTGTTCAGCTATCCGCTCGCGTACTTCATCGGGGTGACGCTGCGCAGGTTCCCGCTGCTGCAGGCGCTCGCCCTGACGCTCGTGATCGCACCATTCTTCATCAGCTTTCTGCTGCGCACTCTCGCCTGGAAGCAGATCCTCAGCGACGAGGGACCCGTCATCTCGACCCTCAAAGGCCTGTCCCTTCTCGGATCGGATGCCCACTTCACCGGCACCGCCGGCGCGGTCATCTTCGGCCTGGCCTACAACTTCATCCCCTTCATGACGCTGCCGATCTACACCTCGCTCGAGAAGCTCGATCTGCGCTACGTGGAGGCGGGCGGCGACCTCTACGCCAGCCCGGCCCGCACTTTCTTCAGCGTCACGCTGCCGCTCTCGGCCCCCGGGGTGATCTCGGGAACCCTGCTGACCTTCATCCCGATCTCTGGCGACTACGTCAATGCGAGCAACGCCTTCCTCGGATCGAGCGAGACGGCGATGGTCGGAAACGTCATTGAGAGTCAGTTCTTCACGTCGCAGAATTACCCCGTGGCTGCGGCGCTGTCGATCGTGCTCATGGCTGCGATTCTGCTGCTCGTGAGCATCTACGTTCGCAAGAGCGGAACGGAGGACCTCGTATGATCGGCCGCTTCTTCGCCCGCTACACGATCTGGATTTACGCGACGCTCGCCTTCGTCTTTCTGCTGATTCCGATCATCTACACGATCGTCTTCTCGTTCAACGACTCTCGGCGCACCAACATCGCCTGGCGCGGCTTCACGCTCGATAACTGGATCTATCTCTGCGAGGAGCAGGGCGTCTGCCAGGCCTTCGTCAACAGCATCCTCGTCGGCGTCATCGCCACGCTGCTGGCGACCACGCTCGGCACGATGATCGCGATCGCACTCGTGCGCTACCGCTTCAAGTTTCGAGCAGCGACGACACTGCTTCTCTTTCTGCCGATGGCGACGCCAGAGGTCGTGCTCGGCACGGGTCTCGCGGCCGAGTTTCTGACCGCGGGAATCCCCAAAGGCATGCTCACCGTGATCCTCGCCCACACGATGTTCTGCATCAGCTTCGTGGTCGTCACGGTTCGCGCGCGCGTGGCTTCGCTCGACCCGGCGATGGAGGAGGCTGGTCGCGACCTCTACGCCTCGCCCGGCCAGGTCTTCATGCGAGTGACGTTCCCCCTGCTGCTGCCCGGAATCATCGCGGCCGCGCTGCTCAGCTTCGCGCTCAGCTTCGACGACTTCATCATCACGAACTTCAACTCCGGACCGTTCGTGACCTTCCCGAAGTACCTCTACACCGCCGCAGCAAAGGGCATGCCCGCCGAGGCGAACGTTGTCGCGAGTGCGGTGTTCTTCATCGCGATCATCGCGGTGGTGGTGTCGCAGCTGAGCGCCGCGGCAAAGCGCAAACGCCTAGCCAAGCAATGACCTACGTCGATCGTGAGCGACTCGCCGGCCTCTGGGCTGACGAGGTCGCGCTGTTTGAGCGTACCCACCCGCGCTCGCGCGAGCTGTGGCAGGCGGCGGTGCCGCACATGCCTGACGGCGTGCCCATGCTCTGGATGGCCAAGTGGCCAGGCCCGTGGCCGGTCTACGTCGAGAGTGCGGCGGGGGCGCATTTTCGTGACGTCGACGGCATCGACCACGTTGACCTCTGTCTTGGCGACACGGGGGCGATGTGCGGGCATGCGCCTGCCGCATCCGTCTCTGCGATCTCGGCCCAGCTGGCCAAGGGGTCGACCTTTATGCTCCCGACGAGGGACGCCGCGGAGGCCGCTGCCATTCTCGAGGACCGCTTCGGGCTGCCGAGCTGGCAGTTCACCCTCTCGGCGACCGACGCCAACCGCAGCCTGATTCGCTACGCGCGCCAGGTGACCGGCAGGCCAAAGGTGCTCGTCATCGACCACTGCTATCACGGCACAGTGGATGAGGCCTATGCCACCCTCGACGACGGCCAGGTGGTCAGCCGCCGCGGCAACATCGGCGCCCCTGTGCCGCTCGACGAAACGACCGTCGTCGTGCCGTTCAACGACGTGCCAGCGCTCGAGCGCGCCCTGCGCCGCCTGGAGGTCGCGGCCGTGCTCATCGAGCCCGCGATGACGAACATCGGCATCGTGCTGCCCGACGACGGCTGGCACCAGGCGCTGCGTGACCTCTGCGACGAGACGGACACCGTGCTGATCATCGACGAGACGCACACGCTGTGCGCCGGCCCCGGCGGCATGACCCTGCGCGACGGACTGCAGCCGGATGCCGTGGTCGTCGGCAAGGCGATCGGCGGCGGTATTCCCGCCGGAGCGTTCGGCATGACCGAGTCGCTGGCTGCTCGAGTGCGTGCCTCCCTCGACCTCGAAGACATCGACGTCGGGGGAGTGGGCGGCACCCTCGCCGGCAACGCCGTCTCGATGGCGGGCATTCGCGCGACCCTCGGCGAGGTGCTCACCGCCGAGGTCTACCCCGCGATGATCGAGCGGGCGACCGAGTGGACCGCGGGCGTGCAGGCCGCGCTCGACGAGTTTCAGGTGCCGTGGCAGGTTACACAGCTCGGGGCGCGCAGCGAGTACAGCTTTCTGCCGCAGGCGCCGCACGACGGCGGCGAGGCCGCGGATGCCGACGATTTCGAACTGCAGCAGTACCTGCACCTGCACGCGCTCAACTGCGGCATTCTCATGACGCCGTTTCACAACATGGCGCTCATGTGCCCGGCAACCACGTCGGTCGACGTTGAGCGCCACACTGTCGCGTTCCGCGAGGCGGTTGCGGCGCTCTACGCCTAGCCTCGACCCCGAATTGCCCACTTTGGTCGGCCATCTACTCGGAACCGCGGCAAATCTGGGCAACTCATCGTCTCGCGAGGGCGGCCAGGGCCAGAATCCGAGCGATCAACTCGCGAGGATTACGCAGATCGTCGGCGTTCAGCTCCATCACCCGGGGGCCGGTCGCCTCGATCTTGGAGCGCCGCGTCATGTCTGCGCGCCACTGCCCAACCTTGGTGCGGTGGTAGTCGCCCTGGTACTCGAGAATCACGTTGAGATCGTCGAGGTATACATCGGTTCGAGCGACGAACTCGCCGAACCGATCTGTAACCACGTGCTGGATACGCGAGGGATTCAACCCGTGGGTCACGAGGATCGCGCGAAGGCGAGATTCCTGCGGTGACTCAGACCGACCGTCCAGCAACGGGAACGCTCGAAGCTGGTTGCGCCGACCACGAGGGTTGGTCGCGGTTGTGATCGCGTGCGCGAGGCTCTCTACCGTTGTGAGCGGACCGCCAAGGTAGATCGCGAAGTCGCCGGCCGCGATTAGGTCGAGCCAGGAGACCTGCGATGCAAGATCGCACCAGCTGCGCTCGACGGGGGAGACCGGCAGGCCGTGTAGCAGCATCGGTGCATCCTGCGCGGACGAAACGTGACCCGATAGACCGCGAGCATGCGGGGCGCGCAATCGGGCGGGAACGGTTACATGAAGAGTGCGGTCGCTCTCGATGGAAATCGGCACCGGCAGGCCGTGCAGCATCGCGGCGGTTGAGTGACTGAAGTAGGCACCCGCCGGGAGTCGCAGCTGCAGCAGAGCGCAGCGCTGGACGAGTGTCACCTGTAGGGATGGAGCTCGCACGCCCCAGACACTGCTGTCGAGGTCGCGTGCGCGAAGTCGGCGTGGTGAAGCGCCGGCCTGGATGGCTTCGGAGGTGGTGAATGGACGTGCACGCAGGTGCGGAGGGAGCGGTTGTGGTTTCGGCATCCGCCATGGTGCTTGATGGTCGCCGCCTGCGGCGTGCGGGCTGCCGACTTGCCCACTTCTGCCGGGGTGTGGAGGAGAAGCCCGACAAAAGTTGGCAACTCGGCGAGAGAGTTAGAGGCTCGCCAGCGCGTCGTCGAGCACGCTGAGCGCGTCGCGCAGCAGCTCATCGCTGATGGCCAGCGAGGGCAGAAAGCGCACCACGTTGCCGAAGGTTCCCGCGTTGAGCAGCAGCACGCCGTGCTGCGCCGCGTAGGCCGTGATCGCAGAGACGGCGGCCGGGTTCGGCTCGAGCGAGCCGGGCTGAACGAGTTCGATGGCGATCATCGCGCCGATGCCTCGCACATCACCGATGATCGGGTACTTCAATTGCAGCGCGTGCAGGGCGGGCTTGAGCACGCCCTCGATGCGGGTGCCCTCCGCAAGCAGGTCGCGCGAGACGATCGCGTCGAACACCGCGACCGCTGCCTCTGCCGCGACCGGGTTGCCCGCGAAGGTGCCGCCGAGGCCGCCGGGGTGGGATGCATCCATGATCTCTGCGCGGCCGGTCACCGCCGCGATTGGCAGCCCACCCGCGATGCCCTTGGCCGTGAGCACGACGTCGGGCACCACACCGAAGTGCTCGCTCGCGTACCAGGCGCCCGTGCGAGCCATGCCGCTCTGAATCTCGTCGGCGATGAATACGACACCGTTCTCGGTGCACCACTGCTGCAGAGCCGCGAGGTAGCCCTCGGCGGGCACAACGAATCCACCCTCGCCCTGGATCGGCTCTGCGACGATGCAGGCGAGGTCGCCAGCGCCGACCGCCTTCTCGAGCCAGGTGATGGTACGGGCCGCGGCATCCGCTCCGCTGAGTCCGTCGCGAAAGGGGTAGCTGTTCGGCGCGTGGTGCACGTCGGGGGCGAAGGGGCCGAAGCCCGCCTTGTATGGCATGGCCTTGAAGGTCATGGCCATCGTGAGGTTCGTGCGGCCGTGGTACGCGTGGTCGAGCACAGCGACGCCGCTGCGACCGGTGAACTTGCGGGCGATCTTGACCGCGTTCTCGACCGCCTCTGCTCCCGAGTTGAGCAGCACGCTCTTCTTCGCGAAATCACCGGGTGTGTGCTCGGCGAGCAGCTCGCAGACCCGCACGTATGACTCGTAGGGCGAGATGGTGAACATCGCGTGCGTCACCTTGTGCAGCTGGGCGGTGGCGGCGGCGATGACGGCCTCGTCGGTGTGGCCGATCGTCATGACGCCGATGCCGCTGCCGAGGTCGATGAACTGGTTGCCGTCCACGTCGACGACGATCGCGCCGTGGGCTCGCTCGATGAACACGGGAATCGCAGACGAGACTCCCGAGGCGACGACGGCCAGCCGGCGCTGCTGCAGCTCGAGCGACTTTGGTCCGGGAATCGCAGTGACAACGCGGCGTTCTTCAGCAATGGGCACAGTGTTCATGGTGGGATAAGTCTATGAACCTCGAGCACCACTACGCCCTAGAAACCGAGTGGACCGGCAACCGCGGCGCCGGCACCGCTGACTACAAGGCCTACGGCCGCGAGCATGTGGTGCGCGCCGAGGGCAAGCACGAGCTCGAGGGCTCGAGCGATCCGGCATTCCGCGGTGACCGAAGCCGCTGGAACCCCGAGGAGCTGCTGCTCGCCGCCCTCAGCCAGTGCCACATGCTCAGCTACCTTTACGAAGCCGCCAAGCACGGAATCGTCGTCGAGAAGTACACGGATTCCGCCACCGGCACCATGCAGCAGACCGCCGACGGTGGCGGCCACTTCACCATCGCGACCCTGCGCCCCCGCGTGACGATCAGCGCTGGCGACCTCGAGCTCGCCCGCACCCTGCACGCCGACGCGAGCCGTGGCTGCTTCATCGCCGCGTCTGTGAATTTCCCGGTAAAGCACGAGCCAGAGATCGTGCGCGGCTAGCCGCCGACCGTTCTGCTCGCCCGCTCTGGCAGGATGGGCGTATGCGGCGACTGGTAGCGATAGTGATGCTCAGCGCCGTTTTCGCCACCGTTGGCGCTGCCACCCCCGCTTTTGCCTGCGGCTGCGGAATCGTCGCTGGCCCGCCGGAGCAGCCCGTCGCCGCCTCAAACGAGCGCGCGATCGTGCACTGGGACGGTACAAAAGAGACCATCGACCTTCTGCTCGACCTCGACTCCGAGTCGCTGAGCGCCGGCATGATCATTCCGACCCCGCTTCCCGCACTCGTGGCCCCGGGCGACGCTCGCCTCTTCGACCTTGTCGAGGCCACATCCGCCCCGACTAACAGGGTAGAGACCGACTGGTGGGGTCTCGGCTACCTGCTTCCTGACCCGCCGACCGCGGATGTCGTCGTGCTCGACCGCGTCGTGGTCGGCCCGATAGAGACCACCACGCTCGCGGCCACCGACTCCGCAGGTCTCAACACTTGGCTCGCCAACAACGGCTTTATCGTGCCAGAGTCAAAGATCAAGGCGCTCGCCAACTACATCGAGCGCGGCTGGAGCCTCACGGTGCTGCGGCTGGCCGGCGAAGAGCCGCTCGACGGCACGATCGAGCCGATTCGACTGACCTTCGAGACGAATCGCCTCGTGTACCCGACCCGTCTCGCGGGCGCGGAGACCACCCCGCAGAGCATGCGGCTCTACGTCTTCGACAAGCAACGTTTGACCGTCGCGAAGGCGCACTCTCCCACGTCAGACATTGACGGCTCGGTGTCGGTGGCATGGGCGGGGCCGATGCTGGACTCTCGGCTGACCGCGCTCGGGGACTACATGACGGTCTTCGACATCCGCTACGACGATCCGAAGGAGCAGGTGACGAGCGATCTCACCTTCGTCTACTCCGTCGTCGAGGCCGACGTCAGGCCGCAGACCGTGCACTACCGAATGATTACTCTGCTCGGATTTCCGATCGGCACGCTCATTGTCGGGTGGGTGCTTCTCGGCACCGTGATCGTGACCGGCCACTTCGTCGGGCGTCGTCGCGCGCGCTGAGGCAAGCCCCAGCCTTGATGCACCAGACTGGGTGCAGCAAACGCTCTCAATAAGAAAGGTGCGTCGTGCGCACTGCAGCAGCTCTGGTACTCGCGGGACTCGTCGCCGCTTCCCTCACCGCGTGTTCAACTCCCGTGGACACCGGCGACTGCAAGCCCGCCGGCTCCGGTTCGGTCTCTGACAGCCTCGATGTCACCGGAGAATTCGGCAGCGAGCCCACGGTGGAGTTCAGCAAGCCGCTCAGCGTCGACACCACGCAGCGCACGGTCGAGATCGCCAGCGAGAAGCGCACCGCCTTCGCCGAGTACAACGACGAGGTCACCATCAACTTCGTGCTCTACAACGGCACCACCGGCGAGAAGCTCAGTTCTTCGTACGCCGACGGCCAGCCCGCCGTCTTTGCTGTCAACGAGGATGTCTACCTGCCGGGCCTGATCAAGACGATCCAGTGCGCCGCACCCGGCGACCGCCTCTCCGGGGTTATCCCGCCGGCCGAGGCATTCGGGGCCGAGGGTTCGCCGAACCTCGCGGTTGCCGCGGGGGAGTCGCTCGTGTTCGTCGTTGACGTCGTATCAATCTCGGCAGGCATTGCCACCGGTGAGCCGCAGCCGCCGGTTGAGGGTCTTCCCACGGTCACCCTCGCGGAGGACGGCACGCCGACCATCACCATTCCCGACACCGACCCGCCCGCCGAACTCGAGATCGCGCTGCTCAAGAAGGGTGACGGAGCTGTCGTCGGCGACGGAGACTCTGTCAAGGTGCACTATGTCGGAATGAACTGGAACACGAAGGAGATCTTCGACCAGAGCTGGGGCGGTCAGGGTCCGGCCACCTTCGCCACCGATCAGGTTGTCTCTGGCTTCGGCCAGGCGCTTGTCGGCCAGGCTGTTGGCTCCCAGGTGCTCGTGGTGATCCCGCCGGAGCTCGGCTACGGTCCCTCGGGCGGCAACGCCGGCGCGGGCATTGGCGCTGAGGACACCATCGTGTTCGTCATCGACATTCTCAGCACGACCCCGGCCGCCGGATAGCCGTGCGCCGCGTCATCGTTCTCGGTTCCACCGGGTCGATCGGGGTGCAGGCGCTTGATGTCATACGCGCCAACCCCGACCGCTTCACGGTGGTCGGGCTCGGCGCGGGGTCGAATCGCGAGCTGCTGGCGGCGCAAGCCGCTGAGTTCGGCGTGCAACACACCAGCGTCGGTGCGACCGAGGCGGCGCAACTCGCCCGCGACGTCGACGCCGAGGTGGTGCTCAACGGCATCACTGGCTCGGTGGGTCTTGAACCGACGATCGCCACCCTCGAGTCGGGCAAGACGCTCGCTCTCGCCAACAAAGAGAGTCTGATCGTCGGCGGGGAGCTGGTCATGGCCCTCGCGGCCCCCGGCCAGCTCGTTCCTGTCGACTCGGAGCACTCGGCGATCGCGCAAGCCTTGCAGGCGGGGGCGGCGAGCGAGGTGCGGCGGCTGGTGTTGACGGCATCCGGGGGTCCGTTTCGTGGTCGCAGCCGGGAATCACTGGCGAATGTCACGCCGCGGGAGGCTCTCGCGCATCCCACCTGGGACATGGGCCTCGTCATCACGACCAACTCGGCGACCCTCGTCAACAAGGGCCTCGAGGTGATTGAGGCGCACTACCTGTTCGACGTGCCATACGACCGCATTGACGTGACGGTGCATCCGCAGTCGATCGTGCACTCCATGGTCGAGTTCGTCGACGGCTCGACGATCGCGCAGGCGAGCCCGCCGAATATGCGCCTTCCCATCTCACTCGGCCTCGACTGGCCGCACCGGGTGCCCGGGGTTGGCGCTCCGCTCGACTGGACGACGGCGAGCACCTGGACTTTCGAGCCCCTCGACGACGAGGCTTTTCCCGCGGTGCGGCTTGCGAAGCAGGTGGGGACGGCCGGCGGCACGTATCCCGCGGTGTTCAACGCGGCGAACGAGCAGGCGGTGCTCGCTTTTCATGCTGGGCGGATCGGCTACCTCGACATTCTCGACACTGTCACCCAGGTCGTCGAAGAGCACGCCGGCTCGTCAGTCAGCCTCGAGGCGGTGCTCGACGCGGAGCTCGATGGCCGCCGCCGCGCCGACGAGCTGATCGCGGCCCGCTAGCCGCGGTCGGCTAGGGCTTCTTGCCCGGCTTGTCGTCGTCGTTGCCCTTGCCTGGTCCGTCGGAGTCGCGGATGACCTCGTCGAGCTCTTCGCGCACCTCGCGGCTCGCCTCGGTAATAGCCTCTCGCTCGGCCGAGCTCAGCGCGGCCGAATCGACAGCGGCGGTCAGCTCGTCGAGGCGGGTGCGGGCGAGCTCGTAGTCCTCGGTGGCCGCGGCCTCGGTCACCGCGAGAACCCGCAGGCCGAGCTCGTGGGCCAGCTCGTCGTCATCCAGCTCGGCCACCGCGCTCTGCAGGGCGGTCAGCCGCTCGCCGAGGTCGCCCTCGACGGCGGGATAGGTGATCGGTGGTGGTGCTGACGGTGCGTTCGAGGTCGCGACGACCGTCGGCGTTGTCTCCGCAGGCGGCGAGGCAGTGTCGCTCTGCCGGGTGTTGAGCGCGATGGCCGCCGCCACCGTGGCGATGGCTAGCACCGCGACGATCGCGATCACGGCGGCCTTCGGCACCGTGCGTCGAGTGCGCGCAGCAGGCGTTGGCGTGGGTGTGGGTGCCGTAGCCGGCAGTAGTCGCTCAGTCGCAGCCGCTGCAGCAGTCGCAGCAGTGGCGACGGGCAGCACCTTGGTCGAGCCGGGAGCCTCGATCGCGTCAAGAGTGGCTTCGACCTGCTGTGCGGGCGGCCGTGCCGCGGGTTCGCGGTCGAGCATCGACGCGAGCAGTGTCGTCCAAGAGTCACCAAGCTCGGCGGGAATCACCGGATCCGCGCTCAGTCGGGCCACGACCGTCTCGACCGATGTTCCCGGAAACGCACGCACGGCGGTCAGTGCCTCGAGCAGCACGAGGCCGAGCGAGTACACGTCGGTCGCGGTCGTCAGCGTCTCTCCGCGCGCCTGCTCTGGGCTGAGGTAGCTCGCCGTGCCGATGATCGTTCCGGTGGAGGTGAGCGCGGCACTGTCGACGAGGCGCGCGATGCCGAAGTCGGCGAGCAGGGCGGGCTGGGGGCCGCTCGCGGGCAGCAAAATGTTGGCGGGTTTCACGTCGCGGTGGATCACGCCGGCGTCGTGAACGAAGGCAAGAGCTCCGGCAACAGCGGCCCCGATGCGCGCGACCGTATCGCCCGCAAGCGCGCTGCGCGCACTGAGGTCGTCGCCCTCGACCAGCTGCATGACGAGGGTGGTCGAGAGGCCGTCGTCTGGAACGACGTCGTAGAGCGTGACAAGCGCCGGGTGGTTGAAGCCGGCAAGCAGGCGAACCTCGTCTTCGATGCGGGCACGCTCCGCCGAGCCGGTGGCGCCGTGCGGAATCACCTTGAGGGCGACGTCGCGGCCCAGCTGCTCATCCGTCGCCCGGTAGACCGTGGCGACACCGCCCGCACCGATGCGGCTGACGATGCGGTAGCGGGAGTGCACGAGCTCGCCGTCGGAGAATCGTTCCTGGGGTGCGGTCATGTGCGCCGATTCTACGCAGCAGCCCTCCACGCCCCATGGGAGCGGCGCGCACGCAGCGGATTCTTGGTTTCGCGCGGCTAGGGTTAGCGCGTGGAAACCGTGTTGCTGTACATCCTCGGCGTCGTCATCATCGTCGTCGGAATCGCCGTCTCGATCGCGTTGCACGAGGTGGGTCACCTGGTTCCCGCGAAGCTTTTCGGCGTGCGGGTTGGGCAGTACATGATCGGCTTCGGCCCGACGCTGTGGTCGAAGAAGATCGGCGAGACCGAGTACGGCTTCAAGGCGATCCCGATGGGCGGCTACATCTCGATGGCGGGCATGTACCCACCCGCCCGCGACGGCGAGGCCTCTCGCGACGCCAGCACGGGATTCATGCAGGCACTCGTGCAGGATGCCCGCACCAGCAGCGCAGACACCATCGAGGCCGGCCACGAGGATCGCGTCTTCTACAAGCTCGCCACCTGGAAGCGCATCATCATCATGCTGGGCGGGCCGTTCATGAACCTCGTCATCGGCTTCGCGCTGTATGCCGTCGTGCTCAGCGGATTCGGCCTCTACGCCGCGACAACCACCGTCGGCTCGGTGAACGAGTGCGTACTGCCGGCGTCGAGCGCGAGTCAGGAGTGCACGACGAACTCCGATGCTGCCCCTGCTGCCGCCGCCGGCATTCTCCCCGGCGACCGCATCGTCAGTATCGATGGCCAGGCCATCACCGAGTGGACGCAGGCAACCGACATCATCCGCGCATCCGCCGGCGACGACCTCGCCTTCGTCATTGAGCGGGACGGCACGCAGCATGAGCTCACCGTGACGCCGCTGCTTACCGAGCGCTACGTCTATGACGCGAGCAACGCAATCGTCGAAGACGCGAACGGCGACCCGGTCACAGAGCAGGTTGGCATTGTCGGCATGACGAGCGCGCAGACGCTGCAGCCGCAGCCGCTCTCGGCAGTGCCGCCGGCCGTTGGTGACAACGTCGTGCGGGTCGTGGGCATCATCACCCACCTGCCCGAGCGTCTCGTCGACGTCTGGAACGCCGCCTTCGGCCCTGAGGAGCGGGACCCCAACGGACCCCTCAGCGTCGTCGGAGTCGGACGCATCGCCGGCGAGATCACCAGCCTCGACACCCTGCCAGTCGCCGACCGCGCCCAGAATCTCATCGGGCTCGTGGCGTCGCTCAACATCGCGCTCTTCGTGTTCAACCTGATTCCGCTCATGCCGCTCGATGGCGGGCATGTTGCCGCCGCGCTGTTCGACGCGGTGCGCCGTGGTCTCGCGAAGCTGTTCCGCCGCAAAGACCCCGGCTACCTCGACATCGCGCGACTTGTGCCATTCACCCTCGCGGTGGTCGCACTGCTCGGCGCCATGAGCCTGCTGCTCATCTACGCTGACATCGTCAAGCCCATCAGCATTCTGTGATTTTTGGCTGCGCCGCCGCTACTGCGGCGCAGCATCGGCACCCGACGCGTTCGCGGCGACGTACACGCCGCCGCAGCGAACTCTGCTCAACACCACTCAAGCGCTACACACCGACCGCACGTAAACTTGTTCTGTGCCCGCTGTGAACCTTGGTCTGCCCAAAGCCCCCGAAACCCTGAGCCCGCGTCGCCAGACGCGCCAGATCAAGGTTGGCAAGGTGGGAGTCGGCAGCGAGTCGCAGGTGAGCGTGCAGTCGATGACGACCACGCAGACCACCAACATCAACGCCACCCTGCAGCAGATCGCCGAGCTCACCGCCACGGGCTGCGACATCGTGCGCGTTGCGGTTCCGCACCAGGACGACGCGGATGTCCTCAAGATCATCGCGATGAAGAGCCAGATTCCGGTCATCGCCGACATCCACTTCCAGCCGAAGTACGTGTTCGCGGCCATCGACGCCGGGGTCGGTGCGGTGCGCGTCAACCCGGGCAACATCCGCAAGTTCGATGATCAGGTCAAAGACATTGCGAAGGCGGCGAAGGATGCCGGCGTTAGCATCCGCATCGGTGTCAACGCGGGTTCGCTCGAGCCCAGCATTCTGCAGAAGTACGGCAAGGCAACCCCAGAAGCGCTCGTCGAGAGCGCCGTCTGGGAGGCCTCGCTGTTCGAGGAGCACGACTTTCACGACTTCAAGATCTCGGTCAAGCACAACGACCCGGTGACCATGATTCGCGCCTACCGGCTGCTGGCTGAGCGCGGCGACTGGCCGCTGCACCTCGGAGTGACCGAGGCCGGCCCCGAGTTTCAGGGCACGATCAAGAGTGCGACCGCCTTCGGTGTGCTGCTGAGCGAGGGCATCGGCGACACGATTCGCGTGTCGCTGTCTGCGCCTCCCGCGCAGGAGGTCAAGGTCGGCCTGCAGATTCTGCAGTCCCTTGGCCTGCGCGAACGCAAGCTCGAGATCGTCTCGTGCCCCAGTTGCGGCCGTGCTCAGGTAGACGTGTACAAGCTCGCCAACGACGTCACGGAGGGCCTGGAGAAGATGACGGTGCCTCTGCGGGTCGCTGTCATGGGCTGCGTCGTCAACGGGCCGGGGGAGGCGCGCGAGGCAGACCTCGGCGTTGCAAGCGGCAACGGCCGCGGCCAGATCTTCGTCAAGGGCGAGGTGATCAAGGTCGTGCCAGAGGCCGACATCGTCGCGACACTCATCGAAGAGGCGAACCGCCTCGCAGCTGAAATGCCGGCAACTGCGGTCGGATCTCCCACGGTCGTCACCGCCTAGTCGCACCTCTACGGGGCGCCCAGCAGTGCTGGGAGCGCTCCCTGCCATCCATGTCCCCATCATTGGGGACAGAATGATGTGTTTTGTCCCCCGAAATACGTTGAGAGCCGCGTATTAAGGGAACAGACTGTTCCCAAATGCATCTAGTGAGCTAATGGGGGCTCATTGTGCAGGTAACCGGGAGAGGGTGCCAACATGTCAACACATTCAGCAGCAAAGTCACGGATCACTCGGGGCAAGGTATTTGCTCTGCTCTCTGGCGGACTCGTTCTCGGCCTCGGCGCCACCGCGACCCTCGCATCGTGGAACGACAGCGAGTGGGTATTCGGCGGAATCGACGGCGACACCTCCGGTGTGACGACCTCGAGCTTCGAGGTGGAGCAGAACCGCGGTGCGGGATGGGACCAGTTCGAGACTGCCCCTGGCGGCGCCCTGACCATCACCGCGCCCGCGAGCGGCCTGACCCCCGGAGACGCGGCCTACACCCAGGTCTCGCTGCGCACGACCACCACCTCCGTCGGAGGCACCCTCAGCCTGCTCGCCGGTGCCCCCGCGCCGACTCCCGCCTTCGCGGCGAGCGACCCCGACCTTTGGGATGCCATCACCTTGCGTGTTGTTGCCACCACCGGTGCCGCCGGAACCTGCGACTCCGGATCCTTCGGTGCCAGTGCGGTCTACGTCGTCGGCACCTTCGCCGCAGGCGCGACGCTGGACACCGCAGGCAGCCTGACCCGCAGCCTGTCGGCCGCCGGTGCCAACCAGTGGAACTACTGCTTCCAGATGCTGCTGCCGGTCGGGTCAGATGACGACCTCCAGGGCACGGGCATCTCGCCCATGTGGGAGTTCCGAGCAGTTTCCGCCTAGCCGCAGGAAGACCCGAGTCATGACCGCATACGCGGTACCTGCAACCGAGATTCGCCCGGCGCGCCCCCAGCGCGTCGGGCGCCTCGGGCGTGCACTCAAAGAGGTCGTGCTGACCATCGTCGGCCTCCTTGGGTTGCTTGCCATCGTGTGGCTGATCTGCGCGATGGTGTTCGGCCTCTCGATCGTCGTCTTCAAGACCGGGTCGATGGCGCCGACGATTCCGACGGGCTCCGCCGCTGTCGTGCGCGACGTGCAAGCCAGCGAGCTCGCCGTCGGCGACGTCATCACCGTTCAGCGCGATGGTGCGACTCTGCCGGTCACGCACCGGATCGTGTCGATTGCGGCTGACCCGGCGAATCCAGCTGCCCGTGTCGTTGTGCTGCGCGGCGATGCGAACGCGACCAACGACCTCGAGCCCTACGTGATCACCGAGACGAAGCGGGTCATGATGGCTCTGCCCGGTTTCGGGGTGGTGCTCGCGATCATGCGCAGCCCGTTCTTTCTCGCCGTGACAACCTTGGCCGTCACGCTGCTCGTGGTGTGGGCCTTCTGGCCCGCGCGGCGTGCGCGTCGGCACCGGGTGACCTCATGAGTCGCGGTACGCGGGCGACGGCGCTTGTGGCCTGCGGGGCCATGCTCGTCAGTGGGCTGATGCTCGTATCGTCGAAGGCAATCGCGGCGGTTCTCATTCCCGAGAGCGCCCCTGGGCTCATTAGCCTGTGGACCGACACGTACCCCCTAGAGTTCCCCGACCTCGATGCGGGCGAGTCGGCCTTTGTGCGCCTTACGGTGCAGCTCGACCACACCGACCACGGCGACCTCACGCTCGAGGTGCGCAAGTTCGGTGACATGGCGACCACCGCCGGTGGTCTCGAGCTGAGCGTCGAGCGCTGTGCGGTCGAATGGACCGCTGTGCCGACCGGGGTAGTGGCGAGTGGTGACCCGGTGTGCGCATCCGGCCGCACAACGCTTCTGAGCGCCGGCCCCAGCGACGACTTCACGACGAGCAGCCCCCGCTGGGATCTCGGCGTGATCACCGATGAGGATGCCGTCTTCCTTCTCGTGACCCTCGCGCTGCCTGACACCCTCCCCGCTGGCTCCTTCGACACCATGGATGCCGCCTTCGGCTTCGGCCTCTTCGCCGAGGGACTTCCCGTGGCCGCCTCTGTCACCCCCACCGGCTCTCTAGCCTTCACCGGCATGGATGCCCTCTCGCTGCTTCTCGTCGCCGCCGGCGCGATTGGCACCGGCGTGGTCGTCACCCGCATGCGCGCAAGGAGGGAGGAGTCATGACGCGCTCCCTGCCCAGCTGGCGTCGCATCACCGGCATGGCGATGCTCTCGGTTATTGCTGTCACCGTGCCCGGTGTCGTGCTCACCAATGCCTCGTGGATCGACCACGAGCACGTTGTGGGCATCTCATCGACGCTTGACTGCGCCACCGCCACTGACCTTGCTTCGCGGGCAACGAGCAGATTTCTCTACGGCTCGCTGAGCGGCAACAGCCTCGACACCGTCGCGGGCGTGACCGGGGTTGTCGTCACGAACGACGGCACGACGCAGAGCGCCGTCGCGGGCACTCCCGGTGCAAGCACGTCTGGGCCGGGGTATGCGGCCCCGCTGTCGGCGTCGGCCATCAACAGCGCGGTACAGCTGGGCACATCCGTCTCGCTGCCGCTCACCTGGCCGACCGGGGTCTACCAGCAGTACGGCCACGCGGAAGACACCGGCACCTCGAACAGCGCGACGGGCGCTGTGACCAACTCTGGCGCGATCGACACCGGCGCCCCTGGCGTTGCCCAGAGTGTCGGCAGCCTCAGCCTGAGCACCCTGCCGGGCATTGGCTCGACCCTCGGCAACCTGGCGGATGTCGCGCTCAGTGTCGGTGCCGTCGCCTCGACCGCCAGCCTCGACGGCTGCAGCCTCGCCTGGACGGGCGGCACGCCCACCGCCGCACAGCTCGATCGCGACTACCTCGTCGCCTCCCTCTCGGCGACGGCAACCAGCCCGACCGTTGCCGCGCTCTTCAACACGACCGGCAGCATCACCAGCCTCGTCAACACCGACATCGCCACCGAGTTCGGCACCGCCGGAACCAGTGGCGAGGCAGAGACGGCAATCACCGCGAGCGGACTCGGCGCGCTCACCACGGGCGTCAGCACCGCGCTGCTCAGCCCGCTGCTCAACACGCTCAACACCACTCTCAGCCTGCTGGGCGCCTCACTCTCGGTCAACGGCACCAGCTCCGCGCAGCAGTCGTCGGCCGTCGTGTCGGTCAACCTTGCTCCGGTTAACACTCTGCTGAGCAGCACCATCACCGACGGGGTTGTGTCGGTGAACCTCGCGAACGGGCAGATTGGGGTCGACATCGGCGCGCTGTCCGGTGGTCTCAACAACCGACCGGCCAACACCCAGCTGCTCACCGACGCCGAGGTGAATGACCTGATCTCGCGAGTGAACACCCTGCTCAGCAACCAGATCACCGCGATCCGCACAGCACTGACTGCCGCCCTCGATTCCGCGACCGTGACGGTCAGCCTCAACGTGCTCGTGAGTGCGCTCGGTTCCGATGTGCTGCGCGTCGCGGTTGGCTACAGCGGCACGCTGAAGCAGTTCGTCGACGGCACGCCGACAACACCGCTTGTCACCGTCACCGGCCCGACGATCTCGGTGCTCGGCAGTGGGGCGGTGCAGAGCGCCCTCAACGCGGCAGGTATCTCCACCCTGCTGGGTGGAATTCTCAGCACGTTGGGTACCCTCAACACCGTCACGACCACCGTTCTCAACACCGCGCAGTCGGAGGCCTATGACGAGTTGCTCGGCTCGCAGCTCGACACCACGCTCGCTTCCGCGGCCGCTTTGGAAACCGCGGCGATCTCGCAGCTGAGCCCGCTGCTGACGGCGCTCGGCGGCCTGCTGGAGATCACCCTCAACGCCCAGCCCGACCAGCCGGACCCCGTCGGCACGCCCAGTTCAAGCCCGCAGGCGGGGGAATACTTCGTCTCAGCGCTGAACATTGGCGCGGTCAACGGGGCGACGAGCCTGCTCGACCTCTGGCTCGCCACGTCGAGCGTCGGAGCCAACGCGACCTGAGGTAAGTTCGTAACCCAGACGAGTTTCGGGGAGCGACGTGGCAGAGCAGAGTGAGACTGAGAAGGTCAGTGCGGCCGAGCTTGCAAAGGCGGTCGAGCAGCTCATAGCCGTCTCGAACAGCTTCTCGAGTCGCATCGTCGGCCAGGGCAACCTTCGATGGAGTCTGCTCATCGCGCTGCTCGCCGGCGGCCACGTGCTGCTCGAGAGTGTTCCTGGGCTCGCGAAGACGATGGCGGCGAACACGCTGGCCACGTCGGTCAAGGGGCAGTTCAACCGCATCCAGTGCACGCCAGACCTGCTGCCGAGTGACATCACAGGCACCCAGATCTTCGACAACCAGACCAGTACCTTCAAGACTCAGCTCGGCCCCGTGCACGCCAACTTCGTGCTGCTGGACGAGATCAACCGGTCGAGCGCGAAGACGCAGAGCGCCATGCTCGAGGCCATGCAGGAGCGCCAGACCTCGATTGGCGGCACCGTCTACAAGGTGCCGTCGCCGTTTCTCGTGATTGCGACGCAGAACCCGATCGAGCAGGAAGGCACCTACCTGCTGCCCGAGGCCCAGCTCGACCGTTTTCTCATCAAAGAGATCGTCTACTACCCGACGATCGACGAAGAGCTCGAGATTCTCGACCGCCTCGACAAGGGTGTCTTCACCGGCCACGGTGCGACAGACGGCGTGATCAGCCTCGACGACGTGCTCGCCCTGCAGGCACTCACCAGCCGCATCTACATCGACGACGCCATTCGCCGCTACATCGTCTCGCTCGTCAGTGCCACCCGCAACGCCAGCTCGGTCATCGGCGAGAAGCTCGGCGGTCTCGTCGAGGTTGGCGCGAGCCCACGCGGCAGCATCGCCTTCGTGCAGGCCGCGCGCGCCTATGCGCTGCTCAACGGCCGCGGCCACGTGATTCCAGAGGACGTCAAGTCGATCGCGCACCGCGTGCTTCGCCACCGCATCATCCTCGGCTTCGAGGCGGATGCCGAGGGCGTCACGACCGACGCGATCATCTCGGCGATCGTTGCCGCGATCCCCGCTCCGTAGGCCGCAGGCACATGACCAAGCTGCTCGTGCGCGTGAAGTCGAAGGTCTTCATTCGCGCCAACCGACGCGTGATGGGGCTGCTCGACGGGCAGTACGCGTCGCTGAGCCGCGGCCGCAGCATGGACTTCGACGACCTTCGCGCCTACGTCGCCGGCGACGAGGTGAAAGACATCGACTGGAAGGCGACCGCGCGCCACGGAACGCCGCTGGTGCGCAACTATTCCGCCGATCGTCAGCACGAGCTGCTTCTCGTTGTCGACACCGGTCGCAACCTCGCGGCGACGGCAGAGTCGGGGGAGCCGAAGCGCGAGCTCGCCGTGCTCGTCTCTGGGGTGCTCGGCTACCTCTCGCTTCGACACGGTGACCGGGTCTCGGTCATGCACGGCAACGCAGAGGGTGTGACGCGCCTCAAGGCGGCCACGACCGAGGCACGGCTCGAGGGCCTGCTGCGCGCGATCGACGAGTCACCCCAGCTGCGTGGGCCGGTGAGCGATCTTCCCGGCCTGCTGCGCAGCGTGCTGCAGACCGTTCGCCGCCGCTGCATCGTCGTCGTCATCGCGGATGACATCAGCATGACCGACGAACTCGAGGCCACGACCCGCCTGCTGCAAGCGCGGCACGAGCTGCTCTGGTGCACCGTCGCCGACGCGGACCTCGTGCGTGGCATTGACGGCAACCCGGCGATGTTCGACGTGGCCGACGAGTCGCTGATTCCGGACTTCGTGCGCAACAACCGCGCCCTCCAAACCGATTTCGACCGGGCCGCCGCCGATCGCGCCGAGCGCATGGGAAAGTCCCTCGAGGTGCTCGGCATCAGCCACACCCGGCTCACCGCGGAGGCCACTGTCGTCACCTCGCTGCTCTCGATGCTGCAGAGGAGGGCCCATGCCCGTCGATGAGTTCGCGCAGCCAATGCTCTACAGCGCGATCTGGCCGATTCTTGGTGTGCTGGCCGTTCTGCTGGTTGTCGTCTGGTTCGTGCTGGTGCCGCTGCTGTCGAGGTTCTTCAGTCGACCCCGCACGGAGAAAGCCTTCGAGCTGCCTCGCGCTGCGGCACGCGGCCGCGCTGGCTCGCTCAGCGCCATCGACGAGGTGGAGCGCGAGGCACTGGCCGGCAGCATCACGGTGCGCGAGGCGCACATTCGCTTCAGCGAGATCGTTCGCAGCTTCGCATCAGAGAACCGCCCGGTCGACGCCCGCACTATGACCCTCACCGAGCTGCGCGACAACAACATGACGATCGTCGCGGATGCCGTCGCGCAGTTCTACCCGATCGCGTTCCAGGAGGAGGAGCTCACCGAGCTCGGCCCGGCCCCGCAGATAGCCCGTGAGGCGGTGCAAGCGTGGAACTAGCCCTTCCGTGGATGCCGCTCGTACTCATCGGGCTCACCATCGCCGCGGCCGTCGCCGTGACAGTGGCGCTGCTGCTGCGCCGTGCGGCTCGGCGCGGCGCGGCTCCGGTCGCGCACAGCGATCGCCTGACCGCGCTGCCGCGGTTCCGGCGGGTGCTCGCCACCTATCGTGGGCTGCTGGCGGGTCTGATTGTCGTCGTCATCCTTGCTGCCGTGTCTATCGGCGTGGTGGCGTCGCGACCGGTGTCATCGAAGCTCACCCACCCCGAGAACTACAACCGCGACATCGTGCTCTGCCTCGATGTCAGTGGCTCAATGGTCGACTACGACGCGGTCGTTATCGAGGCATTCGAAGAGCTCGTGCACGAGTTTGACGGCGAGCGCATAGCCCTCGTTCTCTGGAACAGCTCGTCGGCGCAGGTCTTTCCGCTCACCGACGACTATGACTACCTCTCTAGCCAGCTCGCTGCCGTGCGCGAGAGCATGGAGGGCGCCTACGACTCGGACTACGGCGGCTACAACTATTGGAACGGCACCCTGGTCGCCGACGGCGCCTCCCTCATCGGCGACGGCCTTGCCTCGTGCGTGCTGCGCTTCGACCGCGTTGAGACGGATCGCAGCCGCACGATCGTGCTCGCCACCGACAACGTCATCAACGGCGAGCCGCTGATGACCTTCGAGGAAGCCGCCGACTTCGCCATCGAACGTGGTGTGCGCGTGTTCGGTATCAACCCCCTCGAAGAGACCGCGCCGACCGAGGCCATCGAATTCGAGGAGCTCGTCAACACGACGGGCGGCGGCTACTACACGCTCGACGACCCGGATGCGGTGTCTGGAATCGTCGACGGCGTGCTCGAAGACCAGGCGAGCGAGTTCGAGTCGACTCCCGTGCTCGAGTTCACCGATATTCCCGGGGCTGCATTCGGTTGGGCGGTCTTCGCCTTCCTTCTGTTGCTCGTCATCGGCTGGCGGGTGCGGCAATGACATTCCAACCCATCGCACCGGTTGGCGGCGCCATCTTCTTTCTCATCGTGGTGATGGGTTTCATCGTCGCGACCGGCATCCTTAGCAAGGTCAAGCTGCTCAGCACCGTTCGGCGGGGCCTCATCGCTATCGCCCTATTCGGCGTCGCGGTCGGACCCGGCTACTACGGGCCAGCCGAGAGAACCACCTTCACCTCGAGCAACGACATCTTCATCGTGCTTGACACCACCGGCAGCGTGTCTGCGGAGGACTGGAACGGTGACAGCACACGCCTCGAGGGCATGCGCGCCGACATCACCCAGATCGTTGAGCACTTCGCAGGCGCCCGGTTCAGCCTTATAACCTTCGACGCGGTCTCGCTCGTGCGGGTGCCGCTCACGCGCGACACCAGCGCACTGCTCTCGTCGATGGAGGTAGTGCAGCCAGAGATGACGCTCTACTCGCACGGCACTTCGATCAGCGAGCCGCGCGAGCTGCTCGCCGACACCCTCGAAGAGGCTCAGGAGGCCTACCCAGAGCACCGTCGCATCGTGTTCTACCTCGGCGACGGCGAGCAGACCGCCTCATCGGCGCCGGAGTCGTTCGCCGACGCGGGGGAGTTCACCAACGCGGGCATCGTGCTCGGCTACGGCACGGAGCAGGGCGGCAAGATGCTCGCAAACTCCGGGCTGTACACCGACGAGGATGACGAGCCGGAGTACATCAAAGACCGCTCCTCGTCTCCAGCCAAAGACGCTCTCTCGGTCATCGACCAAGACAACCTGCGCGACATCGCAGAGGAGCTCGGCGTGACCTACACGCACCGCACCACTGAGGGCGCGATTCCCGGGCTCTCGTCGATCGAGGACATCGCGGATGAGGCCCTCACCGCCCTCGATTCGCGCAGCGTCATTCCGCTGTACTGGGTGTTCGCGCTCGCGGCGTTCGTGCTGCTGCTGTGGGAGGCCGCATCCGTCGCCGTTGCCATCGTCAACGCGCGTGGACTGGGGAGGCGAGCCTGATGCGCAAGTCAACGGAAGCCTCTCGCCGGCTCGCGGGAATCATGCGTATCGTCTCGATCCCGATCGTGATCGCGCTGCTGGTCGTTGCGGTCAAGCTGATCGCAATGGCGATCATCGCGTCGCTCGCCCTCGCCGCATTCAGTGACGGTGACTACGAGAAGAGCGCGGAGTACTCGCGCTGGAACCTCAGCGCCAACGTCATTGAGCCGCACAAGGCGCACTTCAACCTCGGCACCGCCTACCTCGGCTCTGAGCTCTATCAGGAGGCGCGCGATGAGCTCGAGGAGGCGCTAGAGACTGCGCCGCTGCCCGACGAGTGCGTTGTTCGCCTCAACCTCTCGTACGCGATCGAGGGACTCGGTGATGCCGCCAACGGCGCCGGAGAGTTCGAGCGGGCATCCGACCTCTACCTTGAGGCCATCGACGTGCTCGCCGAGGCAGACGAGTCGTGCCCGCCGAGCGACAAGCGGCAAGAGGACCTGCAGGAGAAGGCTGACCAGGCCCAGCAGGACGCCGAGGACCAGCAGGATCCCCAGGGTGGCCAGAATGGCCAGGACCCCGGCGAGGAGCCGGTCGAGGGCGAGGGTGACACCCCGCTCGAGCAGCTCGAGGATCTGCTCGAGGAGTCCGCACAAGACAAGGAAGAGAACGACGCGGCCGACCGCGCCTTCGACAACCTCGGCGACTTTCCTGCGAAGCCGTGGTAGCTAAACTTGCCGGGTGTCTACACGCCTCTCCCAGCTCTTTGTCCGCACCCTCCGCGAGAACCCGGTCGACGCAGAGGTAGCCAGCCACCGCCTGCTCGTTCGCGCCGGCTACATTCGCCGCCAGGCTCCTGGTGTGTTTGCGTGGTTGCCGCTGGGGCTCAAGGTTCGACGCAAGATCGAGAACATCATCCGCGAGGAGCTCGAAGCCTTCGGTGCGCAGGAGGTGCATTTTCCTGCTCTGCTGCCCCGGGAGCCCTATGAGCAGAGCGGTCGCTGGACCAAGTACGGCGACGGCATCTTTCGCCTGAAAGACCGCAACGGCGCCGACTACCTTCTCGCGCCCACCCACGAGGAGGTCTTCACCCTCCTGGTGAAGGACCTCTATTCGAGCTACAAAGACCTGCCGCTGTCGATCTACCAGATCCAGGACAAGTACCGCGACGAGGCCCGCCCCCGGGCTGGCCTTCTGCGCGGCCGCGAGTTCTCGATGAAGGACTCCTACAGCTTCGACTACACGGATGCAGGACTCGATACGAGCTACCAGCAGCACCGCGACGCCTACGAGCGCATCTTCGCTCGCCTCGGCATGGAGTACGCGATCGTCAAGGCCGACAGCGGTCTCATGGGTGGCGCCCGCAGCGAGGAATTTTTGCACCCGACCCCCGTGGGTGAGGACACCTTCGTGCGCTCCGCCGGTGGCTACGCGGCCAACGTCGAGGCGTTCACGACCGAGGCGCCCGCGCCTGTCTCGTGGGAGGGTCTGCCCGCGGCCGAAGTGCACGACACCCCCGACACCCCGACGATCGAGACTCTCGTCGCCGCGGCCAACGCGTTGCACCCCGATCGTGGCTACACGGCCGCTGACACTCTCAAGAACGTCGTGCTCGCGCTGACCGACCTCGAGGGCAACCGCTCGCTCGTCGTCGTCGGAATCCCCGGTGACCGCGGTGTCGACCTCAAGCGCGCCGAGGTCGCCTTCGCGCCCAACGATGTCGAGCCCGCCACCGAGGCCGACTTCGCGAAGAACCCGGGCCTGGTGAAGGGCTACATCGGCCCGAACTACAGCGACAAGATTCCCTACCTGCTCGACCCCCGCATTTCTGACGGAACCGCGTGGATCACCGGTGCGAACGAGAACGGACGCCACGTCTTCGGCCTCGTTGCCGGCCGCGACTTCGTCGGTGAGGGCACCGTGCAGATCGCGGATGTCGTCGCTGGCGACCCCGCTCCCGACGGCTCCGGCCCGATCGAGCTCGCCCGCGGCATGGAGATCGGCCACGTCTTCCAGCTCGGCCGCTTCTTCGCAGAGACCCTCGGCCTCAAGGTGCTCGACGAGAACGGCAAGCTCGTCACCGTCACCATGGGCTCGTACGGCATCGGCGTCACCAGACTGATGGCTGCCATCGCCGAGACCAACAATGACGATAAGGGCCTCATCTGGCCAGAGAACATTGCGCCCTTCGACGTGCACGTCATCGCGGCGGGCCGCGAAGAGGTCGTCTATGAGGTGGCCGAGTCGCTGGTCTCGTCGTTGGAGGCCGCCGGTCTCGACGTGCTCTTCGACGATCGCCCCAAGGTCTCGCCCGGTGTGAAGTTCGGCGATGCAGAGCTGCTGGGCGTGCCGCAGATCATCATCGTCGGCCGGGATGCCGCCGAGGGCACCGTAGAGCACTGGGATCGCCGCACGGGGGAGCGCACCAAGCTGCCCATCGCAGAGGTCGCGGCCAAGCTCGGCCGCTAGTCGGCTATTCTTGCTAGTGCGCTGCGCGGCTGACCGCGCGGCATTCAATTTCAATATCGGAGGCCCTCAGTGGAAATCGACCTGAGCGTACTGCGACTCATGGAGCGTGAGCGCGAGATCCCGTTCGAGGAGCTCGTGCTGATCATCGAGCAGGCCATTCTCACGGCCTACCTCAAGCACACCGGCGAGAGCGACCGCAAGCCGGGCGACGGCGTCGCGTCGTCGCACGCCCGGGTCGTTCTTGATCGCAAGACCGGCAAGGTTGCCGTCTTCGTCGCGGAGCACGACGACGAGGGCAACATCATTGGCGAGGCCGAGGATGTTCCTGAGGACTTTGGCCGCATCGCCGCCTTCGCCGCCAAGCAGGTCATCAACCAGCGCCTTCGCGACATTGGTGACGACAAGGTGCTCGGCGAGTTCAAGGGCCGCGAGGGTGACATCGTCGCCGGCGTCATCCAGCAGGGACCAAACCCCCGGATGATCCAGGTCGACCTCGGAACCATCGAGGCGGTGCTGCCGCCTGAGGAGCAGGTTCCAGGCGAGGACTACACGCATGGCACCCGCATCCGTGTGTACGTCACGAGCGTCACCCGTGGCACCAAGGGCCCGCAGATCACCGTGAGCCGCACCCACCCGGCGCTCGTGCGCAAGCTGTTCGCCCTCGAGGTGCCCGAGATCGCCAACGGACTTGTCGAGATCGTCTCGCTCGCCCGTGAAGCCGGACACCGCACCAAGATGGCCGTGCGCGCCACCGAGCCCGGTATCAACGCCAAGGGCGCCTGCATCGGTGAGCTCGGCCAGCGCGTGCGCGCGGTGACCGCGGAGCTCAACAACGAGAAGATCGACATCGTCGACTACTCAGAGAACCTCGCGACCTTTGTCGCGAACGCGCTCTCGCCCGCCAAGGTGTCGAGCTCGTTCGTTCTCGACGAGGCGACCAAGGCCGTTCGTGCCCTCGTGCCCGACTACCAGCTGTCGCTCGCCATCGGCAAGGAGGGCCAGAACGCCCGCCTCGCCGCGAAGCTCACGGGTGCGCGTATCGATATTCAGCCTGACTCAATCCTCGAAGAGGATTGAGTCCAACAGGTGCTGCGCATTCTGGAGGAGTAAGCTATCAACGCAAGAACGTGCCTCGGTTGCCGTTCTCGCGCCGAAAGCTCCGCACTTCTGCGGGTTGTGGCGCGGGAGGGCGCGGTGATCCCGGATCCGTCCGCGATCCTCCCCGGTCGAGGTGGGTGGGTTCATCCCACCCGTGACTGCATTGAAACAGCAATCAAGCGCAAGGCTTTCGGGCGTGCGTTACGAGTTTCGACCGCGCTCGACAGCACGGCGCTTCTCGTCTTTTTAAGTTCATCCAACGAAATGGCTGATTGACACATGGACAACTAATGAGCGGCTCGAAATGAGTTCCGTCCACTAATCGTCTGCTCCCATCTGTGCTTGTCACGGATCTGGGCGCAGACCCAGACAGGAGAATTGTGGCCAACCCACGCGTGCACGAGATCGCAGCAGAACTCGGCATTGAAAGCAAGATCGTTCTTGAGAAGCTCAAGGACCTGGGCGAGTTCGTCAAGGGACCGTCCTCCAGCATCGCACCGCCCGTCGCCCGCAAGGTGAAGGCGGCGCTCGAGGCAGCAGGCGTCAAGCCCGCTGCCGCCCCCAAGGCTCCGGCGAAGGCCGCTGCCCCCAAGCCCGCCGCCGTGCCCGCGCCGGCCCCCGCTGCGCCCGCAGCAGAGGCGCCGCAGCAGTATGACGACGAGGCACCTGTTGTCGCGCCGCCGCTGACCGTCGCAGAGCGCCAGGCGCAGGCCGAGGCCGCTGCAGCGAACCCGGCTCCCGCCTCCGACGCGACCCCCGGCCCGAGCATCCCGCGCCCCGGTAACAACCCCTTCGCGTCCAACCAGGGCACCCAGCGCCCCGGAATCCCGCGCCCGGGCAACAACCCCTTCGCGTCTAACCAGGGTATGCAGCGTCCGGGCCAGTCGGCCACGGGCATCCCGCGTCCGGCGGCTCCGCGCCCCGGTGCGCCGCGTCCCGGTGGTCCCGGCCAGGGCAACCGCCCGGTCGGTGCTGGCCAGCGCCCCGCACCCGGCGGAGGATTCCGTCCGGGTGGAGCCGGCGGCGGCTTCCGCCCCGGTGGCGCTCCCGGTGCAGCCGGTGCACGTCCCGGTGCCCCCGGATCCAACTTCGGCCCCAACCGCCCGCCCGCTGGCGGACGTGGCCGCGGCCCCGGCGGTGGAACCGCTGGAGCATTCGGTCGCGGTGGCGGCAAGAGCAAGGCCCGCAAGTCGAAGCGCACGAAGCGCGCCGAGTTCGAGCTGCGCGAAGCCCCGTCGCTTGGTGGCGTCAGCGTTCCCCGTGGCGATGGCAACACCGTCATCCGTCTGCGTCGCGGAGCGTCCATCACGGACTTCGCCGACAAGATCGACACCAGCCCCGGCAACCTCGTCACCGTGCTCTTCCACCTCGGCCAGATGGCCACGGCAACGGAGTCGCTCGACGAGGCAACCTTCGCCATTCTCGGCGAGGAGCTCGGCTTCAAGATCGACATGGTCAGCCCTGAGGACGAGGACCGCGAGCTGCTCAGCGGCTTCGACATCGACCTCGACCAGGAGCTTGAGGACGAGGATGACGAAGACCTCGAGATTCGTCCCCCCGTCGTCACCGTCATGGGTCACGTCGACCACGGTAAGACCAAGCTGCTCGACGCAATTCGCCAGGCGAACGTTGTGGCAGGTGAGGCCGGAGGCATCACCCAGCACATCGGTGCTTACCAGGTCATGACAGAGCACGAGGGCATCGAGCGCGCCATCACCTTCATCGACACCCCGGGTCACGAGGCATTCACCGCCATGCGTGCACGTGGTGCGCAGGTGACCGACATCGCGATCCTCGTTGTCGCCGCCGACGACGGCATCATGCCGCAGACGGTCGAGGCGCTCAACCACGCGCAGGCCGCGGATGTGCCGATCGTGGTTGCCGTCAACAAGATCGACAAGGACGGCGCCAACCCGGCCAAGGTGCGCCAGCAGCTCACCGAGTTCGGTCTGGTCGCCGAGGAGTACGGCGGAGACACGATGTTCATCGACGTCTCGGCGCTCAACAACATCGGTATTCGCGAACTGCTCGACGCCGTGCTGCTCACCGCAGACGCCGGACTCGACATGCGGGCCAACCCGAACAAGGATGCCCGCGGTGTCGCCATCGAGGCGAAGCTCGACAAGGGGCGCGGTGCTGTTGCGACCGTGCTCATCCAGTCGGGAACGCTCGAGGTTGGCGACCCAATCGTCGCCGGTACCGCCTACGGCCGCGTGCGCGCGATGTTCGACGAGAACGGTGTTCCCGTCGAGTTCGCGACCCCGGCCCGCCCGGTCTCGGTGCTCGGCCTCACCTCGGTGCCCCGCGCCGGTGACACCTTCCTCGTCACCGACGATGATCGCACCGCCCGCCAGATCGCCGAGAAGCGCGAGGCCGTGGAGCGCAACGCGCTGCTCGCCCGCAGCCGCAAGCGCATCAGCCTCGAGGACTTCACCAAGGCCCTCGAAGACGGCAAGGTCGAGTCGCTCAACCTCATCATCAAGGGTGACGTCTCCGGTGCCGTTGAGGCACTTGAGGAGTCGCTGCTCAAGATCGAGGTCGACGACAGCGTTCAGCTGCGCATCATCCACCGCGGTGTCGGTGCTGTCACCGAGAGCGACGTCAACCTCGCTACCGTCGACAACGCGATCATCATCGGCTTCAACGTGCGCCCTGACCCGAAGGCCCGCGACCGCGCTTCGCGCGAGGGTGTGGATGTTCGGTTCTACTCGGTCATCTACGCCGCGCTTGAAGACGTCGAGAACAGCCTCAAAGGCATGCTCAAGCCGGAGTACGAGGAGGTGCAGTCGGGTGTCGCAGAGATTCGCGAGATTTTCCGCAGCTCCAAGTTCGGCAACGTCGCTGGTGTCATCGTCCGTTCCGGAACGATCACCCGCAACGCAAAGGCACGCGTCATCCGCAACGGCATCGTCGTTGGTGACAACCTGGCCATCGAGTCGCTGCGCCGCTTCAAGGACGACGTCACTGAGGTTCGTACGGACTTCGAAGCTGGTATCGGTCTTGGCAAGTTCAACGACATCGAGATCGGCGATGAGATCGAGACTATTGAGATGAAAGAGAAGCCGCGGGCATAGCTCAGGCCGGTGTCGGAAGCCGGTATCCAGCACGCAGAACGGGGCCCCTGCCCCGACTCTGCTTAGCAGGACACCGGCTTCCGCCCCCTTTCTCGAACGGTCATGTCGTTGAGACAGACAATCCCTCGTGGGGTAGTGAGAGGTAGGTGTAGTTATGGCAGATGCAGCTCGGGCCGCCAAGATGGCGGACCGCATCAAAGAGATCGTCGCGCGCCGACTGGAGCGCGGTGTGCGCGATCCGCGCATGGGCTTCGTCACCATCACCGATGTGAAGGTGACGGGCGACCTGCAGCACGCCTCTGTGTTCTTCACGGTCTACGGCTCTGACGAGGAGCGCGCGGATTCCGCTTCCGCCCTCAAGGCCGCCACCGGCATGCTGCGCAGCGAGGTCGGCAAGCACCTCACCGCGCGCCTGACGCCGTCGCTCGAGTTCATTCCCGACGGGATTCCAGAGAACGCCCTGCTCATCGACTCCCTGCTCGCCGAGGCCGCCTCGCGCGACGCCGAGGTCGAGACCCTCGCCCGCACCGCGCAGTACGCCGGTGACGAAGACCCCTACGTCAAGCCGCGGGTGCTCGACGAGGATGACGACGATGACGATGATGACGATGAGGCGACCTTCGCGGGCTAGTGTCCTCCACCGATGTGGAACACGCCCACCTGGGTGAGGCCGTCGCTCTTATAGGCCGGGATGTCCCATCCGTCGGGATATTTCTGGTCGCGCTCCGCCTGCCACTCAATAGCCTCGGTGGGATTACTTGGCAGCTCTGGCCAGTCCGGGCCGAAGGCATCCAGGTCTGACTTGCGCGAATAGGCACCAAGGTTCTCGCCGCTCGGACTTAGCGCGGACACGGCCACGAGGTCGGGGTCGCCGATGCCCTCTTTGCTGACGCCGAAGGACTCTCCGTTGGCGTTGATACCCCACGCCGTCTCGACGTAGTTGAGGAACTGGTACGAGATCACGGTCTCGGCGTCGTCGTCGGCGCGGATGTAGAGGGTTCTGCTGTCGTCATCCAGTGGGAAGTCGTAGTACGCGGCTGCCGTCGCATTGCCGAGGTCGGCGATGCTGCAGCCGATGGACGGATTGTTGCCACTCGCGTCGAAGCCCCAACTAGTCAGGCCAGTCGTGAGGCAGGTGATGCTCACCCGGGCATGGGTTGCGCCCTCGGGCAGACTGGCCAGTTCGATATCGGCGTCGCCGAGCACGGTCTGGGTTGTCGGGGCGCCGAGCAGGGAGACGATTGGCTGCCCCGGGGCGATTCCGGGGGGCGCAGGCACACCGGAGCCGTCGGTGCTGGTCGGCTGCTCTGATGTGGTCAGGTTCATTGCTGCCGCTGACACGGCGGCTCCCACGGTCAGGCCGAGCACCACCAGCCCGATCGAGACGAGCACGCTTGGCGCGCGCCGCGAGGGTGCCGCAGTCGTGACCAGCAGGGAGCGGATGGCGTCGCTGCGCTCGCGGGAGAATTCGGTGCTCATGGGGTGGCTCCTAGGGGGTCAAGGTCAGCGGATGCGTCGGCGAGCCGGCGTCGCGCGCGGGAAAGGCGCGTCTTGGCTGCGCCGTAGCTGAGGCCAGCGGCGGCAGCCGCCTGCTCCAGAGTCAGCCCCTCGAGTGCGGTAGCGAGGATGAGCTGTTGGTCGATCAGGGGGAGTGCGCGCACCGCTTGCGCGATGGGAACAGCTCGCGCGCTGAAGTCGAGACGTGCCTCGGCGAGCTCGACGGGGTCCGGTGCTGGTTGGGGCTCGGGAAGTGTTGCCAGCAGTCGCCGGTAGCGTCGCCGTGCGCGGGATGCGTTGTGCGAGACGTTCGTGGCTGTTGCCAGCAGCCACGGCAACAGCGAACCGTCGACGACCCGTGCGGTGCGACGGTGCCGCCACAGCTCGAGGAACACGGATGCGGTCAGGTCCTCAGCATCGCTCCGCTCGGCGCCGCGCCAGAGCAGGTGACGGAACACTCGATCTCGGTGGCGGTCGAATAACAGGCCAAACGCTCGGCTCTCACCCGTGACCACGCGACGCCAAATCTGCTCATCGGTCGCGGAATCGGTGGTCATACTTCATCATGTCCGGCCAGCGCAGGTGGTTACAGCAGGGCGAGCCGGTCGTCGAGGTACTTCTGCAGATCCACCGGGGCGACGAGGGCTTGCGCCCCGTCGAGGCTGAGCCGCGCCCAGTCGAAGTTGACCGTCTCGCCCAGGCGGAACGCTCCACGTGCCGCCGCGCGCTGGATCTCGCGCCGCTCGTCGCCCGCGACCGTCTTGTCGGAGTTGAAGTCCTTCGGAACGATCGCCCGCGTGACACTGCCCGTGGCGTAGAGAGTGCCGTCGCTGTCGAGCAGTAGTACTCCGAGGCGCCAGGCCCGGCCGGCGGGGTCGATCACTGGCGGTCGGGGAACCCCGAAGACCTTCTTCTCGGGCCGCCAAACGCCGAGGGCCTCGTCGGGCACCTGAGCCGCAATGAGGGCGTCGACGAAACCGTTCATGAGTCCAACCTACGCCGCCGAGTCTGCCGCGATTCGCGTCTCGGGCTCGGTCGTGTAGACGTGGCCGCTGGGCGAGGTCCACTCGAGCACGCCGGCGCCGCGTTGCCGCACCGACCATCCGGTCTGGTGTTTGAGGTGATGGTGTGCCGGACACAGGTGCGCCAGATTGTCGTGGTTGGTGCCGTGGCCGAACTGCCAATCTCTGGTGTGGTCGATCTCGCAACTGCGGGCCGCCCGACTGCAGCCGGGGAATCGGCAGGTGCCGTCGCGCACCCGCAACCAGGTGCGCAGATCCGCAGGAACCGCGTAGCTAGCACGCCCTACAGACAGCACGGCCCCGGTCTCGGGGTGGGTCAGCAGGCGGGTGAAGGACGGGGCGGATGCGGCGAGCTCGAGGGCCGTCATCCGGTCGATGGGGCCGTAGCCTTCGAGCACTGCCGGCTCTGTGCCACGACCGAGGAGAGTGAGCGCCGGCACCGTAACGAGCACACGAGGCCGGATGCCGCTGGTGCGGCCGTCGGCGAGGGTTCCGTCGAGCAGGAGCTCGGCGAATGCGTCGGCACGCAACTGGGCGAGGGTGCGGCTCTCTGTGGGGGAGCGCTGGCTCATGGCAATGTCGGTCAGCCGGTTGTAGATTCCCTGCGCCGCAACGACCGGTAGGTAGGCGCTGAGCCAGGCCATGCCGTCGCGGTCCGGCTGCAGATCGATGGAGCGCTTCTCGACCGCCTGCAGGTGGCGGCCATCGATCGAGTCGGGAGCCATCCGCTCGCGCTCGGCTCTCGCCCTGCGGTCGAACTTCGCGACGGTCAGCGTGGTGGCGAAAGGCAGTACGGCCGCTTCGAACTGACCCACGAGACGCGGGCTGAGTGAGGTCGCGTGATCGACGAGCGCATGCGCGTGGCGCCAGCTGATTGCGCCCTCGCCGAGCGCCGCGAAAGTGGCAGGAAGGTCGGTGAGAAGCGCCCGGCTGTCGGCGATGAGCGTCTCGGCCATGCGCTCGGGTATGCGCAGCGCGCAGGCTAGCTCGGTCACGAGCACGCGGCGTGCTCGAACTTCTGGGCTCCAGCCGAGGTCGGTTGGCCCGGTGCCCTCAACGACCTCACTCCACTGCCGAGCCTGATCGATCAACGCGGCCTTGTGGGCAGCGATAGACGCCTCCATGCGGTTGAGTGCGGCGATGCTGTCGACCAGCTCGCCGAGGGTGTTCGCCATGGCGCCAGCGAGTTCGAGTGGCTCTCGTTCGCTGGTTTGCATTGTTCAAGCAAACACCATGCCACTGACATTGTTCGAAAGTTTGTTCGAGTGGGGGAGAAGCGTGCGTGGCGCGCTGGGGTCGGCGACTTCTGGCCGTTCAGGCAGGTGCCCACTACTGCTGAAGACGAAGCCTGATTGGAACGTCGTCGCCGGGGAAGGACTCCACGGTGATGCTCTCGATGCGACCCAGTGTCTCGCAGAGCGCAATTCCGCCGCGAATGTCTCGAACGGTTGTTGACCAGCGCGTGGCTAATTGCCGCACGGTTGCACTCAGACCATCGGCGCCGGCCCACTCGACGGCAACCGCGATAACTGTGGCAATTGTTTCGAATTCCGATTGCGCGATCCGCAAGCGCAGCGCATCGACATGTGCGTCTTCCAACGCGACGCGATCCCACACAAATCCGGGCGCCGGATTGACGACGAGAAGCGTTTCGTCATCCTGCTGCATCGGCAGTAGAAGCTGCAGCGCGCACAGAGCTTCGATGACGTCAAGGTGCTCGCTCGACGGCATTGGGGGTGACGGGCGATTTGTGTTGGGAATGACAGCATCCGCAATGTCGCGCGCGGTGGCCGGTCTCTTCAGTGACGACAACGCTCTGTGCACGGACTCGAATCCTGCTGTCGACGAAAGATATCCGTGCCATCCGGTTACATGCCATGAGTGGAGAGCGGCCATCCAACCGGCTTCTGGGAGGTAGACGAATGGTCCAGGGCCGGCCAAGCGCCGTGGGCCGCCCGCGAGGGGGCGAGGGGAACCTTCTTCTGGATAGAACTGAAAGAGCCACTCTTCATCTGACCTCTCCGAACTCGGGTCGGCCGCGTAACGTCCACGGGCCAGAACACGCACTCGCCCACCGTCGAAATCGTCCATGCTGAGGCCGCTCTCTGATTCGACCTCGTCGAAACCCTGAGCACGGAGCGGCCCGCCCCCCTTGATCGCTACGAACGGCAGGTCATCGAAGTCCTCCCACGTATTGTCGAGCGGCGGCACCTCCGACCACCTCTCGAGGCGTGCACTCACGCTGGCGTACTTGGAACCGCACAACCCAGACACTCCACCGGCAAACGACACGGCGAATCCTGCAGTACCTCCGAAGTTTGCTCCCTTCTGGACCACATTCAAGATATAAAAGTCTGTCTCAAACGTGAACGTCGCCGAGCTCATCACCGTAGCCACAGGGCGCCACTACCTCTCATCGATTCAGGCACGAAACAGCACACTTCCCGAAGCCACCGACGCGGTGACAAGGGTTGCGCGCACGGTCGAACCGGGCTCGAGTGAACCGTCGCACCGCGCAACTACGGGCGGGTCGACGAGCTGCACCGTTCCGAACAGATCTCCGGCGGACAACACCGTCGCCTCAAACACCTCGCCCTCGCGCCCCGCGAGCACAGCAGCTTCAACCACGTTCAAGGCTTGCGAATCCACCTGCCCTGCGACCTGGCTCGAGCGGCTCATCATGGACGGCAGCTCGGGCAGCGCCTCCCGCGCCCACTCGGGCACGGGCTCGCCGGCAGAGAGCGCCTCGCAGATGACGAGGGCGAAGCGGTCGACGAGGCGCCGCAGGGGAGCCGTCACGTGCGCGTACGGAGCGGCAACGGCCGCCTGCTCGGTCTGCGACGGCGGAGCTCCGTCGAAGGGGGAGTAGCCGGCGCCGCGAAACAGCGACGCCGCCGCATGCATGATCGCGAGGTGGCGGGGTTGGGTGGTGTCCAGCGAGCGCAGGTAGTCGCCGTAGCGAACATCCGCGGTCCACGGGGTGCCGAGAGCCTGCGTCTGACGGCGGAAGCGGGTGACGGCCTCGTCGTCGGCGGGTGGCATGGTGCGCAGGATTCCGACGCCGCCATCCAGCATGATTCTGGCGGCAACCATGCCGGTCATGAGGCTGAGCTGGGCGTTCCAATCCTCGACGGGGTGCGGCGTGCGGCGCACCAGCGTGTACGTGCCATCGACGAGGCTGATCTCGGTCTCTTGTGTGCCGAGGCTCGCGCCGCCGCGCTGCTGCTCGAGCAGGATGCGCTTGAGGCCGACTTCTTTGAGAAGCTGCAGCACGGTAGAGGCTGAGCCGTCGTCGATGCGCTGCTGGGCGGTCGCGTAGTCGAGCTGTTCCCGGCTCTGCACGCGAGCGCGGTAGACGGTCGCCTGCACCACAGAAGCGGATGCATCGAGCTCGAGGTCCCAGACGAAGGCCCCGCGCAGCTGGCCGGGCAGCAGGCTGGCAGCTCCCTCGCTGATAACCGCCGGATGCAGCGGGATGCGACCATCGGGCGCATAGATCGTCTGGCCGCGCTGCCGTGCCTCGGCATCCAACGCGCCACCGGCCTCGACGAAGGCCGGAACATCGGCGATCGCGTAGAGCACGCGGTAGCCCTCGCCCTCGCGGGCAAAGTGGAGCGCCTGATCGAGGTCGGTCGAGCCGAGCGGATCGATAGTCACGAACTCCACGTCGGTGCGGTCGAGCTCGGGCAGCGGTGCAATCGTGGCAACCGCCTCGGCTTCTGCCTGCACCTCCGGAGGAAAGGAGCGCGGAAGGCTCTTCGTGATCTCGGCGAGGGCGGCGGCGAGTTCAGCGCCCTCGGCATGCAGGCGAACGGAGGTCGATGGCACTCGGTCAGCCTAGCTGGGCAGCTCGTATGCGTCGCCGGTGTCAACGATGAGCCCGTCGAGAATGAGGCCGGCGATGGCGCGATCCAGCTGCACGGTGTCGGGCCAGGTCAGCTCACTTCGAGATACCGGGATGTCGCTGGCCCGCAGCTCTGCGAGCACGATGCCGCGCACCTGCCGGTCGCTGCCCTCGTACTTCTTTTGTTTGGGAGCCTTGGCGGCATCCGTCGCTGGATAACCGGCCGCCCGCCAAGCGCACTGGTCGGCGATGGGGCAGGCGTCACAGCGCGGCGTGCGGGCGACGCAGACGAGGGCGCCGAGCTCCATGATTCCCGCGTTGAAGGCCTTGGCGTCGTCGTGCGATTCGGGCAGCAGCGCCTCCATATCGACGAGGTCGCGCTTCGCAGCGGGCCCGGGGTCGCTGAGCCCGAGGACGGCCCGCGCGATCACGCGGCGAATATTGATATCAACGACCGGATGCCGCTGCCCGTACGCGAAGACCGACACCGCCCGCGCGGTGTAGTCCCCAATCCCGGGCAGAGCCAGCAGTGATGGCACGTCGGAGGGCACGACCCCACCGTGCCGCTCGACGATCGCGACCGCGGTGGCATGCAGGTTGAGGGCTCGGCGCGGGTAGCCGAGGCGGTCCCACGCCCGCACCGCGTCACCGGGGCTCGCGGCGGCGAGGTCGGCCGGGGTGGGCCAACGGTCCAGCCACTCGGCAAGCTTGGGCAGCACACGGTTGACCGGCGTCTGCTGCAGCATGAACTCGCTGACTAGGGCGCCCCACGGAGTGAAACCGGGGCGCCGCCACGGCAGGTCGCGGCCGTTGACCGCAAACCAGTCGATCACGGGCCCGGCAATGCTCACGAGTCAAACCTAGACTCGACCCATGACCAAGTGGGCACCGGCCAAGATCGACACGCTCGACGCGCTTGCCGCAGAGATTCTGCAGAACAACGGACGCGGTCGGGTGATCGTCGCCGTCGACGGAGTTGACGGCGCAGGAAAGACCTATTTCGCGGATGCCCTGGCCGACGCCCTCCGACGCGCCGGCCACACGGTCTTCCGGGCCTCCATCGACGGCTTCCACAACACGCGGGCGCTTCGCTACGCGCGCGGCGCGACGTCGCCCGAGGGCTTCTACCGCGACTCCTACGACTACGACACTTTCCGTCGCGTGCTCGTCGACCCCTTCAAAGACGGCGGCACCGGCAGCTTCGTGCTCGAAGCCTTCGACCACCGGCGGGATGCCCCGGTCGAACCCAAATGGATCACCGGAAAGCCCGACAGCATCCTGCTTCTCGATGGCATCTTCTTGCACCGCCCAGAGCTGCGCGGCCTGTGGAACTACTCGATCTGGCTCGACGTTGATGCTGCGGTCGCGGCCCAGCGCTGCCTCGTGCGCGATGGCGAGAGCGGCGTGGGCGAGCGCTATTCGAAGGGACAGGCGCTGTACGTCAAGGAGGCGAAGCCGCGCACCGCGGCGACCGCCATCATCGACAACAACGACTTCGAGCACCCGCGCCGGGTCTTCGCCGACGCCTGCTGACGCACTCACGAGCCGATTTCGGACACAACGGGTGATCGCGAAGCCGGCAGTGTGTCCGAAACCGGCTCGCGAGGGAGCTAGAGCACGACGAACTCGCCCGTGAGCTCCACCTCGTGCACGAGCTCGACCAGCCGTGCGTTGACCGGCGCCTCGAGCCCAATGGCTGCCGCGGCTGAGAGGACTGCGCCGTTGAGGTAGTCGATCTCGGTGAGCTGGCCGCGCTTGATGCTCTGCAGTGTGGAGCCGGGATTGGGCACGTCGCCCATGCGGCGCGCCATCAGGCGGGGCAGGGCCTGCCCGATCCACAGGGGAGCGACGGCAAACACCCGCAGCAGACCGTGCGAGAGTCCGCTCAGACTCGCAAAGCGCACCTTTGAGGCAAGGCCGATACCGACGGTCTCCCGCATGCTCGCGGTCAGCAACCGCAGCAGGCGGGGCGTGGCGACAACCTGCTGCACGCTCAGTCCGGTGATGGCGGGCAGCGCGTTGACCTGATTGACGACGAGCTTCGACCACTGCGCACCGGCGAAATCGCGCACGACCTGCAGGTCGAGCTCGGGCAGGGCGGAGGCGATCCACGCCGCCCCGTCACCGCCGACGAACGTCGGCCCCGGCGCCGTGATCGTGATCTCGCCGGGGCTGAGGTAGCTGGCGGCGAACATCGCGAGACCGCCAGAGACGACCGAGATGGGCAGCTCCCGGCGCCCGGTCGCGATGCCCTCCAAGCCGTTCTGCACGACGAGAACGGGGATTCCCTGCAGGTGGGCGGCGTTGTCTCGAATGGCCGCTGCGGCATCCTGTGCCTTGGTTGCAACGATCGCGATCTCTGGAGTTTCGGCGAGAACGGCCGCGGCGGACACCATCGCGTCGACCGAGCCCCATGCACCCCGCAGACGGATGCCGTCCTGCTGAATAGCCGCGAGGTGCGCCCCACGGGCAGTGACCGCAACCGCATGACCGGAGCCGGCGAGGCGGGCAGCGAAAGCGCCACCCACCGCACCGGCTCCAATTACCGCTATGCGCATGCTCTGAGCTTAGAAGCTCTCTTCGACCTCGCCCTTGCCAACCGGCAGCAGGAAGCCGATGAGGGCCGACAGGGCGAGCACGAGGCCGCCGGCGAAGACCGCGGGACGAGCCGCGTCGACGTAGAGGTCGGGGGTCAGCTCGCCACCGGCTCCCACAAAGATCGCGGTCAGCACCGCGATGCCGAGGGCGACGCCCACCTCGCGAACGGTCGAGTTCGTTCCGGAAGCCTTCGCGTGATCCGCGCCCTTCATGGTTGCGAGCACCGCGGTCGAGAGCGGCGCAAAGACGAGGCCCATGCCGATTCCGCCGGCGATGAATGCGGGCAGCATCGTTGTGTACTCGACGTCGGCCGACATGGTGATTGCGATCCACAGCACGCCGAAGGACTGGAGGGCGAGCCCGGCGATGATGAGCGTTCGAGTGCCGATGCGAGAGGCGAAGATGCCGGCCAGGGGAGCAACCACCATCGGGGCGAGGGTCCACGGCATGGTCGCGACACCGGCGCCGAGCGGCGAGTAGCCCTGCACGACCTGCAAGAACTGGATGAGGATGAAGATCGCCCCGAACACCCCGAAACTGAAGGTCAGGCCGATCACATTCGCGACGCTGAAGCTGCGGTCGCGAAACAGTCGCAGCGGCAGCAGCGGAGCCGCGACGCGCGACTCCCACACGATGAAGGACGCGATCAGGGCTGCGCCGACGAGCAGCGAGCCCATGACCTCGAGGCTGTCCCAGCCCTTTTCGTTGCCGCTGACGATGCCGTAGACGAGGCCGAGCACACCGAGGCCCGCGAGCAGCACGCCGACCACGTCGGCGCGGAGGCGCTCGCCGAAGGTGTTCGGCAGGGCAAGCATGGCGAGGGGAATCGAGATGATGCCGACCGGCACGTTGAGCCAGAAGATGGCCTCCCAGTTCCAGCCCTCGACGACAGCACCACCGACGAGCGGGCCGAGCGCGACGCCGAGGCCGGTGATGCCGCCCCAGATTCCGATGGCAAGCGCGCGGAACTTGGTCTCTACCGATCCGACCAGAAGGGTCAGCGAGAGTGGCATGACCGCTGCGGCGCCGAATCCCTGCAGCGCACGGCTGACGATGAGCATCCACGGCTCGTAGCTGAGGGCCGAGAGCACCGAAGCGAGGGTGAAGATCACGATGCCGATGACGAAGACCCGGCGGCGGCCGAGGCGGTCGCCGAGTGCGGCGGCCAGCAGGATGAAGCTGGCGAAGCTGAGGGTGAAGGCGTTGACGAACCACTGCAGCTCTTCGACGCTCGCGCCGAGGTCCTCGCGAATCGAGGGGAGGGCATTCGTCATCACTAGGTTGTCGAGGGTCGCCATGAACATGGGGAGGGAGGCGGCGACGATGGCCAGCCAGACGGGGATGCGGCGACGCGTGGTCGCGAGGGGTGGAGCCTCGAGCGTTGCGGTCATGATTGATCCTTAATAAGTTATCGAATGATTACATGGGTGACACTAGTAATCGTTTGATAACCTGTCAAGCATGACCGCAACGGATGTGCCGATTCCCCGGATGAAGGCCGAAGACCGCCGAGAACTCATCATCGAGCACGCCACCGCCGTCTTCGGTGACTACGGCTACTACGGCACCACCACCGACCAGATCGCGCGTGCGGCCGGCGTCAGCCAGCCCTACGTCGTGCGCATGTTCGGCACAAAGGAGAAGCTGTTCGTCGAGGTGCTGCACCGAGACCTCACGCTGCTGCTCGACACCTTCCGTGGCGCGCTGGCAGTCGACGACGGTCAGCCGGTGCGGGTGCGTCTCGGACTTTCATACATCGCACTGCTCGAGCACCGCGGTCTACTGCTCTCGCTCATGCACTCTTTCGTCATGGGCAGTGACCCAGTCATCGGTGAGACGGCGCGCCAGGGCTTTCTGCAGGTCTACACCTTCCTGCGCGAGGAGGCAGGTATGAGCCTCGAAGAAGCCGGTGCCTTCCTCGCTGGCGGCATGCTCTCCAACACGATGATCGGGTTGCGCATGACCGACTTGGACGCCCAGAGTCCCATCGCCCATGAGCTGCTCACCGCCTGTTTTCCAGAGAAGCTCGATGTTGTCGTCGGCCTCGGCGACAGCTACAAGCCGGAACCGCGGTGAACCGCTCCGGAATCCTGCTCGTCGACAAGCCGCAGGGCCTGACGAGCCACGATGTCGTCGCGCGCACCCGCAAAGCCGCGGGCACTCGCAAGGTCGGCCACGCGGGCACTCTCGACCCGATGGCGACCGGCCTGCTCGTTCTCGGGCTCAACAGCTCCACCCGCCTGCTCACCTACCTTGTGGGGCTCGACAAGGAGTACTTCGCGACGATCCGGCTCGGGGTTTCGACCGACTCCGATGACGCCGACGGCGCGGTGGTCTCGACGAGCTCGACCCACGAAGTCACCGATGCGGCGATCGAGGCGGGAATCGCCAAGCTCCGCGGCCCGATCAGCCAGGTGCCGAGCACGGTCAGCGCGATCAAGGTCGACGGCAAGCGGGCCTATGCCCTCGCCCGCGAGGGGGAGGAGGTCGTGCTCAAGGCGCGGCCAGTGACGATCAGCGCCTTCGAGGTGCTCTCCCGCGACGGCGATGACCTGCACGTGCGGGTCGAGTGCTCGAGCGGCACCTACATTCGCGCTCTCGCCCGCGATCTCGGCGCCGACCTCGGCGTCGGTGGCCACCTGACGGCGCTGCGGCGCACGCGCATCGGGCCGTTCGCGATTGACGCTGCGCACGTGCTGGAGGGCATCGACGTCGAGTCGGCGCTGGTCAGCCCGACGGCGGCGGCATCCACCCTGTTTGCCACGGTGGAGCTGAGCGACCAGCAGGCACTCGAGCTGACGCAGGGCAAGCGCTTCGATGTCGAGGCACCCGACGGCAGCCCGGTTGCTGCTGTCACGGCCAGCGGACGGCTGGTCGGCCTCGTCACGATCGCCGGCGCACGCGTGCGCGCCCTCGTGAACTTTCCGACGGATGAGGTGCTCGAGTGATCGACTGGCTCACCACCGCCATCGTCTCGGCCTCGGTCGCGGCCGGCCTGCTCTGCGTCGTGCTCGGCCTCGCGGGGCGCCGCCCCAACGACCTCAGCCTCGGCGCGGCGGCCCTCGTCGAGGTGCTGCTCGTCGTGCAGATCGTCGTCGCGATCGCGGCCCCTGCGGTCGGAAACAGCCCCACGGGCAGCGCTCTCGAGTTCTGGGTCTACCTGGTAACCGCGGCGCTGCTTCCCCCGCTCGCGGTGCTCTGGGCACTGCTCGAGCGAGGCAGCCGCTGGAGCACCGTCGTCATCGGGGTTGGTTGCCTCGCGATCGCGGTGATGGTCTACCGCATGCATCAAATCTGGTTCGTTCAGGTCGCGTAATCTGTAGTCAATGAGCACGTCAGCCTCGAACCGTTCCCAGGGCCTTGGGCGGGTTCTCATCATCGTCTACGCGCTCTTGGCGCTCGCCGCGACCGGCCGCTCGGTCTTTCAGCTGCTCGACGACTTCGACCGGGCGCCGCTCGCCTACACGCTCTCGGCGCTCGCCGGCCTCATCTACATCGTCGCGACGATCGCCCTCGTTGCCCCCGGCAGCTTCTGGTATCGCATTGCGGTCATCACTATCTCGTTCGAGCTGGTCGGCGTGCTGGTGGTTGGGGTGCTGAGCATCATTGACCCGGTGCTCTTCCCGGCGAAGACGGTCTGGTCGTTCTTCGGTCGCGGCTATGCCTTCGTGCCGCTGGTGCTGCCGATTCTCGGTCTGCTCTGGCTGCGCAGAACTCGACCAGTGGGAGATCCTGATGCTGCTGTTTGAGTCCCCAGAGACGATGCCAGAGGCTTTTGGGCCCAGCGCCGTCACGATCGGCAAGTTCGACGGCATGCACGCCGGACACCGCCGCATCATCAGCGACCTGCGTGCCGTTGCCGAGGCCGAGGGCCTCGAGTCGGTTGCCGTCACCTTCGACCGCAACCCGTTGAGCCTGCTGCGTCCAGAGATCTGCCCCGCCCCCCTGCTCAGCAACGCGCAGAAGATTGAGCTGCTCGACGAGGCAGGTCTCGACGCCACCCTCATGCTCGAGTTCAATCAGCAGCGCGCCTCGCAGGCCCCGCAGGACTTCGTGCGCGAGGTGCTCGTCGACACCCTGAACGCACGGGTGCTGCTGGTCGGCGCCGACTTCCGCTTTGGCGCAAAGGGCGCGGGCGATGTTGCCTTGCTCGAGCAGCTCGGCGAGCAGCACGGGTTTCGGGTGCAGCGCATCGACGACGTCACTTCTGGTGAGCGGCGCGCGTCATCCACCTGGATCCGGGAGCTGTTGGATGCCGGCGACGTCACAGAGGCGACCCGCCTGCTCGGTCGCCCGCCCTCCATTCGCGCGGTCGTCGTCGGCGGCCACCAGCGTGGACGCACGATGGGCTACCCGACCGCCAACCTCTCGCACGACGTCGAGGGCTTCGTGCCCGCCGACGGCGTCTACGCCGCCCGGCTGGTCATCGACGGCGAGCGCTACGGTGCAGCCGTCTCGATCGGCAACAACCCGACCTTCGAGGGTGTGCCAGACAAGACGGTCGAGGCCCACGCGCTCGATCAGTCGTTCGACCTCTACGGCAAGACGGTGTCGCTCGAGTTCATCGAGTACATCAGGCCGATGAACAAGTTTCCCGATGCAGAGGCTCTCGTCACGCAGATGCACGCCGACGAGCTTCGCATCCGCTCCATTCTCGCGCTGTGAGGCCTCTGTGGGCCGGGCGGGCCGTCGCCCTGCTCGGCATACTCGTTCTCGCACTCAGCCTGCGCTCCGCCGTCTCGGCTATCTCGCCGATCGTTGCAGAGATCAGCGCTGACATTGCGCTCAGCTCCGTCGGGCTTGGCTTTCTCGGCGCTCTGCCGCCGGTGTTCTTCGCCCTCGCGGGCATCATCGCACCACCCATTGCTCGTCGGGCGGGGTTGGAACTCACCATCGGACTGGCGGTGGTGGCTATCGTGGCCGGGCACGTCATCCGCGCGTTGGCCGACTCGTACGGCGTGCTTGCCCTCGGCAGTGCGGTTTCGCTCGCGGCCATGGGCATCGCCAACGTGCTGCTGCCGCCCGCGGTCAAGCGGTATTTTCCCGACCGAATCGGCGGCATTACCGCCGCCTACGTGACCGTCATGTCGATCAGCACGGCGCTGCCTGCCTTCGGGGCTGCACCGATCGCCGAGGCGTACGGCTGGAGGGTCTCGCTGGGCGTGTGGTCGCTGACAGCGGCGGTCGCGGCGGTGCCGTGGGTGCTGCTCATCGCGCGTCATCGCCGGGCCCGCGCCGATCAGGCTCCGGAGCTCGTCGAGGCGCCTCCGCAGCTGGTCGGCCGTATCTGGCACTCGCGCACCGCGTGGGCAATCGCGGTGACATTCGCGGTCACCTCGCTCAACGCCTACGCGATGTTCGCCTGGCTGCCCGAGATACTCGTGCAGACGGTCGGGGTCAGCAATATCGAAGCGGGGGCGCTGCTCGGGCTCTACAGCTTCATCGCGGTGCCGGGGTCGATCATCGCGCCGATTCTCGTGGCTCGATTGCGGCATCCGGGCTGGGTCATCCAGGCCGGCGTGCTGTTCTTCCTTGTTGGATACGCGGGTCTGCTCACCGTGCCGGGCACCGCGACCTGGCTCTGGGTTGCCCTCATCGGCATGGGCCCCGTGCTGTTTCCGGTGTGCCTCACCCTCGTCAATCTGCGCACGCGCAGCCAACAGGCTTCCGCGGCCCTCAGCGGCTTCGTGCAGGCCGTTGGCTACACACTCGGGGCATTGGGCCCGCTGGTCGTCGGTGTGCTGCACGACGCCACCGGAGGCTGGACGGTGCCCCTGCTCTTTCTCACGGCCGTCGCGGTCGTCGGCATACCGCTTGGCATCAGCCTGAGCAAGCCCCGCTTCATCGAGCAGGATCTCGAGCCTCGCTCGTAGGCTGAGGGAATGCCCGGGTCCCAGCTTCGCTTCGAGCACGACTACGGCTTTCCGCCTGAGATCGTGTGGGATGCCCTTGTCGACCCCGACTTGGTCAGCGGCTGGCTCGCAGAAGCTGACATTGAGCCGCGGCTGCACGGCCGCTACGACCTCGACTGGCGGCATCTGGATCCGGCGCGCTCAAGCACCGGCGAGATCACCGAGCTGATCGAGCCGCAGCTGCTCGTAGTCGACACCGACAACGTCGGCGTCACCACGATCGAACTCGCGCTCATCGGTGCCCGGCAGACCCGGGTCACCGTGACCGTGGATGCCCTCGCCGACCCGCCCTTCACCCCGGTGCTCGCGGCAACCTGGCGCCTCAGTCTCGAGCAGCTCACCGAACTGCTGCACGGGCATCCCGTCGACTGGCGTCAGTGGAGGGCAGAGCGCTCCGCCCGGTGGCATGAGCTGCTGAGCGATGCGCGCACCTAGACCGAGCTGTATGTAACAGATTGGTAACGGTCGGGTGTACGGTAGGTGAACACCCGAGCAGGAACGGCTGGTCAATGACGACTGAGCAGTACCGCGAGCTGAGCAAAAGCTCGCACTTTGAGAACCGCTGGCACCGCGCCGTCTTCGGCGCAATGACCACCATCGCCCTCGTTCTCATCTTCGTGCTCAACCCCGACGCGGCTCTCGTCTACGCGACCAACATGTTCGGCTCGCTGCGGGCACCGGGGGAGCCCGCTTTCATCGCCGGCCACCGCGGCGATCGCGCGCACTTTCCTGAGAACACCATTCCGGCGCTGCAGGGGGTGCTCGACAGCGACTTCGACTTCGTTGAGACCGACATCCAGCTGACTGCCGACGGCGTGCCAGTGCTGATCCACGACCTCGACGTGGATCGCACGACGAACGGCACCGGGCTCGTCGCCGACCTCACCCTCGCCGAGATCAAGTCCCTCGATGCCGGAACCTGGTACTCAGGCGAGTTCACCGGCGCTCAGGTGCCAACCCTCGACGAGTTTCTCGACATCTTCCAGAGCTCGAAGAAGAAGGCCATGCTCGAGCTCAAGGGCATCTGGACAGAGGAGCAGGTGCGCGTCGTCACCGGCCTCATCTACGCCAGAGGAGTGCAGGGTCGGGTCATCTTCCAAGCCTTCGACTTCGAGACGCTCGAGGCGCTGCAGAAGGCCGCTCCGGTGTTTCCCCGGGTGCTCATACAGCGCTACCTGCCGAGTGATCCGGTCGCTCTCGCCAACCGCTACGGGGCCATCGCCATCCTTACGAGCCCCGCGTCGCTCGAAGCGGATCCGTCCGTCGTGCAGAAGCTGCACGACGCTGGGCTTGGCATCGTGCTGTACACCCTCAACAAGAAGGGGCGCTGGTCTGATGCCCTCGAACTCGGCGTCGACGGCATCATCACCGACAAGCCGAGCTCGCTCGACAAGTGGATCGCGGAGAACGCACCGGGCACCTAGGCTCGTGCCATGAGTCGACTGGCCCGAATCCTCGCCGTGCTCGCCCTCGCAGCAGCACCCGTGCTGCTGAGCACCCCTGCGGCCTCCGCAGACACCAATGACTTCACGATCACCAGCTTCACGGCCGACTACTACCTCGACCGTGACGAGGGTGGCCGCAGCACCCTGCGCACGGTCGAGACGATCGTCGCGCAGTTTCCGGAACACGACCAGAATCACGGCTTGGTCCGGCAGTTGGTGGATGACTACCAGGGGCATCCAACCAATATCGACGTCGAGTCGGTCACCGACGAGAACGGCAACGAGTTGCCATATGAGGGCGAGAGCGACGACATCTTCTACACGCTGCAGATCGGCGATGAAGACGAGTATGTGCACGGCGAGACCACCTATGTCATCACCTATACCTCGCACAACGTCACCCTCTTTGACGGCGACGTGGAGGAGTTCTACTGGGACACCAACGGCACCGGCTGGCCGCAGACTTTCGGCGAGCTCACCGCGCGTTTCCACCTCGCCGACGACCTTTTTGGGGCGCTGAACGGCGAGGTGACCTGCTACCGCGGCACCCAGGGCGGCAATAACCCGTGCGACGCAATCGAGACGGATGACGGGTTTGAGATCACCGCCCGCGACCTCGGCGCATACGAGAACGTCACCATCGCCATCGGATTCGAGCCCGGCACCTTTGAGCCGCGTGACAACTCGGCGACGGCAACACCGTTCTTCTTCATCGAGATCGGGGCGGCGGTAGTAGCCGTGCTGGTGGCCCTGTGGGCGCTAGTGCGGCGGGCAACGGTCTTTGCCGACGGCCGCGGGCGACCGACGATCATCGCCGAGTACCTGCCGCCGAAGAATGCCAGCGTGCTCGAGGCGGGGCTCGTGACGAAGCGAAGGAAGAAGGCGGTAGCGGCGCAGCTGATCTCGTTGGCGGTCGCCCACAACATCCGCATTATCGAGACGCCCGCCGAGGGATTCTTTGCCTCCGGCAGCGACTACACGCTCGAACTGCTGAGAGTTGACGGACTCGGCAGCGACGAGGCAGCACTGGCCAGGGCCTTCTTCGGCAACGCACTTACTCCCGGCACCCAGTACACGATCAAGAAGAACGACACGGTGGTGGGCAAGGCGACCTACGACCTCGTCCAGAGCATCGAGGGAGCGCTCGATGACCGGGGATGGCGCAAGAAGATCGCCGTCGGCGCGCGGTTGCTGCCCGCTGTCTTCGTCGTGCTCTCCACGGTGCTCGCCTTCATCATGATGATCCTCATGGTCGACGACGAGCGCGGGGGATTTCTGCCGTTGCTCGTGTTCGTGCCGACAGTCATCGCCACGATCATCACCTTCGCGGTGATCGGCCGCAGCGTGCTCACTGAGAAGGGCGCTGAGCTGCGCGACTACCTCAAGGGTCTGCTGCTCTACATCACGGTCGCCGAGACCGACCGCATCCGCATTCTGCAGAGCCCGGAGGGCGCGGAGCGCACCCCCGTCGACACGGCCGACCGCGGCGAGATGCTGCGGCTCTATGAGCGAGTGCTGCCCTATGCGGTGCTCTTTGACGAAGAGAAGCGCTGGGCGAAGGAGCTCGGCGAGTACTACGACCAGCAGCCGCCGGACTGGTACTCGGGCACCACCGCCTTCACCACCGCAGCGTTCGCCTCGAGCATCGGCTCGATTGCGACGACCGCGGGCAGTGCCTACTCCGGTTCGAGCAGCTCGAGTGGCGGCTCCAGCGGGGGCGGTTCATCGGGCGGTGGCGGCGGTGGCGGCGGCGGAGGCGGCTGGTAGCCGCGCCTAGGCTGGAGGGGTGAGCAATCGGTACCCGACACCCGAGTTTCGCCGCACGGCGCTGGCCCCCGCGATCCTCGGATCGATTGTGCTGCTAGCCGGGGTGGCCTTGGTGAATGTGGACGCCTACATCGTCATCCGATTTGCCGCGTCGATTCTGGCGCTCATCGTCGCCGTCTTCGCCTGGCAGGCGCGCCAGTGGTGGTGGCTACCGCTGCTCGCGGTTATCGCGGTCGTCTTCAACCCGGTGGTGATCGTGCCGATTCCGGGTGTGGCGCTGCTCGTGGCACACTACGTGTCGATCCTCGTGCTGATCGTCGTGGGAATCTTCGTCAAGGTGCGTAACGACGAGGACCGCAACCAGCGTCCCGCTAGGTAACTAGCCCCATAGACATAGGATGATCGCAGCGTAACGAGATACCACTAGTTGCACCGCGACTGGGTCTGGAATCGCAGCAACGCAACCACCGTCAGCGCCCACCGTGGCGTGGAGGAGGACCATGGCACTGTCAGGCCGAGCACACATCCGCCGCGAGATGGCGTGAAGCCCGCGCTCACGATTCTCGGTCCGGGGGCACACCCGCGCCTGTTTGCGCGCCCCGATGTCATCTTTCGCAAGGGCAGGTTTACCCTGCTCAACGACGGGCAGTCACCGCGGGATGCCACGATCGCCGACCTCGTCGCGATTCACGACGCTCTGGATGCCGCCGCAATCGAGCACCTGCTGGTGCGTAGGGACGACGACCGCCCGGTGATCGCGATCGACTGGTCGCGCATCGCTGACGTCGAAGCGGCCCTCGCGCGGGCTTTCGCGATTGAGCCGTTCTACTCGCGGGCGGGCTCCGACGCTGCCCTGCTGGTTGCCGAGGGCTCGCTCTCTGTCACGCCGAATCCGCGGGTGTTGAGAATGTACCGGCCGCGAGCGTCTGCCAAGGGCCGGCTGCGCTATGGCGCATCCAGCGGTGTGCGGGTCGAGTTCTGGAAGTTCGACTCCGACACGATCTATGCCCCGGCAGAAAACGCACTCATGCGTCGCAGCCTGCCGCGCTCCGAGGCGATCGACGCCACGGTCGAGCTGCACGACCGCACGTGGAGCACGCTGGGCGGCATGTTCGACACCCTCGCCAGCGATGTGACCTTCGACATCGACATGGTGTTCTCGTGGGTCGATGGCACCTCGTCGGAGTTTCAGCGCGCCCGTGCCCGCCGCATGGCGTCCTACGTGGTGGGTGATGGCGACGACAGCGAGGCACGGTATCGCCAGATCGACGAGCTCAAGTACGCGCTGCGCAGTGTGTACCTGTTTGCGCCGTGGGTTCGCAGAATCTTCATCGTCACCGACTCGCCGCGCCCGACGTGGCTGGCGGATCATCCGCGGGTGACCATCGTTCGCAGCGAGGAGTTCTTCGCTGACGTTTCTGTGCTGCCGACGCACAACTCGCACGCGGTCGAGAGCCAGCTGCACCACATCGAGGGTCTCAGCGAGCACTTCATCTACTCCAACGACGACATGTTCTTCGGGCGCCCCGTGCGCCCGGAGATGTTCTTCTCGCCGGGCGGCGTGACCAAGTTCATCGAGGCGACAACACGCATCGGACTCGGCGACCCCGCGGTGCAGCGCAGCGGCTTTGAGAACGGCGCGAGAGTGAACCGCGCCCTGCTGCGCCAGAGGTTCGGGCGCACCACCACCCGGCACCTTGAACACGCTGCGACGCCGCTGCGCCGCAGCGTGATGGCTGAGCTCGAGGCGGAGTTCGCAGAGGACTTCGCACGAACAGCCGCCAGCGCGTTTAGGTCGAGCACCGACATCTCGGTCACCAATTCGCTGTACCACTACTACGCGCTGATGACCGGCCGTGCCGTTGTGCAGACCGAGGCGAGGGTGCGCTACGTCGAGACCACGCTGAAGAACGCGGCGGGCGAGATGAGTCGCCTCCTCAAGCGGCGCGACTACGACTTCTTCTGCCTGAACGACGGCAGCAGACCAGAGATCTCAGTGGAGCGGCGAACCAAGTCCGTGCACGCGTTTCTCGAGCGCTACTACAGCGTGCCCGCCGTGTGGGAGGTTGGCGTCAGACCGGAAGACGAATCGGCATCGTCATCGGCGGCTCAGGGGCAACCGGCTGGTTGATCCTGTCGCCGATTCGGATTCCGGAGGCGGCTAGCCGCCGTTGGGTCTCATCCGCATCGATGTAGTCGAGGGCGGCGTACTGCCCGACGGGCACGACCGAGTGCAGCACAGTGCTGTCGTAGACGTGCACGAGATTGAATGCTCGGGCACCGTCGCGGCCTCGGGTGCCACCGACGGGCACGTTGAGGTCTTGGGTGTAGCAGGTCGCCGAGGCGACAGAGACGGGGATTCCGGCGAAGCTTCCCGTTGAGCTGTAGTGCAGGTGGCCGGCGAGGATGCTGCGCACGTCGGTGCCGAGCAGAACCTCGGCAAGGGCGGGCTGGTCGCGCAGCTCGACGGCCACCGCCAGGTCGAGAACGCTGGGCAGCGGTGGATGGTGCATGGCGAGGATCGTGCCGTGGGGTGCGCGAACCGACAGCTCCTCGGCGAGCCAGTCGAGCTGGGCGCTGGTGATCTCGCCGTGGTGACTGCCGGGCACCGTCGAGTCGAGCGTGATGACCCGCAGTCCATTCACGTCATAGACGCGGTCGACCGGCCGTGCGCTGGGTACTTCGGCGAAAAGGCTCTGGCGAAAGGCGGCGCGATCGTCGTGGTTGCCCATGACCCAGATCACCTGGGCACCGAGCCTGGCAGCGACCGGCTCCACCATCGCCCGAAGGCGGTCGTAGGCGTCGGGCTCTCCGCGGTCGGCAAGGTCACCGGTGAAGATGATCGCCTCTGGACGGCCCTCCGAAGCCTCGAGCTCTGCGAGCAGCTGCCGCAGGTGGTCTTCGGCATTCACCGAGCCATAGAGACGGTTGCCAGCAGCGAGCAGGTGGGTGTCGCTGAGGTGGAGCAGAAAGTGGTCCGGCCGGGGGTACTCGGCCGTTCGAGTGGTCACAGAGAGAAGTCGACCAGTCCGCGGTGAACGCGGCCTGAACGTCGCGCGGCGAGTCGTGAACCAGCGCGCCGATCTGAGCCCCCAGAAGTCCAAATAAGGCGGTAAGATGAGCAATAACGCACAAACGAACCCACCAGTCGCATCGCAACTGGGTCTGGGTACCCGAGCAGGCGTTTCTTACCGCAGGGTGGTTGTCGAAGCCGACAACGACCCGTACCCGCGTCTGTGATGGCGCAAGGAGGAACATGGCCCAGTCCGGCCAGGGATCAACCCGCCAGCGCCCTGCTGGCTCACGCTCGAACGGCTCACGCGGTCGCAGTCGAGGCACGGATGACGCCGGCGTCATCCCCGTGCTCGCCCGCGCCGCCCGCGAAGTCGAGACCGCCGTGCAGAAGGGACCACTGAAGCCCGCCAACCGCGCGCGCTTCCAGGTCGCCACGCTGCTGCTGCGCGAGGAGCGCGCCCGGGTCAAGGTCGACCCCGCGCTCAGCGACTCGGAGCGCGCCAACGAGCAGAAGCGATTGGATGGCCTCGCCGGCATCCTCGCCAAGACCGCCGCCCGCGACACCTCCCTCATTGCCATGCTCGCCGAGGACGCCCCTGTCACCGCGGCCGCGAAGGCCATGCGCCGCGACCTGCTCATCGCAGCAGGCGTCGAGCTGAGCCCCGACGAGCTCATCATCACGACGGAGCCAAAGCCGGTCGACAAGACCATCGAGAAGCAGGTTGTGCCGCAGTCGGTGCGCCAGATGCAGATGTCGAACCCCTTTCTCGCCCCTGACTTCAGTGCGGTTCAGGCGAAGCCCGTGCAGACCAGCCGTCTCGGCAACTGGGAGCTCATCGAGCCGTTGTTCCGTGCCTTCGAATACGGCGCTGGCGGGGGAGCCGCGAGCATGGAGCTGCCAGAAGCCCGCTCGCTGACGACGCCCGGCACGCTGGAGCTCATGCGCCACCAGGCGCGCTTCGTCGAGGAGGTTCGGGGCGGACACCGCACGTTCCTGCTTGCCGACGAGCCGGGACTCGGCAAGACGGCGCAGGCGCTGCTGGCGGCATCCGTCTCGAATTCCTACCCGCTGCTGGTGGTCGTGCCCAACGTCGTCAAGACCAACTGGGCACGCGAGGTCGAGCTGTGGACTCCGCAGCGCACCGCAACCGTCGTGCACGGCGACGGCAAAGATGTGGATGCCTTCAGCGACGTCGTCATCGTCAACTACGAGGTGCTCGACCGGCACGTCGGCTGGCTCAGCCGCTTCGGCTTCAAGGGCATGGTCGTCGATGAGGCGCACTTCATCAAGAACCTCAAGAGCGAACGCTCGAAGCACGTCATGGCGCTCAGCCGCAGCATCCGCGCCGCGCAGCCCAAAGCCCTGATGATCGCGCTCACCGGCACGCCGCTGATCAACGACATCGATGACTTTCGCGCGATCTGGCAGTTTCTCGGCTGGATCGACGACAAGAAACCGCTGGCTGCCCTCATGGCAAAGCTCGAGGCGACCGGGCTCACCCCCGCCGACTTCGGCTTCTTCGCCGAGGCCCGCCAGGCGGTCATCGACATGGGCATCGTTCGCCGAAAGAAGGTGGATGTCGCCGCCGACATCCCCGCCCGTCGCATCGCCGACATTCCGGTTGAACTCGACGGTGACCTCGGTCGCTCGATCCACGCAGCGGAGGCAGCCCTCACGGCTCGCCTGCTCGCCACCTTCAACCGGGTGCGGGCGCTCAAGCCCGATGCCGATACAGAAGACCTGCTGCGCGTCGTCGCCCACGCAGAGCTCGAGGAGTCAAAGGCCGCCAAGACCGACGACAACGTGTTCACCATGGTGCGCAAGATTGGCCAAGCTAAGGCGGGCCTCGCTGCGGACTACACGATTCAGCTGGCCCGCAACGTCGGCAAGGTCGTGTTTTTCGCCAAGCACATCGACGTGATGGACCAGGCGGAGGAGCAGTTCGCGAAGGCAGGGCTCAAGACCGTCTCTATTCGTGGAGACCAGAGCACGAAGGCGCGGCAAGAAGCCATCGACGGGTTCGACAAAGACCCGGAGGTCTCTATCGTCGTCGCGTCGCTGACCGCTGCCGGCGTCGGCCTCAATCTGCAGGCTGCCTCGAACGTGGTTCTGGCCGAGCTCAGCTGGACCAGCGCCGAGCAGACGCAGGCCATTGACCGCGTGCACCGCATCGGCCAGGAGCTTCCCGTCACCGCGTGGCGCATCATTGCCGCGCACACCATCGACGCCAAGATCGCCGAGCTCATCGACAGCAAGGCCGGCCTCGCCGCCCGCGCGCTCGACGGATCGGATGACGAGGTCACCGCCGAGGCGAACGTGCAGCTCTTCGCGCTGATGAGCCTGCTGCGCGACGCGATCGACGAGTAGCGACAACCCCCATAGCGGGGGCTCCCCGCTCTGGGGGGAGCGCCCGTGGCACCGCTCCCAATAACGTCTAACCCATGCACTAGTCGGGGGACTAGGGACGACGGTGGCCCACAGCTGAGAGCCGGAATCACGGGGGTGATTTCGATAATTCTCATTCGGGGCCGTAAGCCACCGTCGTCTTTGCAGTTCTTCTCCGCCCCTCGGGGCAGACGCCTCTGTTTAGAGCGCGGTGAACGACGTGAGCAGCGGCAGCAGCCCGCTCACCAGCGCGAGAGCCGCACCAACAGCGGCAACGCCGACGAGCAGCACAAGGGCGGGAGCTATGGCGTTTCGCCCCGTCTCGCGCCGCACATAGAACGCCCGCACCAGCAGGTAGGGCAGGGGTGTCAGCACCGCGAGCGCCGGATGGGCTGTCGCGTCATGGCCGGCGCGCTGCAGTGCGCGGCGATCGGCGAAGGCGAGACCAAGCCCGATGAAAAGAAATGCGAAGCCGAGGAACGCTACCGCGAAAACGGTATAGAACATGGGCAGGAATGCGGCGATGGCCCAGGCTGACGCGGCGAAAGCCGGGGGAACGGCGGGCATCATCCAGACCTGGGCAGTAAACCGCCTCTCAGACCGCTCGCGCACCCCGCGGCGTACTCCCGGCACCGAGCCGAAGGGCTGGTAATCGTTCTCGAAGGTCGCGCCCTGCGCGGGAACGATGTAGTTCGGCTCGCGCGACGCGACAGGCAGCAGCATTGCGGTGCCGGCGTTGGGCTGAGCGACGGTCGTCTGCGGGGGCTGGTCAGCGTCGGGAAGACGGAAGGCCGGAAGCGGGTCGACAGCCGTCTCGCGCACGAGAGTTTGCGTCGCCGCCTGCTGGGCGGCACTCGCTCCGATGGACTGGGCCGTCGCAGCAGCCTGCTGAGCGAGAAAGGCCTGACTGCTGTCCTGCGGCGGCGCGGCAATCTGCTCTACGGCCGGGGCCGCGTGGATCAGGGTCGGGCGGTACTGCGCGAAGTCGTTGGTCCACGAAGCGCCCGTCCACCAGCGCTGCTGGAAGCTGCCGGCGGGGTCGGGGTACCACCCAGCGGGTATGGGGGCACTTACTGGATCTGACATGGCGGGGGCCACTTCTTTCAAGATCGGGTATTTGAAAGGTAGAGCCTACTTTAGATGGATTGTTGTGAAACAGAGCGTGTCGCAAATACCCCACTGCGGGGGCGTGGAAAACAGAAAAGGACGCGACCCGTGAGGGCGCGTCCTTTTCTGGGAGATGTGGCTACTTGCCGTTGAACGAACCCCAGTCAACGACCTGCCAGGCGATCCATCCGTTGGAGCGCTCGAGCATGACGCGAATGTCGAACTCGTTGCCTTCAGAGTCAACCGAGGGGCAGATGATCTGCTCGCCCGGAAGAACCGGTGCGTTGCCCTCACAGTTGACCGTCATCTGGCTGCCGGCGATCATGAAGGCGTTGGATGCAACGTCGTTCTCGATCTGCGCCGTGAACACTGCGGGAAGCAGTGCAATCAGCACGCCGGGAACCGCGACGACCGAGGCAAGGTGCAGCACCGCGACGCCGAACCAGACCAGCACAGGGCCGATTCCGTGGCCGGTCTCGCGAATGGTGGCACGCGCGCGCATCAGCAGGTAGACGGGGGCGCCGAGGGCGGCCCATCCCCAATGAGCAGGCTTCTCGTGGCCGGCAGCAAGCAGTGCCTTGTGGTCGAAGTAGGCCAGCAGGATCACCAAGAAGTACGGCACCACGAGA